>Ga0335073_10012200_pt1 | contig 12069 bp, 9 predicted proteins | sample Lox_Sample_22_FD_207093 | JGI IMG/M metagenome (GOLD analysis project Ga0335073, IMG submission 207093) | Soil microbial communities from Loxahatchee National Wildlife Refuge, Florida, United States - Lox_Sample_2.2 | ecosystem: Environmental > Terrestrial > Soil > Wetlands | place: USA: Florida... | reverse complement strand
AGCCACATATTACGATTCGTATTACCACGACTACCATCACTGGGACAATCGAGAAGATCACGCGTATCGCGTGTGGCTCTCCGAAAGACATTATGAATACCGCGACTTCAAGAAGCTGAACAAGGACCAGCAGAATGACTACTGGAACTGGCGTCATAGCCATCCGGATAATCATTAGTCTTCACAGACAATCTTCACCAACAATCGTCATAAACAAGGGCCAAAAAGATGCGAGCTGGCTCGGCGAAGGTTAGCTCGCATAGATGGAGCCGGGGAGGCGGACACCGAGCCGCATCTCCGGCTCTTTTCAGGTTGCGCAGAGCGACACCCAGCTACGAAGAACATCTTCTCGTTGTTGGATTGGCGTGCTATTAAGAGGGTGTAGTTCCCCCCTTCCGCGAAAGTTATCGTGCCGGAGACGCTGGTGCGCTCCTGGCGGGAAGCTGAGCGATGAAGAAAAAGCGGCTGGGGGAAGTGCTTTGCGAGCGCGGCCAAATTTCGGCCGCCGACCTCAAGAAGGCCCTCCAAGAACAACAAGGAAAAGTGATCCATCTGGGCGAGCTGCTGTTGCAACGAAAGCTTGTTTCGAAGAAGGAACTGGCAGCGGCGCTGGCGGAAGTGTCGAGCGTCGAGTATGTGGATTGCCAAAAACTGGACCCGTCCCCCGAAACATTAAGGTTGATAACGCCGGTATTGGCGAAACGGTGCCGCGCGATTCCCACCGAGGTGAATGAAAAAACTCTGACAGTGGTGATGGCAGAGCCGCAAAACCTCCAACTGGTGGATGAGCTGCGCTTCAAAACGGGCCTCAAAATCACGCCAAAGTTTGGCTTTCAGGGCGAGGTCATGGCGGCGCTCGAGCGTTTGTACGCGTCGCCGGACGCGCCTCCCGAGGCCATCCAGGTCGCTGATGATACAACCGGAATGGAATTCATCTCCTCGAGTTCGCAGGAACGCAACGTCGAAGCGATGCGCGAGATGCAAATTGAGCTGCAGCAGAAATCCAAGACCACGCCTGCGGTTCATTTAGTAGCGACGATGATCAAGGCGGCCGTCGGCAAAAAAGCCAGCGACATTCATATCGAACCGCAACAAAACGACACAGCCGTGCGGTTCCGTGTGGATGGAATTCTGCGCGATTTCCAGAGAATCCCGCGGGGCCTGCAGAATACCGTGGCTTCGCGCGTCAAAATCCTTTCGGACATGGACATCGCGGAGAGACGCGCCCCGCAAGATGGAAGATTTCTGGTAAAGATCGCGGGACGACGAGTGGACTTGCGGGTCTCAACGCTGCCGACGCAGTACGGCGAAAAAGTAGTGATGAGATTACTGGAGGGGGAATCGCCGCTGAAGGACTTCGGGCAGTTGGGCATTCCCAAAGAAATTTCGGAAGAATTAAGCGAAATTCTGCGGCTGCCGCAAGGGATGCTGCTGGTGACGGGGCCGACGGGATCAGGCAAGAGCACAACTTTATATTCGTGCCTGAATACAATCCGGCGGCCGGCCATCAATATTGTCACGGTAGAAGACCCGGTGGAGTACATGATCCCAGGGCTAAATCAGGTGCAGGTGAATGCGAAGGCAGGGCTGACGTTTGCGAGCAGCTTGCGATCGGTTTTGCGGCAAGATCCGGATGTTGTGATGCTGGGCGAAATTCGGGACGGCGAGACGGCAGAGATTGCCGTCAAAGCGGCGCAGACCGGCCACTTCGTTCTTTCCACTTTGCACACGAACGACAGCATTTCGGCGGTAACGCGCTTGCTGGATCTTGGCGTGCCTGGATATCAAATTGGCAGCGCGCTGAGCGCCATCATCGCGCAGCGGCTGATTCGGCGACTGTGCCCCTGCCACTACTCTTCGGCTCCGACGGAGGAATACATCCGCTCCGTGATGTCGGCGGGGCTAATGGAGCCGCCGGAAGTTCACAACGTGGCCAATGGTTGCGAGGCGTGCGATTTCACAGGCTTCCGCGGGCGCATCGGAATTTACGAGATGCTGCGATTCAATGATGCGTTGCGGCAATCGGCGCGTTCCGGGAATCACAACGACCAGATGAGAATGCTGGCGCGCCACAATGGAATCAAATTCATGCAGGAATACGCCTTGGACTTGGTGCGTGAAGGCTTCACGACGTTTGAGGAGGTACAGCGTGTCGTCGCGCTCGGCCAGACCACACTGGAGGTCTGCGGATCGTGCGCGCGGGAACTTTCGCCGAATTTCGCATTCTGCCCGTTCTGCGGGATCAAACGGCACAGCTGGCATCTGCAAATGCCGGCGCAAAGAGGAGCGGATAAACGCGAGGCGGTCAACGAATGACGGACAACGTGCAATTGCGAGAAAAGACGCCCGCTGCGCGGAGCAGTCCACGAGTCCATAGCCTTCGGGAGATCACGATTTCCTATGAAGGACTCGACGAACAAATCGTCGTGAAACCGCCGAATCTGAGCAAACGCGGAATGTTCATCAACACGAGCCGCAGCTTTCCCGAAGGAGCAGTCTTAAATTTGCGATTCGGTCTCCTGATGACCAACGCAGAGATTCAAACGCGTTGTGAAGTGCGCTACTGCCAGCCGGGCGTTGGAATCGGCGTGGAGTTCATCGGGCTCGCGCCGGAAGCGATGAAAACGATCGAGAAAGAAATTGAGCTGGGCGCGGGCGCGCCAACGCCCACCAAGCTACGAAGATGCTTGCGTAGGGCTACTTCGAGGAGCAGAGGCAAGCGGCGGCGCTAGCCGAGAAATCCGCTTCTGAAAGGGCCGATGGCGCTTTCAGGGACGCCCATCTCCGCAGTCGCATCCTGCGCTATTTGAGATGAATGCCGGGATACCAGCCGCTCTTGGCCAGGAACGCTTTCGGATCGTCCATTTGCAGGATTTCGCGGAAAGCCTGGCGCTTATCGGGGGCGTGCTGATAATAGGATTTGACGATGCGATAGCCGACCCAATAGCCGAGATCGCCAGGCTTTTCCAGCGTGCTGTTAAAGAGCCACTTGGAGATGTCGGTTTTGTCTTCGTCGGGGACGAAGGCGGTCTCAATCTCCTTTTCGTGCCCCCTAGTCGACACTTTGAACTGGGAATAGCCGACATCGCCGGAAATCATCTCGGCTGTGAATTCGGCGGCACCTTCGATCAGGGACATTTCGAGGACGGTGGGGTGCTCGTCATCGACGAGAGCACGCGCTTGCTGGACGTGAGCGTATTCGTGAGCGATCACGTGGACAAAGCGGTCCTCGACATTGGGGTTGAGCCAGTTCGTGGCGCAAAGGCTCTCAAGGCCAACTTGGACGCCGGAGACAGGGCTTCCAATGGCCACGGGTTTGCCGCGACCGACGGCGATGGTCACGGGCGGGAATTTTGCATCAGGATAGAGCTGGCCCAATTTGAGGAGGGCAACTTGCAAGCGCTGGCGCACGCGAGGCAAGACGAGCATACAACGCTTGGCATTCGTATACATTTCGGGATGCGCGGCCAAGTTCTTGGCGATGGCGATGCCGGTAACGCGACGCACCTGGGCAAGGTGATGAAGACCTTCGGAACCGGGATCGAGATAGTCGCGCTGAAGTTCGTCGGCGGTCGGATGTCCGCCCGCGGCGTCGTAGACTTTATAGAAGCGGGCGACGTCCTCGATCTGGATGACCGGACCAGACGCCGGGAGAGAGGCCGTTGAAGTTGCACTCTGTGTCGTTCCAGAGATCGCCGCGCAAGCTATGGCAGAAATGAAGATTTCAACGCCGATTCGTTTCAAGTTAGCCTCCGATGGTTCAGGCGCTTTTTGTGTTGCACATCCTTCTATACCAAATACGCCGCGAAGTGCCGCAATGTTCCCACCCTAAAATACATGGACGAGAAAATCAGAAAACGATTCAGCCAGCAATGCCTTAATTGAATTTTGGGCTCTAATTTAGCGGACGACGCCACTGAGCGGACTGGAGGCGGACGCATAAAGACGCTTGGGCATGCGGCCTGCAAGCCAGGCTTTGCGGCCGGCGGAAACGGACTCGCGCATGGCTTCGGCCATGAGGACGGCGTCGGCAGCTTCGGCGATGGCGGTGTTCATGAGGACGCCATCGGCGCCCAATTCCATGGCGACGGCGGCGTCGGAGGCGGTGCCCACGCCGGCGTCGACAATCATGGGCACTTCGGTGATGCGCTCGCGAAGGATGCGGAGATTGGCGGGATTCTGAATGCCGAGGCCGGAACCGATGGGAGCGGCAAGGGGCATAACGGCGGCGGCGCCAGCGTCGATGAGTTTGCGCGCGGCGATGAGATCGTCATTTGTATAAGGCAGGACTACGAAACCCTCCTTCACCAGGATGCGGGTGGCTTCAATGAGCTGCTCGGTATCGGGGAAAAGAGTTTGCTGGTCGCCGATGACTTCGAGCTTGACCCAGTTGGAGAGGCCGACTTCGCGGGCCAGGCGAGCGGTGCGGACGGCTTCGTCGGCGGTGTAGCACGCGGCGGTATTCGGCAGGATGAAAATTTTTTCGCGGTCGATGTAATCGAGAAGCGATTCCTTGGAACGGTCGGTGAGATTCACGCGGCGGACGGCGACTGTGACCATATCCGCGCCGGACGCGGCGTGGGCGCGAGCCATCTCCGGGAAGCTGCGATACTTGCCGGTGCCGACGATCAAGCGAGACTTGAACGCGCGGCCAGCAATGATCAAATCATCGGACATTGGTTTCCCCACAGAGATTTTAGACCTGCAGCGGCCCCGCGACAAATCGCAGAAGGCGAATCGGAGGAAGGCGAACGCAAGCGAGGGCTTTGTGGAACTGAGTGTGGAAATTCGCGTGGCAGAGAGGATAGGAATACAAAAGGAACAGAAGATTAAAGGAGATTACTTTTGGAGGATGGGGCGGGGCTCGGCGACATCGGCATAAAGCCGCTCGATAACGTCGTGAAGCTGCTGTTCGACGACGCGACGGCGCAACTTCAAGGTAAACGTGAGGCTGCCGTTGTCGAAGGTGAAATCTTCGGGCAGCAGAGCGAAGCGCTTGATGGTTTCATATTGGGCGAGGTTGGCGGTCAGGCGCTTCACTTCGCCCTCGATGAGCAAGCGCACGAAGGAGTGCGCCACCATTTCCTTGGCCGATGAGAACTTGATGCCGTGCTCGGCGGCTTTCGCGGCGACTGTCGCCGGGTTCGGCACGATAAGCGCCGAAATGAATTTGCGTTTGTCGCCTACGACCATGGCGTTGAGGATGAATGGACTGGTTTTCAAAGCGTTTTCGATGGGCTGCGGCGCGACAAATTTGCCTGCAGCGGTTTTGATGAGATCTTTCTTCCGGTCGGTGATGAACAGATAGTTGTCTTTATCGAGGAAGCCGATATCGCCGGTGCTGAACCAGCCGTCCGCCGTAAGCACCTCACGCGTGGCATCCTGGCTTTTGTAGTAACCCTGCATGACGCACGGACCTTTGGCGAGAATCTCACCGTCTTCGGCAATGCGCAGCATAACATTGGGAATTGGCTTGCCGGAGCTGCCCATGCGATTCTCCGGATAATTCGTGGTCAGTACGGGGGAAGTTTCCGTTAGGCCATAACCCTGATAAATCGGAACGCCGACGGCCCAGAAAAATTCCGCAAGCTCCTTGGCAAGGGGCGCTCCGCCGGAAAAAACAAGGCGCAATTTCCCGCCGGTGCCGGCGCGAATTTTGGAATAGACCAACTTATCGGCAAGGCTCCATTCGAGCTTCAGTCCCAGGCCGGCTTTTTTTTCGCCGGAGCGCCAAAGAGCCGTACGGCCGGCGACGCGCATGGCCCAATCAAATATTTTTCGCTGCAGCCCGGTGCGCGTACTTCCCTGCTCGACGACGCGCGTGTAGATTTTTTCGAAAACACGGGGAACAGCGGCAAGGAGAGTGGGATGGACTTCGAGGAGCGCCTGCGCGACTTGTTCAACCGCCTCGACGTAAGCAATGGTGATGCCGTGGAAGAGATACGTGTAGTCCAGCATGCGCCCGTAGACGTGCGCAAGAGGCAGGAAGGAGATGGCGATATCGTCTTTGGAATCAAACTTCACGTTAGCGCAGGAGTCTGTGACGTTCGAACAAAAATTTGTGTGCGTCAGCATCACGCCTTTGGGCTCGCCGGTCGTGCCAGAGGTGTAAATGAGCGAGGAGAGTTGGCCAGGCAGGACTTGCGAAGAACGCAAGCGGTATGCCGCTACATCGGCGCCCCCGGAGCCGGCTATCAACGTTTCGTATCGGAGGCAATCCGAAGGCAATTCAGAGCCACAATCCGCAAGTATGATTTGCTCGAGTTCGGGAAGCTGCGCGCGAACGGTTTGCAGTTTATGCATTTGCGCTGCGCCGACGGCGAAGACGCACTTCGCGCCGCAATGCTTGAGGATATAGGTGAGCCGTTCGGGCGATTCATTAAAATAGATTGGAACGGTGACGCCGCCAGCGCCAGTGATCGCAAAATCGGCGGTGTGCCACTCGGGACGATTGGCGGCGAAGAGGCCGACGCGGTCGCCTGGCTTCACGCCAAGCTCGACAAGCGCCGTCGAAAGCCCCGCGATCCGGCGCAAGAGCTCTTGCGAAGAAATCGGCTGCCAGCCACCGGCTCCGCGGAACATCTGCGCGCGCGGATTGGGTAGAGAGTCGATGGCGTTGAGGATTCGTGAGGGGAGAGTGCCGTAGTTCATTGGATGTCTCGACTTTACCCTAGGCCAATTCGAGGCGCAATCTTACTCCGGATGCCCGGTCAGCAAGTGCGCCCGGCAGTGTGGTGTGAGGAGCGGCGCTGCGTTAAGATGAAGTGCGGAGTTCCTTCATGAGCGCGACACTTTCTGGAACCGTTGCCGACAGCTCTTTGTCCAAAGGGCCTTTTCGCGCGGCGCGGGGAACGCAAATTTCCTGCAGAGGGTGGCAGCAGGAAGCGGCTCTGCGCATGCTGATGAACAACCTCGACCCCGAAGTTGCCGAGAAGCCGGAAGATTTGGTCGTGTATGGCGGGACGGGAAAAGCCGCGCGCAATTGGGAATGCTTTCACGCGATTGTGCGGTCGTTGAAAGCGCTGGAGTCGGACGAGACGCTGCTGGTGCAGTCGGGGAAACCAGTCGCCGTTTTCCGCACTCATGAGTATGCGCCACGGGTGCTGCTTTGCAATTCCAATCTAACCGGGCATTGGAACAACTGGGAGAAATTTCGCGAACTCGATCGCGCGGGCTTGATGATGTACGGGCAGATGACGGCAGGAAGCTGGATTTACATCGGCACGCAAGGAATTTTGCAGGGAACTTACGAAACGTTTGCGGCGGCGGCTCGAAAACATTTTGGCGGCAATTTGGCGGGCAAACTGGTTGTTAGTGGCGGGATGGGGGGCATGGGCGGTGCACAACCCCTGGCGGCGACGATGAATGGCGCGGCGTTTCTGGGGATAGATGTGGACCCTGACCGCATCAAGCGGCGCGTTAAGGGTGGGTATTGCGATGTGATGGTGACGAGCCTCGACGAGGCTCTGCGTATTTTGAAAAATGCGGTGCGGAAGAGCGAAGCAGCTTCCGTGGGATTGGTGGGCAATTGCGCCGACTTGATACCGGAGCTGGCGAAGCGCGGGGTTGTGCCGGATCTTTTGACCGATCAGACCAGCGCGCACGATCCCATTGGCGGCTACGTGCCAAACGGGATGTCTCTAGAGGCAGCTCTGGAGTTGCGCAAGAAAGATCCGGACAGCTACAGAAAATGTGCGCTTGCCGCGATTGCCGCGCACGTTCAAGCCATGCTGGATTTGCAGAAGCTAGGCGCAGTTACGTTCGATTACGGCAACAATATTCGAACCTTCGCGTTCGAATACGGCATCAAGAATGCTTACGATTTTCCAGGATTTGTGCCGGCGTACATTCGTCCACTTTTTTGCGAAGGCAGAGGACCGTTCCGCTGGGCGGCGCTTTCGGGCGAGGCGTCGGACATTGCCCGGACGGACCAGCTTGTGCTTGAGATGTTTCCGCATGACGAACATTTGACGCGCTGGATCAAATTGGCGCAGAAGCGCGTGAAGTTTCAGGGGCTGCCCTCGAGGATTTGCTGGCTGGGGTATGGCGAACGTGACAAATTCGGGCTGGCGTTGAATGAGCTGGTGGCGCGAGGCGAATTGAAAGCTCCGGTGGTGATGGGGCGCGATCATCTCGATTGCGGCTCGGTGTCTTCGCCATATCGTGAAACGGAATCCATGCTCGACGGTTCGGATGCGGTTGCAGATTGGCCGCTGCTCAACGCGCTGGTGAATACTGCGAGCGGGGCGTCGTGGGTTTCCATTCACAATGGAGGCGGCGTGGGAATCGGTTACTCGCAGCACGCTGGACAGGTCACGGTCGCCGATGGCACGAAAGAAATGGCCGCGCGTATCGAACGCGTTCTGACGAATGATCCCGGAATGGGAATCGCGCGGCACGTGGATGCCGGATATCCAGAAGCGATCGAATTCGCGAAAATAAATAAAGTAAAAATTCCGATGCTGTAGCGCATCTATCCCCCGAGGCCCCGCATCCTAGCAAGAGTAGTTCCTCAGGAGGAAACCATGTATGTCATTTTAGGAGCCACAGGACACACCGGAAGTGTCGCCACGGAAACTCTGCTGGCGAAAAAACAACAAGTACGAGCGGTAGGGCGCAGCAAGGAGCATCTTGCGCGTTTCACTTCTCGGGGAGCAGAGGCATTTGTGGCGGACATCACAGATTCCGCCGCGCTGACTAAAGCTTTCAAGGGTGCGCGCGGAGTCTATGCTCTGATGCCCCCAAATATCAGCAGCCCCGACGTACGAGCCTTTCAAGACCAAGTAACGAATTCGATCGCTCGTGCGCTGGAAGACGCGAAAGTCACCCATGTGGTGGCCCTAAGCAGCATCGGCGCTGATAAAGCGGACAAGACGGGCCCGGTCGTCGGGCTACACAACTTCGAAAAGAGATTGGCGCAGATACCTAAGCTAAACACTCTTTGTTTCCGGGCTGGCTATTTCATGGAAAACACGCTCGCGCAGACCGGAATCATCAAAAATATGGGGAAAATGGGTGGGCCTGTGCGGCCAGATCTGCCGTTGCCTTTGATTGCCAGTCACGACATTGGAGTCGCAGCCGCAGAAGCCTTGCAGAAACTCGATTTCACGGGCCACCAGACGCACGAATTGCATGGCCATCGAGACCTCACCTATACCGAGATCGCCAGGATCATCGGTTCGGCCATCGGAAGAAGCGATCTTACTTATGTTCAGTTGCCCGCAGACCAGGTAATTCAAGCTTTGACACAAATGGGCATGTCCAGAAACATGGCAGAACTACTCACCGAAATGTCGGATGCCTTGAATAATGGACATATGCGTGCTCTCGAACCTCGATCGGCAAAGAATACGACGGCGACTTCGTTCGAAGAATTCGTGCAGAAAGTGTTCGTTCCAGCGTATAAAGGCCAGGCGGCAAGAGCCTGAGACAGCAGTACAGACGTTTCCGGCTGTCCCAGAATTCGGGGAGTTCGTCTCCAGTGGCGGCCTGAGCGTGGCGGGATAGCGGGAACGTCTGTGCATGCACGCTCGTGCACGATCTTGCGCCATCCGGCATAATAACCGGACCTTGGCTAATTGCCTGCACATTACGGGCGCGTCGCAACTCCTGACCCTTCGGGGTCGCGGACCTCGACCCGGTCGCGCGCTCGGCAATCTTGGCGTTATCAAAAATGGTGCGCTCTTGCTGCGGGACGGCAAAATCGCGGCAGTAGGAGCGCGTTCGCAAGTTGAGGCGCTGCCTGGTGCGGCGACGGCCGAGAAAGTTGATCTCGGTGGCCGTGTCCTGCTGCCCGGCTTTGTCGATTCCCATACGCACTTGGTCCACGCCGCCAGCCGCGCGGAAGAATATGAGCTGAAGATCGCCGGCGCAAGCTATGAAGAAATTGCACGCAACGGCGGCGGGATTTTGAACTCCGTGAAAAAGCTGCGCGCAGCCACCTCGGAAGCCTTGAAGCAGCGCGCACATCGGGCGCTGAAGACATTTGCCGCGTATGGAACAACTACGATCGAAGCCAAGAGCGGCTACGGTTTGGATATCGCGAGCGAGTTGAAAATCCTGCGCCTGCACAAGGAGCTTGCCCAGGAGCAGCCACTGGACATCGTCTCGACCTTCCTCGGAGCACACGTGGTCCCCGCGGAATATCGGGGAACGGCTTCCGGAGCGGAACGATTTATCGCGCTGCTTATCGAGAAACTGATTCCCGAAGTCGCAAGAGAAAAACTCGCGGAATTTTGCGATGTGTTTTGCGACCGCGGAGCGTTCACTCGCGATCAAGCCAAGCGAATCTTGGAAGCAGGCAAACGCTGTGGTCTGGCGCCAAGGCTGCATGCGGAACAGCTCACGCGCACAGGCGCTACGCAACTCGCCGTGCAACTCGGGGCAGCAAGTTGCGACCATCTCGAGCAGGTGAATTCCAGAGACATCGCGGCGTTGGCAAAATCGCGAACGGTTGCGACTCTTCTTCCCGGCTGCGATTTCCATCTTGGCCTCAAGCGATACGCTCCCGCGCGCAAGCTGATTGATGCAGGCGCCATAGTGGCGCTTGCCACGGACTACAATCCCGGAACCAGCCCCACGCTGAGTATGCCGATGATTTTATCCTTGGCATGCAGCCAGCTCCGAATGACGCCCGCCGAAGCCATCGCCGCCGCCACGATCAATGCTGCGTACGCGCTGCGCCGGGACAACCTAATCGGCTCGCTTGGGGTTGGCAAATTCGCGGACCTGGCCGTCTTCGATGTGGCCGATTATCGCGAAATTCCTTATTATTTTGGGGTGAACACCTGCTGGATGACCATCAAGCGGGGTGTCGTGGTTTATGCCGCCGACCAAACCACAATTTAATCCTCAGAAGAAGCCAGTCAAAAAGATAAGAATCCTGCAAGTGAAGAGGACGGAGCAGAAGTCTTTGCTCCTCGAGCACTTCTACCTTTTCCTTGGCATCGTCTTTGGGCTGACGACCTTCTTGCTGATGGGATTTGGGCTTCGCGCGGACGAAGCGGCGGTCGTCGGGCTTTGGATCGCAGGAATTATCTTCTTTGTTAGACAAGTCGTACGGTTCGTTAAGAATGAGCCCGCTCCCGCAAAGCAAGCGAAAAAGGAAACCGTGGCCCCGCAACCGAAAAAATACACTCCTCCCGCTTTACCAAGAGTGAGCAAGGATTTTTCTCCGATGCCGCCCGCTGGTGACAAAAGATACCCCCCGCCGAGTCCCTTTATTAAGCCTCCCAAATAGCCCTTCTCCAGGGCTTCTCGCTGCCGTAGCAACCGCCGCAGCGCTCGAGTAGCTCAGACGACGCATTATCTCCTATGATGGTGTGGTGAGATCCGAGGGATGCGTTTGCGATGAAACGTCTGATTGAATGCGTGCCCAATTTTTCGGAAGGGCGTGATGTGGCGAAGGTTGACGCCATCGTCTCGGCGATGAGCGGTGTTCCGGGCGTTTACGTTCTCGACCGCGAGATGGACGCCGATCACAATCGTTGCGTCATCACTTTGGCCGGCGAGCCGGACTCTGTGGCGGAAGCGGCCCTGCGCGGCGTCGGCAAGGCCATGGAACTGCTTGATCTGACGAAACACACCGGCGCGCATCCGCGCGTGGGCGCCACGGACGTTCTCCCTTTCATTCCGATCGAAGGCGTCACCATCGAGGATTGCGTGGCGCTCGCTCGGCGCGCTGGCCACGAAATTTGGGCGCGTTACAGAATTCCCGTGTTTTTCTATGAAGCGGCGGCGATGCGGCCCGACCGCGTCAATCTCGAAAACGTTCGCCGCGGGCAGTTTGAAGGATTGCGGGAGGAAATGAAGCACAATCTCGAGAGGCAGCCAGACGTTGGCGAGCCGAAGGTTCACCCGACAGCGGGCGTGACGGTGGTGGGAGCACGCAAGTTTCTAATCGCCTACAACGTCAATCTCAATACTTCGGACATCGGCATCGCCAACAAGATTGCCAAAGCCATTCGCTTCTCGTCCGGTGGTCTCCGCTACGTCAAATCCATGGGGGTGGAATTGACAGCGCGCAATTTGGCGCAAGTCTCGATTAACTTGACGGATTTCGAGCAAACT
>Ga0335073_10012199_pt1 | contig 12069 bp, 9 predicted proteins | sample Lox_Sample_22_FD_207093 | JGI IMG/M metagenome (GOLD analysis project Ga0335073, IMG submission 207093) | Soil microbial communities from Loxahatchee National Wildlife Refuge, Florida, United States - Lox_Sample_2.2 | ecosystem: Environmental > Terrestrial > Soil > Wetlands | place: USA: Florida... | reverse complement strand
TGGCTTTGGTGACCCGGTTTGACACAGACCTGTGTGGTGTGGCCGACGCCTGCGTCGACAGTAGAAGTGAGAACCATGCCGATGGGAGGCTCGCCGCTCGCGGGGCGGACGAGAAAAGAAGCCTCAGGAAGAAATTGTCCGCAGCCGGGAAGAAGAACGATATTGCGGAGAAACCTCATCCCGCCGATTTCGCTGCGATACTGGTCGTTGATTTCGGCATCGACGTGGCCGGCGTAGGCGAGCTGGATAAGGCGGGCGGCGGAATCGAGATTGCGGTCGGACCAGGATTCGATGCGCAGGCCCGGCGAGAGAGGCTTTTCGGAAAGAGACGCTTCATCGATGTTGAGGAGCATGAACTGGCGCGTGTGCAGGCGGAAGAATTGTGAGAGGAAGGACGGGTCGAGCTGCGTGCCGAAAGGCATCAACTGGGCTTCGACGCGATGAAGATGGGGAGTGGCACGAAGGGACTGGAACATTTCGCGGAGCAAGCGCTGATTGACGGCCGCTTGATCGACGCGCGAAGAAACGAAGAGGCCGCCGATGAGGCCTTTGAAATCTTCGAGGACGTAATAGCCGTAACCCGCGGGCTTGGAGTCGATGACTGCCATGTAGCCGCCAAGCGAGCGCGAATCGACAAATTTGCGGATGAGTTCGATCGACGGACGGTAATCCCAGAAAAGTTCTTCCTGCCAGCGGCGAGCCTCTTCCTGGAAAAGAGGGTCGAGAGTCTTCGCGTGAACTTGCCGGAGATCCAAAATTTGCATTGAGCCGGGTTGTTCCGCCCCCGAGCCATTATAGACTTGGGCATCCGCCTGACCAAATTGCCCGAAAGGTTAACTGGCTGCGGAAGGGGCGCTTGAGGAGTTGTGTTACGATTTAATTTGACGAGGCGTTGAAGGCGGGACGCCCGCAACTATTGGATGGCCGTCCTCTCAGAGCTTCGCTACCCGACTACGCGAATCGCCAAGGTCGTTTCCGCAGTCCTGGCGCTCGTACTGTTTGCCGTCGTCTCGGTGGGGACGATTTCGGGTTTTCTTCTGTACCAGATTTTGCGCCCGCCACGAAGTCCTGCTACCTACGATCTGAACGTGATGATGGGGCAGCCATCGTCATTTTCCTTTTCCGTGCCAGGAATGCCTGATCGTGATGGCCTGTTTTTCCCGGGCCTAAGAGGCGGGCCGACGATTGTGGTGTGCCACGGGTATATGTCGCAGAGGGCGGACCTGCTGACGCTGGCCTCGGCGCTGCAGGATCATCAGTACAACGTGTTCTTGTTCGACTTTGTGGGGCACGGGACGACGCCGGGGCTGACAACGCTCGGCTACAAAGAGACGGGAGATTTGAAGGCGGCGATTCAGGGGCTTGCGACGCGGAGTGACATCGACACGAAGCATTTCGGCGTGTGGGGTGTGGACTTGGGCGGATATGTGGCGTTGGAAGCGGCGACGTCGGACCCGCGGATTGCGGCCGTGGCCGTTGACAACGCGTACGCGGACCCGCATGAGATGCTGCACCTGCTGGTGGCGCATTCCGGACTGTCGATTATTCCGTACGTGACGCGGTTGTCGGATTTCGGATTCAAGATGCTGAACTATCAGTACAGGAACACGCCTCCGGTGACGAAAAATTTCAGCAAGACGCAGGGAATCCCGAAGCTGTTCATCGAATCGGAAGACAAACCGGGGCTGGCGCAAGATACGTTCGATCTGTTTCTTCGTGCGCCCGATCCGAAGCAGATTCAGAAGGACCGGGTGAGCTATTCGGATATGACCGACGACGACCGTCACGCCTACGAAAACGAGATTGTGACTTTCTTCCTGCAGAACTTGCCGGCGACGGCGCAGCCGTAGCTAACGCGTTTCGTCGCGGGCTGCGGGCAAGACCGGAACGAGCAACACTCCCCTGTATGTTTCCTCGAGCGGACCGCTGAAGCGGCGCTGCTGCTTCACTTCTTCCAAACCCTTCGGCGTGGTGAGCAGAATTGCGGCTTCTGGATCGGCAGGAGACCACTCCGGCAATTTACGATCGAAGTAGAAGGCCAAGCCATAGTCCCAACTGCGCGGGAGTTGATAGGTGAAGATGCGATTCGGGAAATGGCTATTGGTGAAGAGAAGCGCGTGCGGGCGAGCAGAGACGTAAGGGTCGAGCGCCGGAAGAAAGTTGTGGCCAGCGATGGCGATGCAGAGAACGGAGAAAAAAACGGAGGTATAGACCGAAGCTCGCGGACGGAAAAATGCAAGCGCGAAGACGGCGACACCTCCCGCAAAGGCAAGGAGAGCGAGCGGGAGAAGCGATGCGTGAAGGTCCGTGCGTTCGGAGGCGGGAACGCGATGGAGCCAAAAGAGCGCCGCGATGGCGAGAAAAATCCACGTGAGGCCTACAGAAGCTACCGAAAGACGGAAGACGGGTAGTGTGCCTGCTTCACTGCGAGCGAAGCGGAAGAAGGCGGCTGCGAGGAGAAGACACGCCGGGGCGATGGAAGGGAGGACATAGCTTGGAAGCTTGGATTGCGACAGGCTGAAGAAAAGGATTGGGAACAGCGTCCAGCACACGAAGAAACAGCCAGGAGATTTTTGCCAGGACTTCTTGCGCCAGAGATTGATTCCCAAAAGAGCGGCGGGCCAGAGAAGAACAGTCCAAGGAAGAAGCGCGAGAAGAAAAATGGGACCGAAGAACCAGAATGGCTGGCGATGCATAAAGAGGGGGGTGAGGTAGCGCTCAAAATTGTGCTGCCAGATGAAGACGCGCAGGAAATCGGGATTGCGGAGCGAGCAGAGCACGTACCAGGGAAGAGCGACGAGCAAACACGCGGCGATCGCGAGCGGATGAGCGAGGCGGAAGGCGGAGCGTCGATCGCGCGAGACAATGACCCAGAGCAGAATGGCTCCGCCCGCGAGAAGGATGGCTGCGGGGCCCTTCGCAAGGACGGCGGCGCCCAGGGACGCGCCCCAGCCGATAAGGAGCAGCGAAGTATTTTTTGAATTAGCGCTTGAGACCGAAGGGTTGTACGCATTTGATGCTGCGAGAGCGCCGCGGCACAGAAGGATCGCTGCGGCAAAAGCCATGGCGATAGCGAGAAAAGCGCTGAAGAGCATGTCGGGCGTGGCGGCGCGAGAAAATCCGATGGCTGCGACCGTGGTCGAAAAGAGGAGTGGGGCAAAAAGCGCGGGACCGCGAAAGAAATTGCGAAGCGGTTCGAAGAAATTCCAAGCGAGCCAGGAAATGGTGATGGCCGCGGCGAGTGCGGCGACGGCGGAGGGAAGGCGCGCGGCCCACTCGGAAGAAAGAGGGACGCGGAAGCCGATTGCGGCGGCCCAGTAGTAGAGGACGGGTTTTTCAAACCAGGGTTGGCCGTAAAGGCGAGGTGTTACCCAGTCTCCGGAATCGGCCATGGCTCGAGCGATCCAGGCGTAGCGGGGCTCGTCGGGGCCCAAAAGTCCGATAGCGCCGAGATTGCCGAACAGGCACACGATAACGGCTATGACAGAAGCGCAGGCGGCGGCAAGGTTCTGCTGGCGAGTTTTTTCTGACGAAGCGTGCAAGGCGAAAGAGTTTATCACTCCTTGGGAGCGCAAAAGACAGAGAGGCGAGACTAGCGCGGGCTGCGAAGGGTCTTGCATAATGGCTCGCAATGCGAGAACGGGTGGAGTATGCCGCGGCGTGGCTGGGGCTGAAGGGAATGGGGCTGTTGCCACGATGGGCTGCGCGGTTTGCCGGCGAAAAATTCGTACAAATGGCGTACTGGCTGCGGCCGCCATTGCAGCGGGTGGCGATGTTCAATTTGCGGCTGGCGTTCCCCGAGTGGACGGACGAGCGGCGAGAAGAAGTGGTGCGGGGAATGGTGCGGCAAATCGGATGGATGGCCGGGGAATTTTCGCAATTTCCGAAGTACACGCGCGAGACGATCAAGAAAATCGTCGCAGTGGACGGGTTCGAAAATTTCGATTGCGCCCGTCGGCGCGGCAAAGGCGTGCTGTTCCTGACCGGGCACATGAGCGCGTGGGAACTGGCTCCGTTCGTCCACGCCCTGTATGGCAATCCGCTGCATTTTCTGGTGCGCCCGGTGGCGAACGAGCGAGTGGACGCGCTGATCAATCGCTACCGGTGCCTTTCCGGCAACGAGCCTATCGAAAAAAACCGGTCGGCGCGGGCGATTCTGAAAGTGCTGGCAGAGGGCGGGACGGTGGGCATTCTGGCAGATCACAATACCTCGTGGGGCGAAGGAGTGTTTGTGGATTTTTTCGGGGTGCCGGCTTGTACGACTTCAGGCTTGGCGCGAATTGCCTTGCGGACAGATGCAGCCGTCGTGCCGGGGTTTCTTTCCTGGGACGCGACGGAGAAGAAATACAGGCTTGGATTTCAGTCGGTGGTGGAATTGGTTCGAACGGGAGATGAAGAAGCAGATGTAGTGGCGAACACGGCGAAGTTCACCAACGTGATTGAGAGCTACGTCCGGAAATTCCCGGACCAGTGGCTCTGGGCGCACAAGAGATGGAAGACAAGGCCGCCTGGAGAAGAGCCAATCTATCCGTGTTGAATGATCCGGCCGAGGAGGCGAGGACGATGCGAACAGCGAGGGAATTGGCGCAGCATCTGGGCGCGAAGCTGACGGGCGATGGAGGATTGCAAGTCTCGGGAGTAGCGGGAGCGGCGAGTGCGATGGCTGAGGATTTGATTTACGTCGAAGCGGAGCGCTATGCAGGCGAAGCCGAGACGTCAGCAGCGAGTTGCGTGGTGGTGAAGGAAGGAATCCGTGTGCCGGGCAAGACGAATCTGGAGGTGAAGGACGCAAAGCTGGCTTTTGCCAAAGCCGCCGCCATTCTTTTGAGCAAGGAAACGAAGGAGCCGGGAATTCACTCTTCTGCAATTGTGTCCGCAAAGGCGCGGGTGGCGAAGAGCGCATCGATAGGACCGTTTGCAGTAGTCGAAGAAGGCGCGGAGATTGGCGATGGGTCTACGGTCGGAGCGTATTGCTTTATCGGCAAGGGAGCGCGGATAGGACAACAATGCCGTCTGCACCCGCGCGTGACGGTCTATGCGGGAGTGTCGATTGGAAACGGGACAGAGATTCACGCGGGTTCTGTGCTGGGAGCGCCGGGATTCGGATATGTATATGGAGAAGGTGTCTACTGGAAATTCCCGCAAGTAGGAAAACTGGAGATTGGGGAGGATGTGGAAATCGGAGCGAACACGACCGTGGACCGTGGCTCGCTTGGGACGACGCGCATCGGCAGAGGTGTGAAGGTAGATAACTTGGTGCAGATCGCCCACAACGTCGAGATTGGGGAACATTCGGTGATTGCATCACAGACGGGCATTTCCGGCAGCAGCAGGTTGGGAAGCCGGGTTGTCGTGGGTGGGCAGGTGGGGATAGCGGACCATTGCGAAATTGAGGACGGCGCAATCCTGGGAGCACAGGCGGGAATCCCGACGGGCAAAAAAATCCGGCGAGGACAAATTGTGTGGGGGACACCTGCACGACCGTTAGTCAAATTCAAGGAGCAGTATGGCTGGTTTGGCAGGCTGCCGGAGCTTGCCGAACGCGTAAAGGAACTGGAAAAGAGAAGCTCTGGCGAATAAAGACGGAATGGACCAGAGGGGAAGTTGCGTGCAAAACGCAAATTGAGACGGTTGGTGGCTCCCACCTGGAATTCCATGACACTTCATCAAATCGAACCTTGCTTGCCTAGAAAATGAAGAAAATTGTCACGCAACGAAACAGGTCCGAACGACATCTGAGAAGTGCAGGCTGAATAGTTTTTAGTTGACCAATAGGCCAAACCTAAAGATAATGCTAACGTTAGGGAATTTGTAGAGTGTTAGAGTGGCACGGGGGAACAGGTCCAAGCCGGAACGCTTACCGTCGAGGACGCCTGAGGCGGAGAAAAGGTTGGGCGTTGCCAGACGCACATGGAGGCGTTGCACAATTGGGGGGCGGCAAGGACCAAGCACAGAGGCTTGGGGCAGTACCGAACGATTTTCCTTCCAGCAGCGGGGATGATCCAAGAGGAATGGACCAAATGACGGGGCACCATAGCGGCAATTTTTGTACTTGGCGAGATGAAGTACTTTAGATTTTGAGAGCCGATAGAGAATGACACCGGAAGCAAGGCTGAGAATACTGGGCACGGCTTCAGGGGCCGCAACCGTTCCCGCGAAGGATTTTGGGGCGACGGTTGACAGAACGATCGGGCAGGCGAACGATTGGCTCCTGGCCGCGCAGGCGCAAGAGGGCTACTGGTGGGGCGAGCTGGAAGCGGACACGACGCTCGAATCCGACTACATACTCTATCTTTATTTGCTCGGCGAGTCGGAATCGGAAAAGGTGACGAAGCTCGCCAATCACATCCGCGGGCAGCAACAACCGGACGGCGGATGGAATATTTACCATGAAGGGCCGTCGGAACTGAACGCGACGGTGAAAGCGTACGTAGCTCTTCGGGTCGCGGGTGATGTGATCGACGCGCCGCACCTGCAAACAGCACGAGCAAAGATCCTCGAACTTGGCGGCTTGGAAGAGACCAACTCCTACGCCCGGTTTTACCTAGCGATGGTGGGGGCAATCGATTGGAGCCACGTGCCTTCAATCCCGCCGGAACTTGTGTTGCTACCTTCCTGGTTTCCCGTCAATTTGATCGAGATGTCGTCGTGGACGCGCGCGATCGTCGTACCTCTCTCGATCATTTACGCGCTGAAACCCGATTGGCACCTGCCCGAAGGCGTGACAGTGACCGAACTGTTCAAGAATCCGGGCGCAAAGCCGCCATCGCTTACGTGGAACGGAAAGCTGTTTTCCTGGAAGACATTCTTTTTGGCCGTGGACCGGGCTCTGAAGCTCTACGGACGGCTGCCGCGGAATCCTCTGCGGAAGATGGCTATTGAACGAGCGCGGCAGTGGGTGTTCGAGCGGATGGAACGCAGCGAGGGCCTGGGCGCGATTTATCCGGGGATGATGAACACAATTTGTGCGCTGCTGGCAGACGGGAAGGCGCCGAGCGACCCGCTGGTGTCCCGCGAAATCAAATTTTTCGAACGATACGAGATTCATGAGGGCGATACGCTGCGCATTCAGCCGTGCATTTCGCCGGTGTGGGACACGGCAATCGCAATGGTCTCGCTGGAAGAGGCAGGGCTCGATCCTGCCCATCCGGCGCTGATTGCCGCCGAACGCTGGCTGGTGGACAAGCAGATTCTAGGCCCCGGTGACTGGCAGGTGAAAAATAAGAAGGCCGATCCGGGCGGGTGGGCATTTGAGTTCCGGAATGATTTTTATCCGGATGTGGACGACACGGCCTTCGTTTTGATGGCGCTCAGCCGTGTCGCCGATCCCGAAAAAGAGCGGCTGCAAGCGTCGATCCGGCGCGGGTTGGCGTGGCTGGTGAGCATGCAAAACAGCGACGGCGGATGGGGCGCATTCGACCACGAAAACAACCTGACGTTTCTGAATAATATTCCTTTCGCGGATCACAACGCGATGCTCGACCCCTCAACCGCGGACGTGACTGCGCGGGCGCTTGAATGCCTGGGGCAGATGGGTTGGGATGCGTCGCACCCAGTGGTCGAGCGCGCTCGCGCGTTTCTGCGCCACGATCAAACCGAAGAGGGCGCGTGGTTCGGGCGCTGGGGAGTGAACTTCGTCTACGGCACGAGCGGCGTGCTGCGGGCGCTTGAGTTGCTGAGCCTGAATCATCACCCGGATTGCATGAGAGCGGCGGAGTGGCTGAAGTCGGTGCAAAACGAGGACGGAGGATTCGGCGAGTCGATCCACTCTTACTACGACGCGGCAGCGAAAGGGCGCGGCAAGAGCACGGCGTCGCAAACAGCATGGGGATTGATTGGGCTGCTGGCCACGGTGGGAGCGAAGGACGCGGCCTCGGAAAGAGCTGTGGCGTGGCTCGTGAAACATCAGAATGAAGCGGGAACCTGGGATGAGCCGGAATTCACGGGAACGGGATTTCCGTGTGTGTTTTATCTGCGGTATCACCTCTACCGGCACTCGTTTCCGCTCTACGCTCTGGCGCGGTACCGGAACATGCGCGAAGGCGCGGGGCGGTTCGTGGCCGTAAAAATATCCGCTGAAGAGCTGCAGCAGAGCGACGGCCGCTGGGCGTAGCGCGGCCAGGAGAATCCCAAACAGAATGACAACGTTGGTCACCGGCGTGACAGGGTTCGTCGGGAGCCACATCGCAAGGCAGCTTGCGAGCCGGGGCGAACGCGTGCGCGTGCTGGTGCGGCCTGGAAGCCGGCGGGATGCCCTTGAAAACATTGCGATGGACTACGTCGAAGGCGACCTGCGAGACGGTGCCTCCATCGAACGCGCGGTGCGGGGTGTCGTGCGGGTATTTCACGTCGCGGCGGACTATCGCCTGTGGACGCGGCGGCCGGAGGAACTGTACGAGAGCAACGTGGATGGCACGCGACGCCTGCTGGAAGCGGCGGAGCGCGCGGGCGTGAACCGGATTGTCTACACCAGCACGGTGGCGACGATTGCCGTCCCGCGCAAAGGCCCTCTACCGAATGAGGAGACGCGCAGCGAGTTGTGCGAGATGATCGGCCACTACAAGCGGTCGAAATTCCTGGCGGAAGAGGAAGCGAAGAAGGCTGCCGCCAGAGGAGTGCCGGTGGTGATTGTGAATCCGACGGCGCCTGTGGGGCCTGGGGACTGGAAACCAACTCCTACGGGCAAGATCATCGTCGATTTTCTGAATGGCAAGATGCCGGCATATGTCGACACGGGATTGAATGTGGCGCCTGTGGAAGATGTGGCGGCGGGACATTTGCTGGCGGCAGAAAAAGGCCGTGTTGGCGAGCGGTACATCCTCGGCGGGCGGAACATGACGCTGAAAGAAATCCTGGAGGCGCTTGCCCTCATCGCGGGAAAAACCGCGCCGAAAATCAAGATTCCTCACGCGGTTGCAATGGTGGCGGGCTATGCCGATACGTGGTTGGCGCGGCTGGCAGGACGGGAGCCACAGATACCGGTCGAGGGCGTGAAGATGTCGCGGCACAAGATGTTTGTCGCCAGCGATAAGGCCGGGCGGGAATTGGGCTATGCCGCTGGGCCGGTAGAGAAGGCGCTCGAAAGCGCCGTGCGCTGGTACGAGACTCACGGATATGTGAGCGCGCAAAAAAGTGCGGGAGAAAGGTCTGCGGTCCGCGCGGCAGCGTGAGGATTGAATTTGCGATTTTTGGTCACATTTGCGCTGGCGAATGAGTTCGCACCCTGGCGGGAAGCGGCGGGATTCCGCGAAGATCGGGACGCCGGGCAAGACGGACTGTTTCGCGCGGAGATTCAGGGCGCGAACGTGACGGCCGTTGTGACGGGCGTGGGGACAAAGCGGGCGGCGCGCGCCGTGACCAGAATTCTGCGCGGCGACGAACGCTATGAGGTGCTGATCAGTTCGGGGCTTGCGGGCGCCCTGCAACCGGAGATGCAGGTCGGGCAGGTGATTGCAGCACGAGGCGTCGCTTGTGAGCCTTTGGACCCACATGCGCGCGGCGGTTATCTGGAAACGAGCCGGCCGCTTGTCGAATTTGCCGAAGCATGCGACGCGAAGGTGGTGAAGCGGTTCTACACGGCTGCACACGTGGTGGCGACCGCCGAAGAGAAAATCCGCCTTGGTGAGACGGCGGACGCGGTGGAGATGGAGAGCTTCGACGTGCTTTTAGCCGGCAGGGAAGAAGGAATTCCGGGGATCGCGATACGCGCGATCAGCGACGCCGTGGATGAAGATCTGCCGCTCGACATGAACGGAATCTTGAACGAGGACGGGCAGGTGAGCGTGGCGCGCGTGCTGGGACAGGCCGCTCTGCGTCCGCAAGCTCTGCCGGGGCTTGTGAGGCTGGGGCAACAGAGCAAGAAGGCGGCAGAGAATCTGGCGGATTTTCTTACGAAATATATCGGTCATATCTCAGAGAAAATGAGCGTACTCGAAGCACACGGAGCGGGTGCAGGCCGTTGAACGACTGAATGCGATGAGCGAAGCGACGACACAAGCGATTCCCAAGGAGCCTCCGCCGGGGCGAGCGGCCGGTATGATGCGGGCGGGTGTGTACCGCGGGAAAGGGCAGGTGGTTGTCGAGACGGTACCGGTTCCCGAAATTGGCGAAGGAGAAGTGCTGTTTCGCGTCGCTGCCTGCGGGATCTGCGGCACCGATATCAAGAAAATCCACCATGGCTTTGTGAAACCGCCGCAGATTTTGGGACACGAGCTGGCGGGCACGGTCCTGAAGGTGGGCGACGGAGTGACGAAGTTCAAACCCGGCGACCGCGTGGTGAGTTTCCACCACGTTCCCTGCGAGAATTGCTTCTACTGCGAGAGAAAACTGTTTTCTCAGTGTGCGACGTATAAGAAGACGGGCCTGACGGCTGGATTCGATCCGAACGGTGGAGGATTCGCGGAATACGTCCGCGCGATGCCGTGGATCGTGGAGCGCGGAATGCTTCTCCTGCCGCCCGACGTGACGTTTGAAGAAGCGACGTTCGTCGAGCCCGTAAACACTTGCTTGAAGGCCGTGCGGAAAGCGCGGGTGGCTCCCGGAGAAATAGTCTTGGTGATCGGGCAAGGGCCGATCGGGATGCTGCTGATGTTGCTGGCGAAGCTCGAAGGCGCGGAAGTGTATGCCAGCGACCCGATGGCGGGACGTCGCGAGGCGAGCCTGCGCTACGGAGCGAAGGAAGTATTCGAACCGGCAAAGCATTCACTGCTCGAAGAGATGCGGAAGCGCACGGGCGGAAGGGGCGCTGACGCCGTTCTTTTGGCCGTGCCCAACCCGTCATTGGTCGCTGAAGGCTTGGCTTTGACACGCCCTGGCGGACGCGTGCTACTGTTTGCTCATAACGATCCGGTGATGCGATTGGAGTTCCCGGCGGCGGCCGTAGGAGTCGAGGAAAAGGAAATTCTGGGGAGTTACAGCGCGTCGATTGAAGACCAGGAAGAGTCGGCGAGGTTGGTGTTTGAACGCCGGTTGCCGGTGCGCGACATGGTTTCGCACCGGTTCCCGCTGGAGCGGATTGGGGAAGCGTTGGAAATGGCTGCTCGGCCGTCTGAGAATACACTGAAAGTGGTGATACATCACGCATGAGAAGCGAACGCAACGGACATATGACCGCGGCCGTACTCTACGGCCAGGAAAATCTGAAGATTGAGCGAGTGGACATTCCAAAGCTCGCGGACGACGAGGTGCTGGTCCGCGTGGAAGTCGCCCTGACCTGCGGAACGGATTTGAAGGTGTGGAAGCGAGGCTATCACGCGCGGATGATCCAGCCGCCCTCGCTTTTCGGGCATGAATTGGCGGGAGTGATTGAGGAAAAGGGGCGTTCGGTAAACCACGGATTGCACAAGGGCATGCGCGTGCTGCCGTCGAATTCCGCTCCGTGCAACACCTGCTTTTACTGCCTGAAAGGCCAGCCGAATCTTTGCGAAGACCTGCTCTTCAATAACGGCGCCTATGCGGAATACATCCGCATCCCGGGAAGAATCGTGCGCCAGAACCTGATCGAGATTCCCGAAAGCGTCACGTTTACAGACGCCGCGATGGCCGAGCCGCTGGCGTGCGTCCTGCGCGGCATCCATGAGACGGGCATCAATCCCGACGACACGGCCGTTGTCATCGGGTGCGGCCCCATCGGCCTGAAGTTCATTCGCGTGCTTTCCGCGCGCGGTGTGCGCGTGATTGCCATCGGCAAGCGGTTGAGCCAAATGAAGGCCGCCGAGCGGCTGGGTGCGATTGCCGCGTTCGACGTGGAAGAGATCGACGATCCCGTGGCGCTCGTAAAACAACTCACCGACGGCGGCCGCGGGGCGGATGCCGTGATCGAAGCGGTCGGCCAGGCGAAAACTTGGGAATGGGCGCTGCAATTGGTGAGAAAGGGCGGAACGGTGAACCTGTTTGGAGGGTGCCCGCGCGGGTCGGAAGTAAAGATCGATCCGTCAGCGCTGCACTATTCCGAGGTCACGATCAAGTCCACGTTCCACCATACGCCCCGGTTCATGCGCGAGGCGCTGGAATCGATTGCGCGCGGAGAAATTCGCGCCAGCGATTTCATCACCGGAGAAGTGCCGCTGA
>Ga0335073_10012198_pt1 | contig 12070 bp, 5 predicted proteins | sample Lox_Sample_22_FD_207093 | JGI IMG/M metagenome (GOLD analysis project Ga0335073, IMG submission 207093) | Soil microbial communities from Loxahatchee National Wildlife Refuge, Florida, United States - Lox_Sample_2.2 | ecosystem: Environmental > Terrestrial > Soil > Wetlands | place: USA: Florida... | reverse complement strand
CCGTGGCACCGCAGTCGAAGGCGAAGTCGAGCGACCGCTGGGCCCAGTGCAGGGATTCGTTGGCGCGCTGGAACGGCGGCTGCACGAGGATGAAGACGCGCAGGTCGATGCTGTTGCGGCGGAGAATTTCACCGGCGGCGCGGAACAGGTCGAGCGTGAGCCGCTTGTTCAATTTCTCGAGCGCAACGGGATCGGCGGTTTCGAGGCCCATTGCGACTTCAAGCCGGCCGGAAAGCAGATCGCGGAAGCGCAGGACAGCGTCGCCGATGAGAGCGGGGTGGCATTCGACGATCACACGGCTGAATCCGCGAACCGATTCGGCGATGGCGAGATGATCTTCGGGCGGGATGGCGCGGGGATCGAAAAAGCTGCCGGCGTTGTAGAGCTTAATAGCGCGAGCCGGCGGCAATTGCGACAACGCGTACTCAATTTGCGCCGGTATGGCGCCGGGCGGCGTCGACTCGGCCAGCGTATTGCGCCACAGGTCGCACATCGCGCAGCGCCAGGGGCACTCGCGATTGGTAAGGAAGACGGTCGCCACCGAGATGACGCTGCCGGTCGCGTCCGGCTCGTCCTCGGCGAGGAACGCGTACGGGCGGTCGGGATCGAGCACGTTGCGCGGGCCGCGCGCGGCAACGATCCACACGTCGCGCTCGGCTGCGCGGGTGGGATAGACAACGGCTGGCGTATTCATGGATACAGCGACAGGAACTGGCGCCGGTAGTCGGCCTCGCGCGCGAGCGTGTGCTGGCGGAGCGATTCGATGGGAATGGCGCCGTGCTGGAATCGGCGCTTGGGGAAGACCGGCATCCTGAGGCCGGTGAGCGCTTCGATGCCGCTCGCGACGATTTCGCCCTTCAGTTCGTAAAGGCGATCGACGGAATAGCTGGTGATATCGATAAAAGGAATCGCCTCGGCGACGGCGATGACGGAGGGCCGAGTGTAGGGGCTGAATCCGGCGAATCCGAAGTGATGCGCGGGTGCCCAGGTGCGCGCATAGGAGCGGCTGAGCCCGCCGGAATACGTGAGTGAGTGCTTGATCTTGCCCACTCCCCAGCCTTCCTGGTAGAGCATGGAATTGTTAATGACGCTGCGGATCGTGAGCTCGGGATTTTCCTCGATGGGATAGTCCTTCAGGTTTTCGTCGCCGCCGTCGCCGTCGAGCAGGTATTTCCAGTCGGGGTAACGCGCGCGGATGCCGCGGCAGAGCGCCATCGCCATCGTCGCCGATTCAATGTCGAGTGGCTTGTAGTCTTCGACGATGCGAATGGTTTCGGCGACGTCGAGCGTGCCTGGGTCGGCTTGAACGGGCTCCAGAAAAAGTCCGAGGCCGAGAGAGTCGAGAAATGCGCGGGCCTGCTGCACGTCGGGGCCGTTGCCCAAATCGAGCGTGAAGGCCTTGAGGCGCGCCGGGGTCATGCCCAGCTTCCGCATGCAGTGGTAGGCGACGAGGAAGACGCCGCCGGAATCGATGCCGCCCGAAAAGCAGACGCCGATGGGAGCGTCGGCAGGCAGGCGCTCCAGCCACTGCATCACCTCATCGGCAAGCGCGGCGATGTAGGCACGACCGATCGCCGCGGTGTCGGGCCCAAGGGTAGCCATTTCGGGCGTGAAGAACCGCGTGTAGACGGGATCGGGATCGGGGCAGCCGATGAGTTGAATCTCGACCACGTGGTGCGCGGGCACCATGCGCGTATAGCTCGGGTGAAACTGGTCGCCGAAGCCTTCGGCGCGCAGCCACTCGGCGATGGCATCGATGCGGTGCGCGACGATCAGCGCGGGGCCCTCCTGCCGCTTGGCGAGGAAATAGCGCATCGGTCGGTCGAGCGAACGCGCCATTTTCACGGTCTTCCCAGCGCGCGCGATGAGCGCGAACGATCCGTGAATGTGCTGCACGGCTTCGGCGGGGCCCTCGAGCAGAATGCGGCGGGCCTCCTCGATCGACAGGTTGTCAATCTGGTTGGCGGAGGGGTCGGTGAGATCGACGACGCGCTCGATGTACTGACTGTGGTCTGGCTGGGAACGCAAGAGAAATCCTCGGGGCAGTCTCAGCGACCAGTTTACGCCGTTGGGTGGAAGCCAGTTGTCGCTGTGAATTTCTATAATGATCGCCAATGATGGGACAGCGGATGGGATGGGGAAGGGGCTTTGGGGTTCTGGCCCTCGCAGCGGCAGCCGGTTTGTGCGCGATGGGCGCGCGCCCGGCCGAAGAGAAGCACAGCACGCTCGAAGCGGCGCGGCTGAACGGCATCGGCGTGGCGCTGATGAACCAGCAGTTGACGGAGAAGGCGGCGGCGAAGCTCGAAGAGGCGCACGAGGCCGATCCGTTGTCGCCGATTCCGCTGCTCAATCGCGGCATCGCCCTGCTCTACGAGCAAAAGCTGCCGGAGGCGGAGCAGACGCTGCGTGAGGCGACGAAGATGGCGCCTGAGAATCCGCGGACCTGGTACAACCTGGGCCTGACCGAGATGGACGAGGCAAACCAGAAGGCCGCCATCGATGAAATGCGCAAGGTGCTGGCCATCGACCCCAACGACGCCGACGCGCACTATTTCGTGGGATCGCTCGATCTGAGCCTCGGCAATTTCGACGAGTCGATCGCGGAGTTTGAGGCCGCGCTCAAACTGAATCCCGTGCACTGCTCGGCGCAGTTCGGGCTGGCGCGCGCGCTGCAGCGCTCGGGCAAGACGCAGGAGGCGCACGAGCATCTGGCGGTGTTCCAGCACCTGACGCAGGCGAAGATCTCGTCGCCGCTGAGCGTGGGCTACGGCGAACGCGGACGCTACTCGACGATGGAGGAGATGAAGCTGCCGGCTGAGCCGGTGGGCGCGATGATCCCGGTGAAGTTTGAAGTGACACAGCTGCCCTCCGCCACAGAAGGACGGAAGCTGGTCTCGATGGGGCAGGGCCCCGGCGCAGGAGCCTGTGTCATCGACATCGAAGCGCCCGGATCGCAGGACCTGGTCACGTTCGCAGCGAATACCACCCCGATTCAGGCTTACCGCAATCTGCACGACGGAACGTTTGCTCCCCTGAGATCGGCCGACACCGGACTCGATGCTCAAGGCCGGGGCGTGGCCTGCGCCGTCGGAGACTTCGACAACGACGGCTTGCCCGATCTGGCCGTGGCCATGTCGGACCGCGTGATCCTCTACCGCAACCTTGGCCACGGCAAATTTGAAGACGTCACCGCGAAGGTCGGCATCCAGCAGCTCAACAAGCCCGCCGGCCTCACCTTCGTCGATTTCGATCACGATGGCGACCTGGACTTATTTGTAACCGGCGCGGTTGCGAATGACGGCAAGTCCGGCCCCAACGTGATGTGGCGCAACAACGGCAACTCGACGTTCACGGAGTGGACGGGACCGACGGGGCTTGCGGGATCGGGTACGACGACGCAGGCCGTGCTGTCGGACATCAACAACGATCGCGCGGTCGATCTGGTGGTGACAGGCGACCAGGGCGCGCCCACTGTGTACCTGAACCAGCGCGAGGGTGCGTTCAGGCCGATGAAGCTGTACGACGACACCACCCTCCCGGCGTCGCGCGGCGTCGCCGTCTTCGACTTCGACAAAGACGGATGGATGGATGTGGCCGTGACGCACGCCGGCGCACCCGGTCTCACCTTGTGGCGGAATGTGGAAGGAAAGAAGTTCGAGCGCGTCGCATTGCCACTCCCACAGGGCGTGACGGGTGCCTGGGGCGTGACGCCCATTGACGTGGACAACGATGGGTGGATCGATCTGGCCGCGGTGCTGCAGGTTGGCGACAAGACCGAACTGCATGTGTTCCGGAATCTCGGACCGAAAGGTTTTGAGGACGTGAGCGCGGCGCTGGGACTGGATAAGGTCGAATTGCAGGACGCGCGTTCGGTGATTGCGGCAGACGTGGACGGCGACGGCGCGGCGGACCTCATCGTGACGCAGGCCGGGGGCGCGCCCATCGTGCTCCGCAACGTTGGCGGGAACAAGAACCACTCGCTGCGCCTGGCGCTCACTGGGTTGGCGGACAACAAGTCCGCCATCGGGACGAAGGTCGAAGTCTTCGCCAACGGACAGTGGCAGAAGTTCGAAGTGGCGGGTGGCTCGGGCTATCTGAGCCAGGATTCGACCGAGGTTCTGGCCGGGCTGGGCCAAACAACGACCGTCGATGTGGTGCGCCTGCTGTGGCCGACCGGCGTTCCCCAGGACGAGATCAACATTGATGCGACGAAGGAGCCTCACGGCGAGCTGGCTCTGAAGGAACTGGACCGGCGCGGCAGCTCGTGTCCAACGCTGTTTGCGTGGGATGGGCAGCGGTATCGCTTCGTGTCGGACGTGATTGGCGCGGCCGTCATCGGCCACTGGGTTTCGCCCACCGCGACCAATAAGAACGATCCCGATGAGTGGATCAAAGTCGATGGCGACATGCTGCAGCCGCGCAATGGCCTTCTCAGCCTGCGCTTCGGCGAGCCGATGGAGGAGGTCAACTACATCGATCAGCTGCGGCTGGTCGCGGTCGATCATCCGGCGGGCGTGGAAGTCTATCCCGACGAGCGGTTCCTGAACGAGAAGCCGTTTGCATCGGGCAGGACGGTGGCCGTGTCGGCGCCGCGGCCGGTGGCCGGCGCCTGGGACAATGACGGGCGCGACGTGAAGGCGCTGCTCGCCGAAAAGGATCATCGCTACGTGCGGGACTTCACGAACCTGGGCTACGCGGGCTTCGCCAACATGCACGCGCTGACGCTTGATCTCGGCGCGTGGTCGCCGCAGCGCCCACTGCGTCTGCTGATGGATGGCTACATCGAATACTTCAGCGCCAGCTCGATGTATGCAGCATGGCAGGCGGGGCTGCATCCTGTGTCTCCCTATGTCGACGCGCTGATGTCGAACGGCACGTGGAAGCGCGTGGTCGACGACATGGGCTTCCCGGCAGGATTGCCTCGGACGATCACGGTCGATCTGACCGGCAAGCTGCCGGCTGGAACGAGGAAGATCCGGATCTCGACGAATCTGCAGATCTACTGGGATCGGATTCGCGTTGACAATGGGCCGGATGCGGCGGCGCAGGTGCACGAGACGGAAGCGCCGCTGGCGATGGCGCACCTGGCGTTCCGTGGGTATCCGCAGCAGATCGAAGGCAAAACGCCGGGCGATCTGACCTACAACTACGACCGCATCAGCCAGACCGGGCCGTTCCTGTGGGCGCGCGGCGTCTACACCCGCTACGGCGATGTGACGCCGCTGCTGAGGGCCGTCGACAACCGTTACGTGATCTTCGGGACTGGCGAGGAGATCGACGCGGAGTTCCGCGATACAACGCTGCCACCGCTGCCCGCGGGGTGGAAGCGTGACTACTTCTTCTACGCGAACGGCTTTGTGAAGGACATGGACTATTGGGAGGCTTCGCCGTTCACCGTGGGGCCGATGCCCTTCCACGCGATGAGCACATATCCATATCCGAATGCCGAGCATTATCCCGAGGGCGCGGGGGCGGATGCCTACTGGCTCCAGTGGAACGACCGGTTCGAAAGCGGGAAGCGGGAGCAGACGTGGGATTTCGATTACCGGCCGGCAAGGGAGAAACCTGTGCAGTGAGCCGGGCGCCGTTGATCCGTGCTATTCCCGGTAGCTGCGCTGGTATGTCTGGGTGATGCGGTCGTGCCACCCCAGCCCGTCCTCATCGAAGAGAACCCAGAGGAATCCGAGGCCGAGGGGAAGCGCCGAGAGCAACAGGGCGGCGATGCGCGAGCGCATCGATTTGCGCGTGGGGTTCTCGTCATCGAAGGTGCACAGAGCGATGCGGGCATAGCGCATGCCGGGCGTGGCCGCCGAGAGCGAAAAGAAGATGAACTGGTAGAGCACCCACATGGAGAACAGGATGACGCCGGCTCCGGTGAGCGCCGTGCGGCCCGTGGGCGGATGCGTGGTGCAGGCTGCGAAAACCAAAACGAAGACGAGAAACGCGGCGAGGGTGAGGGCCACGTCAACAATGGCGGACATGGCACGATCGGCGACGGGCGCGACGTGCAGAGACATATCGGCGAGGGGGGAGGGCCGGGCGCCGCGCTTCGGCGCGCGAACCGGGACCTCGTTGTCCAGTTGAATGCTGTGCCATTCTTGCATGGATTGCTCCGCTGCGCCGGACTGCGTGAGAGGCAGGGCGGCTTCGGGTTCGGCTTCGTAAATGCGCAGGGGCTCGGCCTCCGGGGCTTCGGGTTCGCGGAGAGCCGCATCGGCTTGCGCGGACGAGGCGAGGGACGGGGGTAGGTCGTCGAAGAGCGGGCCCTCGGCGATGCGCGGCCGAGCTTTGCGCGGGGCGATCAGTTCGCGGGGAAACTCGATAACGCGAGCCGGAAGCAGGCGGGTAGGCTCGACGGTGGCTTCTTCGAGCGGGTCGGTGAATTCGGTGAGGAGCGGCTGGGCCAGCGCGTGAGCGGCTGCCTGGGCGCGGGCCTCAGCGGGCGTGAAGCGTGGAGCCGGCAGGGAATCGGAGCAAACGGAGTAGCGAATAAGGTCCGGCTGATAGGGCTGGACGACTGGCAGCTCGGGAATCGCCCTCGAAGCCTCGTACGCCAAGGGCTCCTCGATGGTTTCCGGCTGCGGCTCGGGTGCGGGCCTCGGGGGTGCGGCGACTCGAGCGGTGCGGGCGCGGCGAGGCGCGGCGGGAGCCTGGGCCACCGGCTCAGCTTGGGCGGCGGCAGTGGCGGCTGCAGCGGTCTCGGCGGCCGCCTGGGCGGCCATGGCTTCGCGCCACGACGGAATGCGGGCGTAACGCTCGGCAACCCGGGCGGCGATGGATCCCGGTGAGGGCGTAAAGGCGTTTTCCATGCCCGGCAGGGTGGGCTGAGATTCAGGATCGTGGCCCCGCCCGGCGCGGTGGGCGCGCACACGGGCGCTAACCTCGTCCTTCCAGTTCGGAAGCCTCTTCGTGCGCGCGGGAGCGGGCAGGGTCGGCGGCGCAGGCAGATTGGAGACAGAAGCGCTCAATTCATCCTCATTCCATGAAACGAACCCGAACGAGAGAAGAAGGCCGCGGAGAATTGCGAGAACGTGGCTGCATACATAACGCGTCTTCCGCCGTCTTCAGGCAGACAGACGACTTCGCCGCCCAGGAGCGGAAGTGCGAGAGCCACGAAATGTCAGGCCAGAGCGGCGGGGACATGCGCTTGGAGAAAAATCAGCATCCGGCTTTGCTATGCTGGTGTTGCCGCGCGCAATGAGAACCCGCTTGTTTTGGTGTATCACGCTGGTCCTGCTGTGTCATCCGCGGCTTTGGGCGCAGACCGTAACCAGCCAGTTTCCTCCCGCAGCGCCCGCCTCCGGGCAACCCCAAACCACGACCGACGAGCTGCCCGACGATCCCAGTCTGCAGAGCACGCTTCCGGAAGCGCATGTCGTGCCGCGGCCGGAGCAGGGCGTGCCCGTCCGCATCGTCGCCAGCGACCAGAAGCGCGAGGAAACGAAGAACGGAGTCGTCTTCATACTGGACGGCGACGTAGTCCTCTACTACCGGCGATACACCGTACACGCCGACCACGCCACCTACAACCAGGACACGGGGCAAGTGGACGCCCAGGGCCACATGATGGTCGACGGCGGACCCGATGATGAGCATTTTGTGGCCAGCCACGGCACCATTAACGTCCAAAACAATACAGGCGACTTCTTCGACGTCGTGGGGACGTTGGGCGTTTCCCGCGCGCCGCGAGGGAGAATGGTGTTCACGGCGCCGAATCCGTTTGCGCTAAGCGGACGCGAGGTGCTGCAACTGGGAAAAGGGCACTACAAGGTTCTGCACGGATCGATGACTTCGTGCATGCTGCCGAAGCCGGACTGGCGCATTATCTCCGGGATCATGGAACTGTACAATGGCGTTGCCAAAGCGAGCAGCGGGTACTTCGAAGCCTTCCGCGTGCCTTTGTTCTATTTGCCGTATGTCACGCATCCGGTGGCCGACCAGAGGAACTCGGGCATTCTGCTGCCGTATTTCGGGAACGACACGACCAAAGGCTTCGTGGTCGGCGAGGGGTATTACCAGACGCTGGGGCGCAGCGCCGATCTGACCATGGCAACGCAGTATTGGTCGAACCGCGGCTGGGCGCCGAACGGCCTGTTCCGCTATCGAGGCGTAGGCCAGGATTTCGCGAAGGTGCAGTTCCACAGCCTGCTCGACGAGGGTGTGCTGGAGCCGAACGGGACGCGCGGCTCAAACCAGGGCGGCATCGACATCCTCGCCGATGGGCGGCACCAGTTCGACGCGAACACCACCGGCGTGATCGACGCCGAATATCTGAGTTCGTACATTTATCGGTTGGTGTTCGAGGAAGACTACGCGATCGCGATCGATTCGGAAGTGAAGTCCCAGGCGTTTCTGACGCATGAATACCGCGACACCTGGGTGAGCGTGCACATGAACCGTTATCAGAATTTTCAGAGCGCGAGCGTACCCTCCGATGAGGTGCGCATCCTGCACCTGCCGCAGATCGATGTGGAGGCCGCGGATCATCGGGTCGGGGACTCGCCGCTGTGGTGGGGGCTGAGTGGCACCGCGGGAGCGATTTCTCGCTACGACTATCCGAGCTTTCGGACGACCGCTTCCGTGCCGCGCGTGGATTTCTATCCGCGAATCGCCGTCCCGGTGCACTTCGGCGGGTGGACCTTCCGGCCGGAAGCTGCGGTGCGGGAGACCTGGTACGGAAAGAGCCAGGATCAGGAGAGCTTGGATCAGATTCCGGTGGTGAAGCGGGAAGGGATCACGCGCACGGACGTGGAAGCGGGATTCGATCTGCGGCCTCCGGCGCTGGAGGCCGACTTTTCGGCGCCCTGGCTGCGTCGCTTGCTGGGCGGCGATGTGCGGCACACGATCGAGCCGGATCTGCAATATCGATATGTCACCGGGATCAACGATTTTCGGAATATCCTGCGCTTCGACGACACGGACGTGGAGAGCAACACGAGCGAGGCGGAGTATGGGCTGACGCAGCGGTTGTTTCTGCGCAACATGAAGCCGCATCCCTGCACCGGCGATGAGGCGCTGCTGCCGCAGGCGGCGGAGATGACTGAGCGCGGAGCCGCGCTGCCGTCCAATCCAGCCGTGAGTCAGCAGGACGGGGCGACAGCGGTGACGCCGGTGCAGCTCTGCGGCGGAGGCACGAGGGACTGGATCACCTGGACGGTGGCCCAGAAGTACTACTTCGATCCGAGCTTCGACAACGCCATCACGCCGGGCACGCCGAATCCCCTCACGACGACGCTGGACTTTACCGGAGTGGATTTTCTGACGGAGCCGCGCCACAACTCGCCCGTGATTTCGCGGCTGCGGATGCAGACCACGTCGGCGACGGATCTGGAGTGGGATGTGGATTACGACGTGAAGGAAGGGAAGGTCACGTCGAGCAATCTGTACGCGGGATACCAGACGGGGCTGTATCGGTTCCAGTTTGGCGACTCGTTCATGAATGTGCCGCTGGGGACGACGCCCCTGACGACGGCTGCGCCTCCCGCATTCTCGGGGGGTGTGTCGACGCCGTATAACCAGATTCATCTGCTGGCGGTGCACGGTGCGGCGAACAAACTGGGCTTGAGCGAGGGCGTGAGCTCCGCCTACGACCTGATCCACCAGCAGATGCAGTACGGCGCGGCGCAGGCGCAGTACAACTGGAACTGCTGTGGAATCGATTTCCAGTACCGCCGGTTCTCGCTGGGTTCGATTCGCGACGATACGGAGTATTTCTGGAGCATCAATCTGGCCGGGTTTACGAATGCGGGAGATCTGACGCATCGGATCAGCCTGTTCTAGCCCGTCAGCGAATTCGCGCCCCGGATGGCCATCGGGCGAACTGCGATAATTGAAAGGCGAAGCGAATCGACAGGGCTCAGAGCGAAACGAATGCTCGGATGGGCCAAAAGGCGGCAATTCTTGTTCAAAACGGCTCTTTTGTGCGGCTGCGCGCTTCTTGCGGCGGCAGCAGCGGGTACGGCTCAGCAAACGAGCGCGGGCGCTCCTTCAGCCAAAGTGACGGACGTGTCCCCCCCGGCCAATGCGAATCTGAATCGCAAGATCGAAGTGATGATCCGGTCGGAGCTGAGCGTTCCGCCCCAGTACGACATCTCGATTGGCGCGCCACAAAAGAGCGACGTGGGTGGATTTGACACGCTGCCGGTTACATTTTCGCTGCCGGGATCGCCGTCGCGCTCGCAAACGGTGGATTTTCTGCTTTCGAAGGACGGCAATACGCTGGCGCGGCTGTCGAAGTGGGACATCAGCGCGGATCCGGGCGCGGCGCTGCCGACCGAAGGCCGGCCGGTACGCGGGAATCCGCAGGCGAAGGTGACCATCGTCAATTTCGACGACCTGGAGTGCCCGTATTGTGCGCGCATGCATTCCGAGTTCTTTCCCGGCGTGCTCGATCACTACAAGGGCCTGGTGAAGTTCGTCTACGTGGACTATCCGCTGGTCGAGATCCATCCATGGGCGATGCACGCGGCGGTGGACGCGAACTGCCTGGCGGCGCAGAACGATGAAGCGTACTGGAATTATGTCGACTATCTCCATGCGCACGGCGGGGAAGTCAGTGCCGGGGGCAATGATCCCGCGAAATCGGCCACAACGCTCGACAAGCTTGCGACGCAGGAAGGGGATCGCGATCACCTCGATGCGGCGAGGCTTCAGGCGTGCGTGACGAAACAGGATGACAGCAAGGTGCTTGCCGAGATGAAGGCCGGCGATAAAGAGGGCGTCAACGCGACGCCGACGTTTTTCGTGAACGGCGAGCGCTGGGCCGGTCAGCTGGAGCAGCCCGAACTTTGGGCGATGATCGACCGGGCGCTGAAAGCGCAGGGCATCACACCGCCCGCGCCGGAGGCCCCCCAGCCGCCCGTGACGGGGGCGAGTACGAAGTAGGACGGATTCCAGAGCCGTCGGTTACCTGCGCGTTTCCCGATTTGGCGTACGGAATTGGGGAAAAGCATTATCCTGAGACAGAGCGCCGTCCCCCCGACTTGCGGCGCGCGAGCAGGAGAAGACTAGTTGCCATCTCGAATGGTTGTGCCGGGCGCACGGAGCGTCCTGTTTTCCAGTCACAAAATGAAGTTTGCCGGGCTCGCCGTTGTGCTGGCGCTGTGCGCCGGATGCCAGCGCGCGCATGACGCCAACACCATGGCGACGGTGAACGGGAAGCCCATCCTCCGCTCGGAAGTGGAGACGATCTACCAGAACAATCTGGGCGACTCGCATCAGCAGCCGTCCAGGGTGCAGTCCGACATCATGCGGCTGAACATCCTCCGGCAGCTGATCGACCAGGAGATCGTGATGCAGCGCGCCGCAAAGCAGAATCTTACGGCGACCGACGAGGAAGTCGCCGACCGGCTGAACGAGCTGAAGGCTCCGTTCACCCAGGAGGAGTTCCAGAAGCGCCTGGACGCCCAGCATCTGACGCTCGACGATCTGAAGCGGGAGATCCGGCGGAACCGGACGGAAGAAAAGCTCTTCAACAAGGAAATTACGTCGCGCATCAACATCACCGACGCCGACATCACCAGCTACTACACCGAGCACAAGGCGGAGTTCAACTTGATCGAGCCCCAGTACCACCTGGCGCAGATCGTCGTGACTTCGATGCCGATGCCGCCGCAGCAGGTGGGCAACCTGCAGAACAGCAAGGCGATGAACGACGCCGATGCGAAGCGCAAGATCGAGATGCTGCACAACCGGCTGTCCAGCGGCGAGGATTTCGGCGCCCTGGCGATGAACTTCTCCGAGCAGCCGAACACCTCGGGCAACGGCGGCGATATGGGCTTTGTGAGCGAGTCGCAGCTTCGTTCCGATCCGCAGGTCTATGCGGCGATCAGCAAGCTTCAGCCGGGGCAGATCACCGACGTATTGCCCGAGATGGGCGGAGCGAATGCGAAACAGCCGATCGGCTATGCGATCTATAAGCTCATCGATCGCGAGGCCGCCGGGCAGCGCGAGCTGAACGATCCTCGCGTCCAGCAGGCCATCCGCCAGCAGCTGCGCGACAGCCGCGAGCAACTGCTCAAGAACGCATATCTCGAGATGCTGCGCGACCAGGCGCGCGTCGAGAACTTCT
>Ga0335073_10012197_pt1 | contig 12070 bp, 10 predicted proteins | sample Lox_Sample_22_FD_207093 | JGI IMG/M metagenome (GOLD analysis project Ga0335073, IMG submission 207093) | Soil microbial communities from Loxahatchee National Wildlife Refuge, Florida, United States - Lox_Sample_2.2 | ecosystem: Environmental > Terrestrial > Soil > Wetlands | place: USA... | reverse complement strand
GCGGAGACGGATGGAGCGGACGATCCCGCCCGGTTCGAGGAAATCAATTTCGTTCGGTCCTTTCTCGTAGCCATCCGGCGGCACGCTCAACCAGCGGGAATCAATGGCCACGCCCAGGACGTTCTTTCTACCAAGCAGGCTGGTGATTTCATAGTGAAATGGCAAATAGCCACCGAGATGTTCGGGCAGGGGATGACCGTTGAGCACGGGGACGGCGCGCGTCATCACGCCGTCGAAATCCAGAAACACGCGGCGGTTTTTAAACTCATCCTGCGCGGCGAAGTGCCGTCGATAAACCCACAAGCCGGCCCAGTCATCCGGGACCCACCCCTGCCACGAGAGTTTGGCGACACAATGCGGTAGCGTGACCTTTTCAAAGGCGGATTCATCATAGCCGGGCTGAAGAAAGTTCGAATCGCCATTCCATCTGCCGCCGAAAAGCCAATCCTGATCCAATGGAAATAAATAACGGGCCGCGCCGGAAAGAGATGCGGCGCGGGCCTTGGGTCCACCAAAGAATCCAAGCACCGAGCCTGAAGCCAGGGCGGCCGTTCCAATGGAAAGGTTTTTGATAAAGTCACGACGCGAAAAGCCGTTCGATAAGCCCGAGGAAGATTTCATCGCCATTTATTTAGAGAAAAAAATAAGTCGTGTAAAGGAGCCTGTTTGGGTTAGTGCGCTTCGGGAGCGCGGCTGTGTCCCGCTCGGGGCGGGACCAGCCGCAGCAGCGAGAATGACACAATCGACTGCGAGAACCACGCGCTCTCTCTTTCACCCGGCGCGCTGCGGTTGGTGCCCTTTCGCCCCCGCACACGGCCGCGCTCCATGCGCCGGGAAGGTTTCAACAAACCTCTTTTCTTTGAAAACGCCACCAGGACAGGAGCAACATGAGGATGACAAAATCCATGGCATAGAGGGTCAGCAGAGCAACGTCATGCCCGTCTACGAATGCGCCCTGGAGTATTTGGAAAAAGATGTTGAAGGGCGCGTAACTGGGCAATACGTAATACAGGGGATTGTGGACGGAGTAGAAGCCATTTCCGGCAAAGAAGGCCAAAGCGCCGGCGATAGCGGGGTGCACGAAAAGCGAGAGCAACATCGCCAGGGAACCGAGCATCAGTTGACGGCAAAACATGAGCCAGGGCGCCCATTTCATGACCGGAGACAGTTCCACGTGCGACGAAGCTGAAAACACGACCATGGCAAGGCTTGCGATGATCGCGTATGCCGCCATGACGACCACGCCTCCAAGATATTTTCCCAATAAATATTGAATCCGGCTGATGGGTTTCGAGAGTGTCAGGCGAATGGTTCCCCGGCGAATTTCCGACGTCACCGCTGTGCTGAAGATGAACAATGACACTAAACTGCCGCCAAACGAACCGGCCGCGTAAAAAAACGCTTCGATTGTGGACATGCTTTGCTCCATGGTTTCCTGCATCCGTCTTTTGTCCTCTTCGCTCATATTTTTAAAAGCCGGCGAATTCATATCGGCGCCGTCCAAAAACTCATCATTAATTTGCCGGCGTTGGAAGTTCATGATTATGGTGCTGACCACAGTCAAGCCGAGGGATACGAGGATAAGCGCAATCAGCAAACGCTGGTGCAATAAAGCGCGAATACTATCCCGCGCGATCAGAAAAATGACGTTCATAATTTTGGCGGCGGCGCGATGGAGGAGAAAAAGATATTTTCCAGAGATTGGGTTTCTACTTCGGATTTATCGGGTTGGATATTGTATTGCCTCAACAGTTCTTCAACCGCCGCGCGTGTGCCTGCGTCCGCGCATTTAATAGTAACGTGCCCGCTGATCATTGTGACTTCGGCCGGCATTTTCGAAAGGGCCTCCAAAACTGTCCCGGGAACATTTCTCAAAAACAGCCGCGTGCTCGTGCTGCTGGACAACTCCTGAAGCGTGCCCACCTTTTTTAATTCGCCTTTTTCAAGGATGGCCACGCGATCACAAACCGTCTCGACTTCCGACAAAATATGGGAACTGATGAAAATCGTTTTCCCCCGACGTTTTAGTTCCAAAAGTATGTCGCGAAATTCCTTCCGCCCCACGGGATCGAGGCTGGCGGTGGGCTCATCCAGGATGAGAAGGTCCGGATCGTGCAGCATCGCTTGAGCGAAACCAAGCCGTTGCAACATGCCCTTGGAGTATTTGGAAACCCGCTTTTCCGCCGCGTCCTCCAGCCGTAATAGCTGCAGGAGATCGGCGATTCGTGCCTTCCGGCCCGAAATGGGCACTTCGAGCAGTCCGGCATAAAATTCCAATAAGCCGCGTCCGGTATAATAGTCATGTAAATTGACTGACTCGGGCAGGTAGCCCAGCCGGCGGTGCACCGCGAAATCTGTCGCGGGCCGGCCAAATAACTCCACGCTGCCGGACGTTGGGCGAATCAAGTTCAGCAGCAACAGTATGGTGGTGGTCTTTCCCGCGCCATTGGGACCCAGGAAACCAAACGTTTCTCCTTCCCTGACCTCCAGGGTGAGTCCTGTTAAGGCATTGGTTTGCGAGCCGTTGCTTGCTGATTGCGCCGGGGAGACTCTTTTGCCCCAAATGCTTGAATACGCTTTTTGGAGTTTTTCCGCGGAAATTGCCGGCATAATCTTATTTCAGAATTTCACTTTTGATTTTGTTTTCCAGCTTGTCGTCATTCGCCTGGTATCCCACCTGGAGCCATTGAATGACGCCGTCTTTGCCAACGAGCACCAGGTCCGGTATGGCTTTCACGCCGTATGCTCCACTGACGTCGCCAGAATCCAGCAGCACATGGAAAGCATACTTTCTTTTGTCAATGAACGGTTTGACCTGTTCAGCGGGTTCGCCCTGGTCGAGGCTGAGAATCTCAAGGTCACTGTTCGTGAATTCGTTTCGGAGCGAATTGAGCGTGATCATTTCCATGCGGCACGGCGGGCACCACGTGGCCCAAAAATCCAGCAGTACGACTTTGTGACCGCGATAATCCGAAAGCGAAACCATGCGATTGGAAACGTCGAGGGCTGAAAAATTCGGAGCGGGCTCCCCAAGCTTCACATTTCCCATTTTCTGTACCGGTCCGGCCTTTTGCCTGCCGCCGCCCTGAACGTTCAATTTCACCTGGTAATTAATCCAAATAGTTGCCGCGGCAAACGCGGCCAGCCCAATAACCGAAAGAATTATTCGGAGAGGGTTTGTTCCTGGGGATCCGTTCATGGAATTGGTTGTTAGCGAACCTTAACAAGTGTGTCAATCAGGCGCAACCGTGGCGCAGGCGTCCTAGCCTGCGGGTTGTGGCGGCCGTTCGCCAGTGGGGCTGCCACCGCCGCCAGGTTGCGGGGGCGACCAATCTTATGTGATACAGCCGGGAGCAGCCTGTCATTCATGATTGAATCATTGTACTAGTAAAATAGTACAACAAGGGGCGAAGGTCAACGGAAATGTTTCAATTTTTTCGATGCCAACCCGGTTGCATATTCGTCGCCCTGCTTTTGCTTTGCGAAGCTGAAATTTCCTTTTGCCGCAGACAGCGTCATCCGGCGGGCTCCAGCCGGGAACGACCGGCGCTGCGCGGGCCTAAAAGTCAAACTGATAATATTTGATCGAAAACCTGCATTTTTTAAAAAGTTATTCACAGCTTGACGTTTTGCCTTGCAACAGATTTAATTCGACCCTGTTAGGCAAAAATTCATGCTTGCGCAATTAAAAAGCCTGTTTTCCAACGATATTGGAATAGACTTGGGGACGGCAAATTCCCTTGTTTACGTGCGGGACCGCGGAATCGTCCTGCGCGAACCTTCTGTAGTGGCTATTCAATCCGGCACGACGAACGTGCTGGCCGTGGGTGACGAAGCCAAGCGCATGTTGGGACGCACCCCGGGCAATATTGTCGCCATTCGGCCGATGAAAGACGGCGTGATCGCCGACTTCGAAATCACCGAGGCCATGCTGCGGCATTTCATCCAAAAAGTTCACCACAGAAAACTCATTGCCCCACGCGTGGTCGTGGCGGTGCCTTCGGGCATCACTGAAGTTGAAAAACGGGCTGTTAAAGATTCCGCCACTCATGCCGGAGCGCGTGAGGTGTATTTGATTGAACAACCGATGGCCTCGGCCATCGGCGTGGGCCTGCCGGTGCATGAACCGGCGGGCAATATGATCGTGGATATCGGCGGTGGGACTTGCGAAATCGCAATCATCTCCCTCGCCGGCATCGTCTTCAGCCGCAGCCTGAGGGTTGGGGGAGACGAATTTGATGAAACGATCACCGCGCACATGAAACGCGCCTACAACATGATGATAGGTGAACGCACTGCGGAAGAAATCAAGATTCGCATCGGTTCGGCGTTTCCTTTGGAACAGGAATTGACAATGGACGTCAAGGGCCGTGATTTAAGCACGGGCCTGCCCAAGACGTTAACGATCCGTTCCGAGGAAATTCGCGAAACGTTGCAAGAACCGCTCTCAAGCATTTTGGAATCCATCCGCCTGACACTCGAACGTTGCCCGCCGGAACTGGCCGCCGACCTTGTAGATCGGGGCCTGGTCATGGCCGGGGGCGGCTCGTTGTTACGCGGCATTGACCGGCTCGTGGCCGAGGAAACCGGCTTGCCGGTCCATTTGGCCGACGATCCCATGAGCGCCGTTGCCGAAGGCACCGGCCGCGTCTTGCAGGAAATCGAGTTCCTCAAACGCGTGGCGACAAACGCAAAATACTGATTTCCGTCTGGCTTCACCTGCAAGCGGCTGAACAAACAGCCGCGGAAGTTGCAGGATGTTCAAACAGAAAAATTATATCGCTTTGGGAATCGTAGCGCTGGCGGCAGTGCTTATTTTAAGCCTGCCCTCAAGCGCCACCGCCCGCCTTAAGCTGGCGCTGGGAAGTCTTTTCCTGCCTCTTTTTGGCCTCACCGGCGCCACACAGCAATTGCCCTCCGACCTGTTGAACAGCGTCCTGCCCCGCCGCGAATTGCTCCGTGAAATTGACAATCTCCGCCGCCAGAACCAGGAGCTGCAGGCCCAAAAACTCCAGGACGCGGCAACCGCCATGGAAAATGACCAGTTGCGCGGCCTGCTGGGGTGGGAAAAGCAGCAGCCGTGGAAATTCAGGCTCGCGCACGTGGTTACGCGCGATCCAGCCAACTGGTGGCGCACAGTCGAGATAGATCTGGGCAGCCGCGACGGAATGACTGCAAACCTGCCCGTCCTGACCACAGATGGGCTCGTCGGTCGCATTTGGTCAGTTGGCTATACCCGTTCGCAGGTCATCCTGGTGGGTGACCCGAAATGCAAGGTATCGGCCCTGGTTGAAGACCCGGCTCAGGACACAGGCATCCTAAGCGCCAGTGGTCCTCTGGACAGTTCCCTGGCAGACCTGACGTATCTAAGCGGCACGGCGGATGTGAAGCCCGGCCAGACGGTCGTCACCAGTGGTATTGGCGGAGTTTTCCCCAAGGGCATACCGCTGGGCCAGATTGTGGATGCGGGCCCGGTGGACTTCGGCCTATATACGCAGGCGCGCGTGAAATTGAGCGCCAACCTGGGGTCTCTTGAAGATGTGTTGATCTTAACAGCCCAATAACGCCATGAAAGTGCTGAATTCCATCCTTGTACTGGCCGCCGCGTTCATCGCGGTTTTCGCTGAGGCCGTCATTAGCGGGCCGAGGCATTTGCTGGGCGCCCAAATTGACCTGTTGCCGGCGCTGATGATCTATGCCGCGCTCAATACAAATATCGTTGTGGTGTCGCTTCTGGCTGTTTTTGGCGGGCTTTGGTTTGACTCGCTTTCGGCAAATCCACTGGGACTGATGATTTTGCCGCTGTTTGCGGTCGGTTTTCCCATTTTTTTGCAGCGTGAACTGATTTTGCGGGAATTTCCGTTTGCACAGGTGGTTTTGGGCGGCATTGCCAGTGCTGTGGTTCCATTGCTGGCGGTACTAATGTTGCTGACCGCCGGGCAAAAGCCGTTGCTGGGCTGGGGCTCGCTCTGGCAATGGATCGTGATGACTGCCGGTGGCGCCCTGGCCACGCCGGTGTTCTTCACCTTGTTTCAATGGTGTGAGGATGCCCTGGGCTACAAACCCAGGACCGAAACCAGTTTCCGGCCCGACCGCGAGATTTTCCGCGGCCGAAAGAAAATGTAATTCATTCTATAGGACCAGCCATGCTGATTTTCGACGAACTGAGAAAGAACGATCCGCAGCTCCGCTTTGTGGCGGGGGCCCTGGCGGCCGGCTTTTTCATTTTGTTGATCGGACTTTGGTGGGTGCAAATTGTCTCGGCCGGCGAATACCAGAGCCATTTGGAAACGCAGTCGTATCGGACCATTCGGGTTCCTGCAATGCGTGGCAAAATCCTCGATTGCCAGGGCCGTGTGCTGGCCGAAAACAGTCCGCGCTACAATCTGGACCTGTATTTTGACGAGCTAAGCGGCGACTTTCAGGCCGAATATGCCAGGTTGCGTCCACCCAGGGTCGTGAAAAATGCGCGGCCAGTCTGGGAATTTTGGAAACGGTCCGCAGCCGCGGCTCCAAAAACAATTCCTATGACAAAGTCCAACATTTGGAAACTTGAATGGTACGCGCGTTACGACGTGGCTTCCAGTGTCATCGCCAAAATGTCCCAGACCATCGGACGGCCCCTCACGTTTGATTCCAAAAGCTTTGTCCGCGCCTACCAATCGAGTCTTTATGTGCCGTATCCTATCGCGCAGAGCCTCGATCCGGCGGAAGTGGCACGTTTCGAAGAAAACTATTCCGGGGCCATGGGTGTGGATTTGGACGTGCAGACGACGCGCGTTTACCCGAACGGGCCGCTGGCGGAAGACGTTTTGGGCTACGTTCGTCAGGACGACAGTTCCGCCCAGGACGAAGACGCTTTTTTCAACTATCGCCTGCCGGATTTCAGCGGCGTCGTCGGGATCGAGGGCGCCCGCGATAAACAACTTCACGGGCGCGCCGGCGAGGAGTTGGTCATGGTCAACAATTACGGCTATCGCCAGACCGAAAATATCGGCAGCGAACCCGAACCGGGCGATAACGTGGTGCTGACGCTGGACCTGGATATTCAACGGGCAGCCGAAGAGTCACTGCTGGAACGTCAGAAAAAGGAAGGGAACTCTAACCCTCATGCGGCGATCGTTGTGATGAACGTCCGCACGGGCGACGTCCTTGCCATGGTTTCATCGCCGGCCCTGGATCCGAATTTTTTCACGAAGAACCTTCCGCCCGATCAAATGCAAAAAGAATATGAGATGATGGAAGACACCAATCTAATGCCGCAAATCAATCGGGCGACGAGTGGAAATTACGAGCCCGGTTCCGTCTTCAAGCCCATTGTGGGACTGGCCGCCCTCGAGGACGGTCTAAACCCCGATGAAACGTATCACGTGGAAGAAAATCCCAGGCGTCCGGGACATGGCTACATCCGTGTTGGAAACCGAAACATCGGCGACCTCGTTCCGCCTGGCGATTATGACTTCAAGAAAGCCATTGCGATGTCGAGCAACTCCTATTTCATCTATAATGGACTGCGGACCGGAATCAAGAGAGTCGTTGAAATGGCCGAGAAATTTCATCTCGGCGAACGGACGGGCGTGCTTCCCGGGCAGGAATCAAAGGGTATTTTTCCTTCGCTGAAAACGGTCGAAGGCCGTGACTGGTACGAGGCCGACTCGGCCTATATTTGTTTTGGCCAGGGTCGGATGGCCGTGACCCCTATTCAGATGGCTGTGGCTTATTCCGCTATCGCCAATGGCGGCACGGTTCTGTGGCCGCGCCTGGTGGCACGCATCGAACCCCAGGACCCCAACAGCGGCGAACAGCCGACGGTTTATCCGTGCGGCCTCGTGCGCGACACATTGAATGTCCATCCGCGGAGCCTTGAAATTTTGGATAACGCCATGCTGAGTGAAACCGAAGAAGGTTCGGGAAAAGAGGCCCAGGTGGCGGGTCTGCAGATTTGCGGCAAAACCGGAACGGCCCAGGTGGAAAACGAACATGGCGAGTTCGTGTCGCAAAACTTTTGGTTTTGTTCATTCGCGCCGTACAACGACCCGAAATACGCCGTCGTGGTCACGGTCCAAAAACCTTACAGCGAGTACGGTTTTGGCGGCACCGAATGCGCCCCAATTGCCCACGATATTTATGAGGAACTAGTGAAAAAAGATCCTGCGATTTTGCAACAGGTGACGAGAAATTGATAAATTAAACAATGGTTGATCCATCCATCAACGACAATGCTCCGAGGCTCGACCGGCTGCAATTGGCCGGGCTGGCCGGGCTCATGGTCATCGGCACGCTGTTTGTCGCCAGCGCGACTCTGGCCGATCCGGCGGTCGCGGCCATGGCGTGGTATCACCAGACCTGGTTAAAGCAAATCCTCTGGTATGCCATCGGCGCGGGCGCGGGCGCGGCGATATGCTTTTTGGAATATCACATCATCGCCCGCTGGGCGACGGTCATCTATTGGTTCGCCATTTTTCTCCTGGTGATCGTATTGATCCCGCACGTCGGCTCGGTGCATTTCGGCGCGCGGCGATGGATCGATTTGCCGGTGTTCCAGCTTCAGCCCAGTGAACTGGCCAAACTCGCATTCATCCTGGCGCTGGCCAACTTCCTGAGCCGTCCGGTTGAGGAATTGAGATGGCCGTCCGTATTTTGGAAGGCCATCGGAATGATGATGTTGCCCGTCGGGCTGATTCTGAAGGAACCCGACCTGGGCTCGGCCCTGGTTTTGGTGCCCACCGGTCTGGCGATGATGTACGTGGGCGGCATTCCGAGGCGGTACCTGCTGCAACTGGTGGGCATCGTCGGCACGCTGGCCGTTCTGGTCGTGGTAGACGTTGTGTTCGCGCCGCATGCGCTGCGGATTCCGATGCACGAATACCAGCGTGACCGGTTGCTGGTTTATTTTGGGCGCAATTATACCAGTCTTGCTTCGTCGAACGCCTCCAAGGAGGACCTGACAAAAATGCGAGAGCAACAGCTTGGCGACGAGTACAACGTCCAACAGGCGTTGATCTCCGTGGGCTCGGGCGGGTTTATGGGCAAGGGCTGGCGCCACGGAACACAGGACAGCCTCGGCTATTTGCCGCGGATGGGGGCGCACAATGACTTTATTTTCTCCACTATTGCCGAAGAGGAGGGATTTGTCGGCAGCGTGATTGTTCTGACGCTGTATGCGGCGGTTCTTTTCACCGGATTAAGAATCGCCGGCCAGGCGCGCGACCGCCTGGGCAAACTCGTGGCCGTGGGCATTGTGACGCTCATCTTCAGCCACGTTTTTATCAATATCGGCATGAATATTCGCATCATGCCCGTGACGGGCGTGCCACTGCCGCTGCTTTCTTACGGCGGATCTTCAGTGCTCGGCTCGTTGATCGCCGCGGGATTGATGCAAAACGTACACATCCATCGGAAAGGATACTGAAATTATGAGTGACAATAAATTTTCCCGGCATCGCCGCGGAATGCGATTTCGTCCCAAGGGCGGCATGGCCCCGCTTCGACAGAAGCAGGACTCCGAAGCCACCCAGGCGCGCGCTGACGTGGTCAGCGAGCAGGGCGGAAGCGATCGCATTTTCGAAAAGCGCCATGCCCAGGAGATCGAGCGCGCGGAAAATATCGCCGCGGGCCTTCCGCCCGAAGGCGTAGAACGCGCGCCCACTCCCGCGAACATTCCTGAAAAGAAAGATTTTCGCGAACCCCATACCGAAACTCCCGCCGTTGTGCAGGAGGAAAAATTCGAGCCGGTTGAAATTAAGGAACGTCCCACAGGTGTCCTCGATGCGATGAAAAACCTCGCCACGACCATCGTCAAGAAGGTCCAGCGATTCATCAAACCTGTGAAAAAAATACATAAAGAAGTCATTATTAACGCCGAGACGCTCGAAACCCGCGTCGCCGTGCTGGAAGACGGAAAGCTTGAGGAATTTAACATCGAACGCACCACCGAGGAACGCCTGGTGGGCAGCATCTTCAAAGGCCGCGTACGGAACCTGGAGAACAATTTAAAAGCCGCCTTCGTGGACATCGGTTTCGAGAAAAATGCGTTTCTCCATTATTGGGACATTGTTCCCAGCGCGCTCGACAGCGACATGGAAATAGTCGAACGCGAAGGCCGCCGTCGTGATAAACCCAAGGTGACGCAGAACGATATCCCGCGTCTGTATCCTCCGGGCAGTGAAATTATCGTCCAGGTGACCAAAGGCCCCATCGGCACCAAAGGTCCGCGCATTCGCAGCAATTTAGTCCTGCCGGGCCGGTACCTGGCGTTGCTGCCCAACTCGGATCAATCGGGCATCTCCCGCAAAATCGAAAACCAGGAAGAGCGCAAACGCCTCAAAAAAATCCTGCGTGAACTGGCGATTCCCGACGGCATGGGCGTCATCATGCGCACCGCGGGCGAAGGCCAGCAAAAGCGCTATTTCGTCCGCGACCTGGCGCTGCTCCTGGAGGAATGGCAGGCCATACAGGACCGCATCAAAAAGCAGTCGCCGGCCACGTGCGTGTTCCAGGAACCGGACCTGATCGAGCGCACCGTGCGCGATTTCCTGACCGAAGACGTCGAGCGGATTGTCGTGGACAATCCCAAGGCGTTCGACCGGATGCGCGAGATGATCTCGAAAATCTCGACGCGTTCAGCCGCCAAGATCAAAGTCTACGCGGAAGCGCAGCCGATCTTTGACCGGTTTAACATCACCAAACAATTGGAGAGCACGTTCTCGCGCCAGGTGCATCTCAAGAGCGGCAGCTACATCGTCATTGATGAAACCGAGGCGCTGGTGGCCATCGACGTTAATACCGGACGCCACAAGAGCGGGCGCGACCAGGAAGCCGCCATCCTGAAAGTGAACCTGGAAGCCGCCGACGAAATCTGCCGGCAATTGCGCCTGCGCAATATGGGCGGTCTTATCGTTCTGGATTTCATCGACATGAAACATCCGCGCGACCGCCAGCAGGTGATGCAACGGATGCGCGAGGGGTTGCGCCGCGACAAGGCCAAGACGCATATCCTGCCCATCTCACAGCTCGGTCTTATGGAAATGACGCGCCAGCGCCACAGCGAAAGCGTGCGCAGCGCCGTCTATGACGATTGCCCGTATTGCAAAGGCCGTGGCAAGGTGAAGAGTTCGCTGACCATGAGCGTGGAAATCCAGCGCAAGCTCCAGGAAATCCTTAAGAAACGCACGCGTGACGAAACGGATTTTCAATTGCTCATTGTTGTGCACCCGACCGTGCTGGATCGTCTGCGGACCGAAGACGAAAAGCATCTCATCGAGATGGAAAAACGTTATTTCGGAAAATTGTCATTCCGCAAAGATCCGGCCATGCACGCCGAACAGTTCAAAATCATCAATGTGACGAATGGCGAGGAACTGGCGAATGTGGGAGCGTGAAGACGTTGAATGTGTTGAAGCGTTGAAGCGGATCGGACCCGACTCCGACGGGGCCATCTCGATCTAATACGGTAGGGCGGACCTCCCGGTCCGCCCTGCCGTATATATATTTGTGAGATGAAGTTTTAGGGTGTTACAGACGTTACATTATTGAGTTGCAATCAGTTAAGGTGTTACACGCCCCGTTACAAATTGGCCGATGCTGTTACGGAGTTGAATGCCAATGACTTAGGGTGTTACACTAACGTTATCGTTTTAATGGTGGCGGTGAGTGGCAGTGCGGTATGCCGGGAATCTTGGGGATGGGGTATCGTCGCATCGCCTTGGGCCATAGGCCCAAAACAATCCAGCCATGGATCGCGATCCGCACGCCTACCCCCGCGGATGCTTTCGAGGGAAGCCGCAAGTGGCCGCGGTGTAAACCGATGAAACCTTCCAATTAGGACACTCCCTCGTGATCGACTCAAGGGCGCTCCATGTTTGGTGAAATTTTTACTCTTTTACGATGATCGAGGCCGACTATGATCGAATCAAGTACCGAATCTAAACGCTTGCCAACGTCTTCGGCCAAAAACCGCAAGACAAAGTAACCGTGCCGCTGGAGCAATGCGTCCTTGTGACGGTCGCGACGGTAGGCATCCGGGTCTGCCAAATGCTGTGCGCCGTCCAGTTCAATGACGAGCGCCATT
>Ga0335073_10012196_pt1 | contig 12070 bp, 14 predicted proteins | sample Lox_Sample_22_FD_207093 | JGI IMG/M metagenome (GOLD analysis project Ga0335073, IMG submission 207093) | Soil microbial communities from Loxahatchee National Wildlife Refuge, Florida, United States - Lox_Sample_2.2 | ecosystem: Environmental > Terrestrial > Soil > Wetlands | place: USA... | reverse complement strand
TTTCAACACCGTGATTCTGGCCCTCGCCAGCATGGTCTTTTCGTGGGTGCTCGCGGTTCCGATCGGAATCATCGTCGCGGTGCGGCAGAACTCGATCTGGGATCGCGTGCTCTCGTTCTTCGCCTTTCTCGGCATGTCGATTCCCAATTTCTTTCTCGCCTTCCTGATGGTCGACCTCGCGATGCATCTGGGAAAACCCTGGCTGCCGCCGGGCGGAACTTTTTCCGTCGATTACGACCAGCTCGATTTCGTCAACCGCGTCGCCGATCGAATCAACCACTTGATATTGCCGGTGTTCGTGCTCGGCGTTTCGGGGATGGCTGGCCTGATGCGCCTGATGCGCTCGCAGATCCTTGAGATCAAGAATTCCGAATTCGTCCGCACGGCGCGCGCCAAGGGACTCTCCGAGCGAATCGTGATTTACAAGCACGTGCTGCGCAATGCGCTGAATCCCTTCGTCACGATGGCCGGATATTCGCTCGGCGATCTGCTCGGCGGCGCCGCACTCGTCGAAGCCGTGATGAATCTGCAAGGCCTCGGCCTCCTGCTGCTCAACGCGGTGCGCTCGCTCGATATTTACCTCGTGATGGGCTCGGTGCTGATCGGCACGGTGCTCCTCCTCGTCGGTAATCTACTCGCGGATATTGCGCTGGTCGCCGTCGATCCGCGCGTCGATTTCTCTTCGGTGGCATCGGAATGAGCGCGCCCGCGACCACGATGCCCGAGCTGCAGAGCGCCGCCGGCGCGACGATCGTTCGCGGCGGCCTCGCGCGCGAGTGGCGGCTCGCCTCGCGCACGGTGCGGCTTTCGGCGATGTGCCTCGTGCTGTTCTACTTGTTCGCCGCGGCCTCGCCGTTTTTCGCGCCATACGATCCCGGCGACCAAAATCGGCGAATGCCGGATTGCCCGCCGATGAGAATTCACCTGAGCGCGCCGTCGGACTGGTCGGAAGGTTTCTTCTGGACCAATCCGATGCACATGGTCGATCCCCAGGAGCGCACCTACGCGCCCGACACCTCGCGCCGCACTTATATCCACCTTTTTTCCGGCGGACATCTCTTCACGACCGATTCCGCGAAGGAGCCATACTATTTATTCGGCAGCGACGGACTCGGCCGCGATCTCTACTCGCGAATTGTTTACGGCGCGCGCGTCAGCATGTGTATCGGGCTCATCGGCGTGTTGATCAGCTTCTCGCTCGGGATCGTCGTGGGCTCGTTGTCCGGTTATGTCGGCGGACTTACCGACAATCTGATCATGCGCTGGTCCGAGATCGAGATGTCGCTGCCATCCTTCTACTTCCTGCTCGCGCTCGCCGCGGTGATTCCGCCGGCGATCAGCTCGGCCACGCGATTTTTTCTGATCGTCGCAATCATGAGCTTCATAAGCTGGGCCGGACTCGCGCGCGTGATTCGCGGAATGGCGTCTTCCGTGCGCTCACTGCCCTATGTGGAAGCTGCGCGCGCGCTCGGCGGCTCGCGATGGCTGATCATTACACGGCACATCATGCCGTCGGTGATGGGTTACGCGATCGTTGCGGCGACACTTTCGATCCCGGGCTACATCTTGGGCGAGAGCGCGCTGTCATTGCTGGGACTCGGAATCCAGGAGCCCACGCCGAGCTGGGGCAACCTGCTGTCTGCCGCACAGGATCCGCAAAACCTTGCGCACTATCCATGGATCCTGATTCCCGGCGTTTTCATTTTCCTCACCGTGATGTCGTTCAACTTTCTCGGTGACCATCTGCGCGATCGGATCGATCCGTCCAACGCCCGCTGATGCGAAGCTGTCTAGTGAGCCTCCCTGGCCCGATGATAGGTTGATTTGCACGTGCAGCCGCTGCTCGAAGTAAAATCGCTCCGCACCTCGTTCTTCACCGAAGCGGGCGAGGTCCGCGCCGTCGATGGCGTCAGCTTCGATGTCTATCCGGGCAAGCTGATGGGGATCGTCGGCGAGTCGGGCTCGGGCAAGACCGCGAGCGTGCTTTCGCTGATGCGCCTGTTGCCGGAGTCGGCGCGAATCGTCGGCGGCGAGGTGCGCTTCGAAGGCCGCGACCTGACGAAAATTTCGGAGTCCGAGATGCGCGCCATTCGCGGCGCGAAAATCGCGATGATCTTCCAGGAGCCGATGTCGTCGCTGAACCCCGTCTTCACGATCGGCAACCAGATCGGCGAGGCGATTCGGCTTCATCAGCGGACCGTGCGTGCCGAGACGCGCAATCGAACGATCGAAGCGCTGCGCATGGTCGGGATCGCCGACCCCGAGCGCCGCGTCGACGACTATCCGCATCAGCTTTCCGGCGGGATGCGCCAGCGCGTGATGATCGCGATGGCGCTGTCGTGCAATCCAAAACTGCTCATCGCCGACGAACCGACCACCGCGCTCGACGTGACGATCCAGGCGCAGATCCTCGATTTGATTCGTGACTTGCAGTCACGCCTCGATCTCGCGGTGATTCTGGTCACCCACGATCTGGGCGTGGTTGCCGAATACGCCGACGATGTCACGATTCTCTACGCCGCGCGCGTGATGGAGCAGGCGCCGTGCGCCGAGCTATTCAAAAATCCGCTCAACCCGTACACACGCGGGCTGCTCGATTCGATTCCGGGCATCGACGGCCAGCATCAGCATCGCCTGCGCGCGATTCCCGGCACGATCCCGAGCGCGCTCAACCCGCCGTCGGGATGCAGGTTCCATCCGCGATGTCCGCTCGCGATCGACCAGTGCGCCGCGGCACAGCCGCCGCTCGAAACCAAGGGTCCGAATCACGATGTCGCCTGTATCCGCGTCTGATCCTCAGAGCACGATGGCTTCCGGAGCCATCGCGGCGGTCTCCGGCGCGCCGCTCGTGCGCGTTGAGAAACTCAGCAAGGAATTTCCTGCCGGGCAGACGGGTCTCTTCGGCGGCAAGCTTTTTCTCAAGGCCGTCGCGGGTGTCGATCTCGAGATCATGCCGGGCGAGACGCTGGGCCTCGTCGGCGAGTCGGGGTCGGGCAAATCAACGCTCGGCCGGCTGATCCTGAAGCTGATCGAGCCGACCGCGGGCCGCGTCATTTTCGAGGGCCGCGATCTCGCCTCGCTGACGCGTGCTGATTTACGCGCGCTGCGCCGGCAAATGCAGCTCGTCTTCCAGGATCCATATTCGTCCCTCAATCCGCGGATGCGCGTGCGCGCGATCGTCGGGGAGGGAATCGAGATTCACAAGCTCGCGCGCGGCCGCGAGAAAGAAGACCGCATCATCGAGCTGCTCAGAATGGTCGGGATGGGTCCCGATGCCGCGGATCGCTATCCGCACGAGTTCTCCGGCGGCCAGCGTCAGCGTATCGGAATCGCGCGTGCGCTCGCGGTGAGTCCGCGTTTCGTCGTGCTCGATGAGCCAGTCTCGGCGCTCGACGTTTCGATTCAGGCGCAAATCATCAACCTGCTGCAGGATCTGCAGGAGCGGCTCAACCTGACGTATCTTTTCATCGCGCACGACCTGCGCGTCGTCGAGCACATCAGCCGCCGCGTCGCGATCATGTACCTCGGCAAAATCGTCGAGATCGCGAGCCGCGATGAAATTTATGCGAACCCGCGGCATCCGTACACGCGCGCTCTCTTGTCGGCGATTCCGACCATCGATGCCGCCGTGCGGCCTGAGCGCATCAAGCTACCCGGTGAGATGCCGAGTCCGCTCAATCCGCCGTCGGGCTGCGCCTTCCATCCACGATGCCCTTATGCGAAAGATGAATGCAGGGCCGTGGAGCCTCGGCTCGAGACTGGCAAGGGCGGACATGCCGTCGCCTGCCACGTGTTCCCGGCACCCTGAATCTACGACGCATATTTCCGCCGCGAGGCGTGTAATCCCGGCGACTCCAGGACCAGCAATGCAATCGACTCAAATTCCGCACGACGCGGGGATGGCGTGGGTTGAAGAACGCACGCGCGTCGCGGTCGGCCGCAACGTCAACGTCTCAGGCAAGCTGATATTTCATGAACCGGTGAGAATCGAGGGACGATTTCGCGGCGAGGTGCGCTCGGCGGAGCTGGTAGTGATCGCCGAAGAGGCGTTGATCGAAGGCAAAGTGCAGGCGCCGCGGCTGCTCGTGATGGGCGAGCTGCGTGGCGATATCGTCGGATGCGAGCGCGCGGTGATCGGTCCGCGCGGCCGCGTTTACGGCAATATCGCGGTGCGCAACCTGACGATTTCCGAAGGGGCATGGATCGAGGGTCACATCCAGATGAGCAATGTGACCGTCGAGCCGTAGTGGTCGGATAAGCCGCCCAGGCCGGGCTCAGCTCGCAGTATCGAGACGCGCCGCCTTACCCTTAAGATTGCGGAGATAGTAAAGTTTCGCGCGGCGCACCCGGCTGCGACTCAGCACCTGGATCTTGTCGAGCCTTGGCGAATGGAGCGGGAAGATACGCTCGACGCCAACGCCGTAAGATACTTTGCGCACGGTAAAGGTGGTGCGGCTGCCCGCGCGATTCAGCTTGATTACAGTGCCCTCGAAAACCTGGAGACGTTCCTTGTCGCCTTCGACGACTTTGACGTGCAGGCGCAGCATGTCGCCGACGCGGAATTCGGGCAGGTCCTTGCGCAGCACTCGCTCTTCGAGCTTCTGGATTACGGTACTCATAGGAGTGTTCAGACCTCGGGGTCGAGCCAGCAAAAGTACCGCATCCGTGGGTACGACTCAATACGCCGTGCGGCTGGAGGAACGACGATGGATTTGCAGGAGAGCGGCCTGATCAAAATTGCGAGCCCGCGCACGTTCGCAGAGACGCTCGGTCGGATCGAGGCCGCATTGAAAGCAGCAGGCCTCACGATTTTCGCGATCGTCGACCATAGCGGCGCGGCCCAGAAGATCGGTCTGAAGATGCCTCCAACGCAGGTTATCATCTTCGGCAGCCCGAAAGCGGGCACGCCGTTGATGGTGGCATCGCCAACGATCGCGATCGATCTGCCGCTGAAGGCATTAGTAGCGGAAGACGAGTCGGGCAAAGTGTGGGTGACATACAACGATCCCAACTATCTGAAGCAGCGTCATCAGACCCCCGACCATTTGATCGCCAACCTCGCCGGCGCGGGCGCACTGCTGCAGAAGGCGATCGGGTAGCCGCGAGTCGATGCCGCTGACGATCGTGGACAGGTTGAGTCAGGGTAAGACCAATGTTACCCAGACTAGTGTCTTCGAAAATTGAAACACCAAACGCCAGTCACGCGCCGCTTCGACGAACTGGTGCTGAAGCGTGCCGCCAGGGGCCAAGTCTTCGCCGAGGCTCTCTTACGCGAAGGGATCGATCTGATGCTGGCAGGTGAAGTGGACATCGGCAAGTCGCACCTGCGCGATTACATCAAGGGGACAATCGGATTCGAGAAACTCGGCCCCGCGATCGGCGCACAGCCGAAGAGTCTGATTCGAATGTTCGGCAGCAGCGGCAACCCGCAGGCGCGCAATCTCTTTAAGGTTCTGAGCTATCTTCAGAAAAAAGCCGGAGTTGAATTTCGCGTCGCAGCAACCTCCGCTCGACAGCGCAACCACGAAAGGGGATTTACGATGCCCACACCTCGACACGAAATTCCGGAGTGGCTGGAGCTTACGCATAGTGCCGAGGTTCGTGATCGGCGGTGGGCGCTTCACGCGCTTTGTCCTTGCGAATTGAAGTCGCATGCCCCGGAAGTGTGGCGGCGTGTCCTTCAGATGGTTAACGATCCGGATCCGAGCGTTCGACGCAGAATCATTCACGTGCTCTGCGACGGCTCGCCGGCGATCTATCAAAGCGAGATCGTTCGCGCGCTCGAAGACCGCTACAATGATCCCGATCGCTCGGTGCGCCGCATGGCCCGCCACGTGCTCGCTCGATATCGGCACAGCGGAAATCTGAACACGCTCTGAGAAATCAGTGGCCGCGAAGGCGGTCGAGGATAATGCCGGCCGCTGAGCGGACCGACAGGTGATTGTAGTCGCCGGGGCCCAGGACCGGCGCGAGGATGATGTCGGCGCGTTGCGCCACCGAGGCGGCCATGCCGAAGCCAGTGCCTAGCAGGAGCATCATCGGCGGTGCGTCGGCGGATTCCATCATGGTGCGGAGTTCGCTGTAACTCGTGCCGCCCGTGGTGCGGGCCGAGGTGTGGATGATTCGCGGGCGGGCGCCGGAGATCTTTTCAGCTTCGGCAATCGCGCTATCGAGGTCCGTGACGATTCGCACGCGCTCGAGAGCCTCGCGGCGACGCGAATCGTGGGCGCGGCCGAAATCGAACTTCCAGTGATCGACTACGCTCGCGGCGAAGTTCCGCTGCTCTCCGACCGGATGCACGACGAACACGTTGCGCACCTCGTAGGTTCGCGCGGCGCGCGCGATGTCGTGGATATCGAGGCTGGTGATAGCCGACGTGACGATCGCCCCGTTGCGATCGACCACCGGATGATGAATCAGCGCGACGTAAAGATCGGCCACGGCTACGGCTTCCGGCGCAGCAGGTCGGGACGGCGCCGCGCGGTGCGGATGCGAGCCTGGTCTTCGCGCCATGCGCGAATCTTGCCGTGATCGCCGCTGAGCAGGATCTCCGGCACGCGCATCCCGCGGAATTCCTCGGGCCGCGTGTAGTGCGGATACTCGAGCATCGGCGCAGCGAACGACTCTTCGGCGAGCGAGTCGGGATTTCCAAGCACGCCCGGCACCAGCCGCCCCACCGCCTCGATCACGACCATTGCGGGTAGCTCGCCGCCGCTCAGCACGTAGTCACCGATTGAAATCTCCTGGTCAACCATAGCGCGCACGCGCTCGTCGATTCCTTCGTAGCGCCCTGCAATCAGCATCAGGCCAGGCCGCTTATCGGCAAGCTCGCGCGCGAGCGCCTGGTCAAAGACCTCGCCCTGCGGCGTCATCAGGATTTTCCAGAGCCCGGGACATTCCGCTTCAACGGCTTCGATCGCCGCCGCGATCGGCTCCGGCCGCATCACCATCCCGCTGCCGCCGCCGTAGGGCGAGTCATCGACCTGGCGATAATTGCCTAGGCCGAAGGGACGCAGCGGATGCGCACGCAGCTTGAGCGTTCCCGCGTCGATCGCGCGCCCGATCATGCCGGCCCGCAGCGGAGGATCGAACATCTCGGGGAAAAGCGTGATGACGTGGAATTCCATTTTTTGAAATCGGAAGACCTGCTCGCGAACAAATCTATCCGCACAGGAAGCGGGGATAAAGACAGGCCGTCAATCGAGCAGGCCGGGCACGGCCACGATCGTCATCCGTCCCGCCGGGATGTCCATCGATTTCACGACGTCTGCGATGACTGGCACCAGCACCTCGCGCCCGCCCCCGCGCACCACCAATACATCGTTCGCGCCCGCCGAGAATACTTCCTCGATCAGGCCGAGACGAGTGCCGTCTTCGAGAAAAACCTCGCAGCCGAGGATCTCGTGATAGTAGAACTCGCCGGGTTTTGCCGCGGGAAGCCCGGTCTCATCGATCAGGACGGTCGCGCTGGTGAGCGCCTCGGCCGCGTTAGCATCGGCGACGCCGACCAGCTCGAGCCGTCGCACGCCGCGGCCGAGGCTCGTGATCCCGGCGACCTCGTATTCGCGCGCATTGCCGTTCAGGTCGAGTTGGATGCGCGAGCCCTTTGCGATCGTTTCCGAATCTGGATTGTCGGGACGAAAGCGCAGCGCGCCCTTGAGGCCGTGCGCGCCGATTATGCGCCCGAGGCGAAGCATCGCGGATACGCGCAGGCGCGCGCCCTTAATCGAAACGCGGGGATGAACCGTGATGCCGGTGCCATCCCCGCTTACTTCTCTTCGATGATTTCCAGAACCACCTTGCGATTGGTGCGCGACGCAACCGCGTTCAGAATCGTGCGAATCGATTTCGCGGTGCGGCCCTGCTTGCCGATGACCCGTCCCAAGTCCTCTTTCGCCACCCTCAGTTCGAGAACCGAGGCAGTGTCCCCCTGCGTCTCTTTCACCTCCACCGCGTCCGGATTGTTTACCAGCTGTTGTGCGAGGAACTGAACGAGATCTTTCATGGTTGGCTCCGAATGCGAAGGTTAATTCAGGCGGAGGCCGATGCGCTCGAGGCTTGCTTTATAAGCTTCCTTACGGTTTCGCTGGGCCGTGCGCCAGCTTTGATCCATTTGTCGGTCTCTTCCTGTTTGAGGGTGACCTTGGGCGGATTGAACGCGGGGTCGTAGGTGCCGACCTGCTCGACAAAACGACCGTCGCGCGGTGAGTGCGAGTCCGCCACCACGATCCTGTAGTACGGTTTCTTGCGGCTTCCGTGACGCCGCAACCTGATCACAAGTGCCATTCGGTTCTCCGTTCTCCTTGCCTTATTTTAACTCCCGAGACCGAGCCCGCGCATCATCATTTTTCCGGCCCCCATCTTGGTGATTTTCTTCATCACCTTGCGCGTTTGCTCGAACTGTTTCAGAAATCGATTTACATCCTGGACTGACGTTCCACTGCCTGAAGCGATTCGCGCGCGGCGCCGTCCGTTGATGATCAAATGATTCTCGCGCTCCTGGTTCGTCATCGAGCTGATGATTGCCTGGATGCGCTTTAGCTCGACATTGGCGTGCTCTGTATCAGCCTGAGACGCCATCTTCTTCAGGCCCGGGATCATGCCGATCAAATCGCCCAGCGAGCCCATCTTCTTGATCGCCTTGAGCTGCTCGGCAAAGTCGGTGATCGTGAACTCGTTCTTCTTGAACTTGCGCTCGAGTTCCTTGGCCTTGGCCTGATCGTAATTCTGCTGCGCCTTCTCGATGAGCGTCAGCACGTCGCCCATGCCGAGGACGCGTTGGGCCAGGCGATCAGGATAGAAAATCTCGAAGCCGTCGAGTTTTTCACTGATACCGGCGAACAGAATCGGCGCGCCCGTTACCGTACGCACCGAGAGCGCTGCGCCGCCGCGCGCATCGGAATCGAGCTTGGTCAGGATCACGCCCGAGATTCCGAGCCGTTCATGGAACCCGGCCGCCACGTTGGCGGCTTCCTGGCCTGTCATCGAATCGGCAACGAAAATAATATGATGCGGATTGGTCGCGGCCTTGAGGCGCGCCAGCTCTTCCATCAGCTCTTCGTCGATTTGCAGGCGGCCGGCGGTATCGATCAACAGCGCGTCATGTCCGCCGGCTTCGGCGCGCGCCAGCGCCCGCGTCGCGATCTCGATCGGGTCTTCATTCTCATGGCTTTCAACCACGGGAACGCCGATCTGACCGCCGAGCACCCGCAACTGCTCCATCGCGGCGGGGCGGTACACGTCAGTCGAGGCCAGCAGCGGATGCCGTTTGCGCTCGAGCTTGAGCCATCGCGCGAGCTTGGCCGCCGAGGTCGTCTTGCCCGAGCCCTGGAGTCCGACGAGGACGATTTTAACGGGCGGCTTGACTTTGAGATCGAGTTCGCGCGCCTGACCGCCCATCGCCAGCGCCAGTTCGTTGTAGACGAACTTGATCAGGTGCTGCTCGGGAGTCAGCGAACGCAGCACTTCCTGCCCGAGTGCCTTGGTTTTTACATGCTCGATGAAGTCGCGGACGACCTTGATATTGACGTCGGCTTCGAGCAGCGCAAGGCGGACTTCGCGCAACGCCTCTTCGATGTTGCGCTCTGTAATCCGGCCCTGGCCCTTGAGCTTGCGGAAAACGCCGTCGAGACGGTCACTGAGCGTGTCAAACATAATAAAACAGAACCTGGATGTGGCAGGTCGAAGAAATAGGCTCCAGCCGTCCGTGTCTGCGAAGCGAGTCTAGCAAACCGTCAAGCGTAGGACACGCTTTCCGGGCTGTCAATCGAGCTTAACGTGGCCGCTCAGCGCGCGGATAATGCGTCAGCGCACGCCAACTTTGCTGATACTCGCGAAAACGCTCAGGAATGAATCGCGCGCAGATGCAGCGGGCGCAGGCGCGAGCTCTTTTTCGCTTGATGGGCTTCCATCCGGCGCAGGATGTCATCGAGCGTGCTGACGGCCTCGACGATATGCGGCCCCTTGTTGAGCATCACGCATTCGGCGCGCTCGCCCATCGCGGCGTCAGTGATCTCCGCCCGCGACGGCATCCCATGCTTGGCGAGGCTCTCCAGCACCTGCGTTGCCCATATGACAGGAAGATGCGCCGCTTCGCAGATCCAGAGAATCTCCTCCTGCACCTCGGCCATCCGCTCCCATCCGCATTCGACGGCGAGATCGCCGCGCGCGATCATCACGCCCGCCGTATGATGCCGCATCGCCGCCAGCACCAGGTTTGGCAGCCGCTCGAAGCCCTGCCGCGTTTCGATCTTGAGCAGGATCCCAAGATGCTCGCCGCCGGCCTCGTGCATGTGGCTTAGCAGGCTCTCGACGTCGCGCTCGTGCCGCACGAACGACATCCCGACGAGATCGGAATGCTTGGCGACGAATTTCAGATTCTCGAGGTCTTCGTCGGTAAGCGCGCCGAGAGTGAAACTGCTGTCGGGCAAGTTGATGCCTTTGTCGCTGCCGAGCTTGGTGCCGTCTTGTCCCGCGTTGACAATCTCGACACGGAGTTGATCGGCGCTCGACTCGCGGATAATGCCGGCGATCTTGCCGTCGTCGAACCAGATTCGCTCGCCCGGCTTCACCTGGCCGAAGACCTCGGGCAGTGTGCATGAGATCGTAGCGGGACTGATGACGTGCCCTTCGGCGTTCTTGACCACGTCTCGGCCGAGGACCTCCTTGCGCAGCAGAACGATCGAGTCGCCATTTTGCAGATGCAGTTGGCCTGCGGATTTCGGCAGCGTCCCGACGCGCGCTTCCTTGTGCGCTCCGACGCCGTGATGACGCATCACCGTGCCGGGAATCACGTAACCGGTGCGGGTGCATTCGGCCCATCGCGCGCCGCCGACCGATCCCGTCACGCGCAGCATCCGCTTGCGGCCGCGAGCATCGAAGAGCTCGATCTGGTCGCCGTTACGGACTTCGGCGAGCCACAGTTCAGGCAGCGGCACTTCGGCATCGGCCTCGGCTCCGCTACCGCCCATCGATCCTTCGGGATAGAGCAGGATACGGGCGGGCTCGACGACCTCGCCGATTTCGTTACGATGCGGCCGCCATTTCATCACGGCGGCGCCCGGCTCGATCGCGCCGGTACGGAGCTTCGGCCCGCCGAGGTCCATCAGGATTCTGCACGGCATCGACAGCTCGCGCCGCGCGCGGTGCAGATTTTCGATCATCGCCGCCCACTGGTCGGGACCGTCGTGCGCGCAGTTGATACGCATGCAGTCCATGCCGCGCTTCAGGAGATCGCGCACCAGCGCATAGTCCTCGGCGGCATCGGTCGCCATCGTGACCATGATCCGCACGCTGCGGCTCTTCGGTGCGCCGCCGAGAAGATCTTTGGTGTGAGCTTCGAGCAGGCGATGTCCGGCCTGGAAATCAACCGTCGCGGGGACGGTCTCATGCTCGCCGGCGCCGCTACTGCGCAGACGCCGAAGGATGTGCAAAACGGAGTCGAGCGTGCTCATCACGTGCGACTCGGCGCGGCCGAGCGACGAGACCCCGAGTTCCGCCAGCGCAACCTGGATTTCGCGGATATCGTGCTCGCGCAGCGCGACGTAGTGCAGGAGGTTGGCCGCGCTTTGCCGCCACGCATCGTTGACGATCGCGAGCCGGTCGCCGAACTTCGTCTCAAGTGCAACGAGATCAGCGCGAATAGTCTCGAGTTGTTTGATTAAGCCCGCGATGCTCTGGTCATCCCATCGCATCGCAATCGGGCATTGGTCTTTCGAATTCACGGAAGCTCGCTCTCCGCACCTAGCCGGAGCACAGATGATGTTGCCAATTACAGAATCGGGCGAAGTTCGCGTTGTCGCAACCTGAAGAGGTTACGGCCGTGTTAATCCGAAAGGAAGGCCTGTTCGTTTGTCCAAGGAGATGGCAAGGGAGAAGTGACGCGTTGGAAGTGTCAGGCCCGCAATCCTCTAGCGATCCGCAGCCGACCTCTCCCTGGTCAGGGAGAGGGGTTCTCAGAGAGCGCGCACGGGAGTGAGATGGCCATTGTGAAACTCAGAGAGCCGCGCTTTGCGAGCGCGGCTCTCGATATCAATCAGTTCCAGATCTTCTGCCACCACGGGTTCGGCTG
>Ga0335073_10012194_pt1 | contig 12070 bp, 10 predicted proteins | sample Lox_Sample_22_FD_207093 | JGI IMG/M metagenome (GOLD analysis project Ga0335073, IMG submission 207093) | Soil microbial communities from Loxahatchee National Wildlife Refuge, Florida, United States - Lox_Sample_2.2 | ecosystem: Environmental > Terrestrial > Soil > Wetlands | place: USA... | reverse complement strand
CGAGCCGGGCGCGCGCAGCGCCCGCGGCGAGGTGCTGGCCGCGCTGGCCATCCAGTGGCTGACCGTCCAGGTGACCGGCAGCGACGAGCCGGCCCCGGCCGTCGTCATCGCCGGGGCGGACGAGATCAGCCGCCCGCACCTGGAGCGGCTCGCGAGCGCGTGCGAGCGCCGCGGCGTGCCGCTGACCCTGCTGTTCCGGCACCTGCGGGACTCCGGGCTGTCCCTGCTCGGCGGCGGCGCCACCGGGTTCATGCGGCTCGGCAACCACGTCGAGGCGGACCAGGCCGCCAGCTTCATCGGCCGGCAGCACACGTTCGTGCTTTCGCAGCTGACCGCCAACCTCGGCGGCAGCCAGACCCACGCGATCACCGAGACCGAGGGCCAGGCGGTCACCGACACCATCCACGTCGGCTGGAGCACCGGCTGGCGCGCGCCCGGCTCCGGCGCCGGGGGCGATCCCCGGGGCCGGCGCCGGTCCCGCGGCCGTACCGTGGCCCGGAACTGGTCCACCGCGCTGTCCTGGGCCGAGGGCTCGAACTGGAGCAACGCCGCGACCAGCCAGCGGGTCTACGAGTACGCGGTGGAGCCCGCGGTCCTGCAGCACCTGCCCGACCACGCGGTCCTGCTGGTGACCCGGGGATCCGCCGGACCGGTGCTGCAGCCGGTGGAATGCGACCCGGCCATCGTCACCCTGCCGCGGGTGAGCGCCGCCCCGCTGCCCGATCCCGGCCGCGCGGTGCCCGCGGATGAGGCGCGCCCGCCGTCCCTGGCCGCGCCGGCCCGCCAATCCCGTGATCGATGTGAATCCGGGTCAGTTCGAAGTGACCCAGCGCCACATCGATCATGGCCAAGCCCGCCCGCCGACCGCCCTTCCGGGCCGGGCGAGCGATGAGTCAGTTGCTGGGCCGAGGCTGGTGCAGCACTGCCTGGTCGGCGAGCGCGATCGCGAGCTGGCCGAGCACCGTCGGATGGAACGGGGCGGCCGCGCCGAGCCCCTGCACGTACGGCTGCGGGGCGCACAGCTGATGGCCGGAGAAGTCCGGCTGCGGGGAGGAGAACCCGAACTGGGACGCGCCCTGGGCCAGCACCTGGTTCAGCGTGTTCAGCCGGGACGTCAGCGTCTTCAGGTTCGCGGCCGTGAGCCCGGCCCGGGCCAGGCACCCCGGCTGCGTGCCGAACGGGTCGTAGTAGCGGTTGATGATCACCTGGGGGTGGCTGGGCAGGGCCGCCAGCCGGCTCAGCAGGTCGAGGTAGTTCTTGCTGAACGAGGCCAGCTGCTGCTGGAAGTAGGCGGCGGTGGCGCTGTCGTTGCAGTTCGGCGCGACCGCGCAGTACTCGACCGTGGCGGCCCAGTTCAGGTCGTCCGCACCCACGCTGACGATGATTGCCGACGCCTCGGTGGCCCGTTCCGCCTGCGCGAACTGGGGCGGCAGCGTCTGGCCGCCCTGACTCTGCGGCCCGAGAATTCCCTCGCTGATCGTGGCGCCGTCGCAGGCGAGGTTGAGGACCTTCCAGCCGTTGGCCAGGGACAGGTCGTCGGCGTAGGAGTCGGAGCTGCGGCCGCAGGCGCGGGCGGTGCCGGCCGCGCCGGGCAGCGGCGCGAGCCCGGCTCCCGCCGCGGTGGAGTCGCCCATGACCACGACCTGGACCCCGGTCAGCGGCGGGCCGGCCGGCTCGATCCGGGGCAGCCGGGTCTGTGAGCCGACGAGCTCGTTGAGCGAATGCACCTTGCGCAGCTCGCCGGGCGCCGTGTACGCGGTGGTCATGATGGCGCCCAGGTTGACGGCCTCGGCGACCACCAGGCCGGCCGCGAGCAGCTGGATCGTCGCGCGGCGCGACAGGCGGCGCCAGCCGGCCACGGCTCCGACCAGGACCAGCGCCCCGAGCGCGGTGATCGCCGTCTCCCAGGCGAAGTAGCGTTTCCACCCGTCGGCCAGCCGGCCGCCGAGGATGCGCTCGTCCGCGGCCGGGTGGTCGCCCTGGACGAACGTGGTCAGCTCGCTGTTGATGGAGATCCGGGAGAGCTCAAGCCGCGGCCGCACCGGGCCGTAGAAATGGAGGTTGGTCGGCAGGTTCTGGCCGAACAGGTCGACCTGTCCCGGCCCGGACAGGCTCAGGCTCGGCTCGCTGGTGCCCACCTCGATAACCTGGCCCGCCACGGTGACGGTCTGCAATGGCGTAAGCAACAGCGCTATCGTGATCGCCGCGCCCGCCGACACCACGAGCAGCACCAGCACCGCCAGCCACCGCCGCGCCAGCCGGGCCCAGCCGCCCGTCACCAGCATGCCGGCAACCCTTCCCCGTACCGTGCCCGGGCTAACGACGAGTCGTTGCGTTCGGGGAAGAATGCTCGGCATGGGAGCCGAAGAGCCAGCTCGCCCCGTTATCCGGGATTCGCGGTTTTTCGACCGCTGGTACGCGGACATGGCGGCCTCGCCGACCAGGGACGCTATCTGGGCGCACGCGCTGGGGCTGCCGCCCGAGCTGGGGTCCAGCGGCCTGCTGCCGTGGCGGGGCATCGCGGACGTGGCCGAGGCGCTGCGCCTGCGGCCGGGCGGGCTGCTCCTCGACCTCGCCTGCGGGCGCGGCGGCTACGGCATCGAGGTGGCCCGGCGTACCGGCGCCCGGCTGCTCGGTGTGGACTTCTCCGAGGTGGCCCTGGAGCGGGCGCGGCGCAGCGGCGCCCGGATGCTGCCGGCCGGGCGGTCGCGATTCCAGGCCGGGACGCTGGCCGCGACCGGCCTGCCCGACGGCATCGCGGACGGGCTGATGTGCGTGGACGCGGTTCAGTTCGCCGAGCCGCCGCTGGCCGCGATGCTGGAATTCCGCCGGTTACTTGTCCCCGGCGGCCGGGTGGCGCTGACCTGCTGGGAGCTGGCCCCCGGGCCGGCGGACGACCGGGTCCCGGCGCGGCTGCACGCGGTGCACCTGCAGCGCGACCTGACCGAGGCCGGGTTCACCGGCGTGCAGGTGCGCGAGCGGGCCGACTGGCGAGAGGCCGAGCGGGCGCTGTGGCAGGAGGCGCTCGAGGCGCCGGCCGGGGACGACGAGGCGATCAAGTCCGCGCAGTCCGAGGGCCGGCGCTCGCTGGACACGTTCGGCTCCGTCCGCCGCGTGTTCGCCACCGCCACCGCGCCCTGACGGCCGCCGCTCGAGCCGCTGCCGCCGATCCATCCCGCCGTCGCTCGCCGCCTGGCTTTACGGCACAAAGTTTTTGGCCGGAGCCCTTGACTTTGCGTCATAAAGCAAGGTCTACTTTGTGGCATAGAGTCGATGAAGGGAGACACGATGAGCCACACACCCGACGCCGCCGCTGCCGGCAACGGCGGCACCTTCGACCCCCAGCAGGCCGCGACCATGCTGGACCAGGCCACGCGGCAGGCACGCCGCGAGTTCACGCCCTCACCGCCGTGGCTCTTGGTGACCAGGGGAGTCCTGGTGCTGGCCGCCCTCGGCGGTATCTGGCTCACGGTGCGCGGACAGCACCCCTACCGGGGCCCGACCGCCGCGGACATCCCCGTCCTGGCCGGGTTCGTTGTGATCAACTTCTTCGCAACGGTCACTGTCCGCGAGCGCGCCATGTCGGGGGTGCGCGGCAGGTCCCGGCTGCGCCCGGCCGAGATCGCAACCTTGGTCGCGGCGGTGGCGGTCGTGCCCGCGGTCATGGTCGCGCTGCACGCCGCCGGTGCGAGCTTCGCCTGGTACCCGACCACGGTCATGGTGGTCCCGGGCCTGGCATGGGCGGGCATCTCGGCGGCACGCAGGCAGTGGCAGCCGTGCGGCGTCGGGCTCGCGGTCGCCCTCGTCGGCGTCGTGGGCGCCTTCGCCGGATCGGCCGGGTCGTGGCTGGTCGCCGGCGTGGGCCTGTGCCTGGTGCTCGTGGGCGACGCCGCCACCACCGCCTGGCGGCAGCGCGCGTGACGGTGTGCCATGAACGACGACGCGCTTGACCCGCTGATCCACGTTCCCACCCGGCTGAAGATCGTCGCGACGCTGGCGGCACTGCCCGACGGCGACACGCTCTCCTTCACCCGCCTGCAGGACATGATCGGGCTCACCCCCGGCAACCTGATCATCCACCTGCGCAAGCTCGAAGACGCCGACTACATCAACAGCGAGAAGACCAGGAACGGGACCGTGTCGGTAACCACGGTGGCCCTGACCAGCCAGGGCAGGAAGGCGCTCGCCGCCTACACCGAGGCACTGCGCGACCTGCTCGGCGGCCTGTAAGGCGCCGTGACCGGCCCGCCGGCCCTGTCCTCCCGGACAGCCCCTCGACGAGGGGCTGTCCGTCGTTGCCGAGGGGACGCATGCACCCCCGAAAGCCGCAAGGAGACGCCAGCCGCTTGCGCCGCCGGGACCTGACCGGCCGCCCATAGGCTGTGGCCGCGGCGGCACGGCTAGCCGAGCCGAACCGCGTCCAGCCGGACACCTGATCCGGGGCTACGGGGCGCCGTTGATGGCCTCCTCGATCGCTGCCTGGACCTGGGCCGGGCGCTCCATGTGCGGCATGTGACCGGCGCCGTCGATCAGGTGGCGGCGGACCGCGCCGGCCACCGCCTCGGCCTGCGCCGCCGGGAGCACGCGGTCGGCGCTGCCCCAGATCACCGTGACCGGGACTTTCCCGGCGATCGCCGCGATCGCCGCCGCCGAGTCGATGCGCTGCGTCTGGCCGTCCGCGGCCACGAGCGTGCCGAGCAGCGTGCGCAGTGCCGCGTCGACCCCGTCCAGCCGCTTGTAGGCGAGCAGGTCGTCGACGAGCTGGCGGGTCACCAGGCCCTCGTCGGCGAACAGCTGGGCGACGACCGGCTTGAGCTCGCGCCGGGTCTGCGCCTCGGCGAACCCGCGCAGGTAGGCGGCGTTCACCTCGGCGCCGAAGCCGGCCGGGGCGATCAGCGTGAGCGAGCGCACCCGGCCCGGTTCCCGCGCCGCCGCCGCCAGGGCGACCGCGCCGCCCAGCGAGTGGCCGACCAGGTGAACCCCGCCCGGCCCGCCGACCGCGCCGATCGCGTCGAGCACCCCGAGCACGGCGTCGGCCAGCAGGCCGACCGAGCCGTCGCCGACGTCCTTGGCCGACGTGCCGTGCCCGGGCAGGTCGAGCGCGTAGACGCGGCGTCCCGCCGACAGCGGCTCCTGCAGGAACAGCCACGAGTTCCGGTCCCCGCCGTAGCCGTGGACCAGCAGCACCACCTCGCCGTCCTGGCCGGCCGCGGCGTAGCGGATCGTCCGCCCGCCCACGTCGGCCGACTCCACGACGGCGGCGGCGGCCTCGTCGGGCACGCCCGCGTCGATCACCGCGCGGGCCTGCGCGGCCGCGGCGTCGAGGTCTTCCTCGCTCACGCCGTCCGGGGCGAGTAGCGCGATCGTGCCGCTGACCGGCACGTCCTCGCCCGCCCGGGCGACGATGCGGCGCACGGTTCCGGCATCGGCGGCCTCCAGGGTTCCCGCGATCTTGTCGGTCTCGATGTCCGCGAGGTCGTCGCCGGCGCTCACGTCGTCGCCCTCGGCGACGTTCCAGCCGGTGATCTTGCCGAGCCGCATCGACAAGCCCCACTTGGGCATCGTCACCGCGACGATCCGGTCATCGGTCATCGCTCGTACTCCGCCACCGTCTTCACCGCGTTGGCCACGCGCTGCGCGTCGGGGATGTACAGGTCCTCGAGCGTCCCGGAGAACGGGACCGGCGTGTGCGGCGCGGTCACCATCTCGATCGGCGCCCGGAGCGCGCCGAAGGCCCTGCGCGCGACCAGGGCCGCGATGTCGGTGGCCATCGAGCACCGCGGGTGCGACTCGTCGACCACAACGAGCCGGCCGGTGCCCTCCACGCTCTCCAGGATCGTGTCCTCGTCCAGCGGGCTGGTCGTGCGCAGGTCGATGACCTCGCACTGCACCCCGCCGGCGGCAAGCTGCCCGGCCGCCTCCAGCGAGGTGTGCACCATGCGGCCCATGGTCACGATCGTGACGTCGCCGCCCTCGCGCACCACGCTGGCCTCGCCGAACGGCAGCGCGTAGCTTTCTTCGGGCACCGGTCCCGACAGGTCGTAGAGCGCCTTGTGCTCGAAGAACAGCACCGGGTCGTTGTCCCTGATCGCCTGGATCATCAGGCCCTTGGCGTCGTACGGCGTGGCCGGGAGCACCACCTTGAGCCCGGGGATGTGCGTGAACAGCGGATACAGGCACTGCGAGTGCTGCGCGGCCGCGCGCAGCCCGGCGCCGTACATGGTGCGGATCACGACCGGCGTGACCGCCTTGCCGCCGAACATGTACCGGAACTTCGCGGCCTGGTTGTAGATCTGGTCGAAGCACACGCCCATGAAGTCGACGAACATCAGCTCCGCCACCGGGCGCATCCCGGCCGTGGCCGCGCCGATCGCGGCGCCGATGAACGCGGACTCCGAGATCGGGGTGTCGAGCACCCGTCCGGGGAACCGGTGGTACAGCCCCTTGGTGACGCCGAGCACACCGCCCCAGGCATCGTGCTCACCGGGCGCGCCCTCGCCGCCGGCGTTGTCCTCGCCCATGACGATGACGCTCTCGTCCCGCTCCATTTCCTGGGTCAGCGCCTCGCTGAGTGCCTCGCGGTAGGTGATGGTGCGTGCCATGGCCAGCCTCCCGGTCAGTAGCGGACGTAGACGTCGGTGAGCAGGTCTGCCCCGCCGGGCAGCGGGGCGGCCTTCGCGTCGTCGACCGCCTTGTCGATCAGGACCGCGACCTCGGCGTCCACCGCGTCGAGGTCGGACCGGGCGAGTTCGCCGGTCTGCACCACGCGGTCGGCGAACCGCTTCAGGCAGTCCAGCTCGGCCCGGGCCCTTGCGACCTCGTCGCCGCGGTAGGTCTGCTGGTCGCCCTCGAAGTGGCCGAAGTAGCGGGTGAACTTCATCTCGATGAGCGTCGGTCCGCCGCCGCCCCGGGCCCGGGCGATCGCCTCGCTCGCCGCCTCGTGCACGGCGAAGAAGTCGAAGCCGTCGACGATCACGCCCGGCATGCCGAACCCCGCGGCGCGGTCGGCGATGTTGTCGCTGGCCACCGACCAGGTGCTGGCCGTGCTCTCGGCGTACCCGTTGTTCTCGGCGACGAAGATGGCCGGCAGGTTCCACACGCAGGCCAGGTTCATCGACTCCAGCGTCGTGCCCTGGTTGCTGCCGCCGTCGCCGAAGAACGCGACGCCGACCCCGCCGGTCGCCTTGATCTTGGCCGCCAGCGCGGTCCCGCAGATCAGCGGCGGCCCGCCGCCGACGATGCCGTTCGCGCCGAGCATGCCCTTGGACATGTCGGCGATGTGCATCGAGCCGCCCTTTCCGCGGCAGCTGCCGGTCTTGCGGCCGTAGATCTCCGCCATCATCTCGCCGACGTCGACGCCCTTGGCGATGCAGTGCCCGTGCCCGCGGTGGGTGCTGGCGATCGTGTCGCGCTCGTCGAGGTTGCTGCAGACGCCGACGGCCGAGGCCTCCTCGCCCGCGTACAGGTGGACGAACCCGGGAATCTCGCCGGTCGCGAACTCCGCGTGCACGCGTTCCTCGAACTCGCGGATCGCCCGCATCATCCGGTAGGCGCCCAGCAGCTGATCGCGGGTCAGCGTCCGGCGCTGCATCGTGTCGGTCATGTAACCGCCTCCTCCTAGGCCGTCGGTTCCTGCAGATCGCGACTGGGTGGTGACGCCGGCCGGCGCGGGTCGCGCCGCAGCAGGCCGAGCCGGGCGCTCGCGGCCAGCACCGCCGGCACGTCCACGCACCACGGCCCGTCGGCGCGCAGGCGCACGGCGGGCCGCTCGCCCGGCTCGAACGTGAGCTCGCGCTCGCCGTCCACGGCGAGCACCCCGGCCCGGGCGTCGACCTGGTACGCCGGACCGGGACGCATCGGCTCGATGTCGCGCACCCCCACGGGCAGCACCAGCCCGGGCCCGATGGCCGCGAGGACCTGGTGCGGCCCGTCGCCGTCCAGCCGCGCGGTGACCCCGTAGGGGTCATCGCGGGACACCGGTGACAGCTGGCCAAGCACCGCGGAAAGGCCGATCGCGTCCGGCTCCGCGAACGCGCAGAACAGCTGGGTCAGCGTGGCCGGATCCCAGACAGCCCGGCTGGCGACGTGGCGTTCGGTGCAGACGGCCACGTCCACAAGCGCGGTCTCGGCCCGGCCGCCGACACGGGCCTCCAGCAGCTTGGCCCGGGCGGTCACCTCGCGCGCCGGGACCGCGCCGGTGGCGACCAGCCCGGCGGCGAGGCCCGCGGTCGTCGCCTCCCGGACCGCGGGGAACACGTTGTTGGTGCCGGTCGACAGCGCCAGCAGCGGGACCTCGCCGACCGCCCCGGCGGCGACCCGCGCGGTGCCGTCGCCGCCGAGGCAGACGATCACCCGTGCGCCCGCGGTCACCATGCGCCGGACCGCGTCCACCGTGTCCTGCGCGGTCTGCCGGATGGGCTGGCCGTCGAGGAACTCGACCTCTGGCCACCGGACCTGGCCGGCCCGGCCCGGTGCCCGGTGCCGCTCCAGCGCCCGCAGCACGGCGGCCGAGATGCCGCCGAGGTCGGTTCCGAGCAGCACCCGGTGCACGCCCACCGCGTCGAGCGCGGTGAGCATGCGCTGGATCATGTTGGCCTTCTCGGCGGTGGGGAACACCGAGGCCTGCGTCACCAGTCGCCGGATGTCACGCCCCGACAGCGGGTTCGCCACGATCCCGACGATGGCATCGCCCACGGCGGCCCCACCTCCTAGGCAGTACTGTGCGCGCCGATCGGCGAAAGTGGAATAGCCGCCGCAGCATGATCCGCCTGCCGCCTGGAGTCCGCTGACCCGCCTTGACTCTGATGCGTCCAGAGGTCTAACCTCTGGCCAAGCACGCCACCAGCAGACCGAGCCCAGCACGCGATGCCCTGGCCGTCGGAGGTATCCATGCCCAGTCCTTCTGGCGACGAGGCCTGTCGGCCGGCGCGCCGATCATGCCTGCCGAAGCGACACCGACGCGCAGCGGCGCTGTGTGCTGCCGCTGCTACCGCCGCCGCGCTCCTGGCGGCGGCTCCGTTAGCGGCCCCGGCTACAGCCCAGGCCGCGGGACCGGCTCAGCTCAGCATCGATCCGCACCAGCCGCTGCGCTACATCAGCCCTCAGCTTTTCGGGTCCAACGTCGACTGGAACTCCGAGTTCGACTTCCTGGAGCCGGGCACCAACCAGTTCTATCCCCAGTTCCTCGGCCAGGTGGCCTCGATCAGGTACGGCGCGCTGCGCTTCCCGGGCGGAACACTCGGCTCCTTCTACCACTGGGAGCGAGCCATCGGCCCGCTTGCCGACCGGCAGCCAAACACGTTCTTCGGGGACGGAGCGGAGCCCTCGCTCTTCGGGCCCGACGAATTCGGGCAGCTCCTGACGACTGCGGGCGCGGTCGGAGACGTGATCGTCAACCCGTCGACAGGCACGCTTGCCGAGGCGCGCGACTGGGTGGCCTACATGACGACGCCCGCGCCGGCCCGTCCGGTGAGCAACCCCGCCGACCCGCGGTACTGGGCGTCGCTGCGGGCCCGCGATGGCCACCCGGCACCTTATGACGTGCCGTGGTGGGAGGTGGGCAACGAGGTGAACGTGGGCCCGTCAACGAACCCGGGATGGATGGACGGGTCACTGGTGTCCTACGCGAACGCGCACTGCGCAAACTCCAGCGTGCTTGCCTGCCTGTATGACTTCGGCGGCATCACCGGGTTCAACGATCAGCCGGCCGGCGATCTGGCCGACACCAGCCCCGCCGCCGCGCTCAGCACCGGCGCCCCCGGCCAGGTGAAGTACGTCGTCTACCCCCCGGTGGTTCCGGACAGCCTCAGCCTCACCGTCGCCGGCCGGCCGTGGACCGCGGTGACCAGTTTTGCCGGAGCCGGGCCCGCCAGCACCGTATACGAGCTGGACCCGGCCACCGGCAAGATCACCTTCGGCGACGGCGTGAACGGCGCGATACCACCGGCCGGGGCGCAGATCGACACGAGCTACCAGTCCGGGCCGCATCCGGGGTTCGTCGAGTACTACCGCGCGATGAAGGCGGTCAACCCCCGGATCCAGGTCTGCCTGGGTGCTTCCTCAGTCACCCCCGACATCGGGGCTTACCTGCAAGACCTCGGCTCCCGGTATCCGTACGACTGCGTTCCCACCCATCCCTATGTCCGGGACGGCGACAGCCTGGCCCAGGGCGAGATCTCCAACAGCCTGCCAGAAGCCGACTACGACACCGAACTGCTCGCGCTTCCCCAGGTGCTGGCCGGGCAGGTCCAGCACATCCGCCAGCAGATCGACGAGTACGCGGGGCCGCGCGCGGCGAGGGTCACGATCCCGATCACCGAGTTCGGCCAGCTGCGATCGTCCGACCCGAGCTTCGACTCGAAGACCTTCCACCTGTCGCTGCAGGAGGGCATCCTGACGGCGCTGCAGTTGCAGCAGTGGATAGACCTGGGCGTGCCGATGGCCGAGCACTACCTGCTGGAGGGCTCCCCGTTCGGGAGCCTCGCGCCGAAAGGCACGAGCGGCGCCAATGTCAACGACAACTCAGAGATCATCGGGCCCGGACCGGACACGATCGTGGAGCCGCCCGCGCTCGTGGAGAAACTGTTCCGCGGACTCGGCGGGCAGCGGCAGGTCGCAGTCTCCTCCCAGCAGGTGCCCGCGATCGAACTGCCGGACGGGTCTGCGCTCCCTGCCCTGGAGGCCATCGCCGGTGCCCGGGGAAATCAGGTGACCGTCCTCGTGGTCAACCAGTCAGACAGCACAACGGTCCCGACGACCATCACCACCTCGGCCTCGCGGCTCCGCTCGGCCACCGTCACCACGCTCGACGCGCCTTCGCAGCTCGCCTACAACAGCGCTGCGGACCCCTCCGCGGTCGGCCTGTCCCAGGCGCCGCTGAACATCGGTTCCGGCCAGCTCACCGTGGACTTCCCGGCCCATTCGGTGAGCCTCATCAGGATCGTCACCGGTTGACCACGCCGTCACGCCGGGCAAGCGCGGCGGATCCCATCAGCGCGGCCGCGGCCAGGACCGTCAGCAGGCCGGCCGGGCGATGGCGGCGGTGACTTCGTCGCCCATCGGGCCCGGATGGGATAAGACTTAAGACGTGGCGACGACTGTGCCGTCCTGCCGGTTACGGCTGGCCGAGGCCGCGGCCGTGCTGTCGCTGGCGACGGACCTGGCGATGGGCCAGCCGCTGGAGCATGGGCTGCGCACCGCCGTGCTGGGGGTGCGCCTGGCCCGGGCGATGGACCTGCCCGAGGAGGAGCAGGTCACTGTGTTCTACGTCGGCCTGCTGCACTTCGCCGGGTGCACGGCCGACAGCGAGATCGACGCGCGGTTCTTCGGGGACGAGATCGCCGCGCGGCCGCAGATGATGGCGGCGTACCTGGGATCGCGGCTCGGGCTGATGACGACGGCGGTGCGCGTCGCGCACCCGGGAGAGCGCCCCGTGGGCGCGGGCCACGTCGATCACCAGGTCCGCCGTGGGCGGGGTCGCCGAGTTCCGTAGGTGGGCACGCACGCACTGCGACGTGGCCCGGCTGCTCGGCGCGCGGATGGGGTTGCCCCCGCCGGTTGAGGCTGCCCTGCAGCACCTGTATGAGCGCTGGGACGGCAAGGGCATGCCCGGTGAGGTGCGCGGCGGCGACGTTCCGCTGGCGGTGCGGCTGATGCAGGTGGCGCAGGACGCGGACATGGGCAGCCAGCAGGGCGGGCCCGCCGCGGCGGGCCCGACACTGGCGCGGCGCGCCGGGTCCGGCCTGGACCCGCGGGCCGTGTCGGCCTTCCTCGCGCTCGGGGACGCGGTCTACGAGGGACTGGACGCCCCGTCGATCTGGGACGAGGCGATGCTCGGGGAGCCCGGCCCGCAGCCGGCCGTGGACGAGGAGCGGCTGGACGGCTGCCTGTCGGCGGTTGCGGACTTCGCCGATCTGAAGAGCACGTGGACGACCGGTCATTCCCGCGGCGTCGCCGCGCTCGCCGGGCAGGCGGGCGCCGCCGCCGGGCTGCCCGAGTGCGAGGTGCTCGCGCTGCTCGCCCGCGGAATGGCCACCAAGCAGGTGGCGCGCGAGCTCGGGATCTCGCCGAA
>Ga0335073_10012193_pt1 | contig 12071 bp, 7 predicted proteins | sample Lox_Sample_22_FD_207093 | JGI IMG/M metagenome (GOLD analysis project Ga0335073, IMG submission 207093) | Soil microbial communities from Loxahatchee National Wildlife Refuge, Florida, United States - Lox_Sample_2.2 | ecosystem: Environmental > Terrestrial > Soil > Wetlands | place: USA: Florida... | reverse complement strand
GTGACGCCCTTGATGCGGATCGCCTTCGCCTCCTCGCTCGCGATGAGGAGCTTCTTGAACGGCATCTCCTCGACGAGCTCCTCCTTCTTCGACTTCGTCACGCCGGGGGCGGACTCGCGGAGATGGATCTCGATCGACCGGGTCTCCCCGCTGCCGGAGCCGGGCTTGATCTCGAAGAGTCGGCCGTCGAGGTTCTCGGCGAGCTGCGCCTCGAGCTCGGCGCGTTTCACGCCGCGCTCGCCCAGCCGCTCGGCGATCGGCGAGATGACGACCTTGAGGTCCTCGACGACGGTGCCGATCGCGGCGACGTCCGGGACGGTCGTCACCTCGATCTGCAGCGCGATGTCGTGGACCGCGTCGCGGTCGCCCTTGATCTTCTTCTCGACGTGGACCGTCATCATCGGCGTCGACGGGACCCGACGGGCGTCCACGAGCTCGATCAGGCGCGGGAGGCCGAGCGTGACGTTCATCTCCGCGACCCCCGCGTAGTGGAACGTCCGCAGCGTCATCTGCGTCCCGGGCTCGCCGATCGATTGCGCGGCGATGATCCCGACCGACTCGTGGGCGTCGACCTCGGCCTTCTGGAACCGGCGGATCACCTCGCGGACGATCTTCGTCGCCTCGCTCGAGGAGAGCTTCAGGTGGTGGAGCTTCGCGCGGAGTTCGTCGGCGACGAGCGGCGGGAGGGTGACCCCTTCCTTGCGCGCCATCTCGTAGATCCGCTGGAGGTTGTCGCGCGGCGCCGCGGTCTTCTTCTCGTCCGCCATGACGCTCACTCCCCTCCGAACTCGGGGCCCTCTTCGGGGGTCCCGAACTCCTCGGTCTCCTCGTCGTTCTCCTCTTCCTCGAGCTGCGCCTCGGCCTGGAGGTCCATCTCCTCCTCGGTGACCGGCGGCGCGCCGGCGGGGCCATCGGGCTTCCGCTCGTCGGACGAGCGCACCCGGCGACCCAGCACCTTGCTGACGATCTCGTCGAGGGAGACGGCCGCCCCCTGGTAGGAGCGGGTCGGGTCGATGCCGTCCTCGCCGTACTCGAACTCGATGACCGTTCCGGCGGTGTTGCGCACGGTGCGGTCCTCGGCGACCTTCAGGTCCTCGAGGGCGTTGATCAGCCGGCGCTGCATGTACCCCGACCGGCTCGTCCGGACCGCGGTATCGACCAGGGACTCCCGGCCGCCCATCGAGTGGAAGAAGTACTCCGTCGGGGAGAGCCCGCGCTTGTAGCTCGAGCTGACGAATCCGCGGGCGCTCGAGCCCAGGTCGCCCCGCTCGAAGTGCGGGAGCGTCCGGTTGAAGTAGCCCCGCATGAGGCGCTCGCCCCGCACCGACTGCTGGCCGACGGCGCCGGCCATCTGGGTCAGGTTGAGCATCGAGCCCCGCGCCCCGGATTTCGCCAGGATCACGGCGGGGTTCTCGAGACCGAGGTACCGTCCCGCGATCTCACCGGCCTTGTCGCGCGCCTGGCCGAGCTCGCGCCGGACCATCACCTCGAGCGTTTCCTCGACCGACCGGCCGGGCATCTGCTCGAGCTTCCCCTTGCGGTACTGCTCGACGAGCTCGTTGACGCGGTCGCGCGCGTCGTCGAGCGACGTCAGGATCTCCTTGAGCGCGGCCTCGGGGACGTCCTCGTCGTCGATCCCGGTGGAGAGGCCCTTCAGCCCCATCCCGGTGATCGCGAGCCGGCTCATCTCGTCGAGGAACTGGCGCGCGCGGGGCATCCCGTCGTTCCGCGCGATCGCGTCCAGCACGGCGCCCTTCTCGTAGGCGATCGCCTTCTTGTCGATCGTCCCGGCTTTCAGGACCCCGTTCTCGATGACGACCCACGCGTCGTGCTTGCAGCTCAGGGGCGCGTCCGTGCAGCCGGCCCAGATGTTCGAGCGGAACTCGAGCGTCAGGTCCTTCGGCAGCGTGAGCGAGAACAGCTGCTTGCCCGACCAGAACGGCTGGCCGTCCTTGTCCTTGCCCGCGGGCGGAGGGACCGGGTAGGAGAGCTTCGAGAGCAGGTACGTCACTTCGGCGCGGTTGAACGACGGGTCCATGTACGTCAGCAGGAACGCCGCGGTGATGTGGTCGTGCAGCATCCCGATGATCGGCCCGCCGTATCGGGGGGAGAGGATGTGCTCCTCCACCTTCATCAGTACCTTTGCTTCCGCCCGCGCCTCCTGGCTCTGGAGGACGTGCAGGTTCATCTCGTCGCCATCGAAGTCGGCATTGTAGGGAGGGCAGTCGCACAGATTGAACCGGAACGTCTTGTTCGGCAGGATGCGGACGAAGTGCGCCATCATGCTCATCCGGTGCAGGCTCGGCTGCCGGTTGAACAGCACGATGTCGCCGTCGATCAGCTGGCGCTCGACGATCGAACCGGGCGTGACGAGCTCCGCGCACGCCTCGGCGTTCTTCTCCATCACCTTGATCCGCTGGCCGTCCTCGCGGACGAGGTAGTTGACCCCGCAGCGGTACCGGTTGTCCGCGTCGGGCGCCGGACCGGGGCCCCGCTTGACGAGCTCCTTCGCGAACTCCTGGTTGTGGAGCGTCACCTCGAGGGGCACCGTGAGGCCGCGCGCGACCTCCGCCGGGATCCCGACCTCGTTGATCGAGAGGAGCGGGTCCGGGCTGATCACCGTCCGCGCCGAGAAGTTCACGCGCTTTCCGGAGAGGTTTGAGCGGAACCGCCCGTCCTTCCCCTTCAGGCGTTGGGCGAGTGTCTTCAGCGGGCGTCCCGAGCGGTGCCGCGCCGGCGGGATGCCGCTCGTCTGGTTGTCGAAGTACGTTGTGACGTGGTACTGGAGCAGCTCCCAGAGGTCCTCGACCACGAGCTGCGGGGCGCCCATGTCGCGGTTCTCGCGCAGGCGCTGGTTGATCCGCAGCACGTCGACGAGCTTGTGCGTCAGGTCGTCCTCGCTCCGTTCCCCGCTCTCGAGCGTGATCGACGGGCGCACCTGCACCGGCGGGACCGGCAGCACCGTGAGCACCATCCACTCGGGGCGGCCGAACTTCGGGTTCAACCCGAGCGCGCGGACGTCGTCGTCGGGGATCCGCTCGAGGCGCGCGCGGACCTCCTTCGGGGTGATCTTGTGGGAGTTCTCGCGGAACGTCGTCGGCTTGTCGAGCACGATCCGCTGCTGGATCTCGTGGCAGAACGGACAGGTCCGGTCCTCCTTCGGCTCGCGGGTACGGGGGACGGACGGCGCGTCCTCGTCCTGGACCGCCTCGGCGCGGGGGTTCGGTGCGTCGGGGAGGATCCGGCCGCAGGCCCGGCACGTCGACTGGAGGAGCCGCTTGATCTCCTTCGCGTACCCGACGTGGATCACCGGCATCGCGAGCTCGATGATCCCGAAGTGGCCCGGGCACTCGTTGACGCGACCGCCGCACGTGCGGCACCGCAGGTTCGGCTCGATGACCCCGAGGTGGAGGTCCATCAGGCCCATCTCGATCGGGTAGCCGTCGTCGTCGTAGGTGTCGGCGGTGATCACCTTCACGCCGCTCATCCGACGGATCTCGTCGGGCGAGAGGAACGCGAACTGGAGCGCCTTGATGCGCTTCGAAAGGCCCTGCGTCGTCATCGCCTACCTCATCTCCGCGAGCTGCAGTCGCATGATCACGCCGAGGCTGATCAGCTCCTCGAGGAGCAGCTTGAACGAGTAGCTCATCTCGACGGGGTAGATCGACGAGGTGTTCCCGCAGCTCGGGCAGCGCAGCGAGTTCGCCCGCGAGTCGGGGATGGCGATGTGCCCGCAGTCGGGGTTGCCGCAGACGTACTGGATCGTGCCGTCCGACTCGTCGAGCAGCCGGTCCTTGATGACCATCGCGACCCCGTGGCCGATCAGGCAGTCGCGTTCCATCTCACCGAACCGCAGGCCGCCCTGGCGGGACCGACCTTCGGTCGGCTGCCGCGTGAGGATCTGGACCGGTCCGCGGGAGCGCATGTGCATCTTGCCCGCGACCATGTGGTGGAGCTTCTGGTAGTAGATCACGCCGACAAAGATCTCCGCGTCGTACGGCCGGCCGGTGAGGCCGTCGTACAGCGTCTCGCGTCCCGACGGGTGGAACCCGGCGGCCTTGAGCCCCTCGCGGAGCGCCTCCTCCCGCGCCCCGGAGAACGCGGTGCCGTCGACCGTCTTGCCCTCCAGCGCGCCGACCTTGCCGCCGAGCATCTCGAGCACGTGGGCGACCGTCATCCGCGAAGGGATCGCGTGCGGGTTGATCAGAAGGTCCGGCGTGACGCCGTCCCGGGTGAACGGCAGGTTCTCCTGCGGGACGATCAGTCCGATGACGCCCTTCTGGCCGTGCCGGCTCGCGAACTTGTCGCCGAGCTCGGGGACGCGCTGGTTGCGGACCTTCACCTTGACGAGCTTGGAGATGTTCTCGCCCTCGGTGAGGATCACGTTGTCGACCCAGCCGGACTCGCCGAACCGGACCGTGACGCTCGTCTCCCGGCGCTTCTGCGGCGTGAGGAGGTCGGTCTTCTCTTCGAGGAAACGCGGCGGGCTGGTCTTGCCGACGAGCACGTCCCCCTCGCTCACCTCGAGCTCGGGGAAGATCAGGCCGTCCTCGCCGAGGTTGCGGTAGGCGGTGTCGACGCGCGCGCCCGCGACGTCGGGCCGCGGGATCTCGAAGCGGTCCTCCTGACCGCCCGGATACTTCCGCTCCTCGCCGCGGTACGTCCGGAAGAACGACGAGCGGCCGAGGCCGCGGTCGATCGCGCCCTTGGAGAAGACGAGCGCGTCCTGCATGTTGTACCCCTCGTAGGAGAGGACGGCGACCACGAAGTTCTGCCCCGCCGGCCGCTCGGTGAAGTGGACGTAGCGCATCGTCTGCGTCTGGAGCAGCGGCGCCTGCGGGTAGTGGAGCAGGTGGCCCCGGGTGTCGGGCCGACGGCGGTAGTTGACCGACTCGACGCCGAGCGCCTGCTTCGCCATCCCCGAGCCCATCGTGTTGCGCGGCGCCGCGCTGTGCTCGGGGTACGGGATCAGCCCCGTGCACACCCCGAGGATCAGGTTCGGGTCGATCTCGAGATGCGTGTGGTGGTCGCTGATCAGGCTCGGCGTCGGGAACTCGGAGTGGCAGTAGCCGCACTCGACGATCGCGGCGTCGCCCTTGTCGCCCATCGACGCCCAGCGCATGTCGCCCCGCGAGAGGGCGCGCTCGCACTTCGGGCAACGGTCGGGCGGGACGAACGGCTCGACGGCGATGAGAGAGTCCTCCTCCTCCTCGGCGTCCAGCCACTCGATCTTCCCCTCGCGGATGAGGTCGGTGAACGAGCGGGTGCCCCGCGCGAGCTCGTCGAGGTCCGTGCGGGTGACGCGGGGAACCCCGTTCCGAACGACGACCAGGGGGCGGCGCAGGCGGCCGGCGTCGCAGTGAACGATGACCTCGTTCATCTCGCCGTCGTAGCGGACGTTGATCTCGTACGTCTTGTCCTCGAGCGTCGAGGAGAGCGTGCGCGTGCGGCGCCGCTCGCGGATGTCGCGGACGAGGTCGAGCGGCTGGGAGTGGAGTCCGATCAGGTTGCCGTTGACGTAGACCCGGGCCGCGCGCTTCCCCTTCGGAGCCGCCGACTCCTGGAATACCTCGGGACCGATCTCGCGGGTGTTGTTGTCGCGAAGAATGAGGGTGACCTCCTCCTCGTCGGTGCCCTCGGAGACATCGACGCACAGGGCGTAGTTCTTGACGAGCCCGCAGTTCTGACCTTCGGGGGTCTCGTTCGGGCAGAGCCGGCCCCACTGGGTCGGGTGCAGGTCGCGCGCCTCGAAGTGCGGCTGGCTGCGGGTGAGCGGGCTCGTGACCCGCCGAAGATGGCTGATCGTCGACATGTGGCTGGTCCGGTCGAGCACCTGGCTCACTCCGGCGCGGCCGCCGACCCAGTTCCCCGTCGCGAGCGCGTGGACGAGCCGCTGGGTGAGAAGGTCAGGACGGATCGCGCTCGCGATCCGCAGGTCCTTCTTCCGGGCGAACGAGCGCTCGAGCTGGTACTTGAGGTCCTTGAGCAGCAGGGAGAACGCGACGCGGAACAGGTCCTCCATCAGGTCGCCAGCGAGCTTGAGGCGCTTGTTCGCGTAGTGGTCCTTGTCGTCCTCGCCCCGGACCTTCAAGTGGAGCTCGAGGACCGTACGGGCCATCCGCGCCAGGTAGAGGGCTTTCTTCAGGCGGTTGGCCTTCGTGTCGCCGAGGTGCGGGAGGAGGGATCGGTCGAGGATCCCGTCGACCTTCCGCTGCCGGTACTCCTTCGCCTGCCCCGTCGCGAATTTCTTCTCGAGGAAGATCAGCGCGTCCTCGGTCGTCTGGACGCCCTCGGGCGGGTACAGCTTCTTCGAAACGCACTCCTCGAGGTTGACGTTGAGCAGGTGCTTCATCGTCTGGACGAACGACTCGTCCAGCGGGAGCAGCTCGCCGAGAACGGCCTGGAAGATCTCCTCGTCGTTCTTCATCCCGAGCGCTTTCATCAGGATGACGAGCGGGATCTGCCCGCTCGCGGTCGGGACCGAGACCTGGAGCACGCCGTCCTTCTTCTTCTCGACGACGGTGAGCGACCGGTACCCGCCCCGCTGGCTGAACACCTTGGCCGACTCGATCGGAGTGCCGTACCGCTCGTTGAACTCGGCGAAGATCCGGTTCGGCGCGAGGTCCTCGAGGCTGATGATGACGCGCTCGGTGCCGCCGATGATGGCGTACCCGCCCGGGTCGAGGGGGTCCTCGCCGTACTCGACCAGTTTTGCGCGGTACTCGTCATCCGACAGCGCGACCTGGCCGTCCGACTCGATGTTCGACTTCGAGAGGTTGCACTGGCGGCTCTTCACCATGATCGGGAGGTCGCCGATGTGCACGGTCTCGCTCGCCCGTTCCACGCCGTTCTCCACGACCGTAACGTCGAGGTAGATCGGCGCCTGGTACGTGAGGTTCCGCAGGCGCGCCTCCATGGGGGTGAGGGTCGGCTTCGACCCGACCGGCTCCTTGACGAACGGCTTGCCGATCCGGATCGTCGGTTCGGCGGAGGGGCTTACGAACCCGCGCGCGTCCCGACGGCGGCCGACGCGGACCTGGATCGAGCTCTTCGTCTTCTGAACGTCGAGCCGGACCATCCCGTGCTCGGTCGAGTCCTCGCTCACGCGGGCCTCGTCGACGATCCGCTGCATCCGGGAGTTCGGGTTGTCCTCCGTCGGCAGGAAGTCGTTGAAGCTGGCGAGGTGGTGGTTGACGATCGAACGCTCGCGGAAGAACGCGTCTACGATTTCGCGCATGGATTCTTCAGGTGCTCCCCCCGAGGCTCACCGAGATCAGCCGGTAGGCGATCGCCTCGCCGGCGGTGGCGCTCGGGCGGTGGATGCGGACGAGTCGGCCGTTGAAGTTCTCGCCCGCGTCGCGGCCGGCCACGAACTTGGGGTCCGTCTGCAGGCCCGGGTCGCTGACGAGGATCTTCGGGAGGCGCTCGGCAACCGTCTCGAGTTGCTCGAGCACCTGCTTCGTCTCCTCTTCGGTGAGGATCTCGTGGCGCGGAAGCAGGTGGTGGGCGACGAACGGACGGACCGGCTTCGGGACGGCGCCGGCGGCCGCCTTCTTGCTCTTCGAGCGGCGAGCGGGGGTGGGGGTCATGCGGTACCTCGAGGAGCGGCACGGGCCCGGGGGGAGACTCGGAGCGACTCCGCGCGTCGCGCGGGGCGACTCGTTCGAACCCCCGACCAACTGGTTAAAAGCCAGATGCTCTGTGTAGGGCCGGCGGGCGCTCCGCACGGCCAACCTAGCTGAGCTACGGGCCCGTTCCGAGCGAGCGCGACGGGCTCGGCGTATTTCAGGGTATTTGTGACGGGGCTCACTGGATGCTCTCCAGGCTCGAGATGATCGACCAGATGGCGGTGCGGCCGTGGGTCGGCAGGTTCGGGTCGTTGGCCAGGTCGTCCAGGACGTAGACCGCGCTCGCGATCCGCACGTCGAGGGCCACGCGGGGCTTCGAGAGCGCGTCACGGGCCGACTGCGCCCCGCGGCGGATGTTGCGGGGGACGGACGCGTCGTCCGCGAGCTCGGCGAGCGACTCGAAGATGCGCTGGACTTCGGGCACGTCGAGCCCCTCGGCAACGGCGATCGTCGGGACGGCCGCGCTCGTCGCGGCCGGAGGAGTGGGCGTCACGAGTGCCGGGCCTCCCCGCCTTCCTTGTAGGCGGTGACCACGAGGAGCGTCTTCGTCTCGCGGATCCCACGGACCGCGGGGAGACGGTGGAGGACGAAGTCCTTCAGTTCGTCGTAGTGCGGGAAGCGGACCTTCAGGAAGATGTCGGTGTCCCCGGTGACGAGGAAGACGTCCTCGACCTCGGTGAATCGGGCAACTTCGCTCGCCACCGTGTCGGCCTCCGCGGTCTCGACCTTGAGCGCGATCAGCGCGACGACGTGGTCGTCCCCCCATACCTTCGTGAACGCGCTCTCGACGGCGCGGCTCACCGGCGGCTTGGACCCCCCCGACTTCTGCATGTGTTCCCCTCGATACGATGTCGCTCAGCGCGACCGCGAATGCCCCCGCGCCCCGGGCTACGCCACCGGGGCGGACTCGAACTCCTCTTGGAGGTCGTTGATGACCTGATCGATCACAGAACCCGACGTCGGGCCGCGATACTCCCGAACGCCGCCGGCTTCACTCGAGACAAGCGCGACGAGCTCCGCCGGTCCGCGGAGAAACTCGACGCTACAGATGAACTCCTCCACTGAACGGCCCGGCCCCCCACCGCGCCGAGGGCCCCAAAAAGTCCTCCTATTAATGCTTGTTCATGGCGGCCGGAACGGCGGGGAAACCCGCCCCCGTTCGACGCTCGAACCGGGAGCAGGGTTATCTTCCCGCCCCGGTGACGAAGGTCGAGGGCGCCGTTGGACCTTCCGGAGCGGTCGGTTCGGCTGGAAGTTCGGGTCGAACTGAAGCCGGGTGTGCTCGACGCCGAGGCGGAAAGTGTCCAGAAATCGCTGGGCCTGCTCGGCATCCCCGGGGTTCGCCGCGTGACCACCGCCCGGATCTACGACCTCGAGTTCCACGACATGACCGCATCGGAGGCGCATCGACGCGCCCAGGAGGCGGTCGATCGGCTGCTCGCGAACCCCGTCATCCACCGCGTAACGATCCGACCGCGCCCGGACTAGGCCGATGGCGCGGGCCCGGACGAAAGCGGTCCCCGATTGGGCCGCCGACGCGACCGTGGTCCCGCTGCGACGCGCGAGCCGAGCCGAGCTCGCGCAACTCTCCGCGCGGCGGGGCCTCGGGTTCGACGCCGCCGAGCTCGCCCGCATCCATGCGTACTTCCGGAACGAAGGGCGCGAGCCCACCGACGTCGAGCTGACCGGGCTCGCCCAAAGTTGGAGCGAGCATTGCAGCTACAAGAGTTCCCGACCGTTCCTGAAGAAGGCGTTCTCGGGCCTCCGTCCGACCCACCGCGTCCTCGGCACCGGCGACGCGGGCGTGATGAAGTTCGAGAACGGGTACGCCTACGCGCTCCGGATCGAGTCGCACAACCACCCATCGGCGGTCGAGCCGTACGGGGGCGCCGCGACCGGTATCGGGGGTATCCTGCGCGACGTACTCGCGGTCGGAGCGAAACCGATCGCCCTCAGCGACCCCCTGTTCTTCGGTCCGCTCGATCTGCCGGCCGAGCGCGTCCCCTCCGGGGTGAAGAGCCCCCGATACCTTGCGACCGGGGTCATCGCCGGCATCCGCGACTACGGGAACCGGGTGGGCGTCCCGACCGTGTCGGGAGGGATCTACTTCGACCCGGCGTACACGGTCAACCCCCTCGTCAATGTGGGGTGCGTCGGTTTCCTTCCGCGCCGTCGGCTCCTGCCCAACCGAGCGAAGGCGGTGGGCGACCGGCTCGTGCTCGTCGGCGGCCTCACGGGCCGCGACGGCATCGGCGGGGTCGCCTTCGCCTCGACGGAGCTCACCGACCGCAGCGAATCCGAGTCGCGGGGCGCGGTGCAGCTGGGCAACCCGATCATGAAGGAGCCCCTGATGCACGCCTGCCTCGAGTCGTTCGACCGGGGGCTCGTTCGGGGCCTGAAGGACCTCGGGGGAGGCGGCATCGCCTCCGCGTTCGGGGAGCTCGTGCACGCCGGCGGGTTCGGGATGCGGATCGACCTGGCCCGGGTCCCCCTTCGGGAAGAGGGACTGCGCCCGTGGGAGGTGTTCGTCTCCGAATCGCAGGAGCGGATGGTCCTCGACGTTCGACCCGCGGACCTTCCCGCGGTGACGGAGATCTTCGAGCGGTTCGATGTGCCGATCACCGATCTCGGGGAGGTCACCGAACCTCCGTTCGAGACGATCGAATGGCACGGGGCCCCCGTCGCGCACCTTCGCGTCGGGTTCCGCGTCGCACCCCCTTCGATCGACCGACCGTTTCGCCCCCGGGTCCGCGTCGCGCGGCCCGCGCCCGCGATCCCGGACGACGACCTCGCCGGTCTCTTTTCGAGCCTGGTCCTCGCGCCGGACTCCGCGTCGCGCGAACCGGTCGTCCGGGTGTACGACCACGAAGTACAGGGCCGGACGGTGATCCGGCCCCTGCACGGGGCCGTCGGCCACTCGTCGCACGGCGACGCCGCCGTGATCCAGCCCCGCCCGGAGAGCCGGCGGGGGCTCGCGATCGCGACGGCCGCCCAGCCCTGGCTCTGCCGCGAGGACCCGCGCGCCGGCGCCATCGCGGTGGTGGAGGAGGGGGCACGGAACCTGTATGCGGTCGGCGCCAAGCCGGACGCGTTCACGAACTGCTTGAACTTCGGGAACCCGGAGGACCCGGCGGTGCTCGGCGACTTTTCCGAGGTGACGCAGGGCCTCGCGGCGGGCGCGCGCGCGCTCGGTTTCGCGGTCCCGTCGGGCAACGTCAGCCTGTACAATGGCGGCCTGAACGCGGCGATCCTCCCGACGCCGGTGTTGATGTGCACCGGGATCGTCCCCGACCTCGACCACGCGGTGACGTCCGACCTCAAGGAAGCGGGGGACGTGCTGTACCTGGTCGGACGCTCGCGCCCCGAGCTGGGCGGTTCGTTGTGGGCGCGCGCCCGCGGTCTGACCGACCTCGCCATCCCGCCGCCGTCTCCCGCGACCCTTCGGACGGACGGCGAGCGTCTGCTCACCGCGATGGGGGCCGGTATCGTGCGCGCCGCTCACGACATTTCCGACGGCGGGCTCGCCGTAACCCTCGCCGAGATGGCGTTCGGCGGTCCCCTGGGCGTCGACGTGGACCTCGCGGCGGTGGGCCTGGCCACCCCGGGCCTCGTCCTCGCGGCCGAAGGCGGGTCGCGGTTCGTGGTCGAGTTACCGGCGGGGTCCGAGCGACGATTCCTCCGGACCATGGGGCGCAGTTCGGTCGCGCGGATCGGTGAGGTCGCCCCGACGGGTGCCTCCCTCGCGTGGGGGGGGCGCCCGCTCGCCTCGATCGACCTCGACGACCTCTACGCCCGCTGGCGGGTCGCCCTGGGCCTCCCGTGAGCCGCCGATGACCGTCACCGCCCTGGTGTCGGGGGGCAAGGATTCGGTCTACGCGGCGTATCTCGCGGATACTCAAGGCCGGACGGTGGACGAGCTGGTCGTCCTCCGACCGTCGGACCCGGAGTCGATGATGTTCCACACGCCGAACCTCGACCTGGTGGCACTCCAGGCGGAAGCCTGGGGCAAGTCGTATCGCTCGGTGGAGGTGGCCGGAGCGGACGAGGGCGCCGAGCTGGCGGCGCTCGAGCAAGCGATCGAAGGGGGCACGGGGTGGGTGGTGGCGGGCGCGATCGCCTCCTCGTACCAATGGTCGCGTCTCCTCGCGGTCGCGGGACGCGTGGGCCGTCCCGTCTACACCCCTCTCTGGAGGAAGGACCCGGCCCGGGTCGTGCAGGAGGAGATCTCGGCGGGCCTCGACATCCGGCTCGTCCACCTCGCGGCCGAGCCGTTGAGCGAAGAGCTCCTCGGACGCCGCCTCGACTCGGAGATGCTCCGGGAGATCGAGTTCCGGAGCGCCCGGCTCCGACGGACCAACGTCGCCGGGGAAGGTGGGGAGTACGAGTCGCTCGTCGTCGACGCCCCGTTCTTCCGGAGCCGCATCGAGCTCGACCGCGTCGAAC
>Ga0335073_10012192_pt1 | contig 12071 bp, 4 predicted proteins | sample Lox_Sample_22_FD_207093 | JGI IMG/M metagenome (GOLD analysis project Ga0335073, IMG submission 207093) | Soil microbial communities from Loxahatchee National Wildlife Refuge, Florida, United States - Lox_Sample_2.2 | ecosystem: Environmental > Terrestrial > Soil > Wetlands | place: USA: Florida... | reverse complement strand
CGAAATGCCGCCGGAAATTTCGAAGGTGCGCGCCAGATCGGCCACGCGCGCCACGTTCGCCAGAATCTGGTTTCCTCCCGGACGCAGCACGAACGCGGCATGCGCGCGGGTGGCTTCAAGCAGCGCGTTGACGGTGGCCGCAAAGGGCCGGCGATTGCGCGCGCGATGCAGATCGGCCAGAATCGCCAGCGATGCAAGCACCGGCGCGAACGCGTCGTCTTCCGCGCGATGAAACGGATGCAGCCGGTTATGTTTGTGGCGATAGGCGAGCAGGTTTTCATCGGGAATCGCGAATAACGAGCCTTTGAGGGCCGCGAACACGCTCAGCTCATCGTCCGGCCATTCGATGGCCGTCAGCGCCGCGCGCAGGGTCTCCACTTCCTCGCGATGATGAAACGATTTCGATCCGGCCAGCAGATGGTCGACGCCGCGCGCTTCGAGCGAGCGGGCGTATTCGCGCGTCAGGTCGGTGCCGGCCTGCGTGCGGCGGCGGAACAGCACGGCGATGTCGCGCGCGCGGAATCCCCAGGCGCTGTGATTCACCAGCCAATCGATGAACGCCGCGATCGCGTCCGGCAGCGAACGATTGACCGCGTCCTTGGCCAGGCGCGTTTTGTACGGGCGCGGAACCGGCAGCACGATCAGGCTGGGATGATGTTCCTGATCCGGCCGGCAATGGCCCAGCGGAGCCCAATCGGCGTGGCCGTCCTCGGCCTTTCCGGTCATTTCCGTTTCAAACGCGGCGTTCACGAATTGTTGGATATTGCGCACCGCGCGAAAGCTTTTGGTCAGCCGCACCAGACCGGCGCCACGCGCCGTGAGCCCGTCGCGAACCTCGCGATACAGCACCATATCGGCGCGGCGGAATTTATAGATCGACTGCTTGGGATCGCCCACCAGAAAAAGTTTGCCCGGTTGGGGACGAACGTTCATCCAATTGTTTTCGGAGGGATCATCGGCCGCCAGCAGAAACAAAATTTCGGCCTGCAGCGGGTCGGTGTCCTGAAATTCATCGACGAAAATATGGGTGAAGCGGTTTTGCAGATATTCGCGAACATCGGCGCGGTCGCGCACCAGGTCGCGCACATCAATCAACAGATCGACGAAATCGAGCTTGCCGGCGCGGTCCTTGCGTTGATTGTATTCCTCCACCAGTCCCGACATTTCCTGGCGCAGCGCCGCGGCCAGATCGGCGTCGGCGCGGGAACGAAATTCGCGAATCCAGCGCAGCAGTTCATCGCGCCGCGCGACAACCTCCTCGCGCGCCACGCCATCGCCATAAGCGCCCGAGCCTTTCAGATCCCTCATCTCCCGGCCGAGCTTCAAAAACCGGGCTTCGAGCGCGTCGTAATCGCGGCTCCGCGATGGTTCATTCCGCTCCACCCACTCGCCCAGCGCGCGGGCGGGCAGCAGCGATTTATACAAATTGTCGGTGATGCGCCGCGGACGCCCGGACATTTCCACCAACTCGCGCAGCATGCGCACCAGCGTGTTGATTTCTTCCTCGCGCGCGAACGGATCACGGCGCCAGGAAGCGGGATAATCGCGCCACTCGACCAGCTTTTTTCCGGCCCATTGCAATTGTTCGAGCGGCGGCGAGTCGTCCCAGGAATCGCGCCAGGTCAGGCGCGCGAAGGCGCGGCGCAGCCCCGGCGAATCCTCATTTAAGCGCCGCTCCAGCCAGCCGCGAAACGCGCGCTGATACAGGCGCGCGCTTTCCTGCTCGTTCAATTCCTCAAACGAAGGATCGACGCGCGCCTCCACCGGACGCTCCCGCAGAATTTGCGCGCAGAAGGAATGAATGGTGCCGATGGAGGCTTCTTCCAGACGTCCCAGCGCGTCTTCTAAAACCGGCGCGCGATGCCGCGCCTTGTCCAATTCCTCGCGCAGCCGCAGTTTCAGCTCGCCGGCGGCCTTGTGCGTAAAGGTCACGGCGGCAATCGTGTCGATTTTCGCGCGCCGGTGTTCCAGCACGGCGACAACGCGATTCACCAGCTCGGTGGTTTTGCCCGTGCCGGCGGAGGCTTCGACGATCAGGCTCTCATCGAGCGAAGCGCGGATGCGATGCCGCGCGGCGTCATCGGACTCCGGGCGCGCGGCGGGAATCATGCCATGCCTCGAATTTCGACCAGCGGCTCCAGACGCTCATCGCGCCGATCTTTATAACGCGCGGCGCGCAACTCTTCGTAGGGGCCGCAAACCGGGCGATAATCGCAAATCTCGCAGGCGTCTTTTTGCGGAACCGGCGGCAGAAATCCCTGCGCGATGGACGCATCGATGTTCGCCAGCAGCCTGGTCAGAAATAATCGGGCCCGATGATCCAGCTTGATTTCGATCGGCACGTACCCGCCCTGATGCGTGGCATAGAGCAGCCGTCCGCATTCGACCGCGTGGCCCAGCAGTTTTTCGGCGGCGAGACCATAGAGCAGCGGCTGCAAATACCTTCCGCCGCCGACCATGTGCGGCGTGGCTTCGGGAACCTTGCCGGTTTTGTGATCGGTGATGCGCAGCGCTTCGCTCGAGGTGTGGCGTTCCACCAGATCGATGGAGCCGCGCAGGCGCACGCCGCATTCGGCAAGATCGGTTTCCTCGGCGACGCTCGCAGGGTCGCGGCCGGCGTCAGGCGCGAGCCCGAAGGCCAGCTCAAAATGAATCGGCCGCCAATCGGAATCGTTGATCGAAACATGGCGCAGCCAGCCGCGCAGATCGGTGCGCAGATCGTCGATCTCGCTGCGCCACACGCGCTCAATCGCCGGCGCGAGATCTTCTTCGTACTGTTTCGCGATGCGATCGAGCACGCCTTCCGCGATTTCCAGCGCGGCATCGAGACGCTGCGGATTCACCGGCAGGAGTTCGGCGCGTTTCAATTCGCCGAGCACCGCGAACTGCACTTCATGAAACAGCTCGCCGCGCGTCAGCGGGTCCATCTGTTCGATGGGCGCCGATTCGTCGCGCGGGCGCAGCGCGAAAATTCCATACAGGGCGAATTTATAAGGACACATCGCGAACTGCTGGAGCGACGACGGCGACCACGGGCGTTCGCGCAGCCGCTGCGTTTGGAGCGCGGCCAGCGCCGCGGCGTCCGTGGTGATCAATCCGTCGGCGTTCGTCCATTTGTTCGACCATCGCCTCCAGCGTGCCCGCAGCGATCGCGCCAGGTGCTGATTCGTCTCCATCAGGTACCGCGCCGCTTTCGCCTGCCGCAGCATCACCAGATCGTATTCGGCCTGGTCGATCGCGTCGCCGGGATCGTTGGGAGCCGGCCAGTTCAACCGCGCCTGCGCGGCGTCGCGCGCGCGCTGCTCGAACGCTTTCAGCTCGGGAAGGCGGCCATCAATCGCGCGCGGCAGTTCGAGCGCATAAAAGGACGGCACGCGCGGCCTCGCTTCGGCGACGTCCATGCGCGGATAAGACGCGATCAGCCCATCGCGGGCGGCGGCGACGGCGATGCGCAGGCGCAGACGTTCTTCCACAACGCGGCCGTCGCGCAGCGGCAGCGTGGGGCCGATGGTTTTACGGAATTGGTCGAGCAGCAGCGGATCTTCGAGCGCGCGCTGCGGAAAAATTCCTTCGGCCAAGCCGGGCAGGAACACGCAGCCGAACTCACGCCCGCGCGCTTCGTCGATGGAGGCGACAAACACGTGGCCATAGCGCCGCTCGGGTGGATCGCGCCGCAGAAAACGCAGCCGCTCACTCAGCACTTCGGCGACTTCTTCGAGCGGCGCGGGGCCGATGTCGCGCATCGGTTCAAACTCAGCCACCACGGCGATCACCGGATCCGGATGGCGCAGCGCGGCGCGCGCCAGATCCGACAGTTGCGCGATCCATTCTTTCCACGCCGCCGATTCCGGCAGCGCGGCCAGCATTTCGATCAGCGGCAGCGCGAAGCTTTGGAGTTGCCGCAACTGCTCCAGGCGCCGTGAGACGTGTTCGCGACGCGGATCGTTTTCGCGATCGAGCGCCTTGAGGCGCATCTCCATTTCGCGATCGAGGCCGCTCAGCCGGCGTTTCCAGCGCTCGCGCCCGTTGATGACCGCCGCGTCCACCAACAATTTTTCCCACGCGGAAGGCGCGCGCGCGACTTTGGCTTCGTCGGTCTGCGGCTCCGGGGATTCCTGCGCCTCCGGATCGCGCCCCAGGATTTCGTCGCCGGCCGGAACCCATTCCGAAGAAGGCGCGGCGTCGGACGCCGGCATCTGGCCTAGCGAAAGATACTCCGCGAATCGCGACGCGGAAAGTTTTTCGATCGCGCAGGCCAGCAGCGCCAGAAACGCGCGTCCGCCGGGATCGGGCCGCGCCGTGCCGCGGCTGAAATAAGCCGGAATCGAAGCCCGCCGCAGCGCTTCTTCGATCATCGGCTGATAGCGCGGCGGATCGCGCAGCAGGATGGCGATTTCATCGAAGCGCGTGCCGGCGCGCGCCAGCCGTAAAATGCGGCGCGCGATTTCCGCCGCTTCCAGACCCTCGCCGGGCGCGGAAAAAAGATCGAAGGCGCCGCTGCGAGCGATGGCCGGCGGAGACGGCGCAAACAAATAAGTCCGCAAATGTTCCAGTTCCGAAAGCGGCGCCGGATCCGCCGCGTCCTCATCGATCATGCAGCGAAGCGCCGACGGCGCGCGCGACGCGACGGCGTCCAGGAATTCGCGCTCGCCCGCCGATGGCAGCGGAACGTCCAGGATCACGAGCGGCAGCCCCAGCCAGCGATGAGTTTCGCGCGCCGCGGCGGTCGCCATCTGGTACACGCGAGCCAGGTCTGCCAGCGCGCCCGTTTCGAGCTCCGCCTGGTAGCGCGCCAACAACATCGCGAGGTCCGCGCCTGGCGCGCCCGATCGGGCGAGCGCAGCCGGATCGGTCCCATTCATGCGCAGATCGGCGAGCGTTCGCGCCAAAGCTCGCGCGAATCCGGGCAGCGCGGCGACCGGCTCAAAGTACGCCAGTTTTTTTTCCTGGAGCGACGCGCCGGTCACGCGCGCGGCCAGCGCCTCCATGCCAAGCGATGTCAACGGCGCCAACCCGAGCCGAGCCATCGCCGGCCGCGCCAGGTCTGCCGCGAATTGCACCAGGCTCAGCCGATGAATTCCGAGCGATCCTTTCCCGGAAACTTTCAAAGCTCGATGCGCAGCATCTTCGCCTGCCGAATGGGTGGGAGCGATCAGCACGGCTTCCCCGCACGTCGCGAGAAAATCCGCCGCGGCGTCAAGCAGCCGCCCGTTCGAGCGCGATTTTATGGGGTCACTGTAGCCGATCGGCATATTTTCACGCGAATTTTGATCGGAAACATTCTGCGTTTAAAGAAGATTTCCAATTTTTTTCGCCGGTGCGTAACTTCGACCCCGCCAATTGCGTTTCTATAGATAACTAAATCCCCGTTACGACGGCGGGCGCTCTCACCCCTTTTCACCCATAGAAAGCGCCCGCTTTCTATTTAACATGACGAAAGCGCCGCTTTCTCTCTAACGTGACAAACGCACGCTTTTTCGTTTAATGTTTTACACATCAAACAGCACCGAGCTCAAATAGCGTTCTCCCGAATCCGGCAAGATCACCACGATGGTTTTGCCGTTCATCTCCCGTTCCCGGGCGATCCGGATCGCGGCCGACACCGCCGCGCCGCAGGAAATTCCGCTCAAAATTCCCTCTTCCCGCGCCAGACGCCGCGCGATCTCGATGGACTCTTCGTCGTCGGCCAGTTCCACGCGATCCACCATTTTCAAATCGAGCGTCGCCGGAATAAATCCCGCGCCGATGCCCTGAATCCCGTGCGGACCCGGCTTCGGCGTTTCGCCGTGCAGCGTCTGCGTGATCACCGGACTGCCCATCGGCTCGACGCCGACCGAAAGAATTTTCTTTTTCCGCTCCAGCTTGAAGTAGCGCGAAATTCCGGTGATGGTCCCGCCGGTGCCGATGCCGGCCACCAGCGCATCGACGTCGCCATCGGTGTCGTTCCAGATTTCCGGTCCCGTGGTTTCAAAATGAATTTGCGGATTGGCCGGATTCTGGAATTGCTGGAGCAGAACGTAGCGCTCCGGATCGGCCGCCACCATTTCTTCGGCGCGCTCGATTGACGCTCCCATGCCCAGCGCGCCGTCGGTCAGAATGAGATTGGCGCCGAGCGCCTTCAAAACTTTTCTGCGCTCCATGGACATGGTTTCGGGCATCAGCAGGGTGCACGGATAGCCGCGCGCGGCGGCGACGAAGGCCAACGCGATGCCGGTGTTGCCGCTGGTCGGCTCGATCAGCTCTTTGCCGGCTTTCAGGATGCCGCGCCGCTCGGCATCCCAGATCATGCTGGCGCCGATGCGGTCCTTCACCGAATACGCCGGATTGCGCCCTTCGATTTTGGCGAGCACGGTGGCGTGCGCGCCGCCGGTGATCTTGTTGAGCCGCACCAGGGGCGTGTGTCCGATGCCGAGGGAATTATCGTCGTAGATCATGTGAGGCGCAATATTTAAATTTGCCAGTTGGGAGTGTATTTCGCGCGCGATTCCTGCCAGCGGCGGACCAGCTCGGCGAAAGTGGTGCGGTCGAGAATGGCCGAGATGGATTGATCGACGCGCTGCCACAGATCGGTAAACGCATTGGCCGAGGCGCGGCGCGAGCGTTTGCCGTCCTCGACGAAGCGGAGCACGTCGCCGATGGTGATCTGATCGGCGGCACGCGCCAGGCGGTAACCGCCCTCGGCGCCGCGGCGGGATTCGACGAATCCGCCCTGTTTGAGGCTGGCGAGAATCAGCTCCAGAAATTTTTGCGGGATTTTCTGCCGGCGCGCGATGTCGGCGATTTTCACCGGCTCGCCGGGCGGCTGCGACGCCAGATCGAAGATGGCCTGCAAGGCGTACTCGCCTTTGACGGAAATATTCATGGATGATTCTTGTGGGGCAGGCTGCGCCGGCAAGAAACCGGCGCGCGGCGTGACGGCGATTGCTGAAAATCCTGGACCGTTCGCCGCTCTATGTGGTCGCGCCCCACATTATTTCTCCGGAATTCATCGAAACAGAAAGGGGCCGGGCACGCCGTGTGCCCGACCCCTGATTGTACCGTTAACCGAGCCGCGCTTAGAAGTCCAGGCGCAAGCCCATTTCAATCCAGCGCGCGCTGTTGGTGCGATTCGGCGGCGTATAGGTGCCGGTAATGTCGCCGAAAGTCGTCGGGCTGCTGAAAGACGGCGACGGCGTGGCGAAATTCTCGTGGTTGAAAATGTTGAAGAAGTCGGCCGAGAATCCCAGTCTCCACCGCTCCTTGATCGTGGTATCCTTGCCGACGCGGAAATCGAGGTTCCAGAACGGCAGGCCGTAGAACGGATTCGCGCTGCCGGTGCGGCCATCCTGCGAAAGCAGAACGTAGCGGAAGTCGCAATAGGCCGCGCCCGGATTGCTGAACAGGTTCAGGTTGGTGCCGCTCGATCCGCCCACGCCGCTGGCGACCACGCCATTATAAAACGCGTCGCTGCAAGTGGTCGCATTGGAGACGTGATGATTCAACCCGGCCGACGGGAGTGGACCGGTGGGAACCATATAATCCGTCGCGCCGATGGTCGACGTGCCGCCGCCCCACACCTGGCTGCTTTCCGAGACTTTGGTCGGCAAGCCGGTCCAGGCCGAGAAAATTCCCGACGTGTACCATCCGCCGACGATTCCGTTCACCACCGAGTTGCCGTGCAGCGCGTGTCCCGCACCGGCCGGCAGATTGTACTGGAAGGTCGCATTCACCACGCTGCGCCGGTCGTACGACGACGGGCCATACTGCACGCTCGGGTTGAAGCTGTTCGAATAGAACCCGGCGTTGTTCTGGTTGGAAAGCCCGTCATCGAGAGCCTTCGAAAAGGTGTAGTTGCCCATGATCGTGAAGCCGCGCGACATGCGCTTGGTAAGCGTGAGGATTCCCGCCTGGTAATTGGAGAATCCAATGTAGGTGCGGATGAACTCGACCTGCGCCTGATCGCTGTCGAACGCGGTCATGCCCAGGTTGCGCCGGTAGGTGTCCAGGTTGAGGGCCAGCGTTCCGAGATTGCCGCCGGTGAAGGAACTCTTGTTCGCGTTCACGATGTAAGCTGTCGCGCTCGCCGCTCCCTGCGCCGTTGCCAGACCCGGGAAATTATTTTCAAACCACGGCTCCGTCGGCGCCGTTTGGCCCTGGCGCAGCGCCGTGGCGACGGCGTCGTAAGCCTGCGCGAAGGTCTGTCCCGAGGCCGGATCCTTGAGCATATAGGGGAACGAATTGACATTGACCGCCTGCGGCAGATCGCGTCCGGCGCGGCTGATAAAAGCAGCTTCCAGAATCATGTTGCCGGGCAGTTCGCGCTGAATGCTCAGATCGAAGTTGTAGCTGCGCCCGATCTTCATGTTCGGGTCCACCTGGAAAGACAGCGTTTCCTGTCCAGGCGTGGGAATCACCGGCGCGGTCGCGGCCGAGGGGGTCGGCAGCGGCAGGGTTCCGTCGGTGCCCACGCGGAACGCGGCCAAGCCGGGATTGGCCAGCACGCCGCCACTCGCATTGCAGCCCGGTCCGCCCGCCCCAGTGGCGTTGCAGGCCGGAGCCGGGACATCGATCAACTGGTCGAAGCCGATGCCGAGCATGGGAATTTCCACGCTCTGCACCGTGTTGCTGCGGTCGTAAACCATGGCGAATCCGCCGCGGATGACGGTCTTTTGGTCCCCCAGCAGCTTGCCCATAAAGCCGCTCTTCGCCGACGGATTCCAGGCCAGCGAAGCGCGCGGAGCGATGTCGCCCCAATCGACGTTAAACACCGGCTTGTTCAGCGTGCTCACCGGATCGAAGCCGAACGTCGGGTTGTAAACCTGCCCCTGCATCGCCGCGGACTCTTTCGCCGCCAAAAACGCCGGTCCAGTCACTTCCTGGCTGTTGTTGGCGTAAATCATGATCGTTTGCAGGTTGTTCTGTTCGGTCGGCGAGGTGTTCCAGCCGTAGTTCAAGCCGTAGTACAAAGTCAGGGACGGCTTGATGCGATAGGAATCCTGCACGTAGAAATACGTCGCCCACTGGTTGGTGACGTCGCGCAGGAACGTGCCGAGCGGCTGCGGCTGCAAATCCTTGTTGCGCACCGCCAGAATTCCGACGTTGTCCACCATACCCAGAGTCGAGGCGTAATAGCGGTCCCAATTCGTCAATCCGCTCGAAGGGACGCAGTTGTTGCCGATGGAGCCGCCGCAAGTCTGCGGACGGTCGACGCTCGGAATGGTGAGGAACGACTGATCGCCATCCACCAGCGCCACCAGCGAGGTAATCGAGCCGATCACTTTGTCGGCGCGGGCATGGGTGAACGGCAGATCGTTAATCTGGGCGCCGAACTGAATCTGGTGCTTGCCGATAATTTTCGTCATGTCGTCGCCCAACTGCCGGTCCTGCTGCCACTGCGCCTGGAAACGGGCGCGCTGCGTGTCCATATCGATCGGCGAATCGATAAAAGTGCTGACGCCGCTGCCGATGTCCAGCGCCACCGGACCATCCGCGGTCTGCGTTCCCGGAATATTCAGGATTCCGGCGGCCTTGGTCGGCGAAGTCGCGTTGGTCTGGCTGGTGTCGCGCACCCAGCCGATGCGCGCGATGTTCAACAACGTCGGCGAAATCTGCCAGGTGAGCTGCGCGGTGGGGACCAGCGTCCGCTGCGGCGTGGTTTCGACAGACGCCGGATGCCCGTTGAGAATTTCGATATCGCCGGAGGCGACCGTATTGCTATACCAGTAAGTCGTGCTCAGATTCAAGGTGAATTTTTCGTTGAAAACGTGATCCAGCCGGAGCACGCCGTAGTTGGTTTGAATCGGCGTGGGCAGGTTGGCGAAATAGCTCTGCGTGTTCAGATTATCGCCGCCGGACAGGTTCGGCAGCGGCATGTCCGCCCACTGCGCCGCGACCGAAGGATCGAGACCCAGGCCGCGCGGATCGCAGGCTCCCGAGCCGCTGGCGCCGCAGACCTGTGAATTTTTCAGATTGAACTGCTCCACTCCGTTCGGTCCCTGAAATTCCACGATGCCGTTGCGCAGGGTCTGCGTCGGAACCGTGCGCGTGACCTGCGCCACGGTGTCGAACCGGCGCATTTCGATATTGGTGAAGAAGAACGTCTTATTCTTCTGAATCGGACCGCCCAGGCGTCCGCCAAAGCGATTATCGTGAATGATCGCCTTGGGCAACGCAGCGCGATCGTTGTCCCAGGTGTTCGCGTTCAGATCGTTATTTTGCAGATATTCATAAAGCGCGCCATGAAAATCGTTGGAGCCATGGCGTCCGATCAGCGAAACCTGTCCGCCGGAGCCGCGCATCAGCGTCGCGTTCGGATTGGAAACACTCTCGCGAAACTCCTCCACGCTGTCGGCCGGCGTCGGAATCGAGGTGCTGGCCGCCACCAGGTTCGAAGTGATATCGATGCCGTCCAGCGTTACCGTGTTCTGATCGTCGATCGCCCCGCCGACGCGCATGGTCAGATTGGACCCGCCCGCAACCACGCCCGGCTGAATGTTCATCAAACCCACCGCGTCGCGATTGAGCGTCGGCAGGCGCAGAATATTATCGGTCGACATGACGTTGCCGATCTGCGAATCCTGCGTCTGCAACTGCGCCGCCGCCGTCGCCGCCACTTCCACCGTTTCCGTCGCCCCGCCGACTTCCATCTTCACCGGCACTGCGTTGGTTTTTTCCACGTCCACCGTGATGTCAGTGACGGTCGCCGTGCGGAATCCGCTCATCGCCACCGTCAGCTTGTAATTGCCCGGCGGCACCACCGGAAAAGTGAATCCACCCGCATCGTCGGCCGTCGCCGTAAACGTCTGGTTGGTGCCGGTGTTCTGCAACTGCACCTGCGCCTTCGGAATCACCGCGCCGGTCGGATCGGTCACCGTGCCGACCACTTTGCCGGCGTTGATCGTCTGCGCCGGCGCCGTCACGGCGAGCCAGAATAGCCCCGAAATTACCGCCAGGAAACGCGGCGCCGCCTGGAATCGATTCTTCACAAACCCTTTTCCCATTGAGAAGACTCCTTAACTCGCAAACCTTCGTGTTTTTTCGCGCACTCTGCTGAAGAATGGAGCTGGTAATCCTAAAACCCGCTTACGGATGTCCAATGTTCCCCTAAGAGCTGAGCCGCCGCCCAAAAACCAAAGCACCACTTACGGGCGGTGATTGGGAATGATGTTACCAACCTTCCATCAAGCTGTCAAGGAGAAAAAACACGTCGGCGCAGGACTTTAATCCCGCAGCCGAACCGCGGAGCTGAAAGCTTCGCGCGGGATCAATCCCGCCCTCCGATCTGATACTTTAAATAAAGCGTTTTTGTTATCAAAGCAGCGAGGAGGCGCTATTTTGCGGAGGCTTCGATACTCATTCCTGATCGCGTTGCTGTACCTGCCGGTCGAAGCGCAAACCGCGGATACTTCGTTTTTTGAAACGAAGATCCGTCCGGTGCTGGCCACGCGCTGCTATGGTTGCCATTCCGCGAAACTCAAAGCGCCCATGGCCGGGCTGAGGCTCGATACCAGAGCCGGCATGCGCGGCGTGATTGTGCCGGGCAAGCCGGACGAGAGCCGTTTACTGACAGCGCTGAGCTACTCGGATCCCGATTTGCAGATGCCGCCCACCGGCAAATTGCCGGATTCGGTGATTCAGGATTTTAAAGACTGGATCGCCGCCGGTGCGCCCGATCCGCGCGTGGATGCTCCGGCAACTTCAGCTGCGCCGGCGCCGCTCAAAGGCATGAGCATTGAAGACGGGCGGAAATGGTGGGCGTTCCAGCCGGTGTCCGAACATCCCGCGCCGGCGGTGAAGGATTCCGCGTGGGTCAAAAACAAGATCGATGCGTTTGTCCTGGCGAAACTCGAAGAAAAAGGTTTGACGCCGTCCCCCGAAGCCGATCGCGCCACGCTGGCGATTCGCGCTTATGTCGATCTGCTCGGCTACCGGCCCAACTATGACGAAGTGCAGGCGTTCGTCAACGATGCTTCGCCGGATGCGTACGAAAAATTGATCGACCAGCTGCTCGCTTCGCCGCACTATGGCGAACGATGGGGCCGGCACTGGATGGATGTGGCGCGCTTCGGCGAAGATAATCCGACGTCGGAAGC
>Ga0335073_10012191_pt1 | contig 12071 bp, 9 predicted proteins | sample Lox_Sample_22_FD_207093 | JGI IMG/M metagenome (GOLD analysis project Ga0335073, IMG submission 207093) | Soil microbial communities from Loxahatchee National Wildlife Refuge, Florida, United States - Lox_Sample_2.2 | ecosystem: Environmental > Terrestrial > Soil > Wetlands | place: USA: Florida... | reverse complement strand
AGTATGTCGTAGCCGCGCCACTGTTCCGCATCGGAGATATGGGCGCAACCCGAAAGGTGGAAAATGCCCATTCCCGGGTGATTGCGGTCTGCCCAGAAATGTTGCAGCGCGACAGCCTGCGGCTCATCGTCGTTCTTGCGCAGATAGATTGTCTGGAGAGTGGAAAATCGTTCGGAAAAGTCCGTCAAAAGTTCGGCCACCACTTCGCCTTTATTTCCGCGGGGCCGCAAAATCCGCGCCACCAACACCCAATCCCGGGTTTGCTCTTGGCGATGGCTCAATCTTCCAGAATCTCAAGGGTGAAACGCTTGTGGAGTTTCATGCCCGCCGCACCCAATAGAGTACGGATCGCTTTGGCGGTGCGGCCTTGCCGTCCGATGACCTTGCCCAAGTCTTCAGGATCAACTCGCAATTCCAAAACTGTCACTTGCGAACCTTCCACTGCCTTGACTTGCACACCCTCGGGGTGGTCTACCAGTGCTCTTGCGATCTCCTCTACCAGCTCTTTCATGATGGGCCCCCGCGTGCGTTCAGTCTGATCCACTTGCTTCATACGCGCTCTTTCCATAAATGAGCGCGTCAAACTCCGCCACTGAGACCTGACCTGGTGAGTACGAGAACGGGAACGTGTGCTTGGGCGCGAGACGAGCGTCGATGTTTATGCTATTTTCTGTTGCTTGATGAAACTCCGAACCGTGTCGCTGGGCTGTGCTCCCACACCCAACCAATATTTAATGCGTTCGGAATCCAACTTGATCTCCGCGGGCTTCTTCAGCGGATCATACGTTCCTACTGCCTCGCGTACACGACCGTCGCGAGCGCGTGTTCTTTCAATGACCACCACACGGTAGTACGGTTTTTTCTTCTTTCCAATCCTGGCCAAACGAATCGTTAACACTAAAGTACGTCCTCCTAGAGATTTACCATTCTAGCGTGAGTTCGCTTCCCCCAGCAAACCAATCCTCACTTCTTCTCACAAGCCTCCTCGCCCCATCCGGCGCCTGTTGGCCCTGCTGCCAAGCCGCTGTACAATCTGCCTGAAACATCCGTGCCCGAAACCTAAGAAGGGATACTTCGGAACGATGCCCCGTTTCAATGAAAAAGACAAAATCATCCGGCACTACGATATGGTCAGTCCCTATTATCAGTCGCTTTGGGGCGAACACATCCATCACGGCTATTGGATTCACGGCGATGAGTCCAAGGAAACCGCGCAAACCCAACTGATTGAGCATCTTGCTGGCCTAGCTGGTCTGCGCCACGATTCCTGCGTGCTCGACATCGGCTGCGGCTTTGGTGGCACGAGTCTGTACTTGGCTGAACACTACCGCGTGGCCGCCACGGGCATCACCATCTCGCCCGTGCAGGTAGACATGGCCAATCGCGCGGCCAAACAGCAAAACTTGAATGCCAAATTCCTGTTGATGGACGCCGAAGCCTTGCAATTTTCCGAGCCCTTCGACCAGTTGTGGTCCCTCGAGTCGATTTCTCATTACCACGATGTGCCGAAATTTTTTGCCTCCGCCGTAAAACTCCTGAAGCCGGGCGGCACCTTTGCCCTGACGGACTGGTTTCGCAAATCGAACCTGTCCAGCCCGGAACGGCACAAATTCATCCAGCCCATCGAGAAGGGCATGATGGTGGAACTGCACGAGATGGACGAATACGCGGAATGCCTGCAATCCTGCGGCCTGCAGATCCTGCACCGCGAGGTTCTGAATCCACATTGTGCCAAGAGCTGGGATATCGGCCTGGACATCATCAAGGACCGCTCGTTCTGGCAACTGGCCGCAAAACAAGGCGCGGAATTTCTGACCTATCTGCGCGCTTTTCGCGCCATGCGCGCCGGCTTCACCACGGGAAATTTCGTTTGCGGCTTGATTATAGCCAAGATGCCGCCAGCCAATTAGACGCTAATTCAATCGGTTCAGACCATTAAAGGCTGCGGCTTTGTAGCACTCCGCCAGCGTGGGGTAGTTGAACACCGTGTTGATAAAATAAGTGATCTTGCCCTTCAAGAGCAGCACCGCTTGACCAATATGCAAAAGCTCCGCGGCATCGTCCCCAAAAATATGCACGCCCAATAATTCCAGTGTTTCGCGATGAAAGAGCAGCTTCAGCCGCCCTTCCGTGTGTCCGGAAATTTGTCCGCGGGCGATTTCACGATAGTAGGCTACGCCCACCTCGTAGGGGACGTCGTCTTCTGTCAATTGTTCTTCGGTCTTCCCAATGAAAGAAATCTGCGGGATCGTGTAAATCCCATAGGGATACCCGGCGGGATCCGTTTCCGCAGGTAAGCCAAAGGCCCTGGCAGCGGCGAAGCGTCCTTGTTCCATGGACACCGAGGCCAAACTCGGGAAACCAATCACGTCGCCCACCGCGAAAATATGGGGCTGCGAAGTGCGGTACTCCCCATCGACCTTGATGCGCCCGCGGTCATCCGCCTGCACTCCAGCGGCGTCCAAGTTGAGTTTATCGATGTTTCCTTGTCGCCCTACGGCGTAGAGCAGCGCATCGCCTAGAATTCGTTTCTTGCTGACCAGATTGGCAGCCACTTTGCCATCTGGCATTTCTTCCACGCTCTCCACTTCCTCGGTCAGACGCATGGTGGCTCGCCGGTCGCGCATGTGGTAACTCAGCGCTTCCACCACTTCCGCATCCGCGAATTCCAGAAGGCGCGGGCGCTTCTCCACCATGATCACGCGTACGCCCAAGGTCGTAAACATGCAGGCGTACTCCACGCCGATCACTCCGCCGCCCACTACGATCAGGGTTTTGGGAATCGTCGGAATGCCCAGAAGCTGATCGCTATTAACGATGTTCCGTCCGTTCACCGGAACCTTCGGATTGACAGCCGGTTTCGTTCCCGTGGCAATCACCACGAATTGCGCTTCCAGTTCGTTGAATCCCGTGGAATTTTCCACGCGGACGTGATGCGGATCAATGAACGATCCAATTCCGTGATACAGGTCCACATCATTGCGCCGCAATTGGTCTTGCAGGACCGCGGCCTCGTTCTCAATTACGCGGGTTACCCGGAAATTGAGATCGTACATGGTGATGTTTTCTTTAACGTGATAATTCGAGCCGTAAAACGCCTGATGATTGAAGCCCGAAAGATGCAACACCGCTTCTCGCATGGTCTTGCTCGGAATCGTGCCGGTGTTGATGCACACCCCGCCGACCATGGTTTGCTTCTCGACCACCGCCACTCGTTTTTTGGCTTTGGCCGCCTGAATCGCCGCGCGCTGTCCGCCCGGTCCGGATCCGATGACCACCAGATCATACGGTTGCATTGGACGTGTCCTGTACCTCGAGGTCGAGTGCTGCGGAGGGTTCCACGATCACCGCGCCAGACTCTCCTTTTTTGATATCGGCAAGTTTGGGATAGTGATGAGCCGCACCCGAACCATTAATGGAACCGCCTGCCAGCTTCATCAGGTGATCTTGAACCGAGAAGCGCTTCGCGCCGCGGGCCGACTTCACCGCTGTGTATTCGCCATCTGCACCCAGAATACGCGTTTTTTGATTATCGCTGAGATATGCGGGCAGAATTTCATTGCAGATGCGTCGGCGTAGTTCTTCGTCTTTCAACGGATACAGCACCTCCACCCGTTCATATAAATTGCGCGGCATCCAATCGGCGCTGCCCAGGTAGACCTCCGGAGCGCCCCCATTTTCAAAATAATAGATGCGGCTGTGCTCCAGAAAACGCCCCACGATGCTGCGCACCCGGATGCGGCTGCTGATGCCCCGCAACCCCGGCACCAGCACGCATTGCCCGCGCACGATTAGGTCAATTTCCACACCCGCCTGCGATGCTCGGTACAACGCGCGAATCACCGGCGGGTCCACTACCGCGTTGCATTTGGCAATAATCCGCGCCGGCCGGCCCCGTTTGGCGTGCCGCGCTTCTCGATCGATCTGCGAAATAATGGTTTTGGCCATATCTTTCGGCGCCACTAACAACGGCTTGTAGTGCGCCTTGTCCGCATACGCCGTCAGGTAATTAAAAACGTCGTGCACTGCGGCGGTGATGGCCGAGTCGGACGTCAACAAACTGAAGTCCGTATAAATCCGCGCTGTCGATGGATTGTAATTCCCGGTACCCAGATGGGCGTATCGGCGGATCTTCCCGTCAGGATCCTGGCGCACCACTAACGACAGCTTCGCGTGCGTCTTCAAGTACGCCAGCCCGTGGAACACTTGCACACCCGCATCTTCCAGACTGCGCGCCCAGCGGATGTTCGAAGCTTCATCGAAACTCGCTTTCAATTCCACCAGCACGGCCACTTCTTTTTTCCCGGCGGCGGCCAACAGTGCTTGCACGATCGGAGAGTCGGTATTCGTACGATACAGCGTCTGCTTCATCGAAAGCACGCGTGGGTCGTGCGCCGCCGTCTGCAAAAATTCCACGACGGGGTCGTAGGATTCGTAGGGATGATGCAGCAGCACGTCTTGGTGCCGCAGCACTTCAAACATAGAGTCGGCATCGTGCCCGATGTGCACCTGCCTCGGCAGGAACTTGCCGTACTTCAGATCGGGCCGCGGCGTTTCTTCATAAAGATGGAACAGCCGCTGCAGGTTTACCGGCCCCGCTACGCGGAATACCAGCGACTCGTCCAACTCGAACGTGCTCACCAGGTGCGACACGATTTCCGGGTGCGCTTTCGCTTCGATCTCCAAACGCACCGCTTGCCCTTTGCGCCGCTGCGCCACCTGTGAGTCCACCGCTTCCAGTAGCGTGCGCGATTCCTCCTCTTCCAAATACAAATTGCTGTTGCGTGTAATTCGAAACGGAGCCGAGGCCAGAATTTCGTAGCCGCGATACAGCTTTTCCGCGTAGCGCGAAATAATGTCCTGCAAAAACACGAAGTGAATGCCGCCATTTCCCGTGGGCACCCGCAGCAACCGGGGCAACGTGCGCGGTACGGTGACCACGCCAAACAGCGGCTTCTCCATGGAGCGCTTGCGCCGGCGCAACAGAAACGCGATGCACAGCGCTTTGTTCAGCACGTGCGGAAACGGGTGCGTGGGATCCACGGTGACCGGTGTCAGCATGGGATAGACGCGCCGGTCATAGAAGTTCTTGGCGACTTCGGCGGCCTTCGGATTCAATTGGTCCACCGGCAACACGTGAATCTGATGCCGCGCCAGTGCCGGCAATAGTTCGTGATTCCAGCAACGATATTGTGCCGTCACCAACTTCTGCATCGCCCGGCAAATGCGCGCTAACTCCTCTTCGATGGGCAGGCCATCGGGGCTCACGCGCTGCGAGCCGTGCTCGATTTTCTGCAAGAAGCTAGAAACGCGAATTTCCACGAATTCGTCCAGGTTGTTCGCAGTGATGGCTAGAAATTTTACGCGCTCGAGCAGCGGGTTCCGCCGGTCGTGCGCTTCGTCCAGCACCCGCTGGTTAAACGCGATCCACTGCAGGTGACGGTTTAGATAAAGCCGGTTTTCGTGAAGGTCTATGCGTGCCATAAAAGGTGTCCTAAGAACGAGTGACGAGAAGTATCTCAGAAGTGTTACGCGCAGATAAACGGCCTATCTCGATGTTATGCTTTCTGACTTTGGGGGTAAACCATGGCAGGGCCGTTGTTCTTCGCGTTAACTCTTGCTCTTTTCGGCACGTCTATCTTCTCGCCAGCCGCGATGGGACAGTCTTCAGACTCCGGTCTTTTGTCGCGCATCGATGCCGTGTTTTCCGCACAAACCGAGCCCGGCGAGCCCGGTGTAGCGGCCCTGGTGCAAAAGGACGGCCAGATTCTCTTCGCCAAAGGCTACGGCGTTCGTCAGTTGAACTCGGCGGTCAAAATCGATCCGCAAACCAATTTCCGGCTGGCTAGTGTGACCAAGCAATTCACCGCGATGGCTATCATGCTTCTGGTCCATGGCGGAAAACTACATTACGAGCAGCACTTGACCGATATTTTCCCGGAATTTCCCGGCTATGGCCGGCCCATTACCATTCGCAATCTGCTGAATCACACTTCCGGCCTGCCGGATTATTCGGAAATTATGGAGCAGCAGGAGAAGAACGGCGGCTCCCAGTGGAGTCCCGAGCATCAGATCCAGGATGAAGATGTGCTTAAGCTGCTGGAGGAGCAGCCCGTCGGCGAATTCGCTCCCGGCACCCGCTGGGAGTACAGCAATTCCGGCTATGTGGTACTCGGGCTGATCGTCGCTAAAGTCTCCGGGATGCCTTATCGCGAGTTCTTGCAGCGCCGCATCTTCGCGCCGCTCAAAATGGACCACACCGTGGTCTACCAAAACGGCATCAACACGGTGAGCGATCGCGCCTACGGTCACTCGCAGGAAAACGGCAAGCTCGTCGAAACCGACCAAAGCGCCACTTCCGCCACGCTCGGCGACGGTGGCATCTACTCCAATGTCACGGACATGGCCAAGTGGGATGAAGGACTGCGCAAACACACGCTGCTCAGCGAAAAAGAAATGGTGTCGGCGCTGACCCCGGTGAAGTTGGCCGATGGCAGCCAACCGACTTGGCCACGCGATCCCCACTCCACTGATTCCGATCAGCCTTCGCCCGTCTTTTACGGCTTTGGCTGGTTTCTCGATCCCTACCAGGGTCACGCCCGCAATTATCACGATGGCGGCACGCTAGGTTTTCGCACCACGATTCAGCGGTTCACCACGGACAACTTCACCGTTATGGTCCTGAGCAACCGCACTGATCTCGATCCCCAGGCGCTGTCGCTTAAGGTCGCCGACCTGCTCTTCGTGCCGAGGGTGCACTGACCCTGGCAGTATCGCGAAGAGCTGGAGTTGCGACCGACTAGGTGTCTTGCAATCCCATAGCTTGTGTGTTCTCTCGAATCCACTGCGCGAGCGCTCCTTCCTTAAGCGCGCCTGCAGCCAACGAGAGAAATGTCGAAATTTCCGCAACTGGCTCTGATGTCAGCGCAATTCCGTTAAGTTCTAGAAACAAACCTGCGGCGAGAAATGCGATCCGCTTGTTGCCCTCTCGAAACGGATGCTTTTGGTAGAGTCCAAACGCGTAGGCAGCCGCGAGATCCGCGAGATCGCACTTGCGGTTGTACGCAAACCGGTTTCGAGGGCGGAGTCTAAAAGTCCCTCGTCCCGAATGCCGGTCAGCCCGCCGAATGTGTTCACCGCGGCATCTGCCTTAGCCGAGACCCGCGAGCTTACCGAGGCCCTTCATCTTGGCGCGCGCCGCTAGGGCCCCATACTGCTTCATCATCGTGCGCATTTGCAGGTATTGCTTGATCACCTGGTTGACGTCTTGCACCGTGGTGCCGCTGCCTTTGGCGATGCGCTTGCGCCTCTTGCCATCAATCACATTGTGATCTCGGCGCTCTTCGTTGGTCATCGAGTTGATGATAGCTTCCACCTGCTTTAGCTTGCCCTCATCAACCGAAGCGTCTTTGGGAAGATTTTGCAGCGGGCCAACTTTCGGCAGCATGTCCACCAACTGCTCCAGCGGACCCATCTTGCGGATTTGTCGCAACTGATCGCGGAAATCCTCCAAGGTAAATTCTGCCTTGCGCAGCTTGCGTTCCAGCTCCAGAGCGGTCTTCTTGTCGAACGCCGATTCCGCGCGCTCAATCAACGACAGAATGTCGCCCATGCCCAGAATGCGCGAAACGATGCGCTCCGGATAGAACCCTTCCAACGCATCGTACTTTTCACCCAAGCCGACAAACTTCACCGGCGCGCCAGACACTTTGCTGATTGAAAGTGCCGCGCCACCTCGCGCATCGCCGTCCAGCTTCGTCAAGATCACTCCGGTCAGTCCCAGCCGCTTGTGGAACTCGCCCGCCGAGCGCACCGCGTCTTGCCCAATCATGGCGTCCGCAATGAACAGGATTTCCGTCGGCACTAACTCCTTCTTCAACAGGGAAAGCTCACTCATCAATCCATCATCGATGTGCAAACGGCCGGCGGTGTCCACGATGATTACGTCGCTGGCGGAGAGTTTGGCTTCTTTGATCGCGCCGCGCACAATTTCCAGCGGCTTATCCGTGCCGGTGCCCGGCCAAACGGTAATCCCGATCGACTTTGCCACCTGGTTCAACTGTTCGCGCGCCGCCGGCCGGTACACGTCGGTCGACACCACGATGGGCCGGTGCCCATGGTGCGCAAGCCACTTCGCCAATTTGCCGGTGGTAGTAGTTTTACCGGAACCCTGCAAGCCCACAATCATCCACACCGAGGGCGGGCGTGACGCAAACAGCGGCTTGGCGTGCTTCCCCAGCAAATTCAGCAATTCGTCGCGGACAATCTTCACCACTTGCTGGTCCGGCGAAAGTTGCAGCATCACTTCGCTGCCCAGCGCCTTTTTGCGGATATTCGCCAACAACTCATCCGCTACGCCGACGTTCACGTCGCCTTCCAGCAGCGCTTCGCGAATTTCCCCCAGCGCAATGTCCAGATGCTCCTCGCTGAGCTTGCCCTGCCCGCGTAGGTTCTTGAATGTTCGTTGCAGTCGGTCTGTCAGGTTCTCAAACATGGTCTTTAACGCCCTTTACGCATCCTTTTATTGTACTGCCTCGGGGTCCAAGTACTCCTACAGGCTTTTGCGCATGAATCATCAAACGTGTTGCAGGTGGGTATCCTTGAAGAAGGTCGGGTATTTCAAGCCGAAGCCCAGCGCCCGGTCCATGCCGATATGCGCCAGCCAGATCAGCACGTAAGGCAGGTACGCAGTGACATGCAAGGAAAACGTGATTCCGAGCAGAAGCGCTGGACCAGCTAGCGTGTGCACCAGGTTATACACGGCCGCACCCCACTTGGCGTCTTTTAGATAGCCCAGCATGAACAAATCCGGCGCTAAAAACACTGCGGCGAACAGCCACCAGGAGAAGTGGCCGGCGTGATAGAAATAAATCGCGGCCACAAAAATGGCGGCACCCTCCAGATGCAGAATCCAGCGTGGTTTGATCAGCATGCGTTCGGTGCGCCTTTCGCTCTCCCCGTCAAAACGCCAGTTTGATGCCCAATTGCGCCGCGAACGGTATACCCACCGTGGTGCCGGGGCCAAAGAAATCGCCAAAAGCGCCCGCCGGGTAGCGCAACTGATTCAAGCTGGTGATCGGCTGTTGTGCAGTGCACGCGGCATTCAGGCAAAACGCTGTGGCATTGGACAAACTGTTCACCGCTGTCGGCAGCGCCGCGATGTTCGTGATGTAAAACGCGCCGGGATTGTTGCGGTTAAACAAGTTGAAAAATTCCACGAAGGGCATGACCGACCAGCGCTCGCGGATGGTAAACGGCCGCATCACGCGCATGTCGAATTGCACGTACGGCGTGCCGCGAAATTCGTCCAGCGTAGTTTCCACGCCATCAATTACCGCTCGTGTGCCCACCGGCGTGGTCATCGTGAACGGCCGCGCGCTTTCCGCCTGGCCCAGCAGTGACACTTGAAACCCCGCCGGCAACTGAAAAATTCCAGCCACCGCAAAACGGTTGAGTACGTCTTCTCCGGAAGGCCCGTAGTCGCCGGGGGCAAACGCATTGCTGGGATTGCAGACGCCGTTCACATAATCGAACAACTCGCCCAGCGTGCACCCCCACGTCTTGGCGGACGACAGCGTATAGTGCGCGGTGAGGTTCACCCGCTTTGACACATTGCCTTGCACCCGTAGCGACAGGCCGTCATACGCGGAGCGGTTATTCGAACGAAAAACTGAAGCTTCCGCGTAATCGTAGCGCCGGTAACCGTGCATTCCGGTTTCGCGCGTGTAATCCGCACTGACTATCCAGTTTGCATTGAACGCGTGCTGAATGCCCGCGGTGGCGTGCAGCGCGTAGGGCGTATGGTAGTTCGGATCGATCAACGAAGGAACCACCGGGCCATTCTCCAAGCTGCCCGCATTCACCGATTGAAACGCAGTAACCCAACCATTCTGCGCCAAGTCGGCGTAATACAGCCCCACGCCTGCGCGAACCACGGTGTTTTGCGACGCACCAAACGTTTTCGCGATTCCCAGGCGCGGCGCGAACGCCTTGCGGTAATCATGGGGAATCCCGTCCACAAGTCCGGTGCTCAGCGCGGGATTCAGCGACTGGCTATGTCCTGAGGCGATGAACAGCCCAAAGGTGGTGTCATAGCGCAAGCCATAATTCACCGTCAGGCTCGGCGTGGCCCGCCAGGAATCTTCCGCATACCCTCCCAGCCGCTGCACATTTTGCGAAAAGCTTCCGTCGTTCGTTGGCGTGAAGGCGCTGCCTGCAGCGTAATCGATGGGGAACTGCGCGGTATTCGCCACGTAATATGTCGGATCCTGCGGAAAGGTGATCAGTGTTTCCGCATTGCCCGTAAGCGCGCCGCTCAACACCGGCTCATGAATGAGGTTCACGCCAAGCTGTGCCGTATGGTGACCTACGGTATGCGTAACGTCGTAGCGTGCTTGATACTTTTCCTGATTGCGCAGCACCGGAAAGTCCGCAATGCCGGTGACGAATTGGTTGTCGCCATAGGTCTCAAAACCGCTAACCACGCTGGAGGTGCTGGTGAAAGGAAACGCCAGCGCAAAGCCCAAATCGGAGTTACGTGTTTGGGTCAGGTGCAACTCGCTGTATTCCAGCACCAGCGAACCAATCCACGTCGGCGAAAACTGTTCCTGCTGGCCAATCACTCCGTTGAAGTAGTTGTTGTGTGAGGTAACGCCGGTGGAGGGCAAGGCGCCTTGTTGCACGAGCGCATTTCGGGTGGTGTAGGTGTCCACACCAAAGCGCAAGAACCAGCGCGAGCGCTCCGATTGTGCCCAGTCGAATCGCACAGTGCCCAGATAATCGCGAAAGGGCACCGGCACAATGCTGGGGTAAGTAATCGAACTTACGCCCGGAATCAAACCCATCGTCGCAAGCTGTCCCAGCGCGTTGAATTGCGTTGCACTTGCGTTGCTGTAGGCGATGCTGGCGTCTTCGTGTACATATTCCAGCGAGGCGAAGAACCACACTTTGTCTTTCACAATCGGACCGCTGAGCGTGCCGACATAGTTCTGCCGGGAAAACGGCTGCTTGGGATTGGGCGCGGGATTATCAATCGGGAATCGCGCATTCAGCGCTGCCGCTCGCTCGTAGACGGAGAACTCCCCGTGCCAATCGTTCGTGCCGCTACGCGTGGTAATCACCACCGAACCCGCCGTGGTTCGGCCGGTGTCCGCGTTTTCTTGAGCGGTTCGAAACGCGAATTCCTGAATCGCATCCGGCGAGAAATTCTGCAGGAAGCCCCCAATGTAATCGTCGGAGTTGTCTCCCCCATCCACGGAAAGCTCGTTATTCAATCCCGAACTGCCGCCGGTTGACACCGCGGTAATACGCGCTTTCGTTGGATCGGACGGTTCCACCGGTTCTGTGCCCGGCGCCATGTAAGCAATGTTGGCAAAGCTTCGTGCGGCCAGCGGAATCGTCTCTAAATCCTGGCTGTAAATGATTCCCTGCTGCACCGCGCTCGTTGTATCCAATGGCTGCTGGGTGATGGACTGCGTCCCGGGCACCACCACCTTCTGCGTCAATGTCTCTGGCTGCAAGGTCACCAGCACCTCGTTTACCGAACTCACCGCCACCACCACTTGCGCATGCGCTTCCGCAAATCCGGGCGCGGTCACCGCAACCAAAAACGTGCCCGGGGTTAATTCCTCCACGCGAAAGTCGCCGCGTTTGTCACTTTGCGCCTCTCGAGAAATCGCTAACTCCGCGCTGCGGACCACGACTTTGGCGTTTGCCACACGCGCGCCACTCGCGTCCTGCACCGTTCCCCACAACGCTCCACGGGGATTCTGCGCCAGCGCCGCACACCCAGAAAGCGTGCAAAGCGCCGCTAATCGGACGCAGATCCACGCCAGCGCTCCGAGAGTCCTCCCCACCCTTCACCCCCCAACTGCGTGAGTCGCCAGTATAGCGCTCGCTGTGTACTCGCTAAAAACCATCGCTTCGCACTAACCTGCCGTCCGCGGCCATTTCGAGTTAGAATCCGCGAAGCATTCCCGGGGGAGGCCACCATGATCGGTCGCCGTGGATTTCTTTCGTCGTTTGCGGGCGTTGCGGCGTTCGCCAGTGGCCCGTTGCCCGAAGTTTGCGAG
>Ga0335073_10012190_pt1 | contig 12072 bp, 7 predicted proteins | sample Lox_Sample_22_FD_207093 | JGI IMG/M metagenome (GOLD analysis project Ga0335073, IMG submission 207093) | Soil microbial communities from Loxahatchee National Wildlife Refuge, Florida, United States - Lox_Sample_2.2 | ecosystem: Environmental > Terrestrial > Soil > Wetlands | place: USA: Florida... | reverse complement strand
TCTTAGCTCTTAGCTCTTAGCTCTTAGCTCTTAGCTCTTAGCTCTTAGCTCTTAGCTCTTAGCTCTTAGCTCTTAGCTCTTAGCTCTTAGCTCTTAGCTCTTAGCTCTTAGCTCTTAGCTCTTAGCTAACGAGGATGGATTCACACGTGAGGCCTCCCGGCGGGGAGGCCTTGCTTTTCCTATTGCCTATTGCCTATTCCCTATTCCCTATTCCCTATTCCCTGTTCCCTGTTCCCTTGTTCCCTTGTTCCCTTGCTCCCTTGCTCCCTCGTTCCCCGACACCTGACACCTGACACCTGACAACGAATAAAATATCCTCTTCAGAGGGGACACCCATGCTATTGAGAAAATTTGCGCGGAGCAGCGGACTCAATGCGGTGCTTGTTGTGTTCGCATTTGCGGGGTACGTGCATGGGCAAGCATCCGCCGGCAGTTTCACTCTTCAACAAGTGCTGAGCGCGCCGTTCACCAGCGACCTGGTTGCCGCTGCCGCGAAAAATCGCGTGGCCTGGGTGACCGACACCGAGGGCCGTCACAACCTGTGGATGGCCGAGCCCGGCGCGAGTGGATGGACTTCGAAGCAGCTTACGCACTACACCGACGACGATGGCCTGGGCGTGAACACGCCGCAGTGGACCGCGGACGCCGACGCGGTTGTGTATGAGCGCGGAGGCAGCAACGACGATGAGTCGAGGCCGCCGAATCCCGCGTGGCTGGTAAAGGGCGTGACGCAGCAAATATGGGTAGTGCCAGTTGCCGGCGGAGAGCCGCGCCTTATCGGCGACGGGCACCTGCCGGCAGTCTCACCCGACGGCAAAACGCTCGCCTTTGTACGCGATAAGGAGATCTGGACAGCGCGCCTCGACGCACCCGACGACAAGCCGGCGCAATTGCTCGTGACACGCGGAGACGCGTCGCAGCTTAACTGGTCGCCTGATGGCAAAAAGCTCGCATTCAAATCCGATCGCGACGACCACTCGTTCATCGCCGTCTTCGATTTTGAAAAGCGCGCGGTCGTGTTCCTCGATCCCTCGACCGATGAAGACCAGAGCCCTGCCTGGTCGCCCGATTCGACGAGGGTGGCGTTTGTTCGCGTGCCCACGCAGACCGACTACTACGACGCATTCCCGCAGCGTACAGGCGAGCCGTGGTCGATTCATGTGGCCGATGCCGAGACCGGTGAGCGCCGCGCGATGTGGCGCGCGACCGAAGGCGAGGGCAGCGTGTTTCGCGCCGTCGAGTCGGACGCGCAGCTGATGTGGGTAGCAGGCAACCGCATTGTCTTTCCGTGGGAGCGCGATGGCTGGCTGCATCTATATTCAATTCCGGCGAGCGGCGGCGACCCTGAACTGCTCACGCCTGGCGAGTTTGAAGTAGACCACGTAGCCGAGGCACCCAAGGGCGATGCAATTGTCTACGACTCGAACCAGAACGATGTCGACCGCAGGCACATCTGGCGCATTGCGCTTAATTCTGCCGGTGCGCCAATTGCGCCCAAAGCCCTTACCAGCGGGGATGGTATCGAGACAAAGCCCGCCATCGCTTCAGACAACGAGACGGTGGTTGTGCTGCGCTCGGATGCCAGAGTGCCAATTCGCGCGGCAGTGGTCGACGCGGGCAAGCTCGTCGATCTTGCGCCGCAGGCCATTCCGGCAGATTTTCCCGCGACAAAACTGGTGACACCGCAGCAAGTTATTTTTTCAGCGGCGGATGGGCTCACGCTTCACGGCCAGCTCTTTATGCCTCCAAACGCCAGGGCCGGCCGGCGGCTTCCAGCGCTGGTATTCTTCCATGGCGGCAGCAAGCGCCAGATGCTGCTTGGCTGGCACTACATGGAGTACTACTCGAACGCCTACTCAATGAACCAGTACCTGGCCTCACGCGGATACATTGTGCTCAGCGTCAACTATCGCAGCGGCATCGGCTACGGGCTCAACTTTCGTGAGGCGCTCAACTTTGGCACCGACGGCGCGAGTGAGTACAACGACGTGCTGGGTGCGGGGCTATATCTTAAGTCGCGCAGCGATGTTGACCCGGCGCGCATCGGCTGCTGGGGCGGCAGCTATGGCGGCTATTTAACTGCGCTCGCGCTGGCGCGCGCTTCGACGCTGTTTGCCGCGGGCGTCGACTTTCACGGCGTGCACAACTGGCTGCTCGAGTTTGGCGAATTCTCGCCCGGCCTCGACCCGCAGAAGGTCAAGGACTTCGAGCGCAAAGCATTCGAGTCGTCACCAATGGCGTTCATTTCAACTTGGCGATCGCCAGTACTGCTCATTCAAGGCGACGATGACCGCGACGTTGCGTTTTCTGAGACGATTCAACTCGCCGAGGCTCTGCGCAAACAAAAGGTAGATTTCGAGGAGCTGATCTTCCCCGATGAGATTCACGCATTTCTGCTGCACCGTCACTGGCTGAAGGCGTATGGGGCTGAAGCGGATTTCTTTGACAGGAAGTTGAAAGACAGCGGGTCAGCCAGTAGCCAATAGCTCTCAGCTATCAGCTAAAGCAAAACAGCGAAACTTGCAATGTCATCCTGAGCGACCGAGCGCGAAGCACGAGGGAGTCGAAGGATCCGCGGTTGTTTTTTGCGCCCTGCTTTCGATTCGCAGCAAGCAGAAGAAGAATCCCGCCACAAGCGACGCTTACTCTGATCTATAGTGTGGTGGATCCGAAGCTCGTTGAAAAACAACCGAAGGTCCTTCGACTACGTTTGCATCAAAATTCGCGGCAAAATTCGCTCAGGACGACAGTTCATTTGTTGGACGAGCTTCAGAGACGGGATACTGGTCCCTGTTCCCTCGTTCCCTACTCCCTATTCCCTGCTCCCTATTCCCTGCCTCTCGCACTCCGCCACCGGTATCGCCACCTGTTCCACAATCTCGAGGCCAAACCCTTCGAGTGCGGGAATGTGCATGGGGGTATTCGACAAGAGCCTGATGCGCTGGATGCCGAGGTCCGACAGGATTTGCCCGCCCAAACCGATGGCGCGCAAAATGCGCCCCGACCGCGCCTGCGAGCCCTCGCGTGTGCGCAGCTCCTGGTGCAGAACGACCCTGCCGCCGCTCGGCTCAACCGCGCCAGTGGCCGGCACGGCGCCTCCTGGCCCGAACTGCGGCGCCGGCGTCTGGTCGATTTCGAATCCGCGGGAAGTGTTGTGCAGGTAAAGAATCACGCCGCAACCCTCCTCGGCAATCATGCGCATCGATTGGTCGAGAATCTCGTGGCAGCGGCAATCGGCGCCAAACACATCGCCTGCCGTGCAGCGCGTGTGCACGCGAACCAGCACCGGGTGCGTGCACGGGGGCCGCAGCTCAAGCTGGCCGACCTCGCCCGATTCTCCAAGTGGACCGGTCAACGCAGGCCCCTGGTGGAAGGCCGGGCAGCCGGGGCACAGGTCGCCGCGCACCAGCGCAATGTGGCTCTCGCCGCCCGTCACTTCACTCTCGTACGCAATCATGCGGAACTCGCCGTGGCGCGTATTGATGATTGTTTCGCCGGCGCGCACAATGTAGCGCTCGTGGCGCAGCCGGTAGCGGATGAGCTCGGCCACCGTGAGCATCAATAGTCCGTGCTCGCGGCAGAACGGAATCAGGTCGGGTATGCGGGCCATGCTTCCGTCGTCGTTCATGATCTCGCAGATCACGCCGGAGGGGTTGAGGCCCGCCATCCGCGCCAGATCGACCGAAGCCTCAGTCTGCCCGGCGCGCACCAGCACGCCGCCTTTGCGCGCCCGCAGGGGAAAGATGTGCCCCGGCCGAACTAGATCGTAAGCAGTCGACTCGGGATCGATAGCCGTGCGAATGGTGTGCGAACGGTCAGCGGCCGAGATGCCCGTCGTCACGCCCTCGCGCGCCTCGATGGTCTCGGTAAACGCGGTGCCGAAGCGCGAGGAGTTCTGCTGCGTCATGGGAAAGAGACGCAGATGGTCGGCCCGATCCTCAGTGATGGCGAGGCAGATGAGCCCGCGCCCGTAGCGCGCCATAAAGTTGATGGCCTCGGGCGTAACGTACTCGGCGGCCAGCGTCAGGTCGCCTTCATTCTCGCGGTCCTCGTCGTCGACCACAACAACCATGCGGCCGGCGCGAATCTCGTTGAGCGCGCCGGGCACGTCGGTAAACGGAGGATCGAAGCTGCGGCGGGTGTTGGGCATGGCCGGCTAAAAGGCGCCTTCTTATTCTCGCCGATTCAGAAGGCAAATGCCAGAAAGGCGATGAAGGGTTTACGGTTTGCCGTCAGCCGGCCCCCGAATAAATACCATTTCTCCCGGCGACGTTTGCGGGATAATGAAGATTCTCGGGTGAGATTAGGCGAGGCATTCATGACGGGAATATTTCCTGGCTTCGCAAGATGTTCGGCCGCGCTTCTTTGGGTGTGGTTTATTGGCCCGTGGATCGCTCGATTGTGTGGCATCCCAGTGCGGGCGAAATTCTGGACGATGGAGCAGCAAGGCCAGCGCATCACGCGACTCCAATTCGTCTGGGCATTCGGGGTGTTGGTGTTTGGCGTTGGTATGTTCCTATTCAGCTTTGACGCTGATACCCTGCACCGTGTTCTTCTTGACCGGAATTGGAGTGCGAGGCTTTTCGATTTAGGATTTTCACTCGCAATCAGTGTGTTTATGGGCGTCGCGGTCGCACTCTGGTGTGCACCAACGCATGAAGGCGAATCTTCTGTTACTGAGCTCGGCCTTTCACAGCGACCATAGATCGGGTCGTCGCGTAGGCCCTCCTACTTCACCGTGAGCGAGTGCAAATCCACCAACTCAATCCGGTTGCGGCCGTTTTGCTTGGCCGCGTATAGCGCGCGGTCGGCGGCGCGAATCAAAAGCTCTGAGTCAGCCTCCTGTTCCGCGTTCCAGGTGGAGACGCCAATGCTGAGCGTGGCGCGGAAGGTGGCCATTGCGGCGTCTGTCGCCATGTTCTCGCAAATCCGTCCGGCGACCGTCGATGCGCCGTGAGAGCCGGTTTCAGCCAGCAGGATGGCAAACTCGTCTCCACCATACCGAGCGATCAGGTCAGCGGGCCGGTCGAGCGCCGCGCGCAGAATGCGGGCAGTGTTGCGCAGGCATTCGTCGCCGCCCAGGTGGCCAAAGCTATCGTTGACTGTCTTGAAGTGGTCAACGTCGATGAGCAGCAGCGAAAGCGGCTGGCGGGTCCGCTGTGCGCGTCCCCACTCGACGACGAGAAGCTGGTCGAAGCTTCGGCGGTTCGATACCCCGGTTAGGCTGTCGAGGTGCGCGATCTGAGTGAGGCGGGCGTGCGATTGCTCGAGCGCGGTTTGCGCCTGTTCCACCTTGCTTTGCAGCGCCGCGGCACGCAGGCTGTAAAGAATAAACGCGCCGAAGACGAACGCGAAAGCCACGGCGTAGTGGCGGCGGGCGACGACCGCGCTAAGACCGATGAGCGCAAGCGAGAGAAAAACCGGCCGCGCGTTGTCAATGATGCGGACCAGCTTGATGCGGCTGGCGCGGGGCGTGGAATATGCGACGGTGGCAGGGGCGAAGATGGCAGCGAGGGCAAGCACGGCGGAGGGTATGTCGTTGAGCGCGTCAAGGCCGTTGGTAAGGCTGTATTTGCCCACAAAGTGGTTGTAGATGCCGCTGCAGACCGAGTAGACCGCTGTGTAAAGCAGCACTACGCGGAAGAAATAGCGGTTCGACGCATTGAAGGTGCCCAGGAACAGGCGCAGTGCGGCAAGAGCGACAACTGCCAGGTACTCGATGAGGTATACGTACTCAAGGGGCGCGTAGGGAATGGCTTGCGCCGGCTCGGCAGTGAAAGGAAAAGCCCCGAAAAGCGCTGTGTAGGCGAGGTAAGTGCAGGCCGCGGCCTGGAGACTGTCGAGCAGAAAAGTGAATCGGCCAAAGTCGCCCTCGTCGGGCAGAGTGATGGCCAGCAGGATGGGAACGAAGGAAGCGAAGAAGAAGAAATCGCCGATGGAGGCGACAGTCGGCACCGCCTTAAAGAAGATCTCGGCGGGCGCTTCAATAGCCGCGGCAACAAAGGTGAATGCCAGCGAAGCCGCTGCGAGCCGCCAGTGGGAGCGGATGTTCTGAGGGCAGTGAAAAGCGCGCCACAGGCAGGTGAGCGTAGCCAGTAAAGACCAGGCGCTCCAGAGAATGTAGGAGATGGTAAAGCCATGGTTCCGATAGAGGGAATTGAGCAAAGCGTGGGCGCAGATCACCCCCGTGCTCATTGAAATGAGCGCATAGGGTCTCGAAAGCCATGTCTGCTTCAACCAGGGAACTCCAGGGAATGATTCGAGCAAGCCCTGCGCTCGTGTGCAGCGCCAGAGTAGCAAGATTGGAATTATCAGGGAAAGCCAACGCTTTTGCTATACAACAAAAGCGCCGCACTTGGCGGCGCTTTGGGTCCTGCTGGCAGCTCTGAACTTGCTACAACGTCGATTCGATCTCGAATCCCCAAGCCTCGAGAAGCGCTTCAGGGATGTACTTGGAATTCTTGTTGCGGCGCGCCCACTCACGGAGGCGGGTCGACCGGATGTACTGATCCGGCGGCAGCTTGAATTCCTTTACAATTTGCTCGAAAGAGGTAACTGTTGGCACAACCGGCCCAATGGGCTCCGGCTTGCCCCAGTTCGGATTTCCACGACGCTTTGCCATTGATTGTTTGTCCTTGAATGAAGGGTAGTTTTTGTTGATCGCCCTCGGACTGGAGGCTTGGGGAGTGCGGTATGTCCAGAGGCTACATTAGTTTCTATTTTAGGTATTTTTTATTTAAAAATCAATAGTAAAATCGAGCTTCGAACATGGATTCGCCAACCTCCTAAAAGCCGTTGCAATTTCGTCTAACAATCCTGCATTGAATAAGTTACCACAGTAACTCAGGTTGCGTTCCATGCCCTGGCTATCGCCATCGATGTATGTGATTGCACCCTCGGTAACGCGCAACTTCAGGGATAACTGATTCGACAACATCGCGAGAAAAGCAACGGTCGGCTTTAGCCTCTCGGCCAATTCCGGCAGTTTGGCGGCGGCGGTTCCCTTTTTGCGCCCATGAATAGCAGCCTGCCCCGTCCGTAGGGTGCCGTTGTTTTTGCCGGTGGGTTGGAAACCTGTTAGGCAAATCTCAATCGAATCAAGCTGATAGCTGAAAACTAATAGTTGCTGAACGCCCCATCCCTGACCGCTCCCGCCAGTTTCTCAATGTCGCCGGCCAGAACGCGATCCTCATCGAGCGGCGTAATCACCTGCCGCACCGCCTCATAAGCGCGGCCAACTTCAATACCCGGCTTGAGCGGCCGCCGGCACTCTAATCCCTGAGCGGCACACATCAGCTCGATTGCCACCACGCGCTCGACATTTTCTACGATCTGGCGAAACTTGAGCGCGCCGGTCATGCCCATCGACACATGATCCTCTTTGCCGCCGCTGGTGGGGATGGTCCCCGTCGACGAAGGATGCGCCAGCACCTGGCACTCATTGATGAGCGCGGCCGATGCGATTTGCGCAATCATGAACCCAGACCCAAGGCCCGCCTGCGCAGACAAAAACGGCGGCAGCCCTTCGTTGATGTCGGGATTGAGCAGCCGGTCGATGCGCCGCTCCGTAATCCCCGCCAGATCGGTCATTGCGATCGCCGCGTAGTCGAATGCGTAGGCCAGCGGCGCGCCGTGAAAATTGCCCCCCTGCAGCGCTCCGCGCTTTAGCGTTTTGGGCGCTCCGCGCTTTAACTCTTTGGTCGAGGGCACTGGAAATATAAGCGGGTTATCCGTCGCCGAGCCCGACTCTATCTCGAGAATCCCGGCCACGTGTTCGAGGACGCCGCGAACGGCGCCGTGAACCTGCGGCATGCAGCGCAGACAGTACGCGTCCTGCACGCGGCTGTCGTGCTCGCGGTGCGACTCGCGAATCTCACTGCCTGCGAGCAGCGCCGTCAAGTGCTCTGCCGCGGCAATCTGTCCCGCATGTGGCCGCGCCCGGTGCAATCGTTCATCGAAGGCCGCGGGCGTGCCCTTCAGCGCCTCGAGCGACATAGCTCCCGCCACGTCGGCCAGTCGCACCAGCCGGCGCGCTCGCTCCAGCGCCAGCAACCCCACTGCGTTCATGGCCTGCGTGCCGTTCAGCAGCGCCAGGCCCTCTTTGGCCGCCAGCACAGTCGGCTCCAGACCCGCGCGCCGCAACGCCTCCCCGCCAGCAAGCCGCTCGCCGGCAAACCACGCCTCGCCCTCGCCGATCGTCACCAGCGCCAGGTGCGCCAGCGGCGCAAGGTCTCCGCTCGCGCCCACGGAGCCTTTTTCGGGAATCACCGGCGTCACTCCGGCATTCAGCATGGCAACCAGCAGCTCGACCAGTTCGACACGCACGCCGCTGAATCCCTTGGCAAGCACGTTTGCGCGCAATAGCACCATCGCCCGCGCTTCAGGAACCGATAGCGGCTGGCCCACGCCGCCCGCGTGGCTGCGAACGAGATTGATCTGCAGCGCGCCCAGTTTTTCAGGCGGGATGTGCACGTCGCTCAGCTTGCCGAAGCCGGTATTCACGCCGTATACAACGCGCCCCTCGGCCAGAATCTGCTCAATGGCCGCGCGTCCCGCGGCGATTCGCTGCTTTGCCTCGACCGCGATTGCGACTTTGCGGCCAAAGAGCGCGACCCGTTCAATATCGGCCGCCTTCATCGGCTGGCCGTCAAGCACCAATGCATTCACGTTGCCCATACTAAGCTGGCCGAGTCAACCCTGTGAAGGGCATACGCGCGTGAACGGTGCACCGTTCACAGCCCACCGTCCACTGTTGACTCCCCGCTGCTAGAATCTATGATTCGGAGACACTCATGCCAGACGCAACCTGCGATATCGGCCTTATCGGTCTTGCCGTCATGGGACAGAACCTCGTCCTCAACATGAACGACCACGGATTCAAGGTCGCGGTCTTCAACCGGACCGTGTCAAAGGTCGACGATTTCATCGCCAACGAAGCCAAGGGCACCGAGGTGGTCGGCGCGCACTCCATTGAAGAGCTCACTGCCCTGCTCAAGCGCCCGCGCCGCGTAATGCTGATGGTGAAGGCAGGCGACACCGTCGACCAGATGATCGATCACATTCTTCCGCATCTCGAAGCAGGCGACATCGTTATCGACGGCGGCAACTCGCTGTTTACCGATTCGAATCGCCGGACGAAAGCGCTTGCCGACAAGGGCATCCTCTTCATCGGCACCGGCGTGAGCGGCGGCGAAGAAGGCGCGCGCCGCGGACCCTCCATCATGCCCGGCGGCAATCCCGCCGCTTGGGAGCACGTGAAGCCCATCTTCCAGGCCATCGCCGCCAAGGTTGAAGATGGAACTCCCTGCTGCGACTGGGTGGGCGAAGACGGCGCCGGACACTACGTGAAGATGGTCCACAACGGCATTGAGTACGGCGACATGCAGCTCATCTGCGAGGCATACGACCTGCTGCAACGCGGACTGGGCCTCACGCCCGACGAGCTGCACGATGTGTTTGCCGAGTGGAACAAGGGCGAGCTCGACAGCTACCTCATCGAGATCTCATCGCTCATTTTTGCGAAGAAAGACGAAGACGGCAAGCCGCTTGTGGACAAGATTCTCGACACCGCCGGCCAGAAAGGCACCGGCAAATGGACCGTGATCAGCGCGCTCGATACCGGCCAGCCCGTCACGCTCATCGGCGAAAGCGTGTTTGCGCGGTGCCTGTCGGCGCTCAAGGAAGAGCGCGTGGCGGCATCGAAGATTCTCGCAGAGCCGGCGAAGAAGCCCGACGTGGGCGACCGCGCCGCGTTTATTGAAGACGTGCGCCGCGCGCTTTATTGCAGCAAAATCGTGAGCTACGCGCAGGGATACATGCTGCTGCGCGCCGCCGCCAAAGAGAATGGCTGGAACCTGAATATGGGCGGCATCGCCCTGATGTGGCGCGGCGGCTGCATTATCCGCAGTATCTTTCTGGGCAAAATCAAAGAGGCATTCGACCACAATCACGCGCTCGTCAATTTGCTGCTCGACAGCTTTTTCTCGAACGCCGTGAACCAGTACCAGGCGTCATGGCGCAAGGCGCTGGCGCACGCCATCGAACTGGGCGTGCCCACTCCGGCGTTCTCAACGGCGCTCGCGTTCTTCGACGGCTACCGCACCGGCCGCCTGCCGCAAAACCTGCTCCAGGCGCAGAGAGACTTCTTCGGCGCGCATACCTACGAGCGCATCGACAAGCCCCGCGGCGAGTTCTTCCACACCAACTGGACCGGCCACGGGGGCCGCGTCTCTTCCGGCACCTACAACGTGTAGAAACGGCTGTTAGCTGTTAACTTCTAGCTTCTAGCTTTTCGGCGGAGGGAGCAGGGGCATTTATGCCCCTGAATCGCAGCCTTAAATCACTCGGGCCTTCAGGCCAGGGAATCCTACACACAACACCGAACCAGGGTGCCCCCGGTCCCTCGCATTTGGGGACCGGGGAAAGCACGGACCTAAACGGCGATTTCTCATCGGAAATCGCAGCCGACCCGTCGGAGGGAGCAGGGGCATTGATGCCCCTGAATCGCAGCCCTCATCGTTAGGGCCTTCAGGCCCGGAAATCTCCTGCGCAGCCTTCGTAGCGCCGGTTTCCTAACCGGCTGTAGCGCGGGTCTCCAGACCCGCGCCGGGCGGAACACGATCCGCAACATTTGCCTTCCCCTCCCGACAGGCACACAATTGAACTGTTGGCGCACTGACCGAACTGCGCAAGGGGAAGCCACAATGAAAACCCGTTACTGGAATCGCCGCGAATTCGACGTGACGCCGAACGGATATTTCACCGTCCTCAAGTCTTCCGGCTGGTTTTCCGCAGCGCGTCTCCCGGCCGGATTCCGCTATCTTTTCAACGATCCAAATAAGCCGGCAAAGCCCGGCCCACTTCTTCAAGACGGCCAGGCAATAGGATTGCCCCCGCAAATCCTCGCTCCCAGCACAAGTCATTCGTCTCTCATTCGTTTGGTCTTGATCGCCTTGTCCGCGATCGGAATCACTATTTTCGCGATCTGGCTTCTGTGGTTCTTTCAGTAGGCTCTGCGAATATTTCGCTCACTCCCGTTCCTGACATCTGCATTAAATTTCCCCTTCCCGGCGCATACTGTCTTCATGAGGGAGTTTTTGGTCAATAAATGCCGTGCACAGCTTCGAGCATCGAGCCCCTGTTCCCTGTTTTCTACGTCCTACCCCACCCCCTCCCCTCCGAAAACGTGCCCGGAACACTACCGGCCTATGAATCTAAACAAGTTAACCGTCGCACCAATTACCATTCAGTAAACAGAAGCCCCGATTTTCGGCCTCTTTTTGGGCCTTTTTGAGCGTTTTTCGCCCCAAAAACTGCAAATTTGGCCGCCTTTGCGCGACATGCACCTTCCTGACCTCGCTAACGCCGCTTTTCGCTGACTCGCTGACCTGCTGACTCGCTGAGTCGTTGACTTGCTGACCCGCTGCTTCATCGCCCGCCAAAACTCGCCCCGTAAAATAGATAAGACTCATTCGCCACCTTCCTCACTTTTTGGAGCGCCTTTTCATGTCTACGATTCTTGAATCTCTACCCGTCGGCCAGAAGGTCGGCATCGCTTTTTCCGGCGGACTCGACACCAGCGCTGCGCTGCACTGGATGAAGCTCAAAGGCGCGCGGCCTTACGCGTACACGGCCAACCTCGGCCAGCCCGACGAGAAGGACTACGACGCGATTCCACGCGCAGCGCTTGAGTACGGCGCTGAGAAGGCCCGCCTCATCGATTGCCGCGCGCAGCTTGTGCGCGAAGGCCTGGCAGCGCTGCAAGCCGGAGCCTTCCACATTACGACCGCAGGAGTGGCGTACTTCAACACCACGCCGATTGGCCGCGCGGTTACGGGCACCATGCTGGTGGCCGCTATGAAAGAAGACGACGTAAGCGTGTGGGGCGACGGCTCGACCTTCAAGGGCAACGACATTGAGCGCTTCTATCGCTACGGCCTGCTCGTCAATCCCGACCTCAAGATCTACAAGCCGTGGCTCGACCCCGCGTTCATCGACGAGCTGGGCGGCCGCGCCGAGATGTCGGCGTTTATGCAGAAGGCCGGCTTCGAATACAAGATGTCGGCGGAAAAG
>Ga0335073_10012189_pt1 | contig 12073 bp, 14 predicted proteins | sample Lox_Sample_22_FD_207093 | JGI IMG/M metagenome (GOLD analysis project Ga0335073, IMG submission 207093) | Soil microbial communities from Loxahatchee National Wildlife Refuge, Florida, United States - Lox_Sample_2.2 | ecosystem: Environmental > Terrestrial > Soil > Wetlands | place: USA... | reverse complement strand
GGGTACGGCCAGTGCACGATGGTGCTTGCCACCGTCGGCGGGGAGGACCCGGCGGCGGAGGCGCTCAGACGCCTCGGCGTCGTACGGATCGCCACCAAGTATCCGCGCATCGCGACGCGCTACTTCCTCGAGACCGGGCGACAGGCGGAGATCGTCGAGGTCAAGGGATCGGTCGAGCTGGCGCCGCTGACCGGACTGGTGGAGGGCATCGTCGACCTGACCGCGAGCGGCGCGACGCTCCGCGAGAACGGGCTCATCGTCCGCGAGGAGATCGCGCGGAGCACGGCGCGTCTGATCGCCAACCCCGTGGCGCACAAGCTCAAGGCGAAATGGATCGACGCGCTACTGGAGCGGCTCGATGCGGTGTGAGCGGCTGGCGATGGGCGGCGACGCCGCCGGCGTCGCGGCGGAGGTCCGCAAGCTCGTGCCGCCGCCGGAGTCGGTCCGCGACGGCGTAGCGCTGATCGTCGCGACGGTCCGCGCGGGCGGCGACCGCGCCGTTCGCGACTACTCCCGGACGCTCGACACCGGCGGCCGAGAACCACAGGCGCTTGTCGTCCCAGCCGATGAGCTCGACGCCGCCGAGGCGGCGCTCGACCCGAGCGTTCGGCGCGGGATCGAGCACGCGATCCGAAACGTAGAGGCGGTCGCCGCGGGGTGGGGACGCGAACGGCCGGAGGTCGTCGTACTCGGGGAGAACCGGGTGGTCCTCCGCCGCGCGCCGGTCGCGCGCGCCGCGGTCTACGTTCCCGGAGGCCGCGCCCCGTACCCGAGCACGGTCGTCATGGGAGTCATCCCGGCACTCCTGGCGGGCGTCGAGCACATCGCGGTGTGCGCTCCCCCAAGACGCGACGACGGCGACATCGATCCCGTCATCCTCGGTGCCTGCCGGCTCGCCGGTGTGAACGCCGTGTACCGGATGGGCGGCGCGCACGCCATCGCCGCGCTCGCCTACGGCACCGAGTCAGTCGAACCCGTCGACGTGATCGTCGGACCCGGGAACCTGTACGTCCAGGAGGCCAAGCGCCAGGTGTTCGGGCAGGTCGGGATCGACGGCTTCGCCGGTCCGAGCGATCTGCTCGTGATCGCCACCGGCGGCGCCGATCCCGAGCCACTCGCGCTCGATCTGCTGGCCCAGGCCGAGCACGGCCCGGGAACGCTCGTGGTTGCCGCTTCGGACGCGCCGGAAATCCTCGCCGCGTTCGGACAGCAGCTACAAGTCGCGGGCGACACCGGCGCGGTTGCGTGCTTGATCACGGCGTCCGACCCCGATGAGCTCCTCGCGCTGGCCCAGGCGTTCGCCCCCGAGCACCTCCAGCTCGTCGGTGCCGAGGCAGAGGCCCTCGCGGACCGTGTCACCACCGCCGGCTGTCTGTTCGTCGGCGCCGGCGCCGGCACCGCGTTCGGCGACTACATCGCAGGCTCAAACCACATCCTGCCGACGAACGGCGCCGCCCGCTTCGCCTCCGGGGTATCCCCCGAGCACTTCGTGCGGCGCTTCAGCGAGGTACACGTCGAGGCGCCGGCGGACCTCGCGAAGCTAGCGGCGCCGCTGGCCCGCGCCGAGGGCTTCGAGCTGCACGCGCGGTCGATGGAAGCACGCATTCGGGAGAATTAGCTCGATGACACGGATCGGCCTGATCGAACGGAAGACCGGCGAGACCGAGATCAAGGTCAGCCTCGAGCTCGACGGGAGCGGCGCCGGCGAGCGCGACACCGGCGTCGGCTTCTTCGACCACATGCTCGACCTGCTCGCGCGTCACGGACGCCTCGACCTGGGCGTGGAAGCGCGCGGAGATCTCGAGACCGGCGCCCACCACACGGTCGAGGACGTCGGGATCTGCATCGGCCAGGCGCTCGACGAGGCGCTCGGCGACCGGGCGGGGATCGCCCGCTACGGGCAGGCCACGATTCCCATGGACGAGGCCCGCGCCTCGTGCGCGATCGACATCTCGGGACGCGGGCTGTGTGCGTTCGAGGCCACGCTTCCACCCGGCGCGATCGGCAACTTCGACCACGAGCTCGTCGAGGAGTTCTTTCGCGCGCTCGCGCTGAACGCGAAGCTCACTCTGCATCTCACGATCGAGCGCGGCACCAACGCCCATCACATGATCGAGGCCGCGTTCAAGGCGCTGGCGCGAGCGCTCCGGGCGGCCATCGCGCTGGACGCGACCGAGAGCGGCGTGCCCAGCACGAAGGGGACGCTCACCTGACCACCGTCGCCGTCATCGACTACGGGATGGGCAACCGCCGCTCGGTGGAGAAGGCGCTCGAGCACGTGGGCGCGCGCACGGCCATCACCAGCGACCACGACGAACTGCGCGCAGCCGATGGGCTGGTGCTGCCGGGGGTGGGGGCGTTCCCACGGGCGATGCACAATCTCGACGAGCTCGGGCTCCCGGACGTGATCCTCGGATGCGTCGATCGCGGAACTCCACTCCTGGGCATCTGCCTCGGCATGCAGTTGCTCCTCGGTTCCTCGGAGGAGATGGGCGGCGCTGCCGGCCTCGGGCTGATCCCGGGGGAGGTCACGCGCCTGCACGCCGGCGGGTTGCGGATCCCGCATATCGGCTGGAACGAGGTGCGCTTTGAGCGCCCCGTGGACCTGACGGCCGCGCTGCCGCGAGCAGGCTGCGCGTTCTACCACGTGCATTCGTTCGCGGTGCGACCGAGCGATCCCGACGCCGTGGTCGGCACCACGGAGTACGGCGAGCGCTTCCCGACGATCGTCGCCCGCGAGAACGTGTTCGGCGTCCAGTTCCACCCCGAGAAGTCCTCACGCGACGGGCTGAGCATGCTCCACGACTTCGTAGGGATCTGCGCGAGCGTGCGCGCATGATCCTCCTGCCGGCGATCGACATCCTCGAGGGCAAGGCCGTGCGCCTGACTCGCGGCGAGTTCGATCAGAGCACGGTCTACGACGCTGATCCACTCGATGCCGCCCGGCGCTGGGTGAACGACGGCGCGCGGAGATTGCATGTCGTCGACCTCGACGGCGCGCGCACGGGCGCCCCCGCCAACCTCGAGCATGTCCGGCGCATCGCCGCGGAGGTCGAGGTGCCGATTCAGGTCGGCGGCGGGATGCGGTCGATCGAGTCGGTCCGGCAGGTCGTGAACGCCGGCGCCACCCGCGTGGTGATCGGGACCGCCGCGTACACCGACATCGACTTCCTCGACCAGGTGGTCGCCGAGCTCGGGGATCGTGTCGTCGTCTCGATCGACGCCCGTGCAGGCAAGCTCGCCGGGGCGGGTTGGACCGACCAGACCGATATCCCGATCGACGCGGTGATCGAGCGGATGGGCGCACGCGGCGTCCAGCGGTTCGTGTACTCGAGCATCGACCGCGACGGCATGCTCGAGGGTCCCGACCTCGATGGCGCACGCTTGGTCGCCGAGGCCGTGCGTGGGACCTACGCCTACTCGGGCGGGGTCTCGACGTTGGACGATCTGCGAGCGCTGGTCGAGCTCCGGCAGGTCAATCTCCGTGCGGTGATCGTCGGCAAGGCCCTGTACGAGGGTCGGTTCACGGTCGCCGAGGCGCAAGCCGTGCTCGACTGATGCACTACAAGCGCGTGATCCCGTGCCTTGACGTCGACGGCGGCCGCGTGGTCAAGGGAGTCGGGTTCGTGGACCTGCGCGACGCGGGGGACCCGGTCGAGCTCGGGTGCCGCTACGACGCGGCCGGCGCCGACGAGCTCGTGTTCCTCGACATAACAGCGACTTCGGACAAGCGCGAGACGGTCGTCGAACTCGCGCGGCGCACGGCCGACGACGTGTTCATCCCGTTCACGATCGGCGGCGGCATCCGCTCGGTCGGCGACGCCCAGGCCGTGCTCGACGCCGGTGCCGACAAGGTCTCGGTCAACTCCGCGGCGCTGGCCCGGCCTGACCTGATCGACGAGCTGGCCGCCAACTTCGGCGCCCAGTGCGTGGTGCTCGCCATCGACGCCAAACAAGGCGCTGGCAGCTGGCAAGCCTACGTGGCCGGAGGCCGTACGCCAGCAGGCCGCGACGCCGTCGACTGGGCGCGCGAGGCAGTGGAGCGCGGCGCGGGGGAGATCCTGCTCACGAGCATGGACCGGGACGGCACCAACGCCGGCTACGACCTTTCGCTGACCTCAGCGGTCGCGGACGCGGTCGGCGTGCCCGTGATCGCCTCCGGTGGCGCCGGAGCGGTCGAGCACTTGACCGAGGCGCTCGACGCCGGCGCGGACGCCGTGCTGATCGCCTCGATCCTGCACTACGGGCAGCACACCGTGCCCGAGATCAAGGCCGCGCTCGCCCGGGACGGGGTGCCGGTGCGGCCCGTCTCTGGCGCATCCGGCTCAGCGCGGTAGGGACTCCGAGCCGAATTCCCTGGGGCCATGAACGACCGTCCGCCCAACCACCCGCGGGCCGCGGAATCCCGGGCCCTTTGGGTGAACCTGCAGTTGTATGTTGGCCCGTTTGAAGGCGGCCGCGGTTAGGCGGCCTCTTCCACATATCCGGCCGCAGCGCATGCATCGCAGTACGCGGCGGGCGGAACGCGGGGCTCATAACAGCCAGGGCGGCAGCAAGTCGAGGACCGCTTAGGCCGACCGCGACCGATGCGGGCTGCAGCGGCGTCCTTCAGCTCTTCGCGCATGCGATCGAGCTCCGCCGCGTGATCCGCGCAGAACCTACGGCCCGGAAGGGTCGGCTCCTGGCAATGACTTCCACTACGACAACGCATATGGCCTTAAGGATAGCAAGGAGCGGCCGAACGCACGTTCCATGCGAGCCACTTTGCACGCCCTGTGCGGGGATTTCGTGAACGCGGGCGTCTACTGTGTGGATTTTCAGCGAGCGCTGTGTGGGGATTACGTTAGCGATTCGGGAGCATCTGGTACAGCATCGTGTACCCGCTCAGATAGATCGCGTGGTCGTCGGCGACAACCGGGTTAAACGCGCCGTCCGGGAACGAGAAAACCTTGTGGCCGGTGCGCACGTCAAGGCCGGCGGTCGTCTTCGTCCCGAGGTCCGAGTAGTAGACGACGTTGCCGACGATCGTCGCCGATCCGGAGATCTTGCCGCCGGCGGGATGCTTCCAGCGGATCGCGCCCGATTTGGCGTCGAACGCGTAGAAGTTGCCGTCGTAGGACCCGAGGTAGATCGTCGGGCCGAGGCCGGGGGTGTCGTCAACGGCGGCTGACGCGTACACGTACGCGCCGGTGCCCGTGGCCCACGCGAGTTGGCCGGTCTTGGCCGAGAACGAGTACACGCGCCCGTCGGTGTTGCCCATGTAGACGCGCCCGAACGCCACGGCGGGAGTCGAGTAGAAGTTGCCCGAGCCGAATCCGAAGTGCGTGCCATTCGTGCTCACGTCCCAGACCTGATGGCCGGTGGCCGCGTTCACCGCGTACGCGCGCCCGGAGTAGTCGCCGAAGTAGAGAACGCCGTTCGAGAGCGCCGGGCCGCCCTTCACCGGACCGCTCGCATGAAAGGTCCAGTTGACCCGGCCGGTGGTCGCGTTCAGCGAGTACACGGTGCCGCTCTGGTCGCCGAAGTACACGTCGTCGCCGAACGCGATCGGCGAGGACTCGGTACCGGCCGGGATCGGCTTTGACCAGACGACCCGGCCGGTCTTCATCGACAAGGCCACCAACGCCCCGTTCCCGGGGGAGTGGCCGTGCACGGATAGCACCGCGAGGTAGAGCAGTCCCTGCTCGGTCCCGAGCGCCGGCGAGGCGGCGGCGAGCGTTCCCACCTTGGTCTCCCACAGCTTGTGGCCGGTTCGGTTGTCGAGCTCCTTCGCCGACCCGTCGTCGTCCATCACGTAAAGGTCGTTCCCGTGGATGACGGGCGGGAACTCGAGCAGGGCGTAGTCCTGGAAGCGCCAACCGACGTGCAGCGGCGGCTCAGGTACGTTGTTTCCAGGGAAGAAGTGCGTGCGCTCGGCGTCGTAGCCGTATCGCGGCCAGACGAAGTTGTTGACGACCGGCTTCGGCTTGGGCGCGGTCGTCGTGGTGGGCGCGCTGAAGGCGACGTCGGGGTTGGAGACGTTGTGCGGTGAGTGTGCGAGGACGTACGCCACTGCTCCTCCCGCGGCGATCAGGACGACCGCTCCGGCGACGAGTCCCCACCGCAGCCACCGTCGCAAACCGGGACTCGGCATGGCGGGCAATGCTAGCCGCGCCAGGGACGAAACTATTTCTGTGCTGCTCGACCGCGTTCAGACACTGCCTGCCGCCAAGCCGCTGCTCGCGCACCTGCGCGACGACGCCCGAGTCCATCTCGTCGGCGGGGCGGTGAGGGATCTGTTGCTCGGCGGGGCGCCGGTCGACCTCGATCTCGTCGTCGAGGGCGACGCGCGCGGGGTCGCGTCTGAACTCGGAGGCGAGCTCAAAGCGTTCGATCGCTTCGGCACCGCGACGGTCGTCCTTGACGGGTTCAGCTACGACATCGCGCGCGCCCGCCGCGAGACGTACGCCCACCCGGGTGCCCTGCCCGACGTCGAGCCCGCCCCGCTGGCCGAGGACCTCCTGCGGCGCGACTTCACGGTGAACGCGATCGCGCTCGCGCTCTCGGGCAAGCTGACGGCGGCGCCGGCGGCGCTCGAGGATCTCGAGGCTCGGCGGCTCAGGGTGCTTCACGACCGGAGCTTCATCGACGACCCGACCCGGCTGTTCCGGCTGGTCCGCTACTCGAGTCGGCTCGGGTTCGAGATCGAGCCGCACACCCGGGAGCTGGCAGACGCAGCCGTCGCCGCCGGCGCGCTCGGCACGGTTAGCGGGTCGCGCGTCGGGGCGGAGCTCCGGTTGCTAGCCCATGAGCCCAACCCGCTCGCGGCGCTCCACGCTCTCGGGGACCTGGGTCTCGACGCCGCGGTCCATCCGGGCTTCGGGCTCCGTGGCGACGCCCCGGCACTCGTCCGACGTGCGCTCGCGCTGCTGCCCGACGACGGGCGGCCGGACCGGCTGGCGCTGGCGGTGGCGGCGCGCGGCGTTCCGGCGGGGGAGCTGGGCGCACTGCTCGAGTCGCTCGCGTTCGAAGCCGAGGACCGCGACGCGATCCTGCTCGCCGCCACCCGCGCCGACGACCTCGCCGGCGTGCTGGCGGCCGCGAATTCGCCGTCGGAGATCGCGGCGGCGGCTGCGGGTGCGCCGCCGGAGCTCGTGGCGCTCGCCGGCGCGCTCGGGCCTGCCGCGCCGGCTCGCGAATGGCTCGACAGGTTGCGGGATGTCCGGCTCGAGATCGACGGAGGCGATCTGCTCGCCGCGGGCGTGCCCGAGGGGCCGGCGATCGGGCGAGGGCTCCGGGCGGCGCTGGCGGCGAAGCTCGACCAGAAGGCAGCCGGGCGCGAGGAGGAGCTCGTGGTCGCGTTGAAGGCTGCGGTTGGTACAACAGGCCGATGAGTCTGCCGAAGGCGTTCTATGCCTGGGAGGAGCACATCGGAATCGACTTGCCAGGCGCGCGGGCGCTGTTCACGACTCGACGAGGCGGATTCTCGGAAGGTCCGTACTCGAGCCTCAACCTCGGCCGCATGACTGATGACCGTCCCGAGGCGGTTCGGCGCAACCGAGTGAAGGTGCAGGAACAGGCCGGGGTTCCCGCGGCGCTGATCTACCAGGTCCACGGCACATCCGTGCGGACGATCTCCGGGATGAGCGATGTCGGCGTCGCGCCGCCCGCCGACCGAGATCTCGAGCTTTCGAAGGCCGACGGCCAGGCGACGCAACTGTCCGGCGTCGCCCCGATGGTGCTGACCGCGGATTGCCTGCCGATCGCGGTCGCCGGCGACGGCGCGGTCGCGATGCTGCACGCCGGCTGGCGCGGCCTGGCCGGCGGGATCGTGTCCGAGGGCGTCCGTGCGGTCCGCGAACTCGGCGGCGACGGCCCGCTCGCGGCGGCGATCGGGCCGGGCGCCGGCGGATGCTGCTACGAGGTGGGCGACGAGGTGTTCGAGCGGTTCGCCGTGTACGGCGACCGTGTCCGGCACGGCCGGAACATCGACCTCAAGGCGATCGCTCGCGACCAGCTCGAACGGGCAGGCGTCCAGGACGTCCACGACGTAGACCTGTGCACGATCTGCTCGGAGGAATCCCTGTTCTTTTCTCACCGCCGCGACCGCGGCGTGACCGGGCGGCAGGCTGGGCTGGTGTGGTTGAGCTGATCACCGGCCTGCGGGCCGAGAACGTCAGGGAGAACCTCGAGCGGGTGCGGTCCGAGATCGCCGGCACCGGACGGGTCCCGGGGGAAGTGCAGATCCTGGCGGCGGTCAAATACCTGCCGGCCGAGGAGCTGGGGGTGCTCGCGGAGGCTGGAGTCGAGCTCGTGGGTGAGAACCGCGCACAGGAGCTCGTGGCCAAGGCCGAGGCCTACCCGGGCGTATTCACGTGGGACTTCATCGGCCAACTCCAGAGCCGCAAGGTCCGTCAGGTGCTGCCCTACGTCCGTTACATCGAGACGGTCGCGAGCGAGTCGGCGCTCGAGCAGCTCGGGCGTCATGGAACTCCGGACACCGAGATCCTGATCGAAGTCAACGTCGCCGGCGAGGCGGGAAAGAGCGGGATCGCCCCGTCGGAGTTGCCGGCCTACCTGGAACGGGCCCCGGTGAAGGTGGTTGGCCTGATGACGATGCCCCCGCTGGCCCCGTCGCCGGAGGCCAGCCGCCCGCATTTCGCCGCTCTCAGGGAGCTCGCAGGCGAGCACGGTCTGGCGCAATTGTCGATGGGCACGAGCCAGGACTACCTGATTGCCGTGCAGGAAGGCGCGACAATTGTGCGACTCGGCACCAGCTTGTACCGCTCCAGCGCGTCATAATCAGCAGGGAATCGCGGTCTTCTAACGAAACTTCGAACCCGAGATGGCCTTACGAGATACCTGGCACCGCACGCTCATGTACTTCGGGCTCGCGGATGACGAGGACTACGAAGACGACGTCGAGCCGTATAACGAGCCGGAGGTAGAGGCGCAGGATGCGTATCGCTCACGCGAGAACGTCCGGCGTCTGAGCTCGCGGCGCCGGCGGGACGAGTTCGACGACATCTTCGCCGACGACCCCGAGGCGGACCGGCGCACGACATCACTGCGACCGGTGCGCAGCGGCGGGGGCAACGGCCGCAGCGGAGATGTGCGCGTGCATTTCGTCGCTCCCAAGAACTTCAACGAGGTCCAGGACGTCGCCGACAAGTTCAAGGACGCGATCCCGGTGATCCTGAATCTCCAGAGCACCGACCACGACCTTTCGAAGCGGCTGATCGACTTCTCGAGCGGCCTCACCTACGCCCTCGACGGTGGCATGCAGCGGATCGCCGACAAGGTGTTCCTGCTCACTCCGCGCAACGTTGAGGTGTCGGCGGAGGAGCGCGCGCGGCTCGTCGAGAAGGGATTCTTCAACCAGAGCTGACCCGGCGCTCTGGCCGGGTCCTGCGGCAGCGATAGATTTACCTTCATGCAGGTCGGACTGATCGGCGCTGGCAACATGGCACGGGCCCTCGCACGCGGCTGGGGCGACCCCGTGCTCGTGTCCGACAGTGGGTCCGGACGGGCCAAGGCGCTCGCCGACGAGCTCGGTGGCGAGGCGCTCGGCTCGAACGTCGAGGTGGCAGACCGGGCCGACCTGGTGGTCCTGTGCCACAAGCCGGCGCAGTTCCATGCGGTCGCTGACGAGCTCGCCGGGCACGTGAAGGCGGTCGCCTCGGTGCTCAGCGGGATCGATGCGGGCAAGTTGCGCGCGGCCTACGGCGTTCCGGTGTTCCGGTTCACGCCGAATACTCCGGTCGAGGTCCGACGTGGGGTGGTCTGCTACGCGGCCGAGCCCGAGGTCGACGCCGCGCTCGAGGCCGAGGTGCTCGAGCTGTTCGGCCGCCTCGGGACCGTGGTCAAGGTCCCGGAGGGTCTGATGAGTGCCGCCGGCGCGGTGATGGGCGTCGGCCCGGCATACCAGGCGCTGGTCGTCGAGGCGCAGGTCGACGCGGCGGTTCGCCACGGGCTCGCGGCCGGGCTGGCCGGCCGTCTTGTCGCCGAGACCATGGCCGGTACGGCTGCCCTGCTGCACACGCGCGAGTACGACACGCTCGCGGTTCGCCGCGAGGTGGCCTCGCCGGGCGGCACGACGGCCCGAGGGCTGGCGGCGCTCGAGCGCGGAGGGGTGCGTCCGGCGTTTCAGGACGCGATGGACGCGGTCGTGGGGTCCGGGCTCTGATGCTGGTCGAAGCGGTCACCCGGGGCGATATCGCCAACTACGTCTCGGCGCTGTTCCTCGTCTACATCCTGCTGATCTTCGTCTACATCCTGCTCAACATGATGTTCTCGCTGGGGCTCCGTCCGCCGTACTCGCGCTACATGGACGCGATCATGAATTTCCTGCGAGACGTGTGCGAGCCCTACCTGAAGATCTTCCGTCGGTTCATCCCACCGATCGGGATGTTCGACTTGACTCCGATGATCGCGATCATCGTGCTGTACATCGTGCGGACGGTCGTGGTCAACCTGATCTCTGGCTGATGCGCCGGGTCGTGCCTGCGGGCTGAGGGCCCGCGTGAGATGACGCAGACGACGGCATCGGTCCGGGTGGCGGCCTTCGCCCGCGCCGCGCTGGTTGCGGCCGTTGTGATCATCCTCGACCAGGTGACCAAGAGCCTGGTCAGGTCCGACATCCCGCTCGGCGATCACCGCAGGTTCCTCCCCGGGATCATCACGTTCGTGCACGACCGCAACACCGGCGTCGCGTTCACGCTGTTCGCGGGCGGCGGCGCGCTCGTGCTCGTGGTCACGTTCGCGGCGCTGGCGTTGCTGATCGGCTACTTCGCGATACATCCCGGCCGGGCGCTGCTGTGGCTGCCCACAGGGATGCTGGTCGGGGGCGCGATCGGCAACCTGATCGACCGGATCGCGCGCGGCGGGGTGACCGACTTCATCCAGCTCCCGCACTGGCCGGCGTTCAACGTCGCCGACATGTCGATCACGTTCGGAGTCCTGACGCTGCTGTGGGTGCTCGAGGGTCCACGCGCCAAGCAGTGAGTGTCGAGACGTTGCGTGTGCCCGACGCGGCCGCCGGCACGAGGCTCGATCGGTTTCTGGCCGACGCCGTGGGTTCGCGGGCGCGGGCGCAGTCGCTGATTGACGCGGGCCGGGTGCGGGTCGACGGTGCGCGCGTGCTCAAGCGCCACCTCGTCCGGGCGGGGGAGGCCATCTCGATCGACGATGAGGCCGATGCAGGCTCGCCGGTCGTTGCCCCGGTTCAGGCGGACTTCGGCATCGCCTACGAGGACGAGTATCTGCTGGTCGTCGATAAGCCGGCCGGCGTGGTCGTGCATCCGGCGCGCGGTCACTGGGTGGGAACGCTCGCGCAGGCGCTCGAGGGGCGCGCCGCCGGCGGGGAGGAGCCGTCGCGGGCGGGAATCGTCCACCGGCTCGATCGGGATACCTCGGGTCTGCTGGTCGTCGCCAAGGACGATTCCGTTCATCGCGCGCTGAAAGCTCTGCTCGCGGGCCGGCGATTGCGGCGTGAGTACCTCGCGCTCGTCGACGGCCACCCATCGGCGAGGACCGGGACGATCGACGCGCCGATCGGTCGCCACCGGCGCGATCGCAAGCTGATGTCGATCGACAGCGACGAGGGGCGCGACGCGCGCACCCATTTCGAGATCGAGCGCGTGCTCCCGACGTCCGCGCTGCTCCGCGTGACGCTGGAGACGGGGCGCACCCACCAGATTCGCGTCCACCTCGCGGCGATCGGCCATCCGGTGGCCGGCGACCCCCAGTACGGGGTACGCGGGCGGTTCGGCCTGGAGCGCCAGTTCTTGCATGCGGCCCGGCTAGCGTTTCTGCATCCCGTCACGGGAGAGCCGGTCGACGTGGTGTCGCCGCTGCCGGAGGACCTGGTGGCGGCGTTGGCGGTCGCAGAGGCCGCCGGCGACTAGAGGACCCGACCGTGTCGGTGGCGCGGTGGCGCGGTGGCGTGGTGGCGCGGTCGGGTGATGGGGCGGTCGGGTGGTGGGGCGGTCGGGCAGGCTCATCCGGTTGCACGGGCCGACGGTGTGCGGTTAACCCCACACTCGCCAAGCCGCCGGCGTCGAGTGCGGGGTTGACCACACAGGACGTGGCTGAA
>Ga0335073_10012188_pt1 | contig 12073 bp, 7 predicted proteins | sample Lox_Sample_22_FD_207093 | JGI IMG/M metagenome (GOLD analysis project Ga0335073, IMG submission 207093) | Soil microbial communities from Loxahatchee National Wildlife Refuge, Florida, United States - Lox_Sample_2.2 | ecosystem: Environmental > Terrestrial > Soil > Wetlands | place: USA: Florida... | reverse complement strand
AGGGTCATGCCTGGTACGTGCCGGTCGCAGAAAGCCACGAGAACCAATGGCAAGCGGAGTTGAAAGAGGTGGCAGAAAGGATTGGTCGGGGAGAGAGGATTTGAACCTCCGACCCCCTGGTCCCGAAAAAGGGATTAGGTCGTCGTGCTAAATGTTTTCAATCTCTTACAGTGGTGCTTCAACCGTCTGATTTCTGCTCGATCACGTCATTCTGATGCGAATGTAAGTCCTCGAATGGAAGTCCCTACCTAGGTTCGGCTGCGCAGTGGGTCCGCGTGCAGGCTAGCCCGGAAATCGCGATGGTGCAACGGACGTCGCATCTGCACTTCAAATCTTCAAATCAGATGAGACTGGCCCGTAAGTCTGTGGGATGGAGCATTGGATTTCTAATCTGGCCCATTCACTTCCTATCTACCGCAATTATTGTACTTACAGATACTTACACTTTTCCTGCGTACGGTTTTGGACGGTTCTGTAACGTCTTGTTTTGATCGATCGGGCAGAGTTTGGGCAGAGCTTCCGACCTCAAAACAAACCTCTTTGCTGCTTAGTCTCGAAGGGCGTTCGTGAGCATAGCATGAGGCTGACAGCGGTTTCGGTGATCATTCGGAACGGATCGTTGGGTCATGAGTGCCACCATCAACGGAATCTAAAGACAATGCCCGGCGCAAAGAGTAACGCATTGTTCTTAACAAGGGCGAACTGTAATCCTGCTTGCCCTTGTACCGCCCTCGTTCCAACCTCCGATTACCATTCGGTGTGGCGGCGGAAATGGCAAGGCGCAGCCTTTTCAGATTGACGCGAACCAGGACAATCAATGACTTACAACTTCACGTGAGACCGCTAAGTACCTGCAAGTTCGTTGAAGACACCTCGAATGTGGACTAGGATTGCGGACTGGATTTGATTGCTTTCGCGCTCAGCCGACGGCAAATAGCTAGAGCACTCTGCTTTCGCATCACAGCCTACACGGGGGGCCGATGGTTGTGTGCCGCCTGTGCGCCGATTTGCTGCCTGCAATGGACTGTTCTCGCCTTACTGTCGGCAAGCTGAGAATCTGGGGGTCTACTGAGTTTTCCGGCTCCTTCGTGTGCCGCTTGTGTGCGTTCTTTTGTCCATTGGTGCGATCCCGTCATTGCGACGCGAGAGAGGGCGACTGACTGCCCATCAGTCGAAACCGGCGGTTCTGCTGGCTTTTTCGGCACTCCAGTGCGCCACTTGTGTGCCAGATTTAGCTCTCATTCGGCCTGCGAGCGAGCTTGTTGCACCATTTCCACCAACACCTTCCGAGTTTCACCCGGATTGCTTACCTCCCTCAAGAATGCAACCCGAGCACCGCGCATACCATCCGGAGTTTTCAAGCGGACATGAAAACCGAGGCGGTCAACTGCGGTCATGGTGGCCTCAGTTGCTTCAATGCGAGCAAATTTCCGGGCAAGCAAGACGAGCGCGTCCTTGTGGTCTGCGTTCATGTGCTGAATGATTTCGGCCATCGAGTCCGCAAGCGGATCGGGTTGGCTACGCTCATAATCGGATGCGAATACCCAGCCCATCACTCCGAAGCCTCCGACGTAATAAACATCCACGACGTCCATGCGGTAGAACGAAAAATCTTCAAAATCTACCCAATATTTGCTGTTGGAATGACGCTCCAGGTAGAGCTTGCGAGCCTCGGCCAATTCGGGCTTCGGTACTGGCAGAACACTTCCGACCAGCGTCACCCTCGATGCGCCGAGCGGTTCGCCGTCGGTGTTTTCCTGAGTAACAAGCAAGCTGGCGCGGGCGTCGGCCTGCAAGTTCTGGGTATGCATGGCCATGGTGCTGATCAGGAATATGGGACGGCCGTGATCGTCCAACCCGTAAGGCATTACGGACCCAAATGGGAATCCTGGCCGTTTACGCGACTGGGTAGAGAGACTGCCGACGCGGCCCAGATAGATTAATGTACGCGCACGTTCCGCGAACGTGGGCTCGGGGATTGGAGGCTGGTCGCTCGCAGGTCCAGGCCCCGCATGTTTTCTGCCGGATGAGGTCGTCATTCGTAGTCTGCTCTCCTAAGTTTCTTCGTCCGGTGGACCTGCCACGCTGGCCAGATCCTGCGGTTTGATCTTCTCGACATTGAGTTTTGCCGCGCGCTCCCGCATCGTCTTAAGGACCTCTTCGAGTGGAGGCGGCTCAGTCTTAATCCAACGCAGCGGGTTGATGCGCGCCACCACGAACGAACGCAGGTAGGGGCTAACGAGACCACGTTCTTTCAGTTTCTTTACCGCCGCCGCAACTTTCTCCTCAAGATCGAGCACCATCGTAGCCCGTTTCTCGTGATCCTTAATGGCGGAGCGGAGTGGTTCATCGGCAAAGCTCTCAAGTCGTCGGAGGATTGAATGGTAAGCGCCGCCACCAAATCGCGGTACGCGTTCGTAGCACACACCAAGAGTGACCAGAGCGGGCTCATCGAGGTAGAAGGCAAAACCTGATTCGGCTCGAACGGCGTCCTCTCCCACCAGAGCACGGTAGATGCGTATCACCTCCAGCGAGCGTTCCTTGAGATTGTGAGCCTTCTCCGTATTCAGCGCGAGGATCTGCCAGGCTACCTCGCGGTCCGCTACTATCAAGGCAGTTATGGATTTCGCCCCCAAGCGGCGCATGGCTGCGAGCCGATGCCGGCCATTCGGAGTCCAGAAGCCTCCCTTCGGTGCGACCACAGCGATGATCGGGTCGAGAAAACGCCCGGTTTTGCTGATAACGTCAGCCAGCCGTTTGTGATGAGCGTCGGAGAGATCTCTTTGGAAAGGGGTTGGCTCGACGGCATCGATCGGCAGGACAGACAGCAATACCGGGTGACCGGCCAGCGGTTCTTTGTACGATCCCACAACGCAGCCGCCGGCTTTGGCGATTGCCTCCGCAGCTTCCGCGGCAGCTCCTGTGGGCTCGTCTAATCGACATTCTGCTGGGCCTAGACCCTTCGTTCCGGGTTTGGCTTTTCGAGGACGACGACGGGCTGGCGCACGCTTGACCATGGCAGAGACTCTATTCTAGTTCCGGAGGGACTGTCTTCGGCAGCCGATCACGGTCGCAACGATGGAGCGCGCGCGGCCGCGCGCGTCGCAATTAAGATGAAAGACTTGCTGGCGTAACCTGGAACGAGTTTGATGTCAGTAAGTAAGTACAGTGGCGATGGTTCCAGCCTCGCCTTGGTTCGTCAGGGAAGAATCACGGTCGACGGCAATAATAATAAGGATAGGTCCCGAACCACGCCAGTGCCGTAGTGCGAGAAGACTTTCTCATTTGATGGGAGTGGGACTCGGTCGGTTTGAACTGCCCCTCTCCTCGAGCGCGCCATCTCTACCGATCCGAAGTGCGGTGACGTCCCAGTCACTCGTCTTCTGGGGTCGCAACCATGACCGAGCTGATTCAAGAATCAATGTCGAGCGCACCCATCGCGATTTGTTCGAAACATCCGATGTAACCAACTCGCCGCCGTTCGCATCATCAATCTGCAGGGAGACTTCTCGCGGGCGAGGGTGTTGCGTGACCTGCCAAGGAATCATTGTGATTTAATGCTTAGCATGGAACAGGCTGAAATTCGGACGCGTCCGGTGGTAGGAGCGATCATCGTGGTGAGCGGCCTCGCTGTCTCATTCCTGCTCTGGCTGCTGTACGTGCATCATGCCTCCGCTGATTTCGCCGGCCGGTGGATGTTTTTGCCGGCGCTAAACGCGCTTTTGAACGGATTGTGCGCAGTTGCGCTCTGCGCGGGCTTGTATTTCATCAAACATCACAACCGGGAAGCCCATCGCACGAGTATGCTGCTGGCCTTCGCTTTCTCTGCCGCCTTTCTAATCAGCTACATCGTCAACCATGCATTGCACGGCGACACAATTTTTCCCGGCCACGGTCCGGTGCGGGCGCTGTATCTCTCCATTTTAGCCACCCACATAATTCTTTCTATCGTCGCGCTGCCGATGGTTCTCACTACGTTCTTTTTCTCGCTGACGGGCCGGTTCGCGATGCACCGCCGAATTGCACGCTGGACGTATCCCATATGGCTCTACGTGTCGATCACCGGAGTGGTGGTGTTCATGTTACTGAGGGCGTACGCGTACTAGACCAGCAGGCTGACCCGGCGTTCCGGCAGCCAACTCACGGCGCCGGCCGGAACGGAACCTCTGCTTTTACCGTGGTCCCCCGGCCTGGCTCGCTTTTGAAGTCAAACGTTCCGCGCAGTTGCAGCACGCGTTCTCGCATATTGATCACCCCCAGCCCTCCCGATCTTCTTAGCACGTCAGGAGTACAGCCAACGCCATCATCGGACACAGAAAGGCAAACGGTACCGTTGGATCGCGTCAGCCGGACCTCAACCTTCCTTGCCTCCGAATATTTGGCCGCATTACCCAGCGCTTCTTGCGCGATCCGATAGAGACACAACGCCGCTCCCGGCGACAGCTCCTGCACACTCTCATCCGCCGCGCACGAAACTGGCAGGCCGCGCACCTTGCTGAACTCCTCGCAATACGCCGACAGGGCTGCCGGCAAGCCTGACTCTTGTAGCAGCGCCGGGTGAAGCTCATGCGATAAATGACGGATGTCCGTTCCGATCTGGATGAGCTGTTGCTGCACACCATTGACGGTTGCCGTAGCTTCCGAATCCGGTGGTACTTGATATCTCACCTTTGCGAGCCTCAGACTCAGGGAAGTGATCTGCTGCAGTACGCCGTCGTGCAGTTCTCCGGAGATCCGCATGCGCTCCGCTTCCTGCGCTTTGATCATCTGCTCATTCAGCGCGCGGACCTCCGCCTGATGCCGCTCCAACAATGCCTGTTGCTGCTCCAGGGCGGTGTGGCGGCGTTTCAGAGCGTTGACGCGGAGGTGATAAACGGTCCAGAACATCGCCACCAACGCGAGCCCACACAGCGCGCGGAACCAATTTGTCTGATAGTAGGCGGGCGCAATGCTGAACTCCAGGGTCGCACCTTGCTCGTTCCACACGCCGCTGTTGTTCGAGGCAATCACGCGGAAGCGGTAGCTACCCGGAGCGAGGTTCGAATACTGTACCTGGCGGACGTTCACCACGTCTCTCCAGTCTCCATCCTGCCCTTCGAGCTTGAAGCGGAAGCGAACTTTCTCGGGCGCGACCAAGCTCAGCGCCGTGTAGTCGATGGCGAGGTTCCGAACTCGAGGGGGCAAGCGCAAACCATCGGCAGGAGCATAGGTCTCGCCATCTGCCGTAATCTGCTCAATGTGTACAGGTGGAGGGAGTTTGTTGAGTCGAAGGTTGTGTGGATCAATAACGCTGACGCCGTCATTATGCGCAAACCACAACCTCCCGTCGGGAGCCTTTTCCACGACCGGACTATAGGTGGTCAGCATGGCGTGCATCCTGAACCCGTCGCTTCCGTCAAACAGGGTGCCATGGATCACGTGGCTTGCGTCCGACACCCATGCCCGTAAATCAATTCGGTCAACGCGCACCAGACCGCAGGCCGTGGATAGCCATAACGAGGAAGCATCATCCTCGATGATCCAGTGAACCGCGTTGCAAGGCAGTCCATTCTTCGTCGTGAGCGTTGAGATGTTCCCGTCTTTAATGCTGCTGAGTCCTCTTTCCGTTGCAGCCCAAAGTGTGCCTTCGTGATCAACCAGAAGATTCCAAATCTGGTCGGCAGCCAGGCCATCCTTGTGGGCAAGGGTTTTATCGATTTGGCCATCCTTGAAATGCACGATGCCTCCGTCGCTGAATCCAAGCCACAGTCCACCCTGGACTGGATCGGGTATCGTACCGACAAGGCTTTGTTCATTCCCCTCTTTCGCCCTTGGCCAGACTACCGATTCGACTACCCTCCGGTCGACAACATGAAATAGGCCGTGTCCGGGATAGCTGATCCAGACACCCTCATGCTTATCACCAACGATCGCGTTCGCAGATCCGAGAGGTACACCACTCACGCGAGTAAACCTGCCTTTTTCAAACCAGACAACTCCCTTTTGGCTGGTCACCCAAATACGACCGCGTCCATCTTCGAAGAGTGAACCGATATAGTTGTCAAATAGTCCGGCATCCAGGATTTCACGGGCGACTCCGTTCGCTTCTCCGGAGGACTTCGACTGGGTGGGGGCGCGATAGACAGTCACATGTCCTTGATTCCACCTGTCCAGTCCATTCAAGGTACCGACCCAGATGCTACCGTCGGGGGCTGCGAGCACCGACCAGGCCGGACTAGATAATCCTTGGTGTCCAGAGATTGTAGAAACGACGGGTTCGCGGAAGCGGTCCACCCCATTTGTGGTGCCCACCCAAATGGTGCCTTCGCGGTCCTCAAAAAGAGCCGTGACCAGATCGCTAGTTAGCCCGTTCTTCAGCGCGAACCGGGTCGTCGTTCCCTGGTAAACACGCAACAATCCCTGATCTAAGGTTCCAATCCACAGAGCCCCATCGCGATCCCGAAGCAGCTTAAAGGGTATGAAGGGCCGCACGCCCGGTAGGTTGTAGTCTTCCACCTTGTTATCGGTAACCTGTTCCAGGCCAGTGCTAGTTGCGAAAGTTATGGATGTCGTGCGCTCTCCTTGAACCAGTGTTTGTTGGCTGTCGATTGACTTCGGCAGATACAGTCGCGGAGGGCCGGGCTTCCACCGCCACAGGCCTGACTCCGTTCCGGCCCAGAGACGGCCGTTGCTGTCCTCATACAGGGAAAACACACCGATTCCACGATTGCCGTAGCGGTAATACAAACCCGTGCCCGCATTACCCCCGGCCTGCCCGCACTCAACCCTTCCACTCCGAATCGCGCAAAGCTTCCCGCCTCCAGCCCACACCGTTCCATCGTGGTCCTCGAGGAGAGCAAATACTCCTCCATGAATCTCGGGGTACTGGATCAGCTTGTCTTTATTCCAACTTGCCAGCCCGTCCAGGGTACCGATCCACAGAGTGCCATCGCGTGCGGCTAAGAGTGCTAAGATGTCGCTGCTCGGGAGACGCTGGCCGTGTGGCGGACTCCAAGGGACGAATCGCACACCATCGAAGCGAACCAAGCCAAATTCTGTGCCCAGCCAAAGATAACCGTCAGGCGTCTGGACAATGGAACGAGTGCTGCCCTTCAAACCTTCGGGCACCGTCCATGCTGTGTGCGTGTACTGAGCGAGTTCGAGCGACGGATCTAACGCGGGAACGCGCGGACAAACCGCTACCAACAGGCTTACTGCTCCCAGAACAAGGCGCGCCATCGCGACTCTTGTCAGCGTGTGCGCTCGAGTTGTCATCGTCAAGCACATTCTACCCCGGAGTGCTTCTTCGTATGCCATTCAGCTTTTCGTCGACAATTTATAGCAGGATTGCGATAATTTGCCCGTTTAGATTTCGTTCGCGACGGCAAGTACACTGTTTTACAGAGTCATCTCTCGGGAAAATGGATGTACCCCGGTCGGAACGCTTCCGATGACAAGGGATAGTTGGCGTGTTCACGGGGCACCGACGGATATAGCCATTAAACCCATGCCATCAAGGAAAATCGGATACTGCCTCTGGGCTGCAGATTTGTTGCCGCTGACGCTTTTGTCCATAGCGGTTCTGGGGCTTTGCCCAACAGGGTGGGCTCAAACCTCCGTGACAGGGCTTCTGAGAGGAGTGGTCATCGATCCTTCAGGTAGGGTTGTCTCAAATGCAAATGTTCGCGTGACGAACGAGAGAACCAACGAGGTACGGACCGTGAAGACGGGCGCGGATGGCGCCTACACCGCGCCGCTGCTTCCAGCAGGGCTTTACCGGGTCGAGATCGATGCGAAGGGTTTCGCTCGCACCATCGTTTCTTCAGTGGTGATCGCAGTAACTGAGACGAACGTCGAGAATGTCACCGTCAAGGTAAGCAGCGAACTGACAGCCGTCGAAGTTAAGGGAACTCCTCCGGTGATCGAAACCAGCACGAACGCGCTCGGAGATGTGGTCACTACCGAACAGGTCGATGCTCTTCCTCTGGTAAATCGGAATTTCACCCAGATCATGACCCTCTCGGCGGGGGTTATCGCCAGCGTGACGGATGCGACCGAACTAGGGCGTGGAAGCGGGGGCCAGATTCCCACTACAGAAGGGCAAGGGCAAAATGTCAACGGTGCACGCGCCAGCGACATTAATTTTCGAATGGATGGGGTGGACGTTAACGATTACGACGCCTCCGGTTTCGGTGTGCCCATCCCCAACCCCGATACGATACAGGAGTTCAAAGTCCAGACGGGAATGTACGATGCGGAATATGGCCGGGATGCCGGCGCGAATGTGACCCTGGTGACGAAAACGGGATCGAACGCTTTCCATGGCGATGTTTTCGAGTTTTGGAGGAACGATGTACTCAATGCGAACGACTTTTTTCTCAAGCAGAACGGCGTGCCACGCCCGGAACTGAAGCAGAATCAATTTGGAGGCACACTTGGCGGGCCGGTCATCAAGGACAAACTGCTTTTCTTCGGCTCGTATCAGGGCACCCGGCAGATCAATGGTGTGTCGGGGCGCCAAACATTCTTTTCTCCACTCACTACAAACGATCGTTCCGCCGCTTCAATCGGGGCGCTTTTTGCGGGGCAGCGGGGACTCCAATATATTTTTGGCCCTCCTGGATTCGGACCGGCTATCGACGCTGACGGATCCAACATTAACCCCGTAGCACTCAACCTGCTGCAGCTTAAGTTGCCCAACGGACAATATCTGTTCCCGACTGCCAATCCGGCAAACGACTCTGTCTCCCTGAGCGTGCCTGCGAGCTTCAACGAGAATCAGTACATGGGAAATTTCGATTTCTTGCAGTCACCGAAGAACACGATCCAGGGCCGTCTTTTTTCTGCGCAGAGTAGTACTACGAATGTTTTCGCTGGTGGCGGCAATCTGCCGGGCGCTCCATCGACAGATGACCTGAACTATCTAGTGGCCTCGCTGACCCACACATACGTCTTCAAGCCGAATCTCTTTAATCAAATTCGTTTGGGCTACGATAGAATTTCTTCCGTTACCACGCCACATTCACCATTCACTTTTTCCGGTGTAGGCGTGAACACTTCCACCCAGAATGACAACAAGCCATCGGTAACCATCGCCGGATCGGATAACTTTAACCCCGGGTTCTACTTCCCTTTTGCACAAGATCTTTTCAACCTCGAGGACAACATAGCTTGGGTGCGTGGCCGGCATACTCTTCGTTTCGGCGGCGGAATCACGAGAGCGTATCTGAATAACCGAGGGGAAGAATACTACGGTCAGGTGAACTTCCCCAGTTGGCCGGACTTCCTCCTGGGGATGAACGGTGCACAAAACGGAACCGCTGGGTTACCCGGGGTTCCGCCCAACGGCTTCAGCAATGTTCTGTACTCGCTCGAGGTGCTCGGTGTGCTGGCGGGGCACGCTCGGACCTGGGAGATATCGGGTTATGGTCAGGATGACTGGCGACTCAGCTCCAGGCTGACGCTGAACTTAGGCCTGCGCTGGGAGTGGTTGCCCCCGTTCACCGAGACCAGTGGCCGAGCGACAAATATAGACCCCGCGTTATTGAACCCCGAACCTCCGCCGACGGGCAGCCTGGCAGGATATGTTGTACCGGCGAATTGGATCTATCCGGTTCCAGCAGGCGTCGTGAAGTCTGACATCAACGGGTTCGTACCTGGGAGGGGAAATCACACATGGGGTCCGCGAGTTGGGTTTGCGTACAGCTTGCCTCCCACCGATGACCGCGTCGTGGTGCGGGGCGGGTACGGGATCTATTATTCCGCGGTAACTGGCAATAGCGAGTTCCAGTCCATAGGCGGCTTGCCCTGGGCGCTGATCGGTGTCTTTGCTCCGCCCTTCAATGGCGGCGCCTCTTGGGCGCATCCGTTCCAGGAACCGATTCCCCCGATCAGCCAATTTCCGTTCTTCGATCCCTATACACCGGATAGCGACCTGAGTCTGACCGCCACCCAGCAGACGATCCGTCCTGCTATAACGCAGGAGTATGCATTCAATGTACAAACTGCAATTACTCCAACGTTAGCGTTACAAATTGGGTACGTCGGATCGACTGCAAACCATCTGATTTACTCGCACTCCATCAACCAGGCGGGTCTGGCCACTCCGCAGAATCCAATCCGCGGACAAATTACCAGTACTTTGTCTAATCTCGCTCTGAGGGTTCCATATCAAGGGTGGGACCCCGCAGGATTCATGGAAGAAGGCTCGGAAGGGCGGTCCAACTTCAATGGACTAGAGGTTACGCTGAAAAAGCATCTCAGCCATGGATTGCAATTTCTGTCGGCGTACACGTGGTCGAAGACCTTGTCCACCGGGGCCGCGAACGTTGTGGGGAGCACTTTCGGCGAAGGGACGATCGGCGATCAAAACAATCTCTATGCGGGTTACGGTGAAGCCAATTTCAGCCGGCGGCAGCGCTTAATCGTAAGTGCTATTTACGAATTGCCGAGTTTGGACCACGGTTCCGGCATCGCTGGAAAAATGTTGAGTGGCTGGGCACTGTCGACAGTGGTGACTCTTCAGTCCGGAACGCCACTCACATTTCTCAACACCAATTCTAACAATCTGTTTGGAACGTCGAGCGACTTTGCCTACCTTGACCTGACTGCACTCGGATGCGACGGACGTCTCGACCTCGGCGGCTCTGTGAAAAGTCGCTTGAACGAATATTTCAACACGAATTGTTTTACCAGCCCTCCGGTGATCAGTTCAGATGGAGGAACGGGCTTTGGCAACGCCAGGCCTGGACTGCTTCACGGACCTGCCCAGCACAACGCTGATCTTTCGTTAAGGAAGACGACTGCATTGACCGAGCGGATGGCCCTTGAATTCCGAGTCGAATTCTTTAACGCCTTCAACAGCACGCAATTCAATAATCCGGATACCACATTTAGCGACGGGGTGCCCGCATTCGGCAAAATCACGGCTACGTCGGTGGCGCCTCGGGTCGGGCAACTCGCGTTGAAACTCACTTTTTAACTACAAATACCCCGCTCGCGTGAGTCTATGAATGCTTGGCGACCTACAGATAGTGGCAGTGAACGTTGCTTATCGAGCCCTTTGGGGTTCGCAGGATCTTGTTCGTTATGAGTCCCCTCTGCTGGTTGGGTAATAATGCTCTCGCTAGAGGCACAGTCGCGTACTATTCCATGGCCAGACACTCAAGCGCATCTGACATCTGCCACAAGCCCTAGCCATAAGCCTTGCTGTCGTCGTAAAAGCGCATGCCGTTCCCCTCTGCTATGGCAGAGGCAGTGTTTGCCAATCTCAGTGTATCTTCCAATATTCTTTCTCTGCCCGGTCGATGGGTTTCGGTCTTCGCAAAGGCCAAACTCCGAGGGCGCCAAACGGGAATTTCGCGTCGACCGAAGACCCTGTCGCTTCGATCCTATGGGGAGTTTCGTTCGCGCTGGAAAATGCACTCGCGGCTGATCCAGATGTACAGCTGACGAAGTGCAAGAAAGTATGAAACAAAATAGCACCCACTCTTAAGTAGTGAGCGACCTTGACAAGAGGAGACGGCAGATTATCACAAACGGCAATTACCTCAGCATTACACAAGCTTTGCTCTCAGACGTGTTGTGAGCGCCCGTCTCAATTCCGCTGCTTCTCGCGCTTTCACATTCTCGATCTCGCCCAGGTATCGTTCGTGCAGGAGTGGGTCGATCTCCTTCAAAACACTGTCAAGGGCGTCAAGTTTAATCTGGCTTTCTACCAAGAGGTCAACGACCTCTCTGAGAGCCTTCGTTGAAAGCTGGCCGGTTACTCTGCTCATCGAGATTTCCCTTCAATTCTGTCGTTCAATCTCCCGCAAGTGGCGACCAACTGGCTTTCGTGGTCGGCACACCGAGGTGTTCATGCCTGCCAACGAACTCATCTTCGAGAGCGGCCCATTGCGGCAGCCCAACGATGTCTTCATACTCTTCGAACGTGACCGATTCCTCTGCTGGCATCGGGCGGCCTGCTTTGAGGTCCGCGACCGCCTCTTGAATCGCGCGAGTCACGCGGAAAATGACGGTGGAGGGATAAAGGAGCATCGTGTAGCCGAGCGCGTACAGTTCCTTTGGGTCCATCCAAGGCGTTCTTCCACCG
>Ga0335073_10012184_pt1 | contig 12074 bp, 8 predicted proteins | sample Lox_Sample_22_FD_207093 | JGI IMG/M metagenome (GOLD analysis project Ga0335073, IMG submission 207093) | Soil microbial communities from Loxahatchee National Wildlife Refuge, Florida, United States - Lox_Sample_2.2 | ecosystem: Environmental > Terrestrial > Soil > Wetlands | place: USA: Florida... | reverse complement strand
ATCATCCCGGTCTCGCCGAACCTCCCGCCGATCAGCCCGGCGCCGATGGTCGGCGGCGTCGGCCGGGACTCCTCGGGCGCCGGCGCGGGCCAGGACAGGCGCCGCCGGCGCGCGCAATCGCAGCGCGAAGCTGGCGGCGTGCCCGACCACGAGCTCGATTGCGCCGACGGGTATCCCGACGGCGAGGACGATTCCGGCTTGCACATCGACGTGACGGCTTGACGCCCCGGGGGCTTCCGGCGCCTGCGTCGGCAGTGTGTCCAGATCGATCTGGACGCCCCTCAAGGCCGCGGCCGCAGAGGCGATAACCGGGGAGACCGGTGGCAAGGAGCCGCCGGGGGACTGACTAAAACGACCACACCACGGAGGTGTAACCAAATGTCCCTTTCGATTCTCACCAACACCTCGGCGATGCAGACCGAGATCAGCCTGAATAACTCGAGCAACGCCGTTTCGCAGGCGATGGAGGACCTGTCTTCGGGTCTTCGCATCAACTCCGCGGCCGACGACGCTGCCGGGTACGCGATCGCCCAGGGCCTGACCACTCAGGTCAACGGCCTGCAGCAGGCGAGCCAGAACGTGAGCGACGCGACCTCGATGGTCCAGACCGCCGACAGCGCGCTCAACAACATCCAGAGCATGCTCCAGCGGATCAGCGAGCTGGGCGTTCAGTACCAGAACGGCGACCTGTCCACGAGTGACCAGACGGACATTCAGGACGAGGTCAACCAGCTGACGCAGGAGATCGACCGTCAGACCGGTTCCGTGCAGTTCAACGGGATCAACCTCCTGAACGGGAGCGCCGGCTCGACCGGTGTGGTCACCTTCCAGGTCGGCCCGTCGGCGAGCGACACGCTGGCCGTGTCCTTCGCGAACATCGAGGGCTCGAGCGGACTGAGCAGCACGGTTGGCTTCTCCTGGGGCGCGAACAGCGTCAACGCCACCAGCGGTGGTGTTGTGTTCAGCCTCGGGCAGACCAACGCTCTGAGCCTGATCAGCTCCGCGATCAACAACATCTCGAGCATGGCGGCGACGCTGGGCGCGGTCCAGAACCGTCTCCAGTACACCTCGGATGCCATTTCGGCGACGCAGGAGAACATGTCCTCCTCGCTGAGCAGCATCCAGGATGTCGACATGGCGTCGGAGATGACGACGCTCACCCAGCAGCAGGTGCTGCAGCAGGCCGGCACGGCGATGTTGTCGCAGGCCAACTCAGAGCCTCAGCTGGTGCTCAAGCTGATCACGGGCTGAGCCCCCTTAGTCGGGCCGGGCGGCGCCTAGCGCGTCGCCCGGTCGGACGACCCAAGCTTCGAACGCGACGGTTCCGCTGTCGCCGCCGAGGGCACAACCCGCCTCGCGACCGTCCCACCTCACATCGCGCGGGGCCACATAACCACGTCCGATTCATCGAGGGAACCGGAAAGCGGGGGCGGGCTGACTTGTCAGCCCGCCCCCGTGTGGATTAATGCCCGCCTGTGACTAGCTGGCGCGATCGCTCGGTGTTCATAACCGGCGCCTACGGGCTCCTGGGCAGCTGGCTCGTCAAGGCGCTGGTGGAGCGCGACACGCGCGTGACGGTGCTCAAGCGCGACGACGTGAGCGCCTCGGCCCTCGTGCTCGAGGGGACCGAGCGGCTCGTGAACGTCGTCCACGGCGACGTCTGCGACGCTCGCTTGCTCGACCGGGCGATCGGCGAGTACGAGGTCGACACGGTGTTCCACCTGGCCGCCCAGGCGATCGTGGGGGTCGCCAACCGCGGGCCGGCCTCCACGTTCGAGACCAACATCCGCGGCACGTGGACGCTGCTCGAAGCGTGCCGGGGCGCCGGCATCCCGCGCACGATCGTCGCATCATCAGACAAGGCCTACGGCGCCCACGACGAGCTCCCCTACCGCGAAAGCTTCCCGCTTCTCCCCCGCCACCCCTACGACGTCTCCAAGGCGGCGGCTGACCTGATCGCACGCTCCTACTGGCACACGTTCGGGCTGCCCGTGGCGGTCACGCGCTGCGCGAACCTGTACGGGGGCGGGGATAGCAATCCCTCTCGGCTCATTCCGGAGGCCGTGGCGGCCGCGCTGGCGGGACGCTCGCCGGTGATCCGGTCCGACGGCACGCCCGAACGCGACTTTCTCTACGTCGAGGATGCCGTCGCCGCCTACCTCGCTGTGTGCGACCTGCTCGACGAGGGCCGGGGCGGTGGCGAGGCCTTCAATGCCGGCGGCGGCGAGCCACATTCGGTGCTTAAGGTGGTCGAGCTCGTGTGCGAGCTGGCCGGGACCGGCGTATCGCCCGAGGTGCGCGGGACCGGGACTCCACCAGGCGAAATCGATCGTCAGTGGCTCGACTCGGGCAAGCTCCGCGCCGCCGCCGGCTGGGAGCCGCAGATCGGCTTGGCGGACGGGCTGCGCCGTACGATCGCCTGGTACCGCCGGCACGCGTCGGCCCGGGCCGAAGGGACGCCTCAACCCGCCCAGGCGCCTGCCGATCACCGGGGATAGATGTCGCCCAGGATCTCGATCGTCGTGCCGCTGTCCGGCGGCGCGGCTCAGACGCTGCGCTGCCTCGAGGGCATCGCGGCTCAGCCGGACGATCCGGCCCACGAAATCATCATCGTCGACGACGCGTCCGTCGGTCTGCAGGCGCTGCTGGCCCGGCTCGAGGGCGACGTACAGGTGGTGCGGACCGGGCGCCGCGTCGGCTTCGCCGCCGCCGTCGCCGAGGGCCTGCGCCACGCGCGGACCGAGATCGTGGTCGTGCTGCGCGACGCCGCCGTTCCCGCTCCTGGCTGGCTCGCGCCCCTCGCCGACGCGCTGGAGGACCCCGCCGTCGGACTCGCGGTCAGCGCCAGCGCCGGCTCGTCGGTCAACACCCCCGTCGCAGCCTGGGCGTTCGCGGCGCGCACCGCCGACCTGCGCGCCGGCGGGGTTCCCGACGTGCCCGGTCAGCTCCTGGTGGGCGCCGTCGCGCTGTCGCTGGCCGAGCGGGCGCTGAGCGTCCGCACGGCACCGGACAGCGTCGTCGCGCAACCGGGTCTGCGCACCGGCGGCGGGCGGCGCCCGCCCGGCGAGACGCCCGAGCTGACCGTGATCATTCCCACCCTCGATGCGACCTCGGAGCGGGTCAGGTCATGCATCGCCGCCGTGCAGGCGAGCACCGATGCCGCCCACGAGATCGTGATCATCGACAACGGCTCGCCGCCCCAGGGGTTCGCCTCACCGGTCAATGCCGGGGTGCGCGCCGCCCGCACGCCCTACCTCGTGGTGATGAACGACGACGTGGAGCCCCTGCCCGGCTGGTGGCCGGCGCTGCGCGCCGCCCTCGACGCCGGCGCCGCCGTCGCCTTCCCGCTCACGGTCGACGGAGCCATGCGCTACGACTTCCCGGCCTGGTGCTTCGCCATGAGCCGCGAGAGCGCGGAGGAGTTCTCGCACACCCCGGAGGAGCTCTTCGACCCATCGCTCGTCCTCTGGTACCAGGACACCGACCTGCTTCATCGCCTGCGCGACGCCGGGCGGCCGCCCGTGTTCGTCGAGGGCGCTCGGATCCGCCACGGCCTGTCGCAGACCGTCGGCAGCGAGGATCCCGAGCTCGCCGCCTGGATCCGGGTCCAGGTCGCCGCCGACCGCGAGCGCTTCATCGCCAAGCACCCGGACGCGCAGCTCCAGGGCCACGCGCTCGCCGGCTGACGGTTCAAGACACCGCCATCGCTGCCGAACACCGGGGCATGGAGTCCCTCGATGTGCTGGTGGTTGGCGCCGGCTTCGCCGGCGCGGTCAGCGCACGCCGCATGGCAGAGGACTACGGCCTGCGCGTCCTCGTGATCGACCGCCGCCCGCACGTCGCCGGCAACGCGCACGACGCGCTCGACGAGCACGGCGTGCTCATCCACACCTACGGACCCCACATCTTCCACACCAACGCGACCAAGGTGACCGACTTCCTGTCGCGCTTTACCGACTGGCTGGCCTACGAGCACCGGGTGTGGGCCGAGGTCGACGGCCAGATCGTCCCGCTGCCCATCAATCGGACCACGGTCGAGAGGCTCCATCGCGTCGAGCTCGCCGACGAGGACCAGACCGCGGCCTATCTCGCCTCCTTGGCCGAGCCCCGCGCCGAGCTGAAGACCTCCGAGGACGCCGTCGTCGCCAAGGTCGGGCGCGACCTCTACGAGCGGCTGTTCCGCGGTTACACCCGCAAGCAGTGGGCGCTTGACCCGAGCGAGCTCCACGCCTCGGTCTGCGGGCGCCTTCCGGTGCGCTTCAACTCCGACGACCGCTACTTCGGCGACTCCTTCCAGAAGATGCCCGCCGCGGGCTTCACCGCGATGTTCGAGCGGATGCTCGACCACCCCAACATCGAGCTGCGCCTCGCCACCGAGTACGACGGGATCCGCGATGAGGTGAACGCGCGCCACACGGTCTGGACCGGGCCGATCGACGAGTTCTTCGGCTACCGGCTCGGGGAGCTTCCCTACCGGAGCCTGCACTTCGAGCGTGAGACCCGCGCCACCCCCGGCGGCCGGCTAGTCCAGCCGGTCGCCGTCATCAACTACCCGGGCGAGCGGATCCCGTTCACGCGCGTGACCGAATTCCGCCACCTCACCGGCCAGGTGTCGGACTTCAGCACCCTGACCTACGAGTACCCCACGGCCGAAGGCGACCCGTACTACCCGATCCCGCGGCCCGAGAACCGGGAGCTCTACCACCGCTACGAGACCCTTGCCGCGCGCGAGCGTCCGGACGTGCTGTTCATCGGACGGCTGGCCCGCTACCAGTACCTCAACATGGACCAGGTCACCGCCGCGGCGCTCGTCGCCGTCGAGCGCTGGGCGGCCGCGCGCGATCTGGTTCCCGCCCTGCCGGAGGCGGCATGAGCGCTCCCGACGTCATCGTCGGCTGGCTGCAGAACGACTACGGCCAGCTCGGCCGGGCCGGCGAGGCGGTCGCGCACGCGCTCGTGCGCTCGCCCGAGGTCGGCCGCGTGGCCTACGTCGAGCCGTTCCAGCCGGCCGCCGGCGAGCCGCAGCTCGGCGCTCGCGACGACCGCGGCCTGCTGGTGTTCAGCGGCAGCGGTAGCCCACCCACCGCGGGCCACGAGGTCGCCCGCGGGGTCGTTCAGCTGGCCGAGCTCAAGAACCCGGTGCTGTTGAACTTCGGTGTCTCGGAAGTCAACTGGTGGCTGCACTACGAGTTCGCGCCGCTGTGCTCACGGACCGTGCTGGTCGCCTACGACAAGCTCGCGCAGTGGGATGTGATGGCTCCGCGTAAGCCGGTGCTCGAGCGCGTCCGCGCGCAGCTGATCGCCGCCAGCGACGCCGTGTGCGGGCTGTCCCAAGGCTCGATCGACGACGTGCCGGACGCCACCTATGTCGGCCACGGCGTCGACGAGGGCTGGCATGACCCCTCGGTCGATGCCCTTCCGGAGCCGGCAGATCTGGCCGGGATTCCCCATCCCCGCGCGGTCTATGTCGGCGCGCTGTCGATGCGCTTCGACGTGGAGGCGGTGCGCGCCCTGGCCGACGCCGGCGTCGAGGTCGTGCTGGTGGGAATGGCGCCAGGGCCGGAGCTGATCGAGCTGGTGGCCGGCCACTCGCGCGTGCACCTGATCGGCGAACGGCGCCCCGCCCAGGCGGCGGCGTACCTGATCCACTGCGATGTCGGCATCGTGCCGCACACCGACGAGCCGTTCACTTACTCGATGGAGCCGCACAAGGCTTACAACTACGCCGCGGCCGGGCTGCCGACGGTGACCCTGAACACCGCTCACGCGCCCGCGCTCGGTCCGTTCCTGAACGCGACGCGGGACCGGGCCGCGTTTGTGGCCGGGGTGCAGGCCGCGATCGCCGGCGGACGCCTATCCGGCGAGCAGGTCGCCACCGCTCGGTCGTTCACGTGGGAACGCGTCGCCACCGGCCTGCTGGCCGCGGCCGACGGTCAGAGCTGATCCTCATGAGCGGGGCGCTCCCGTCCGTCTCCACGGTCGTGACGGCCTACAACTACGAGCGCTACCTGGCCGCGGCACTGGACAGCGCGCTCGCTCAGGACTACCCACCCGAGCTGCTGGAGATCGTCGTCATCGACGACGGCTCCAGCGACGGCACCCCCGAGATCGCCACGCGCTACGCGGCCGAGCACCCGGAGCGGATCCGCTACCTGCGACAGGACAACGCCGGCCTGGCCGCCGCCACCACGCGCGGCCTGCACGAGTCCCGCGGCGAGCTGATCACGCTGCTCGACGCCGACGACATGTGGGTGCCCTCGCGCACGCGTCTGCTCGCCGGCGCTCTGGATCGGAACCCCAGAGCCGGTCTCGCCTACGGGGACATGGAGGTGATCGACGCCGACGGGCGCGTCCTGGCCCCGTCGTGGCTGCACGAGGCCCAGCAGACACCGTTCCGCGGGCGCGTCGCGGCGCACCTCCTGCGCTCCAACTTCGTGATCGCGCCGTCGCTGATGGTGCGAGCGCAACTGCGCGACCACATCGGCTCGATCCCTCAGTCTTTCCCCGCCCAGGACTGGTACATCGCCGCTCGAGTCGCCGAGGTCGCGGAGGTCGAGTTCGTGCCGGCGGTCGTCGCCCGCTACCGCCGTCACGGCTCGAACATGAGCCACGGCAAGGACAGCGTGGCCGACGTCGCGCGTCTGTTCCGGCGCGACGCCGGCATGCGCCGGTGGATGCTGGCCAACCTCCGCACGAGCGAGCTGACCGTCGAGGACCTCGGCGCTGCCTATGACTACTTCTGGCAGACCGTGCAGTTCGCCGCCGGCACCTTGGGTGTGGCCCCCGAGAGCTTCCTCGAGGTGTCCGACGAGGACCGGCAGCGCTCGCACGGTCGTCGCGCGGCAGGGGCCTCAGCGCTCGCCGAGGGAGAGTTCGCCGTTGCAGCAAGCCACTTCCTGGCCGCGCTGGCGGCCGACCCGTTCAGCCGCTCGGCGGGCGACGGGTTGGACAACGCCAGGCGCCGTCTCAGCGTGCCCCTGCCCAGACGGGCCTGTGCTGCGCCGCCCAACGGCCACGAATACCGCCTCAAGCCCGGCTACAGCTCGCGCGAGGGGCCCGAGTACTACGTCGACCTGGCCACCGTACGCACCGGCGTGACGAGTCAACCCGACGTCTATGCGCGCGCGGCCGACGTGGCCAGGAGCCTAGGCGCGGCCCGGATCGTCGACCTGGGAACGGGCAGCGGCGGGAAGCTGGCCGCGCTGGCCTCCGGCTTCGAGGTCCTGGGCATCGACCACGGACCCAACCTGGAGCTTGCCCGGCGCGCCTTCCCGGACCGGGTGTGGCGCGAGCATGATCTGGACTCCCACGCGCCGCTGCCGCTCGGCTCGGAAGACCTCGAGCGCTCGGTGGTGATCTGCGCCGGTGTGATCGAGCACCTGGCGCGCCCCGAGCACCTCCTCAGGAACCTGCGTGGGCTGCTCGCGTCGGTCGGGGCCGTCGTGCTCTCTACGCCCGAGCGCGACCTGACCCATGGACCCGAGAGCATGGGACCGCCCGCGGATCCGACGCACGTCCGCGAGTGGAACATCAACGAGTTTGCCGCCCTCCTGGAGGACTATGGATTCGAGCACGGCGAACTCGGGCTCACCCGGTCAGACGATGCCGGCGGCGGCGAGAAGACGATCCTCGCCGTCCTCTATCCGGGCTAGATGACGACCAGCTCGCCCGTGGCCAGCCTGCGCAACTCGCCGGCGCGGCCTTCGTCGACCCTGGGGACCTGGACCGGAAGAGACAGCACTCGTGCGGTCAGCAGCGCGTCGACCCGGGTCGCCGCTGCGATCAGGCTCGACTGGCTGCCGTCGTCGACCACGCCGATCAGATCGGCCGCGTCGCTGTCTCCAAGGCCGAGCTCGTCGACCAGAAGGCTCAGGCGCCCCAGCTGCTCTTCCGTGCCGGTGATGATCAGCGACGCGTCGTCGTGGCCGCGGAAGACCGCACCGTAGGCGACCAGCAGCGAAGGACGCTCGAGGATCTCGTCGGCCGTCGCGAGCGTGGCGAACCGGCGCGTACCCGGGAAGGCGCCGCCCGACCGCCGACCCCGGACCGCCATCTCCCCGACCAGGGGGATGATGTCCGGCGCGTCGATCGCGCCCGGTCCGATCTCCCCGGCGAGCACGCCGCGAGCCCACGCGGCCTGCTCATCCGAGAAGAGCACCGGATGATTGAGGACAAGCTGCGCCTTCAGCCGTGTGTCGCGGTTCTGGGCACCCATCACCATGCTCCCGCTGCGCCGGCGGTAGTAGAAGAGCACGGTCGGGACGTGCAACGCGAAATGGCCGCGCTCGCCGCAGCCCAGCCAGAAGTCCCAGTCCTCGTAGGAGTCCAGCGATTCGTCATAGCCGCCAACCTCCACCCAGGCGCGGCGCCGATACAGGGCAGCGCACGGGAACAGGTTCCGACGGGTCAGCAAGCCGAGGTCGTACTCGGGCATCGGCGGGAACTCGTTGACCTCGCCGAAGTAGCGCTGGCGTCCGTAGACCACCGATATGTCGGGCCGGGCATCGAGCGCCCGGACCAGGTCCTCCACGAACGTGGGCTCGATCAAATCGTCGGAGTCGAGCGTCAGCACAAACTCCGCCGTGCTCGTCTCGATGCCGTTGTTGCGAGAAGCCGCGAGTCCCTGGTTGTGCTGGCTGATGAGCCGGATGCTGCGGTGGGTGAACGCCGCGGCCAACCGCTCGGCCACGGCTGCGCTCTCATCCGGCGAGCCGTCGTCGACGATCACGATCTCGACGTCACCGTACGTCTGGGCGCAGACGCTGGCCACCGTCGCCGGCAGGAATTCCGCCTGGCGATAGCAGGGAATCACAACCGTGACGCTGGCACTCGAGCTCACGAGTTCAGGCGACACGCTGCAGGAAGCCCGAGGGGTGACAGCTGACGCCGTACACCTCGAGGTCGCGGCGCACCGTGAAGGACGAGCCCTGAGGAGTGGCCAGCCACCTGGTCAAGGCGGGAAGCACTCCCCGCGGCCAGTCCTCGAACGTGCGCATCCATTCGACGTCGACGCAACCGTCCTCGACGACGAAGAAGCCGCCAACGGGAACGAGGTCGCTGTAGAGCTCGAGTGCCGCAGTCGTCGTCGACTCGACGTGGGCGGAGTCCTCGATCACCAGACAGCGCGCGCCAGGCGGCACCTGCCGCCCCACCTCGGCCCGCACCGCGGGGTCGCAGACGTCCCCTTCAATGAACCCGATCGTGTCCGCCCACGTGGGGTCGAGAAGGGCGACGTTGCGTCTGGCCACGGAAAGATCGATGTCAACCGATACGACGAGCGGCGGCGGCGCGTCTGGGCGATATCCGGCGACCGTACGGAGTCGGTCGCGAAGCCACAGCGTGCTTCCACCCGATTGGGCGCCGAGTTCGACGACGACGGCGGGCGCGGCGATCCACAGCAGCTGCTCGTAGACGCGCAGGTCCTCGGGAAACTTCGACATCTTGATGCCGAGGTAGCGGTCGGCCGTGTGCTGCTCCGCCCGGGCGTGCCAGTAGTCGCGCACCGGCATGTCGGGTGTGATTGATACGGCGGGCGCGACACTCGTCTCGATCGTGACCTGAGCTGAGGGATCGACCGCGACCGCGCCCGAGGGGCGAGCGAGCTGGACGGGTTGGGCATCGGCGGCGACGCGCGCGACGACGATCCAGTAGGACGCCGCGGGATCGCGCCCCTGAATCAGCAGCGGGCTGCCGAGCGGCTGGTGATGATGCGTGAGCTCGATCGCGCCCCGCCCCGATGCGGTCGCGGCGCGGCGCAACTCGTGCTCGAACTGCTCGAGCGACCAGTCGTTGACGTGGTACTGATTCATCCAGGAGCCGTGGTGGATCGGGTTGGGAAACGAGCCGATGATCGTGTCGACCGACCGCCACGCGATCTCGAGCGCGCGCGGAGCGCAGGGCAGGTGCTCGATCACCTCGAACATCACCACCACGTCGGCGCTTGGAAGCGGATCTGCGCAGAGGTCATGGCCGTAGCTGAGCTTGGTCACCCCCGGCCAGCTCGGGTGTTCGTGCGGAGCCGGCAGCCAGAGGTCGAACCCGCGCACCGAGGCAGCCGACCAGGAGAGCATCTCGCTCCCGTAACCGGTGCCGCAGCCCAGATCGAGCACGTCTGCACCACCGACCAGGCCGAGCGCAAACGCGTACCGCGAGCAGTGCTCGCTGATGATGTCCGGACGTGGCATGCCCGGAAAGGCCCGTTCGTACATCCCGGGATCGGAGCCGCCGAGGGTGTTGGACCCGCGCCAGGTCTGCGGGGCCAGCTGTTCGAGCGCGGCCAGGTTAGCGCGTGCGTCGGCTCGCGCCGGCTCGATGGCGAGCGCGGCGCGCAACAGCGTCCTCGCTTCTTCCCCACGGCCGAGCCGGTGCGCGATGACCGCAAGGTCGTTCAGTCCCTCGAGGTCGACGCGGGCGGCGAGGACTTGGCGCAGCAAGGTGTGGGCTTCTTCGATCGAGCCCGCCTCAAGAGCGTCAAAGGCGTTCCTGCGCCACTCGTCCGGCGTCACGGCACGGGCCGACTCATCGAGGGTGCTCATGGGTGATAGATCGGAGCGGGCGCCGGAACCTTGAGCGGCGTCCGCGTCCGGGGTGACAGGGCGAGCATGGCCTCGAGCAGGGCGTCGATCCGATGACGGAACGTGTGACCTGCGAGCACGCGCGCCCGGCCGGCCGCAGCGCGTTCGCTGCGCTCGGCGGGGTCCCCCAGCAGGCGCGCGACGGTTTGCCCCAGCTCGTCTCGCGTCCGGTAGGTGACGACCGATTCGCCAAAGCGTTCGGTCAGCTCCGGCAAGTAGTCGCTCAGCACCAGCGCGCCGCAGGCAAGCGCGTCGTAGACGCGGTTTGACACGATGCCCTCCGCCCGCATGTCGTCCCAGTGGTCGTTCAGCACGATCGTTGCCGAGCTGTACGCCAGCCGCACCTTGTCGTTCGGAAGATGCCGCCCGGCAATGTGCGAGGATGGGATGAAGCGGTCCCACTGCTCGCCCCAGACGGCAAGGTCCAGGTCGGTCGGCAGCAGATCCCGGATGATTGGGCGCAGGATGCCGCGGGAGTTGCCGACCAAGACGAGCTGACGCTCGTGAGCCGGATCGCGTTCCGGAAAGAACACCGTCGGATCCGTCGCCTGCTCCAGCACGATAATTGGCCGGGGGGTTTGCCGGGCAAGGCGCTCGGCGTGCCGCATCGAAGGCGTCGCGATCAGGTCGAACGCGTCGCACTCCGCCGGGATCACGAGCTCGGGATGGCTGATGTTCCACAGTACGTTCAACTGCCCTTCTCGCGGGACATACGGGTACAAGCCGCGAAGGTGGATCACGACATCGTCGGCGTCGCACTGACCGCCCCCGCGATCGCACTGCCGATTCCAGTCGGCCACCACGTCGACCCGCGGGTGGTGACCCCGGCGTCGCAGCTCATCGGCCAACGCGCGCGCAAAATGAGTGTCGCCCCATCCCTGGGCCCCGTCCCAGTGCGGCGGACAGATCTTGATCGCGATCGCGAGCGGCTTTTCCGCTCCGCCGTGAGACCAGCGGCGGGCGGCCAGATCGCGCAGAGCCGCGGCCGTGGCCGCCCGGGGATGACCACCAAGGCACCCAGAGCTACCCTCGTGGTCGGCGTGCGTCAGCAGCGCGTGAGCCTCGCGCGCCAGCGCCACCTCTTCAGCGCTGTCAGGCATCGCGTGTAGCAGGGCGAGATCGTGGTCGCCCCCAGGATCGATTCCGGCCCGCACGAGTGCGAGCATCAGGCGATCGTGAACCGCGGCGAGGTCGGGCTCAGCCGAGAGGATCGCCAGCGTCGCACGATCGGTGGGAGCGAACGCCTGGCTCCAGCTGCCGAGCAGAGCAGGGCGCTCGAGCAGCTCCTGCGCGTCGGCGATCGCGACGAACGGGCGAGCGGCCGCGAGCATCGCGGGCGCTGGAGTCTGGAGCCGAATACGCTCCGCCTCGCAGCGCTGATCGAACGGCTCCCTCGTTGCACTCAGCGTGAACAGGGCGCGGGTGTACACGGCGCGGGCGTGATCATTTGACAGGTCGAGCGCGAGAGCGGCGGCGCTGTGGACCAGGGCGACCGCCGGG
>Ga0335073_10012183_pt1 | contig 12075 bp, 9 predicted proteins | sample Lox_Sample_22_FD_207093 | JGI IMG/M metagenome (GOLD analysis project Ga0335073, IMG submission 207093) | Soil microbial communities from Loxahatchee National Wildlife Refuge, Florida, United States - Lox_Sample_2.2 | ecosystem: Environmental > Terrestrial > Soil > Wetlands | place: USA: Florida... | reverse complement strand
GCACTCCGACCGAGGTGCCGAGTGCGGCCTCCCAGGGCGCCAGCCGCAGTTCCACGTGCAGGTCGCGGCCCTCAAGCCGGTACAGCGCGTGCGGGGCGATCCGGACCACCAGGTACAGGTCACCGCTGCGGGCTCCGGCGCTGCCGTGGCCGCCCTGGCCAGCGACCCTGATGCGCTGCCCGTCGGTCACGCCGGGCGGGATCGTCACCTCGACGGTCCGGGTGCCGTCCTCGCCGGTGAGGCGGATTGTCCGGCGGGTTCCGTGGTATGCGTCCTCGACAGTCAGCTGGATGTCGGTCGTCTGATCCGCTCCCGGTACCGGTCCGAAGCCACGGCCGCCCCGGCCGCCGAACAGCCCGCCGAACAGCTCATCAAGGTCGACGTCGCCGCCGGCGTAGCTGAAGCCGGGGCCGCCGCGGCCGGACCGCCCGCCCCTGGCCCCGGCCCCGGCACCGGCCCGGGCGCCGGCCTGCGCGCGCCGCCACGTCTGCGGGTCCATGTCCTCGGGAACCTGGCGGAAGTCGGGACCGAATGCGTCGTAACGACGCCGCGCCTGCGGATCAGACAGCACGTCATAGGCCTCTGAGACGTCCTTGAAGCGCTCCTCGGCGGCGGGGGCTGAGTTGATGTCCGGGTGATACTGCCGGGCGAGCTTCCGGTAAGCCCGCTGAATGTCTTGCTGGCTGGCGTCCCGTGGCACGCCCAGGATCTGGTAGAAGTCTCGGTCGGCCATCAGCCGTCCCTGGCGACAACTACCTGGGCGGGCCGTAGCTGGCGGTCTCCCTCACCGTAGGCCGGCCGGACGACGTCGATCACCGAGCCAGCCGGTGCGTCAGTCTCGGACACGGCCGCGATGGCCTCATGACGAGCCGGATCGAACGGGGCACCAAGGTCATCACGACGTGGGAAGCCAAGCTGGGACAGCACGCCCATCGCCTGCGCCAGCACGGCCTTGATGCCCTCGACGATGGAGCCAGGATCGGCATGTGCATGATCGAGTGCGCGCTCGAGGTTGTCGACCACTGGCAGCCATCTCGCGGCAACCTCGGACCGCGTCTCGGCCCGGGCGGCGCTGACCTGGCCGGCGCACCTCTTGCGGAAGTTGTCCAGATCGGCAAGAGCCCGCAGCCGCTGGTCTTCCAGCTCCGCGATCCGCTGCGTCAGCTCGGCGATCTGCTGCGGCGGCGGAACGGCCTCGCCTGCCGGGCTGTCCGGCTCACTCATGAGTGGTGAACTCGGCGTCGATCACGTCGTCTGCGTCCGACCTTGGCGGGAGCTCGGGCTCGGCGTGCGGCTCGCGACCCGCGGTGATGATCTGGTAGACCTGCTGCAGCTCAGCGGTCAGTGTCCTGAGCCGGTCCAGCGGTGCCTGATCGCTCAGCGCCTGCCGCGCTTCTGCCACCACGTTCTCGCCGCGCGCTTTCTCGTGCACCGGCAGCGTATCGCCGCGCTCGGTCAGCACTCGGTCGACCTGATAGGCGGCAGAGTCAAGCTCGTTACGGGCCTCGGTCAGCTCGCGCAGCCGGGTGTCTTCCTCGCGATGCCGCTCGGCGTCGTCGACCATGCGCTCGACTTCGCTCGGGTCGAGGTTCGTGGTCTCGCTGATCGTGATGCGCTGCTCGGCACCGGTGTCCTTGTCCCGTGCGGAGACGTTCAGGATTCCGTTGGCGTCCACGTCGAACGTGACCTCGATCTGCGGCAGGCCACGCGGGGCAGGCCGGATGTTCTCCAGCCGGAATCTGCCCAGCACCCGGTTGTCAGCCGATCGCTCCCGCTCGCCTTGCAGGATCACGACGTCCACCGCGGACTGGTTGTCTTCAGCCGTGCTGAACGTCTCGGTACGCCGCGCCGGGATCGTCGTGTTCCGCTCGATGACCTTGGTCATGATGCCGCCCAGCGTCTCGATGCCCAGCGACAGCGGGAGAACATCGAGGAGCAGCACATCCCGGACGTCGCCCTTGAGCACGGCGGCCTGCACCGCGGCGCCCAGCGCGACGACCTCGTCAGGGTTGACGGTCATGTTCGGGTCCTTGCCGCCAGTCAGCCGCCGGACCTGGTTCTGCACCGCCGGAATCCGGGTGGACCCGCCGACGAGGATGACCTCGTCGATGTCGTTCGCGGTGAGCTTCGCGTCAGCCATGGCCTGCTCGACCGGACTGACTGTCCGCTCGACAAGGTCGGCGGTGATCTGCTCGAAGGTCGACCGCATGAGAGTGGTGTTGAGATGCTTGGGACCGGACGCGTCGGCAGTGATGAATGGCAGGCTGACGAGAGTCTGGGTCACTGACGACAGCTCGACCTTTGCCTTCTCAGCTGCCTCGAACAGCCGCTGCAGCGCCTGCGGGTCCGCCCGAAGGTCGATTCCGTTGTCACGCTGGAACTCATCGGCCAGGTAATCGACGATGCGCCGGTCGAAGTCGTCGCCGCCGAGGTGCGTGTCACCGGAGGTCGCGCGTACTTCGACGACGCCGTCCCCGATATCCAGGATGCTGACATCGAACGTCCCGCCGCCGAGATCAAACACGAGGACGGTCTCGTTGCTCTTCTTGTCCAGGCCGTAGGCGAGTGCCGCCGCGGTCGGCTCGTTGATGATCCGCAGGACCTCCAGGCCGGCGATCTTGCCGGCGTCCCTGGTCGCCTGGCGCTGTGCATCGTTGAAATAGGCGGGCACCGTGATAACGGCCTCGTTAACCTTCTCGCCGAGAAACTTCGCCGCATCATCCGCGAGCTTCCGCAGAATCAGGGCGGAGATCTCTTCGGGCGCATACAGCTTGCCGCCGACATTGAACCTGGCCGAACCATCAGGTCCGGGAACCACGTCGAACGAGACGGCCTTCGCCTCACTATCCACCTCGTCGGAGCGCCGCCCGATGAACCGCTTCGCCGAGTAGATTGTGCCCTTCGGGTTGAGGATGGCCTGCCGCCGGGCCAGCTGGCCGACCAGGCGCTCACCCTGAGGGGTGAAGGCGACCACCGACGGCGTCGTCCGGGATCCCTCGGCGTTCGGTATCACCGTGGGACTACCTTGCTCGGTCGAGGCGATGACAGAGTTGGTAGTTCCGAGATCGATGCCAACTGCGGTGGCCATCGTTACCTCCCGCTCTGTGCGATTAGCCGCTGAGGCACGCCGCCACGCAGATCGGCCTGAGCTGGTCGGCCTGCCATGGCTGGGAACAGTACCTCCCACCCTGGCTGAGCAGGCTTAGCCGCACATCCTCAATCCGGCTAGTGGGCGCGTCAGGCGGCACTAACCGCCTGACGTGCCGCTGGCGTGCTCCGCGGCCAGCCGCGCCAGCTGAACCCGCGAGGATACGTCCAGCTTCCAGAACACGTGCCGCAAGTGGAAGGCGACCGTATGAACGCTGAGGAAGACCTGGCTCGCGACCTGCCGGTTGGACAGGCCCTGCGCGACGAGTTCCACGATGCGCCGCTCGGTATCGGTGAGGCTGTCCCAGCCAAAGGCAGGGCGGTCGGCGTGCGTCCAGTGATGCAGCCTGGTGCCCAGGGCACGCAGCCGTGATCGGACTCGTGCCATGGCCTCGGGGCAGCCGAGCTGTTCGTACTGCTCGTACGCGTGCTGCAGCTGCGCGACGGCATCTTGCTGCTTGCCCTGCGCGGCCCGGGTGACGCCGGCGTCCTCGGTGGCCGAGGCGCGAGCGAGCGGTTCCCCGTACTGGTCAGCCGCCTCTTGCAGAAGGCCAGCGTCCCGGTCGATGAGGCCGCGGACGTGGCAGGCGGCCGCCTCGATGTCGGAGTCCGTCATCGTGGTCTCCGCGAGCCGCTGCGCCGCGCACGCCAGATGCTCCGCTTTCGGCCGATCACCGGCAGAAAGGGCACTGCGGACCAGCAGTACTACAGCTGTCGCGGCGCCGCCGTTCCCGAACAAGATCAGTTGAAGGCTGTCTTCAAGCTCGCGTATGTATGTGCGCTCATCAAGACCTGCGCTCATTGGCTTGCCCCCAAGCTTCACCTTCGCCCTAGTGCCTCAGCATTGGCAGCCGGCACGACCGCCGCAAGACCTGGATTGTCCGCCAGGCGCGGGTCGCCACGTGAAGTTTGAACTGTGTGTCCGGGATGCCAAGAAAAGTGTCCGGACACCCTGCGGATCAGCCGGAGCCGGTACTTCAGGGTGCTGCGGTGGACGAACAGCGCCGCCGCCGTAGCGTCATGGCCCCCGCCGCAATCCAGGTACTCGCCCAGCGTAACAACAAGCCGCGGGCCGTGGGCAGCGTCGTAGCTGAGCAGGGCGCCGACCCAGGTCGTGGCGAACCGCTCGATAGCGGAGATATGGCCGACCCCGACAGAGCAGGGCGAGCCGTGCATCTCGGCCACGACTACCGGTGCCGGGTGAGGGCGAGGCGCCCGCGCCGTTGGCGGGGAAGCCGCCAGTGGCGAGGGCGCTCGTGCGGCCGCGGCCCGCCTGGTACTCCGGCCTCGAGCGTCTTCCTCAGGCGGTCGAGATGGCTGACGATCTCGCCACGCAGCGGCCAGCCGACCGGATGCAGGCCCGGATCGATTCCGAGCACCTCGCTGAGCTCGTTCTGCCGCTGCGCAGCGAGGGCAAGCTGCTCGTGCAACTCGGTGATCAGCCCATCGCGGTCTAGCCGAATGTGCACCTGGGCAAGGCGCCCGTACGTCCGCACCCCGTCTGCCAGCTCCTCCAGCGTGCCGGCGAGCCTGACCTGGACCTCACGATCGCGCACCAGGGTGCTGCCGTCGGTCAGCCAGGCACTGTCCGCCAGCGATCGCGCCAGCGCGCGGACGGTGATCGCCGCATGCTCGAGTGGTTCCAGCTGGGAGTGCAGGTTATAGCGGGCCGGAAGCAGCGCTGCGGCGCGCGGATTCAGCCGGACGCTCTCCTCGGCGTGCCGCAGCGCGTCATCGACCCGCCCGATCTCGGCGCTGACCGCTCGGCCCTGGGTCAGCCAGCCCGCCACTGACTCGCGCACGGAACCAGCCCGCAGGCCCGCCGCCATCCGCTCCAGCAGGCCGGCCATCTTGTCGGCCTGGTCCTCGACGGCCTCTTCCGCCGACTGGATCTGCGGCCGGCCCCACAACAGCCCCGAAGCAAGTCCAGCCGCCGCTCCCACCAGCGTCTCGATGATCCGGGTGTCAGCCGCATTCCGGATGGTTCCGACAGACAGGATCAGCATGGCGCTGATCGGAACTTCGAGGATCGTGTCGCCGAGGTGCAAGGCGAAGCCGATCGCGAGCGCGATGACGATCGTGAGCCCGAGACTCCACCAGGTGAACCCGACCCACACTGACAGGCCAACTGCCAGCAGCACGCCGACGAGCACGGCGGTGATCCGGCGGGCCGCGCTGCGCAGCGTCTGGTAAACGCTGACCTGGACGACGAGCAGGGCGGTGAGCGGGGCAAGGACGGGGTGCGTGGTGCCTGGCAGTTGCAGGGCGATCACGTAGGCCAGGATGGCCGTGCTGGCGAGCCTGGCAATCGTCGCCACTGCGGACTTCGCGCGGTACCGGACGACCGTCAGGCTCTCCGGGGCGCGCGACGCAGCGGCGCGGGCTGCCCTTGTGAGCTGCCGCGCCGGGCGCCCGGTCAGCACCGGCCTGGCCAGCAGCTCATCCCCTTCCTGGTCAGCTCGCATGCTCTGCATACGGGCGAGGCCCCCGGGGCTCGGTTCCGTCTGCCATGCTTCCGACGGCGCAGTGGCCTGGCATCCCCGGGGCGGGTAGCGCTCCACCCGCCCTGGGGGCGCCAAAACTAGCCGCCCTGCTGATGTGCAGCGGCCTGGACCTCGGCAACCTGAGGTCAGCGGGTACTACCGGAGGCGGCCGTGACAACCGTTCGTGATCCCCACCTGACGCTGGTTCGCCCGGTTGCGCCGCGGACCACCGAGGGCTGCGAGGAATGCCACGATCTCGGCACCGGCTGGGTGCATCTGCGGCTGTGCCTGACATGCGGCCACGTCGGATGCTGTGACTCGTCCCCGATGCGCCACGCCCGCGGCCACGCGCTGGCCATCGGGCACCCGATCGTCCAGTCGTTCGAGCCGGGCGAGGACTGGCGCTGGTGCTACGTCGACGAAGCATATGTCTGACACTGGCCGCCTTCGGACTCCGGACGCCGCCAGACAGACACCGGCGAACGCCGGACAGACGCCGGCAGACACAGCGGCATGTACACCGGCGGAGACGGAGGACCTGTACGGCGCGTATCCGCGCCTGTCCGAGGGCCACGTGGCCACGCTGGCTTCGCTAGGCCAGCGCCGCCGGGTTGAGGCAGACGAGACCTTGATCCAGGCCGGCGATCTGAACTGCGACTTCTACGTGATCCTGGCCGGGAAGGCCGCCGTCGTCGAAGGCCGCGGATCGCCGTTCGAGCGCCTCGTCAGCGTGCACGGCCAGCATCGCTTCCTGGGTGAGCTGGGTCTGCTGACTGGTGAGGCCGCCTTCTACAGCGCCGTAGCAGTTGAGCCCGGCGAAGTCCTCGTGGTGCCGGTTGACCAGCTCAGAGCGCTAGTGGCCAGCGACCCCGACTTCGGAGACCTGATCCTGCGCGCGTTCCTCATCCGCCGCTCGATCCTCATCGGCCTCGGCGTTGGCCTGCGGATCGTGGGCTCGCGGTACTCCGCGGATGCCAGGCGGCTGCGCGACTTCGCCGCCCGCAACCGGCTGCCGGCCCAATGGCTCGACGTTGAAGAGGACAAGGGCGCCGAGGCACTGCTGACCCAGCTAGGCGTGCCACCTCAGGACACTCCGATTGCGATCTTGTACGGCCAGCGGCTGCTGCGCAACCCGAGCAATGCCGAGCTGGCCGCCGCGATCGGCCTGCCCGCTCCGAGCCCCCCGCGGGGGAGCTGTGAGCTGCTCGTCGTCGGATCAGGCCCCGCGGGGCTCTCGGCGGCGGTGTACGGGGCGTCCGAGGGCATGGAAACCGTCGTACTGGACGGGGTCGCGACCGGCGGGCAGGCCGCGCTGTCCTCTCGGATCGAGAACTACCTCGGCTTCCCCTCTGGCCTGTCAGGCGCCGAGCTAGCCGCCCGTGCGGTGATCCAGGCCAGGAAGTTCGGCGCACGATTCGCAGTGCCCGCCGAGGCCGTGAGCGTCGTCCGCGACGACGGCCAGTTCACCGTGCAGCTCGATGACGGCACCCCGATGACCGGGACATCGATGGTGATCGCCACCGGCGCCAGGTACCGCCGCCTCGAGGTGCCGCGCCTTGAGCACTTCGAGAACGCCAGCGTGTACTACGCCGCGTCGCAGGCAGAGGCGATGATGTGCCGGGGCGACCCGATCGTGATCGTCGGCGGCGGTAACTCGGCCGGCCAGGCCACGGTGTTCCTGTCCAGGTACGCATCCAGCGTCACGCTTGTCGTCCGGGAGCCGGACCTCACGTTGTCGATGTCGGGGTACCTCATTGACCAGATCAGCCGGCTCGGCAACGTCGCCATTCTGCTCGGCACGCAGGTGCAGCAGCTGATCGGCGACTGCGTGCTAGAGGCCGTCGCGGTGAGCGACTCCAACGGCCAGCGCCGTATCTTGGACGCCGGGGCCCTTTTCATCTTCATCGGCATGGCGCCGGCCACGGGCTGGCTCGGCGACCTGGTCGAGCTGGATGATCACGGCTTCGTCCGGACCGGGCCCGATGCCCGGCCGGCCGGGACCGGATGGCAGACCTCGGCGCTGGAGACCAGCCAGCCCGGCGTATTCGCCGTCGGAGACGTCCGCAGCGGCTCGGCGAAGCGGGTCGCAACCGCCGTCGGCGAGGGAGCCATGGCCATCCGGCTCGCATTTCAGACAATGCGGTCCAGGTAAGACAGCAGCCGCCGGTGCCAGGCCGAGCAAACGGGAGAGCGCGTGGTTCGCCCTGATCGGGAGCCGCGCTTGGGGGTAGTCGTGGAGCACGCCGAGCTCAACCTGTTCACCATGGATCCATCCCGGCTGGGTGAGTCGGTCAGTTACATCGAGACCAGGCTTCGCCCGGTGGTCGAGAGCCAGCCCGGCAACCTGGGCCTGTCCCTGCACAAGAACCCGCAGCTAGGCGTAGCCGTGCTCGAGGCTTTCTGGGTCTCTGCCGACGCGATGCGGGCCGGGGAGCAGACTGTCGCGCCGAGCCGCGACGAGGCGGTGCGCCGAGCCGACGGGACGCTGACCGTCGAGCGTTACGCGGTCCCGGTGTTCGAGCGGGAGGGACCGGTACGGGCCGATGCAGGCGTCCGGCTGACCCGGATGGATGTAGAGCCGACAGCGGTCGACGACGCCGTCGAGGTGTTCGGGGACACAGCCGTTCCGTGGCTGGCCGAGAGTGAGGGCTGCCGCTGCCTTCTGTATCTTGTCGACCCCCAGTCCGGGCACACGATCAGCGAGACCATCTGGAAGGACACCGAGGCCATGGCCGGCAGCCGGAGCGCCGCGGCAGCCGCCAGGGCCGAGGCCGTTGCCTCGGCAGGCTGCGTCGTCCGAGGGGTCGAGGAGTACACCGTTGCGTTCAGCTCCGCGCGTAAGGCATAGGAACACACCGGGTCCCCAAGAACCTCGACGGCCCAAATAACCTGCCAATACATTTGACGCATGACGAGCGAAGCCGGCGCGAATGCGCCGCGCCGGCTGGAATTAGTCAGCCCCCAGGCAGGCGATGTTCGGGCTGCCCTTCGCGCCGGCAACCGCGCACTGAACGTGGATGGCGACCTGCAGGCCAGCAGGCAACGATTCGAGCGCGCGTACCAGCTAGCCGAACAGGAAGGGAACGCACCCGCCCTCGCTGCGGCCGCCCTCGGGCTGGCCGGATTGTGGGTAGGCGAGCGCCGGACCCTGACGGGATGGGTCAGGCTCGAGGCGCGGCTCCAGCAGGCGCTCTCCCCGCTCGATGAGCAGTCGCCGCTGGCTCTGCGGGTCCGGGCCAGGCTTGCCGCCGAAGCCGATTACCGGCGCGGCGAGCACGCCGCGATCGTGGGCGTGCTGGACGAGACCCGATCATGCGCCGATCCAGTGCCGCTGGCCGAAGCGCTGAGCCTGGCCCATCACTGCCTGCTCGGCCCCGAGTACATTGCCCGGCGCCGGGAACTCGCGGTCGAGCTGATCAAGGTGAGCTTCCGCACCAAGCGCCGTAGCGACCTGATGATGGGCCTGTTGTGGCAGACCGTCGACGCGTACGCAGCGGGCGATCCGCATGCGGGCCGTCAACTCGGCGAGCTGCGTACTGAACTCGGTAAGCGCGATCACGCCGCGATCAGCTTCGTCGTCAGCGCGATCGATGCGATGCTGGCGATCCGGGCCGGCCGCCTGGACGAAGCCGAATCCCTGGCCGAGGAATGCGCGAGAAGCGGTGCAGCGGCAGGCGACGTCGACTACGAGTGGTGGCCGGGCGCTCAGCTGGTCACGATCCGCTGGTACCAAGGCCGTCTGGCCGAGCTGCTGCCGATGCTGCACGAGCGAGTCCACTCCCCCGCGCTCAGCCCTGTCGACAACTCCGCCGTAGCTGCGCTCGCTGTCGCCGCGGCCTTGCACGGCGACCGGCGCACCGCGGTGAGTTCGCTGGCGGCGCTGCGCGGCAGCAACCTGGCTAGCCTGCCCCGATCCAGCAGCTGGCTGGTGACGATTAACGGTGTCGTCGAGGCCGCGTACCTGCTGCGAGACGCCGACCTTGCCGCGCAGGCCTATGACCTGCTGCGCCCCCATGCGCACCTGCCGATGGTGGGCGGCCTCGGCGTGACCTGCTTCGGGGCGACCGAGCAGGCGCTCGGCGTTGCCTCGCTCGCACTCGGGCAGCTGGACAGAGCCATCGACCACCTTCGTGCGGCCGTCCAGCTGAACCAGGCTCTTGGCCACTGGCCTGCCGTAGTGTCCGGCAGGCAACGGCTGGCACAGGCGCTCACGCTCCGCGGCCGCCGGGGCGACGAGGAGGCCGCGGAGCGCGAACTCGAGATCGCCCGGACCGAGGCCGCGACACCGGGCGACGCGACACCGGGCGACGCACCACCGGACCACGTCGCCATCAGAAGCCGCCGCGACACCTTTGCCGAGTGCGAGCGCGTCGGCCGCAAGTGGCGCGTCACCGTGCAAGGCCGTAGCGTCCTGGTCGAGGACAGCATCGGCATGATTCACCTCGCCGTGCTGATCGCCAATCCGCGGCAGGAGATCGCGGCTGCCGACCTGGTCGCCGGGCTGACCGGGCTCGGAACTGCGACGGCCGGCACCGCAGCCACGCACCCGGTGCTGGACCGTGAGGCGATCAGCGTGTACCGGAACCGGCTGAAGCAACTGGATGCCGAGATCGATCAGGCGGTAGCCGGCAGTGACAAGGCGGCCCGCGCGCACGCCGAGCGAGAATGGCTCGTCGGTCAGCTCGCCACCGCCTCCGGGCTCGCCGGGCGCACCCGAACGTTCCCGGACGAGGCCGAGCGAGCGCGCGTCGCCGTCGGCAAGGCCATCCGCCGGGCTCTCGTGCGCATCAGCGACGCGGACGCGGTCATCGGCGAGCACCTGCGCCAGGCGGTGCACACCGGCGTGCGCTGCTCCTACTGGCCAGGCTAGCGACGGCACGGCATGGAACGGGGCGGCACGGGGTGGACCGCCGCATGCATGTAAGCCAGTTGGCCAACGAGTGGCGCGTGCACGTACTGCAGCACCGTTCGGCGACGATCAGGAGTACCCATGGCACTGCGCCGCAAGCCATCCACGAAGCGAATCGCGTACCGCTCATTCGCCGCCGCCGCGGTGATCGGGCTCGGAGTTGCCGCATCAGTTCCGGCGATGGCCGGCACGGGGCCGTCGATGATAACCGACGGCAACTCGGTCAACATCTCCGTCCAGGGCCCGAACCACAGCCTGAAGTTCTACTGGGCCGTCAACGGAACTACCACCTGGCACGCCGAGACGGTGGCCGGCGGCGGCAGCACCTACTCCGCGCCCTCGATGACCACCGACGGCAACGATGTCAACATCACGGCAATGGGCCCGAACCACAAGCTGAAGTTCTACTGGGCCGTCAACGGCAGTGCCACCTGGCACGCCGAGACGGTCGCCGGCGGCGGCAGCACCTATTCCGCCCCGTCGATGATCACCAACGGCAACTCCGTCAACATCACCGCGATGGGCCCGAACCACAAGCTGAAGTTCTACTGGGCCATCAACGGAACCACCACCTGGCATCCCGAGACGGTGGCCGGCGGCGGCAGCGCCTACTCCGCGCCCTCGATGATGACCGTTGACAACGGTGTCAACATCGCCGTCCAGGGCGCGAGCCACAAGCTGCGGTTCTTCTGGGCCGTCAACGGCAGCGCCACCTGGCATCCCGAGACGGTGGCCGGCACCGGCAGCACTTACTCCGCGCCGTCGATGATCCCCGTTGGCAGCGACGTCAACATCGCCGCGATGGGCCCGAGCCACAAGCTGAAGTTCTACTGGGCCGCCATCGGAACCACCACCTGGCATCCCGAGACGATCGCCGGCCGGGGCTCCACCTACTCCGCTCCGTCGCAGGTCTTCGACGGCACCGATGTCGACATCACCGCAGCCGGCGCGAAGAACTCGCTGAAGTTCTACTGGGCCGTCAACGGTGTCGCCGGCTGGCATCCCGAGACGGTCGCCGGCCGGGGAAAGACCTACTCCGCCCCGTCGCAGACCGTCGACGACAATGACCTCAACATCACCGCGGTCGGCGCGAAGAACTCGCTGAAGTTCTACTGGGCCGTCGACGGCACCGCCACCTGGCATCCCGAGACCGTCGCCGGCTCCGGCCGCGTGCGGTGATCCCCAAGCTTGTGGCCTAACCACCGCAAACCCAGCAAGCAGCGCGAATCCCCACGGTCTGTCCGGCGACCGTGGGGTGAGCGCTGCCGGCGTAGCGGCGCATGCCACCCTGGGATGCAGGGGGACTCATGCTCACAGCAGAGACAGTCGGCAGCATCCTGCACTTCGAAAGCGACGGACTCCCGGTGACTTCCCTGTACGCCCGCGTCGAGCCAGGCGCGGGTCACCGGGAACTGCACAGCCGGGTGTCGAGCCTGCTAGACGAGATCCGTCCGGCCGCGAAGGATGAGACCGTCGAGCACGAGGGCCGGCTCTCACTTCGCGACGACATCGCCCATATCAGGGAGGCGCTCGGGG
>Ga0335073_10012182_pt1 | contig 12076 bp, 13 predicted proteins | sample Lox_Sample_22_FD_207093 | JGI IMG/M metagenome (GOLD analysis project Ga0335073, IMG submission 207093) | Soil microbial communities from Loxahatchee National Wildlife Refuge, Florida, United States - Lox_Sample_2.2 | ecosystem: Environmental > Terrestrial > Soil > Wetlands | place: USA... | reverse complement strand
CCGCCAAGGATGTCCAGAAGGCGATCAAGGACAACGACGTCAAATATGTCGATCTGCGCTTTACCGATCCGCGCGGCAAATGGCAGCACGTGACCTTCGACGTGGGGCTGGTCGACGAGGACGCCATGGCCGACGGGCTGATGTTCGACGGCTCGTCGATCGCCGGCTGGCGGGCGATCAACGAATCCGACATGACCCTGATGCCCGACCCGACCTCGGCATGCATGGACCCGTTCTTCGCCGCGTCGACCATGGTGATGAACTGCGACATTCTCGATCCGGCGAGCGGCCAGCCCTACAACCGCGATCCGCGCGGCATCGCCAAGAAGGCCGAGGCCTATCTCAAATCGACTGGCGTCGGCGACACCGCGTTCTTCGGCCCCGAGGCTGAGTTCTTCGTCTTCGACGACGTCCGCTTCAAGGCCGATCCTTACAACACCGGATTCCAGATCGATTCGATCGAACTGCCGATCAATCAGGACACCGCCTACGAAGGCGGCAATCTCGGTCACCGCGTGCGCACCAAGGCCGGATATTTCCCGGTTCCGCCGCAGGATTCGGCTCAGGACATGCGCGGCGAAATGCTGGCGGCGATGGCGCAAATGGGCGCGACCGTCGAGAAGCACCACCACGAGGTGGCCTCGGCTCAGCACGAGCTCGGCCTCAGGTTCGGTCCGCTCGTGACCATGGCCGACCACATGCAGGTCTACAAATATTGCATCCACATGGTCGCGCAGAGCTACGGCAAGACGGCGACCTTCATGCCCAAGCCCGTTTACGGCGACAACGGCTCGGGCATGCACGTCCACCAGTCGATCTGGAAGGGCGGTAAGCCGGTGATGGCAGGCAACAAATACGCCGACCTCAGCCAGGAATGCCTCCATTATATCGGCGGCATCATCAAGCACGCGAAGGCGCTGAATGGCTTCACCAACCCGTCGACCAACAGCTACAAGCGCCTAGTGCCGGGCTTCGAGGCGCCGGTCCTGCTCGCCTATTCGGTGCGCAACCGCTCGGCGTCGTGCCGCATTCCGTGGACATCCAACCCGAAGGCCAAGCGCGTCGAGGTTCGCTTCCCCGACCCCTGCGCCAATCCGTATCTCGCCTTCTCCGCGATGCTGATGGCGGGGCTCGACGGGATCGCCAATAAGGTCGACCCGGGTCTGGCGGTTGACAAGGACCTCTACGACCTGCCGCCCAAGGAGCTCAAGAAGATCCCGACTGTCTGCGGCTCGCTGCGCGAAGCGCTCAGCAACCTCGACAAGGACCGGGCGTTCCTCAAGGCGGGCGACGTCTTCTCGGACGACTTCATCGACAGCTATATCGAGCTCAAGATGGCCGAGGTCCAGCGCTTCGAGATGACGCCGCACCCGGTCGAATTCGACATGTACTATTCCTACTGACCTGTTCGACGTCGGAAGAAACGGCGAAGGGCGGCCCCGCCGGGCCGCCCTTTTTTCTTGGCCGCGGGGCGCGACATTTCGCCCCTATGTCCCGACTGGACTGCGCCCTATCTTCCACCGGTCCCGATCCCGAAAAGACGGGGATCCTTCGCCAGCAAGGAACACCAAGGAGATGACGAATCTGCCTCGCCGTCGGTGCACACCGGGGACGCTTCTGCTTTTGAGGGCTGTGCTCGCGATCGTGGCCGGCGTGTCGACCGCCGCCGCGGCGCCCGCCGACCCGGGCCAAGGCGAAACCCTGGCAAAGCGATGGTGCGCGGCCTGCCACGTCGTCAGCGCCGATCAGACGCAGGGCGCGGACAACGTTCCAGCCTTCGCCTCGATCGCCAAGATGCCCGGCTTCAGCGCCGAGAAGATCGCGCAATTCCTCATGGATCCGCACCCGAAGATGCCGGACATGCAGCTCAGCCGGGATGAAGCCGCGGACCTCGGCGCCTATATCGCCAGTCTGGCCCACTGACCTGGATGAGCCCACGGCCGCGGATCGTGACGCGGCATGGGCTCATCGCTGCTGACAGAACCTGACACTTGCCGGGAATAAGCAAGGCGCTCCGCCGCACGAAGCCGAGGAGCAAGCCGTGAAAGTGTTCGAAGCCCAATGCCGGTGCGGCGCGATCGTATTGAGAATCTCCGGCGACCCGGTCGTTCAGCTCTATTGTCACTGCGACGACTGCCAGGCCGCTCACGCGGCGGCTTACGTCCCCGCAGCGATCTATCCCGCCGCGGCGGTGGAAGTCACTCGGGGCAACCCTGCCGCGATGGTGGTGAAATCGACCGAGCGGATGCGTTGCGCGGCTTGCGGCGCTTATCTATTTGCCGAGCTCGCGGATGCGGGGATGCGCAGCGTGAGCGGATACCTCCTTCCCAACGGAGAGTTCAAACCGCAGTTCCATGTTCAATGTGCGCACGCGGTTCTTCCTGTCGTGGACAATCTGCCGCACTACAAGGCTTTCCCGCCTGCGTTTGGCGGGACCGACGAGCTCGTCGGCTGGTAGGCAGCGGCGGCTTTCGCGGCTTGCTTAGTTCAGGACCCGCTTTCCATCTGGCGAATCGAGCGAGAAGGCGGGAATGGAAACCTCGAAGCTCCGTCCTTCCGGATCGACCATCCTATATTCGCCGACCATGAGCCCGCTCGGCGTGGTCAGCGGGCAGCCGGAGGCGTAGCGGAACGACTTGCCCGGCTCGATCGTCGGCTGCTCGCCGACGACCCCCGGTCCGCGGACCTCCTGCTGCCGGCCGTCCGCGTCGGTAATCCGCCAGCGGCGCTCGATCAGCGTCACCGGCTTGTCGCCGAGATTGGCGATTTCGATAGAATATCGCCAGAAATAATGCCGCTCCTCGGGATCGGAGCGGTCCGGATCGAAGGTCGGCTCGACGGTGACTTTGACCCGATGGGTGACAGCCTCGTACATGGAGCCGGCATTCTAGCGGCGCCCGTCGCGCCGTCCACTGTTTCCGTCGCGCCCAGGCGCGGCGCGCTCTCGGGGGCAGCCGGATGACCAGCACGAGCCGTCTCGCCGAGGCCAAGGCGCTCATGGCGCGGCTCATCGCGATCGAAAGCGTAAGCGACGCCTCCAACCTGCCCATCGCCGACTTCGTCGAGGCCTATCTCCGCTCGCACGGACTTGAAGCGCGCCGGGCGCCGAATGCGGCCGGCGACAAGGCGGCTCTCCTTGCCACGATTGGGCCCAGGGTCGATGGCGGAATCGTGCTCTCCGGCCATACCGACGTCGTCCCGGTGGAGGGGCAGCCGTGGTCGAGCCCGCCGTTTGAATTGCGCCAGGCGTCCGGGCGGCTCTACGGCCGCGGCGCCTGCGACATGAAGGGCTTCGACGCCTGTGTGCTGGCGATGGCTCCCACATTCAGGGACGCCGGCCTCAAGCGGCCGGTCCACATAGTGCTGAGCTACGACGAGGAGACCACTTGCCTCGGCTCGCGCGACATCATCGCCCGGTTCGGCAAGGATGAGCCGCTTCCAGCTGCGGTCATTGTCGGCGAGCCGACGATGATGGCGGTCGCGGACGCGCACAAGAGCATCGCAACCTTCGTGACGCGGGTCACCGGGCGCGAAGCCCATTCGGCGTTGCCGGCGCTCGGTGCCAATTCGGTCGCCATCGGGGCGGACATTGTGAGCGAGATCGGGCGCCTGGCGCGCGCCTATGAGGAAGGCCCGCTCGACCCGCGCTTCACGCCGCCCTACTCGACGCTTCATGTCGGCATGATCCGCGGCGGAACGGCGCGCAACATCCTGGCGCGGGAATGCGTGTTTCATTGGGAATTTCGCGGGCTGCCAGGCGTCACGACCGCCTCCGCGATCGCCAAGGTGCAGGCGTTTGTCGACGAGGTAGCGACGCCGCGACTGACCCGATTCGTGTCCGGCCCGGCGATCGCCACCACGATGGAGGTCGACGTGCCGCCGCTCGCCGCCGCGCCCGGCTCCGCGGCCGAGCGGCTCGCGCTGAGGCTCAGCCGCTCGAACCAGACGATCGCGGTCTCTTTCGCCTCCGAAGCCGGACATTTCCAGGCGGCCGGCCTGCCGACCGTGGTCTGCGGGCCGGGCTCGATCGACCAGGCGCACAAGCCCGACGAATTTGTCGACGAGCCGCAGCTCATCGCCTGCCTCGAATTCCTCGAGCGCCTCGCCGAGGACTTGTCGCGTTAGGGAGGCGACAGGGCGAAGACGCCTCCAGGCCGAATCCGACGCGCATTTCTGTCCGCGAATTTAGATTTTTCAATGGCTTAAGCTGCGTTTTTTGTCAATTTTTTGTTCTCCTCAATTCAGCAGCCGTCGGACCTGGGCGACGCTTGCCGCTCGGCGGGACTGCGCCCGCAGGACTAGAGTCACAATAGCCTGATATTCTGATTACCGCAAACTATTGTCGATTTTTCTTTTTCTCGCCACAATCGGCGGGGCCATCACGATCCGGGCCGAGGCGGTCGGCTTCCGCGCCGCCGTCGCACCCGCCCTTACGAGGCAAACGAAATTGCCTTGATCAACTCGCGTAAACGTGCGCTTGTCCGGGCGCGCGGCAAAAGGCAGAGTTCAAGCAATCGCGCGAATCGAACGGCGCCGGAGGGCTGGGGAGAGTGGGGATTCTGAAGCGCTTCCTCGAACGCCTGGCTGTTCTGGGACTCGGGATCGTCGCGGTCTGGCTGATCGTGTTCGTTTTCCGGATCACCGACCGCAGGCTGCCGACGATTCTGTCGCTCTGGGTCGCTTACATGCTCGCCGCCTATGTGATCCTACCCCGCATCGTGCGGATGAGCGTCAAGATCCTGCAGCGCAAGAAAGTGCCGAGCTTCACCCTCACCGGCGATGGGCTGCCGGGAGATCCGGTCAACCTCGTGCTCATTGGCGAACTCGACAAGGTGCGCGCCGCGTTTGTCGCCGCGGGGTGGACGGAGGCCGACCCGCTCAATCTGAGAAGCTCGTGGCGGATGGTCGTGGCCTTCGTGCTCAACCGGCCTTATCCGGCCGCGCCGTTCTCCACCCTCTTCCTGTTCGGGCGCGGCCAGGACGTCGGCTTCCAGAAGCCGATCGACGACAGCCCGCGCAAGCGCCACCATGTCCGCTTCTGGTCGCTGAGCCTCGAGCAGACCGAGGAGACCCTCGGCACGGCCGAGTTCTGGCTCAACACCGACCGCCCCGCCGACGAAGAGGCCGCGCTATGGGTCGGCGCGGCGACCAAGGACACGGGCATGTCCTTCACCCGCTTCACCTTCAAGGTGACGCACAGGACCGATTCCGACACCAACGCCGAGCGCGATCTGATCGTGAGCGAACTCAAGCGGGTCGGCGCCGTCGCCAGCGTCTCGTCCTATCAGGCAGGCCAGAGCCTCGAGGCCGGACCGGTCAACCACTACATCACCGACGGCGAGGTCGCTGCGGCGAGCCTGGCCTGAGGCCCGGGAGCGAAGCCTCGTGGGCGACACGGCCCTCGCTGTGCGCAGGATGACCGAAGCCGATCTCGCGCTTGCGCTCGAATGGGCGGCGGCGGAAGGCTGGAATCCGGGCCTTGACGACGCGCGGTCTTTCTACGCTGCCGACCCAGATGGGTTCCTTCTCGGCGAACTCGATCGGCGGCCGGTCGGCTCGGTCTCGGCGGTCCGCTATCGGCCCGGCTTCGGCTTCCTCGGCCTCTATATCGTGAAGCCTGAATTCCGCGGGCGCGGCTTCGGGCTTGAGCTCTGGCGGGCCGCGCTCGACCGCCTCGGCGGGAGGATCGTGGGCCTGGACGGCGTCGTCGCGCAACAGGAAAACTACGTTAAGTCGGGCTTCAAACTCGCGTTCCGCAACATCCGGCAGCGCGGCGTTGGCGGCGGCGCGGCGCGGCCGGGCCTCGTCGACCTCGCAGCCGTCTCGTTCGACGAGATTGCGCGCTACGACAGAACCGCCTTCCCGGCCCCGCGCGCGGACTTCCTCAAGGCGTGGATCGCTGAGCCGCAAGCCCACGCGCTCGGCGTCATGGATGGGCGAAGCCTGAAGGGATATGGCGTGCTTCGGGCCTGCCGCGAGGGGTTCAAGATCGGGCCGCTGTTCGCCGACGGCGCCGAGATCGCCGAGCGCCTGTTTCAAGGGCTCATCTCCCGCGCGCCGGGCGCGGCCGTGTTTCTCGACACGCCGGAAGCCAATCCGGCCGCGCTCGCCCTCGCCGGACGCCATGATATGGCGCCCGTGTTCGAGACGGCGCGCATGTACAAGAACGGAATTCCCGAGATGCGGCTCGACCGCTGCTTCGGGGTGACGACGTTTGAGCTGGGGTAGGATCCTCATCCGGCGCCATAGCCCGTTCGAAGAAAGGGCGTTCTTCGAACGCCCTACGGGGCCACCTTCTGCCAGGGGGAGAAGGGAAACGCCTCACCACCGCGCGGGCGGCTGGCGGACCGTCATCACCTCGATCCTGCCGCGCGGGCCGATCCAACCGGACATGACCCAGCTTGTCAGGCTCACGACAATGGCCGCGAAGACCGCCGACCAGAAGCCGGCGACCAGGAAGCCGGGGAGAAACCAGGCGACAAGCATGATCATCAGCGCGTTGATGACGAGCAGGAAGAGCCCGAGCGTGAGAAGGGTGATCGGCAGGGTGAGGATGACGATGACCGGGCGCACGAAGGCGTTGACGATGCCGAGCAGGAGCGCCGCGGCGATCAGCGTCTCGGTCGAATTGAACGCGATGCCCGACACGATCTTCGAGGCGAGCCAGAGGCCGATACCGACCACCACCGCGCGAATGAGGAACCCTTCCATGGCCCAACGCTCCTGTTGAGCGGTGATATGTAGGGCAGATTGGTTCTGGGTCAATGCGCTGCGCTTCCCCCTCACCCAATTCGCTGCGCGCCACGCCTTCTGCCCAAGGAGAAGGGCTGCGCGGAACTCAGCCGCGCGGCGCCTCCTCCATCGCGCCGCCGAGAAAGAGCTCCCCCACCCTGGGGTTGGCGAGGATCGCCGGCGCCCGGTCGTGAAGACGGGTGCGGCCGAGCTCGAGCACGATCCCGTCATCGGAGGTCAGAAGCGCAGCGCGGGCGTTCTGCTCGATCATCAGGATCGTCGTTCCGCGGTCGCGCAGGCCCCGCAGAAGGGCGAAGGTCTCCTCGGCCATCCGTGGCGAGAGGCCGATCGACGGCTCGTCGATCAGGATGAGGCTCGGGTCGAGCAGCAGTCCGCGCGCGATCTCGAGCTGCTTCTGCTCGCCGCCGGACAAAGTCGAAGCCTGCCGGTCGGCCTTCTGGCGCAGGACCGGGAAGCGGTCGAGTGCGGCCTCGAGCCGGGCAGGGAGGTCGGCGCGCTGCGAAGCGCTCGCCGCCGCCGCGCCAAGCTCGATGTTATGGCGCACCGAGAGTTCGGGAAAGATGTTGCGCCCTTGCGGGATGTAGGAGACGCCGGCCGAGATCAGCTCGCGCTGGGACCAGCCCGCGGCCTCGCGCCCCTCGATGCGGATCGCGCCCGAGCGCGGGCGCAAAAGGCCGAAGATCGCCTTGAAGGCGGTCGACTTGCCCGCCCCGTTGGGACCGATCACGGTCGTGATCGCGCCGCGCCTGATGGCGAACGACAGGCCGTTGAGGATGGTCATCGCGCCGTAGCCGGCGACGACGCCGTCGAGTTCGAGTATCGGGTCAGCGGCCAAGATAGGCCTCTATCACTTTCTCGTCGGCGCGAACCTCGGCCGGCGCGCCGACCGCGAGCGTCCGCCCCTCAGCCAGCACGAGCACGCGCGCGCACATCGACATGACGAAATCCATGTTGTGCTCAATGATGACGAGGGTCGCCCCGCGCTCGGCGTGATAGGCCTGAAGGCGATCCTTGAGGGTGACGAGCATGGAAGGATTGACCCCGCCGGCCGGCTCGTCGAGCAGCACGAGCCTCGGCCCGGACATGAAGGCCATCGCCGCGTCAAGCAGCTTCTGCTGTCCGTAGCTCAAGCTCCCGGCGCGCGTCCCGGCGAGGCGCCCAAGGCCGAAGAACTCGAGCAATTCGTCGGCCGCTCCGCCCAGGCCGGCGTCGCGGCGGCCGACGAGGCGCGAGATCATGCCGCCGCGGTGCTCCTGGCCGGCGAGGATCAGGTTCTCGCGCGCGGAGAGGCGCGGGAAGACCTGCAGGAGCTGAAACGTCCGGCTGACGCCGAGCCGGTTGAGCGCGCTCGGACTCATGCCGGTCGTGACCCGTCCGTCGAACCTCACTTCGCCCGCGCTCGGGGGCAGCTGGCCGAGAATGCAGTTGAAGAGCGTCGTCTTGCCGGAGCCGTTCGGCCCGATGACGCCGAGGATTTCGCCCTCTTGAACCGCGAACGAGACGTCGTTCACCGCCCCGACGCCGCCGAAGCGCTTGCTGAGGCCCGAGACCTCCAGCACCGCCATCTCAGGACTCCCCGATCGAGGGCTTGAGCGCCGTCCGCGCCGCAGAGGCCTCGGCCGCCATCCGATGCAAGGCGTAGCGATCGACGAGGCCGAGGATTCCGGTCGGCGAGATCACGAGCAGACCCATGACCAGCGCGGCGTAGAGGATGAGATAATAATTCTCCCAGGCGCGCAGCCATTCAGGCGCCATGACGGCGATCAGCGCGCCGAGAAACGGCCCGAGGAAGTAGCCCGATCCGCCGACGATCACCATCATCAGGAGATTGAGCGAGAGCGCGAGCGTGAACGCGGGCGGCTCGACCAGCCCGACCAGCGGCGCGTAGAGAGCGCCCGCCGCGCCGCCGAGCGCCGATCCGATGGCGAAGGCGAGCAGGGTGTAGCGGCGGGTGTCGACCCCGAGCGATTGGGCGCGCAGCGGATTCTCGCGCAACGCCAGGAACGCGCGCCCCCACGGCGAGCGGATGAGCCAGGCCGTCGCCGCGGCGGCGAGCGCGAGCGCGGCAAGGCAGAAATAGGCGTAGGCGAGCGGCGGCCGCATTGACCAGCCGAAGAGCGAGGGGCGCGGCACGCCGTCGATGCCCTCGACCCCGCCAGTCAGCCAGGCCTCGTTGCGGAAGACGAGAAACGCCAGGGTCGAGAACGCGAGGGTGACGAAAGCGAGGTAATGGTGACGCACGCGCAGCGCCGGATAGCCCAGCGCCCAGCCGACCGCGAAGCTGAGCGCGAGCGCGAGCGCCATCGCCGTCGCGAACGGCCAGCCGTGAGTGGTCAGGATCGCCGCCGAATAGGCGCCGACGCCGACGAAGGCGCCCTGCGCCAGCGAGACCTGGCCGGCATAGCCGAGCGTGAGGTTGAGCCCCATCGCCGCGATCGTCATCACCGCCCAGTCGCTGACGAGGTAAAGTCCGTACCGGCGCAGGAAGAGCGGGGCGACGATGAGCGCGGCGGCGACCGCCAAGCCTGCCGCGATGGCGATCCGGCCTGGCGCCGCGCCGGTCATACCGTGCGTTCCTCGGCGCGGCCGACCAGTCCGTTCGGTCGGAACAGGATGACGACGACCAGCACGAACAGCGGAATGGCGTCCCGGTAGGCGTCGGAGATGTAGGCCGCGCCGAGGTTTTCGACCACGCCGAGCAGGAGGCCGCCGACGACGGCGCCGCGGACCTGATTGAAGCCGCCGACGATCGCGGCGATGAAGGCGGCTTGTCCGAGCGTCTCGCCGTTGCTGAACTTGGCGAGGTAGATCGGCGAGACGAGCGCCGAGGCGAGAGCAACGAGGGCGGCGTTCAAAAGGAATGCGTAGAGGATCAGCCGCTCGACCGGAAGGCCGAGGATCTGCGCCACCGTCGGGTTCTGCGCCGCCGCCTGCATCTGGCGGCCGATGCGGGTGCGGCTCAGCCCCAGCTGCAGAAGGGTCACGGCCGAGAGCGCCGCGACGAGCACGGCGAGGCTCTGCCACGAGACGGCGACGCCGAGGACTCTCAGATCGCTCGACGGCGCCGGCGAGGGAAATGGCGAGGCCTCGGCCGAATAGAACGTCTTGACCGATTCCTTGAGGAACGACGACAGGGCCATGGTCGCGATGGCGAGCGGCAGCACGCCGTGACGCAGCATCGGATCGACCAGCAGGCGCTTGAAGGCGAGGCCGAGAATGGCGAGCGAGAGCCCAACCCCGATGGCGAGCGCGACCCAGTAGGGCGCGCCGTGATTCATCGCCGCCAGCATGAAGAAGGCGGGCAGCATGACAAACTCGCCCTGGGCGAAATTGATCGTCTGAGAGGTCTGCCACATCAGCGTGAAGCCGACGGCGACCAGTGCGTAAAGCGCGCCGGTCGCAAGCCCCGCGATCAGGAGCGCGACAAAATTGGCCATGCTCGCCGCTGCGGCGGCCCCAAGGGCCGCGTCATGGGTTGAGCTTCGGCAGCACCTCGGTGATGACCTGCTTGCCGTCGACGACCTTGCCGATGAAGCTCTCGCGATCGAGATCGCCATTGCCGTCGATGGTCACGTCGAGCAGGATCCCCGGCTCTTTGGCGGCGCTGATCGACAGGCCGTGCAACGCGTCGGGCAGCCCTTTCGGATCGATCTTGCCCATCTTCTCGGTCGCCGCCTTGATCATGTAGACGGCGAGATAGCCTTTGATGCCGTTGTGGTCGGGCACGTAATTGTATTTGGCGAAGAACCGGTCGCGGTAGGCCTTGAGGGCCGGCACGGGCGCGTCGGTGGTGAGGCCGACGTGGCCGATCGCGCCGTTGGCGGCGTCGCCGGCCAATTCGATAACCTTCTGGCCGATCAGTGTCGTCTCGCCGACCAGGGGCTTCGTGACATCGGCCTTGCGCAGCTCCTTCAGCATCCGGGCGCTCTCTTCCTCGTTGAGGTAGATGAAAACCACATCCGGGTTGGCTGCCTTGACCTTGAGCGCGTCGGCGGAGAAATCCGCCTGACCAGCTTCGGTCGAATCGTCGAGCAACACCTTGACCCCGCGCTTGTCGAACTCCTTGACGATCGAGTCGTTGCCGCCCTTGCCGAAGTCGTTGTTGACATAGACGATCGCGGCCGTCTTCGCCTTCAGGTTGTCGGCGATGTAGCGGGCGATCTTCGGCATGCTCGACTGCTGGCCGAACGAGGTGCGGAACAGGAACTTGTTGCCGGCCCGGGTCAGGTCGGCGGCCTCGCCGCCCATGATCTCGGCAACGCCGGCGTCGGCGGCGAGCGGGGCGACGACCTTGACCGACCCCGAATATCCCGGTCCGAGCAACGCATAAGGCTGAGCGTCGAGCGCCTTCTCCGCCAGCGCCTTGGCGACGCCGGCGTTGGACTGGGTGTCCCAATGGGTAATGACGATCTTGGCCCCAAGGATGCCGCCCTTGGCGTTGATCTCATCGACGGCGAGGTCGGCGCCGTTCTTGAAATTGGTGCCGACCGTCGCGCCCGATCCCGAGAGTTCCGCAAGATCGATCAGATTGATCGTGTCGGCGGCTCGCGCCGCCTGCGGCTGAGCGGCCCAGCCGCCCAGGAGGCAGAGCCAAATCCATCCTCGTCCCATCCTCATCGCTTCCTCGCATGCCGTATCTCAATCCGCCCCTCAGCGCCGGCTTGACCGATTTATGCCGCGCGGCGGCATGATATGGCAAGGGCGCGGATTCGCGTTCCGCTCGAGAAGGAGAGCTGACAATGCCGGATTCCACGTTCCCGGTCGCGCTGATCGCCGCCGACGTCCCGCCGCGCGCGACGTCGTCGAACTATCCGGAGCCGTTCTTCTCCCGGATGGCGGGGCGCGACAAGCGGCCGCTCGGTGACCTGTTCGGGCTGACGATCTTCGGCGTCAACCTGACCCGGCTCAAGCCCGGCGGGTCTTCGTCGCTCCGGCATGCGCACACGAAACAGGACGAGTTCGTCTACATTCTCGAAGGCGGCCCGACGCTGATCACCGACGCGGGCCGCACCGCGCTCGCGCCCGGCATGTGCGCCGGCTTCAAGGCCGGAACCGGCGACGCCCATCATCTGGTCAATGAAACGGACAAGGACGTCGTCTATCTCGAGATCGGCGATCGCGCCGACGGCGACGCCGTCGCCTACCCCGACGATGACCTCGCGGTCGTCACGGTCGACGGCCGGCGGCGGATGGCCCACAAGGACGGAACGCCCTACTAAGGAGACATCGGAGAATAATAGCTACGTTCTTGGCTTTGGGCTCGGACGAATGGAATAGTTCCACTCGGGGTGGAACGTGTCGCCGACGAGATTGACGGCGTCGA
>Ga0335073_10012180_pt1 | contig 12076 bp, 10 predicted proteins | sample Lox_Sample_22_FD_207093 | JGI IMG/M metagenome (GOLD analysis project Ga0335073, IMG submission 207093) | Soil microbial communities from Loxahatchee National Wildlife Refuge, Florida, United States - Lox_Sample_2.2 | ecosystem: Environmental > Terrestrial > Soil > Wetlands | place: USA... | reverse complement strand
GGAATATAGCCGACGCCGGCCCGCATCGCGAGGTCCCGGCGCCCGGGCGTCAGCGGCTTGCCGTCGATGAGCACGGTGCCGGATTCGTACGGCGCGACGCCGGCCACCACCCGCGCGAGGGTGGAGACGCCGGCGCTCAGCAGGCCGGTCACGCCTACCCGCTCGCCCGGGTGAACCTCGAGCGAGACGTCACGCAGCGAGCCCTGCGGAGCGGTCGCGGACACGTGCTCGAGCACCAGGCACCGGGTTCCGTCCGCGGCCGCGCCGGCTGCGGCCACCTCGCCACCCGTCACCGCGCCCGCACCCGCCACGGCTCCCCCGGCCGCCGCGCCACCCGCCATGGCGCGGTCGGTCCCGGCCGCGTCCCCACCTGCCGAGGCGCCGTCGGCCACCGCCGCGTCCCGACCTGCCGCGGCGCCGCCGGCCACCGCCGCGTCCCGACCTGCCGCGGCGCCGCAGGCCACCGCGCCCCCACCCCCCGCGGCGCGCCCCACCATGGCCGAGATCAGCTGTTCCTTGGTCAGGCCCCTGACCGGCGCGGTCAGCACCATCTCGCCGTCGCGGATCACCGCGGCGTCCTGGCAGATCTCGAAGACCTCCTCGAGGTGGTGCGATATATAGAGGACGGCCACCCCGCTGCTGACGAGCTGCCGTACGCGGGCGAACAGGCGCTGCACGCCGGCGCGCTCCAGCGCGGCGGTCGGCTCGTCCAGCAGCAGGCACCGGGTTCCGGCGGCCAGCGCTCTGGCGATCTCCACGATCTGCCGCTGCTCGACGGTCAGGCTGGAGCAGGGCCGGCCCACGTCGAGACGGAATCCCCAGTCGGCCATGATCTGCTGAGACTGCTCGCGCATCCGCCGCCAGTCGACCAGGCCGGCCGGCCCGGGCTGGTGGCCGAGGAAGACGTTCTCGGCAACGGTGAGATCGGGCACCACCATCGAGTGCTGGAAAACGGTGGCGATGCGGCTGCGCCACGCGTGCAGCGCGCCGAGCGGCGGCGCTTGCTCGCCCTCGAAGCGCACCTGACCGGCATCGGCGGGGTAGATGCCGGACAGGATCGAGACAAGCGTCGACTTTCCCGCACCGTTGCGCCCGACCAGCCCGAGGCACCGTCCCGGCTGCAGGGTGAGATCGACGCCGCGCAGCGCCTGCGTGCTGCCGAACTGCTTGAAGATGCCCACCGCCTCGACGGCCGGTTTCTCCCCGGCCGTCGAGGCGGCAGGCACAGGGCCGTTGCTCATCCAGCCGCCGCTGCGGCGCTGCACACCCCACCGTGCTCAGACCCGTAGACGTTGCCCCACAGCTGGCCGTCGGTGACCGGCGTCGTCGCGACCGTGCCGGAAAGCCCGTCAACCGGCTTGACCGTGAGCGTCTGCGCCGACTTGGTGACGAACGGCGCGACGATCGGGTCGCCCAGGTTGGTGTCACCCTGGTAGCTGAGCATCTGCAGTGCCGGTGCCCCGCCGCCCGGGTCGCCGGGCTTGAGCGCGACGCCCTTGGCCGCGTCGATCGCGTACTTCAGCGCCCATTCGGCGTACAGGTTCGCCGGCTGGGACTGAGACGCGTTGGTGGTCCCGTGGCTGATGTCGCACATCTCGAACGGGACTCCGTCGTCGCTGACCACGAGGACCTTGCCGGTCATGCCCTTCTGCTTCAGCAGCGGCAGGATCCCGGTGTCCGGGCTGCTCCACTGCGAGTAGATGGCCTTGAGCTGGCTGCCGTAGGCATTGACCGCGTTCTGTGCGTCGGTCACCGCGGTCGAGTCCACCCACACGGTGGGGTCCTTGAGGATCTTGACACCCGGGTCGTTGGCGGCCATGCAGGCGTCGAACGCGTTCGTCCGGTCGGCGCCGTTGGAGGAGGTGAGGTCGCCTTCCAGGTCGAGCACGTAGCCGGACTTCACCTTCGAGCTGATGTACGCGCAAGCGTCGAGGCCGTAGATCAGGTTGGACGCGCGGACGACCATGTACACCTTGCCGACGCCGACGATCGTGTCGACCGAGATCAGCTTCACGTGGTGTGAGGTCGCGTACGAGATCGCCGGGCCGAGGCTGGTGGCCGTCTCCGGGTTCACGATCACGGCCTTGGCGCCCTCGTTGACGAGCTCCTCGATCTGCTGGTTCTGCAGGCTCGCGTTGGCCGCGGCGAGCAGCGGCCCGATGAGCTTGACGTGGTCCTGCGAGGCGTACTGGCTCTCGTAGTTGATGTAGGCGGCCCAGAACGCCGTGTTGTTGTAGGTGAGGTCCACACCGATCGGGATGGTCGCCGTCGAGGATTTCGCCGTGCTGGGCGGGGTGCTGGAACTGGAGCTTGAGCTGCACCCCGCGATCGCCGCCATGAGGGCCGCGGCCGCGAGGCCGGCCACGGCAGTAACGCCGAAGCGTCTGCGAAGTACCATTGGTCCTCCTGTGTCCACTTCGTCGGGCACACGGCTACCCACGACACCCCCGCTGGCGGTCATCCGCGTGGCACGTGCCAGGAAAATAGATCCGATGTATCCAGATGTCAACGGGCGGCCTTGGCCGCCGACCGTACCGTCATCGAAATGATATGTTCGGATTTACTGAGGTTATCGGGGCTGCGACGCTAACTGGCTCTAGGGATGCCGCTGAGAGTCATCCGACCTGTCGGAGTGGCTGGCCACGGCGCGCCTGTCACTCCTCGTCGTCCTCGAACCCGACAAGCCAGTGAAGGCCGAACCGGTCGATGACCTGGCCGTCGGATGCACCCCACGGCCGTACTTGGAGGTCGTCCACGACCACGCCGCCCTCGGAGAGCCTGGCGAACCAGTTCCTCAGGGTCGCGGCGTCAGCGGTGCCCAGCAGGGACAGCATCAGTCCCTCGCATCGGAGCGGGAGCTGGTCACCGGCCACGTCGGCGGCAAAGAGCTGAACCGGGCTGCCCGTGAGATAGCCGTGTGCGATGGCCTCAGCCGGCCCGTCGGTTCGATGGAAGTCTTCGAACGTGTGCAACTCGGCGGAGCCGCCGAAGACGTGAGCGTAAAAGGCCAGCGCCTCGCGGGCGGTGCCGGGAAAGTGAAGGTAAGGCGCTGGCGGTGTCGGATGTGTCACTCTTCGCTCCTGTTTGTCGCTGGGAAGTCCGGTGCCCGTGTAGACGGACGCGTCGCGCGATTCTCATCGCCCCGGCGGGCAGCCGGCCGGACACCGCCAGCGGCTGTCGGCTAGGACGTACGCGGCCGGATACGAAGACCCGACATCCCGCCGTCGACCGCCAGCGCCGTTCCGGTGACCGCGCCCGCCAGCGGGCTGGCCAGGTACGCGATCCCCGCCGCGACCTCGTCGGCGGTAACCAGCCGTCCCATCGGCTGGCGCGCGGTCAGCGCGGCCCGTTCCGCCGCCGGATCCGGCGCCGCATCCAGCAAACGGGTTATCCACGGGGTGTCGGCGGTGCCGGGGGTCACGCAGTTGACCCTGATGTGCTCACCGACGTGATCGGCGGCCATGGCAAGGGTCAGCGCGTAGACGGCACCCTTGGTCGACGAGTAGAGGGCGCGCTGCGGCAGGCCCGCGATGCCCGCGATCGATGACGTGTTGACGATCGCGGCCTCGCCCCGCCTGGCTACGGAGGCACGCAGCGCCGGCAGGGCCGCGCGCGAGGTGCGGGCGATGCCGAGCACGTTCACGTCGAGGACGTGATGCCACTCGGCGTCGTCGTTGTCCTCGACCGTGCCGGCCGCGCCGATGCCCGCGTTGTTGACCAGGATGTCCAGCCCGCCGAGGGCCTCCACCGCCCCGGCAACCGCCGAACGGACGGCGGCATCGTCGGTGACGTCCGCGACGACCGGGTGCAGGCCGGCGTCCAGAGGGTCGCCGCCGAGGCGGTCGGGGCCCGGCGTGCCGCCGTCAGCTGCAGCTGGTATCTCGCGGTCCAGGATCGCCACCCGCGCGCCCCGCGAGGCCAGCAGCCGCGCCGTCGCCAGGCCGATGCCTGAGGCGCCGCCGGTGATGAGGGCCGCCAGCCCGGAGAACTCACCTGTGCCTGGCGTCGTCATGTGGCTTGTCTCCGATCGCTCATGGGGCGGCGGGCCTGATGTATCCAATCGTGAGCAGCACGTTGGAGTACAGCCGGTCATCGCCGGTCGCCACGCACACGGCCAGGTCGGGCTTGCGGCACTCGGCGTAGAACTCGAGGCGCCCGAGCGGCTGCAGCGGCAGGCCGTCGCCGAGCATCTCGCGGTAACGGGAGAACACCGCCGGCGTGCTTCCGTCGTCGGGGCGCATGACCGTGACGGCCTCCACCGGAACGGCCGCCAGCACCGGCTCGAGCACCTGTTCCACGGTCACCAGGCCGGGCCGCAGGTTCAGGTGGACCACGGTCGCCGCCGGGCTCACGTTGGTGCTGTGCGAGTAGTTGGCGTCGGCGAGCAGGACCTTTCCGCCGTGCCCGGCCGCGCCGAGCGCAGCGAGCAGAGGCGGATGAATGAGGGGGAAGCGCAGCACCCGCCGCATTCTAGCGACGCGTAGGATTCCTGGATGTCCTTCGGTGGCTGGCCTGCCGAGGCGCTGGACTTTTACGAGGGCCTGGAGGCGGATAACTCCAAGGCCTACTGGACGGCGCACAAGGCGATCTATGACGAGAAGGTCCTCGGCCCGATGAGCGAGCTCCTGGAGGAACTCGCGCCAGAGTTCGGCGAGGCCAAGATCTTCCGGCCGTACCGCGACGTCAGGTTCAGCAAGGACAAGTCGCCGTACAAGACCAACATCAGCGCCGTGATCGGCGACGGCTACCTGCAGCTATCGGCGCAGGGCCTTGCGGCGGGCAGCGGGATGTACATGATGGCCCCGGACCAGCTGGACCGGTACCGGCAAGCGGTGGCCAGCGACGAGACCGGCGCAGAGCTCGAGCAGGTGATCGCGGGGGTCGAGGGGCACGAGGTCGCCGTGCACGGCCATGACGTGCTCAAGACGGCGCCGAGGGGCTATCCCGCCGACCATCCCCGGATCGCGCTGCTGCGCTACAAGGGCGTGGTGGCCTGGAAGGAGTGGCCGGCCGGGCCGTGGCTGGGCACCCCGGCCGCCAAGCAGCGCGTGACCGGATTCCTCGCGGCGAGCATGCCGCTCTGTGCCTGGCTGGAGGTGAACGTCGGAGAGTCGACCGCCGAGCCGACCCGGCGGTAGCCGTCAGCCGGCGGTGACGGTCAGGATGTGCCGCACTCCGGGCAGAGCCCGAACAGCTCCACCGTGTGTCCCACGTCGGTAAAGCCGGCCTCCGCGGCCACCTGCTCGGCCCAGCGCTCGACCGCGCGGCCCTCCACCTCCACGCTCCGGCCGCAGTTGCGGCACGTCAGATGGTGGTGATGGGCGTCGGTGCGGCATTTGCGGTACAGCGTCTCGCCGCTGGAGTCGCGGATAGCGTCAACCCGGCCGTCCTCGCTGAGCACCTGCAGATGCCGGTAGACGGTGGTGAGCCCGACATGCTCGCCCCGGTTGCGCAGTTCGGCATGAATCTGCTGCGCGCTGAAGAATCCGGGCAGCCCGTCCATTACCGCGTACACCGCCTCGGCCTGGCGGGTGCCCCGGATCCGGGTACCGCGGCCGGGCGGGCGGGTGGCCGGCCCGGAAGTAGTCACACACGCACGGTAGCAGCCCTCCGCCGCATTTCTGATTACCCAGCCGCTCCGCCGCCGGCATCCAGGGCGGGGCGAGGCAAGATGGAACACATGGCTGACCGGCTGCGCACGGCAACGAGCCCATACCTGCTCCAGCACGCGGGGAACCCCGTCGACTGGTGGCCATGGTCCGACGAGGCGTTCGCCGAGGCACGCACCCGCGACGTCCCGGTGCTGCTGTCCGTCGGATACTCGGCCTGCCACTGGTGCCACGTGATGGCGCACGAGTCGTTCGAGGATGAACAGACTGCCGCGCTGATGAACGAGAACCTGGTATCGATCAAGGTGGACCGCGAGGAGCGGCCGGACGTCGACGCGGTCTACATGACCGCCACGCAGGCCATGATCGGGCAGGGCGGCTGGCCGATGACCGTCTTCATGACGCCGGACCGGGAGCCCTTCTACTGCGGCACATACTTCCCGCGCAGCCAGTTCCAGCGCCTGGTCCTCGGGGTCGCCGACGCCTGGCGTCAGGAGCGGGGCCGCGTCGTCGGGCAGGCGCAGCGGATCGCCACCGCCCTGGCCGAGCAGATGTCGGGCGTCGAGCCCGGGGGCGGCGCGCCGGGCCAGGAGCAGCTGAGCCAGGCCTGCGAGGCCGCGATCGCCGGGCTCGAATCCGGCTTCGACGCGGCGCGAGGCGGATTCGGGGGTGCCCCCAAGTTCCCGCCGTCGATGGTGCTCGAGTTCCTGCTTCGGTACCGCGAGCGGGACCGCGGCGCGTCCGGCGAGGCGGCGGAGCGCATGGCCGCCCGCACCATGGACGCGATGGCCCGCGGCGGCATGTACGACCAGCTGGCCGGCGGGTTCGCGCGGTATTCGGTGGATGCGGACTGGGTGGTGCCGCACTTCGAGAAGATGCTCTACGACAACGCGCTGCTGGCCCGGGTCTACGCACACTGGTGGCGCCGCACCGGTTCCGAGCTCGCCCGCCGTGTGGCGGCCGACACCTGCGGGTGGATGATCGCCGAGCTGCGCACCGCCGAAGGCGGCTTCGCCTCGGCCCTCGACGCGGACAGCGAGGGCCAGGAGGGCAGGTTCTACGTCTGGACACCCGGCCAGCTCCGCGAGGTCCTCGGGGAGGCGGACGCGCGGTACGCGGCCGAGGTGTTCGGTGTAACCGGCGAGGGCACGTTCGAGCATGGTCAATCGGTGCTCCAGCTGCGCCGTGACCCTGCGGAACCCGAGCGGTTCGCGCGGGTCCGCGCCGCGCTGCTCGAGGCGCGGGGGCACCGGGTACGCCCCGGCCGGGACGACAAGGTCGTCGCCGCCTGGAACGGGCTCGCGATCGCGGCCCTCGCCGAGGCGGGGCTGCTGCTCGAGCGGCCGGAGTTCATCAGGGCGGCGCGCGGCGCGGCCGAGCTGATCGCCGGGCACCACCTGGCCTCCGGCCGCCTGGCCCGTACCTCAAGGGACGGGGTCGCGGGCGCGAGCGCGGGGGTGCTCGAGGACTACGCGTGCGTCGCCGAGGGGTACCTTTCCCTGTCCGGGGTGACCGGCGAAGCCAGCTGGGTCACCCTGGCGGGCGAGCTGCTCGATACCGCCCTGGACAGGTTCGGCGACTCGGCGGGCGGCTTCTACGACACCGCGGACGACGGCGAGCGGCTGATCTACCGGCCCGCCGACCCGGCGGACGGGCCAACCCCGTCAGGCACGTTCGCGGTCGCCGGTGCGCTGCTCAGCTACTCCGCGCTGAGCGGCTCGGCCAGGCACCGCGCCGCCGCTGCCGGGGCGCTGGGGCCGCTGCCGACGGTGGCCTCGCGCTATCCGCGCGCAGCCGGCTGGGGCCTCGCGGTGGCGGTGGCCATGGAGGCCGGGCCTGCCGAGATCGCGGTCGTCGGGCCGCCCGATGACCCCCGCACCGCTGCGCTGCACCGGACGGCCTTCCTCGCCGCGCCCCCGGGCGCGGTCATCGCGCTCGGCAATGGCGCAGGAAATGGGGCCGACGCCATACCGCTGCTGGCCGGCCGCGAGCCGGTGGGCGGTGCTGCCGCCGCGTATGTTTGCCGGGATTTTGCCTGTCGGCTGCCGGTATCGGAGGAGGAGGAGCTGCGCGCGGAGCTCGCGCCCGACCACCCCTAGGGGATAGCCGCCGCCATTACTGAACCAGCGGTGTAGACAGCTGCGTGCCTTTCGTTGCATGGTGATCTGGTGGCTTGCGCCAAGGGCCGATAACCGGGAGGACCGGGAGGGGAAGCAGTGCAGCTGCGCGACGGAGCACGTCGCATGCTGGCAACGCTCGGGACCGGGCTGGCGGTGCTGACCCTGGCCGTCGTCGGCAATGCTCCCTCGGCCCTCGCATCTCCCGTCGGCGCGCAGTCCGGATCCGGCCTGCAGCCCCCGGCGGAAGCCGGTGCTGCCACCCAGGTACTCCCCGGCCCATCCGGGCCAGCCCCGGTCACGGTCGCCCGCCTCTCCGGGTCATCCCCCGCCATGGCGCCCTTGCGCAAGCTGCTCGAGGCGGACCTGTTCGTGGTGGCGCCCACCACGCTGCCCAGCGGCGTCGCGACCGCGGTGCAGCGGCTGCGCGGCGTGGCCGCCGCGCAGCGGCTCGACGCGGCCAGGCTCGAGGTGGACGGCAAGCTCACCGCGACGCTCGGCGTGGACCCCTCCGAGTTCCGCGCGTTTGCGGCCAAGCCAGTCGCACAGTCGCTCGGTCTCTGGAAGAACGTGGCGGCCGGCGGCGTGGCCGTCTCGTACACCATGAGCAAGCTGGACAACCTGCCGATCGGCCACACCGTCCGGGTGACTGGCCGGCGCACCGAGGAACTGCCCGTGGCCGGCCTTGGCACGGTCGGCATCGGCGGGGTCGATGCCGTGGTCTCTGACGCCGTGGCGCGCTCGCTCGGGATACCGGCGGACAACGCGATCGTGATCAGCGCGCCCCACGCCGACCTGAGCACGCTGATGAAGCAGATCAAGAAGCTGCTGCCGCGCAGCGCTGCCGTCGCGTCCCTGGTCGCCCAGTCAGCGTCGTCGGGCGTTGCCGAGACCGGCGGCGCGGCCGGGATCGCCGGGACGGCCGCCGACGGGCCCGGGCTGACCTACGCCGAGGTGGTCGCGTTCCTCAAGGCGGCGGAGAGCAGGCTGGGCCTGCCTTACGTGTGGGGCGGCGACGGGCCGACCGTTTTCGACTGCTCGGGCCTGGTGCAGTGGTCTTTCGCCCAGGCGGGCGTGGTCATGCCGCGCGTGGCGGCGGAGCAGGCCCTGACCGGCCCGCAGGTTCCGCTGAGCGAACTGCAGCCCGGCGACCTGCTCTTCTACCACACGGACCCGACGGCGCCCGATTACATCTCGCACGTCGCCATCTATCTCGGCGACGGGAAGATGGAGCAGGCCCCGGAGCCCGGCCTCGACGTCGAGATCGTCCCGGCAGACTTTGGCTCCGAGTTCGCCGGCGCCGTGGCGGTATCCCCGAAGGTCGCGGCGGCAGTTGCGGGCGATCCCGCGGCCTGACGGCCCGTTCGGTGCATCACAAAACGGGTCATCTGCATCCCAGTCGGCCGCCAGAATCGCTGCCAGTCCCGACTTTTCACGTGTTCCAGTCATCACCTGACCTAATTTGATCTGGTTTGCGATTACCGAAAGCGTGAGAAGTCGAAATGATCAAGGTTGCCGGGCCCGCCGGGGGTCGGACGCCGGGGGCGGGGGGCGGGCGTCGGGGGGGCGGGGGCGGGGTTCTGCGGGTGGTGGGGGGCGGGGAACGGAATGATCTTGCCAGGGTTCAGCTTACAGCGTAATATTTATTACATGAGTACAGGAGACGAGGGCGGCTCCGCCGCCGAGCGGCTCCGCGGGTGGTTCGCAAGCCGCATGCCCGGTGACTGGTTCACCGGAGCGCCCGAGATCAACCTCGACCGCGAGGAGATCTCCGTCGTCGGCGAGCTGCCGGCGCCGGAGGCATCCGAGGGCATGACCGACGCGGAGCGCGCCAAGGCCGCCGAGGGACGCAGCCGGCGGTTCCGCGAGCAGACCCGGCAACAGCGCGTCGAGATCGCCCGCGAGGCCGAGCACCGGTTTGGCCGCAAGGTCTCCTGGGGCGTGATCTGCAACGAGAAGAAGGTGATGTTCACCACATTCTCGGTCCCGGTGATGACCAGGCTCCGGCAGCCGGAGCGGCTCGTGCTGGACACGCTGGTGGATGCCGGGGTGGCGCGCAGCCGCAGCGACGCTCTCGCGTGGTGCGTGCGGCTGGTCGGGGAGCACGAGGACACCTGGCTCGCGGATCTGAGGGAAGCCCTGCGTCACGTCGAGCAGGTGCGCGCCGAGGGCCCGCGCTCCTAAAGGCAGACGTTGGGCCAAGGCCGGGTCACCATGACTCTGGGCGCGGTGGATGGGCGCTCGTCACTTGTGCACGCACAGGCAAAGCAGCGAGATGACGCCGGCCAGATCGAGTGGTACCTGGACCACCAAGAGGAGCAAGCAGACGCGAGCTGTTGTACCCCAGCCCTTCTCGGCAGCCGTCAGGATCGTTCTCCACCCCTGGGACGAGACCTGCGCCCGGAGAGCAGGCATACGGCCTGGTGCTGTAGGTACTGCCACCGCAGCCTCCTGCCTCCTGAGCGACCGGGCGCCCTGGCGTCTAGTCCCCGCCGTCGAGAGCGGAAGCGACGCGGCGGTGCGCCTGCCAGATTTCCTCGGGCAGGTTGGCGAACTGCTCCAGGTGCTCGGCGCGGTACTTCATCTCCTGCCGCCACCGAGGGGTGTCGATGGTCAGGATCGTCTCGAGGTCGTGCGGGGCGATGGCGACCCCGTCGAGGTCAAGCTCGTCTTTGGTCGGGACGATGCCGACCGGCGTCTCGACACCGCGGACTTCGCCCGCGGCCAGGCGCAGCAGCCAGAGCAGCGGCCGCAGGTTGTCGCGGTAGCCGGGCCACAGGTAGTGCCGGTCCTCGGGGTCGCGCTGGAACCAGTTGACGTGGGCGAAGATCGGCTGGCTCGCCGCCGCGCCGATGACGTTCAGCCAGTGGGCGGCGTACGCGCCCTCGGGGTAGGACATGAACGGCCGCATCGACATCGGGTCGTAGCGCAGCAGCCCGTCGACGCCCTCGGCCGCGAACGTCGCCTCCGCACCCAGCGTCAGCCCGTCATAGACGCCCTCCGCGAGATCGGTGATCGCGCGGATGAGCGGCTCACGGTCGCTCGCGCGGCCGCCGAAGATGATCGCGTCGATCGGGACGCCCTTCGGGTCGTCGAAATCCGGCGCGATGTTCGGCACGTTGGCCAGCGTCGTGGTGAACCGGCTGTTCGGGTGGGCCCACGGTTTGCCCGCGTCCTGCGCCGGCCGCTCGGAAATGAGCGCGCCGGTCCAGTCGCGCCAGCCGCTGACGTCGGCGGGGGGCTCGGGGGTGCGCCCCTCCCACCACACCTCCTGCGTGTCATCGTTGTACGCCACGTTGGTGAATATCGCCCCGGTGCCCGGCGCCACCGATCCGAGCGCGATCGGGTTCGTGGTCTCGTTGGTGTCCTTGGCCACGCCGAACACGCCGAACTCGGGGTTGATCGCGTAGATCTTGCCGTCGTCGGGGTCGACGCGCAGCCACGCGATGTCGTCGCCGTAGAAGTAGACCTCGTAGCGGTCGCCGAGGGCGTCCGGGGCGAGCATCATCGCCAGGTTGGTCTTGCCTGAGGCGCTGGGGAAGCCGCCGCAGATGTGGTACTGCTTCCCGGTCTGCTTGTCGGCGATGCCGATGAGCATGAACTGCTCGGCGAGGAACTCGCCTGAGGCCCAGCCGTCATAGGCGGCCTGCCGCAGCCCATGCGCGATCTTGCCGAGCAGCGCGTTGCCGCCATAAGAGGAGCCGAAATGCAGAATGGTCCGCTCATCGGCGAACGTGACGAAGTACCGCTTGTCGTCGGGGGTTCCCTGGCCCAGGGTCTCCAGGTCGCCGGTGACGTGCACGGCGCGGACGAAGCTGCCCGGGTCCGCGAGGTTGTCGATGTACTCCACCCCGACGCGCGCCATGCGGATCATGTGCAGCGCGACCGTGCGGGTGTCGGTGAGCTCGACACCCGCTGCGTACCGCTCGAGCGGTGACCCCACCGGCGCCATCAGGTACGGCACGACGTACATCGTCTTCCCGGCGGATGCGCCCCGCATGAGGCCCTCGAGGAGCGGGCGCATCTCGTCGGCCGGGTGCCAGTTGTTGTAGACGCCCTTGTCGCCGGGATTGCTCGTGGCGACGATCGTGCGCTCCTCCGAACGCGCGGTGTCCTTGACGTAGCTGCGTGAGTAGTACAGCCCTTCGCCGGCGGGCACGATCTCCCCTTCGGCGAGAGCCTCGCTGACGAGCCGCGCATCGTCGGCCGCGCTGACGACCTCGATCCGTGCGGCTCCGGTGAGCTCGGCCCAGTACCGCACGTACTCGCGGACGTGAACGTTTCTCAGTCCCGCCCCGTCAAGTGCTGCGTGCACGTCGACCATCGCCCGTCCTCTCGGCTGCCTGAAGG
>Ga0335073_10012178_pt1 | contig 12077 bp, 9 predicted proteins | sample Lox_Sample_22_FD_207093 | JGI IMG/M metagenome (GOLD analysis project Ga0335073, IMG submission 207093) | Soil microbial communities from Loxahatchee National Wildlife Refuge, Florida, United States - Lox_Sample_2.2 | ecosystem: Environmental > Terrestrial > Soil > Wetlands | place: USA: Florida... | reverse complement strand
GCGCGGACAGCGATGCAACGGAGCGTGCGGCGTCGGCCCGAACCTGATCGGTCAGGCCCAGCACACCGACCGCGACGCCGTTGACCAACACGATGGCAGCGGTGGCGCCGGACTCCAGGATCGGCGCCAGTTGGGCCACCGGTGCGCCCCGGTAGCTGTGCGGGCTGCAGATCTCGACGAAATCGTGACCCACGGTGGCGCGGACCCCGCGACCCGGCAGCGCGCGGAAGTCTTCGGCGGGCGGGATGACCATGCCACGCATCCGAGCATCCTCGACGATCGCCCGCCCCAGTGGGTGCTCGCTGGATTGTTCTGCGGCAGCGGCCAATTGGAGTAGTCGCTGGGCGTCTATTCCGTTGCGGCCGGTGGTGTCCAGCGGTGCCAGAGCTTCAACGGTGGTGAGTCGCGGGACGCCGCAGGTCAGGGTGCCGGTCTTGTCCAGCGCGACGACGCTGGTGTCGGCGAGGTGCTCGACGACGACCGCCGACTTGACCAGTACCCCGTGCCGCCCCGCGTTGGCGATCGCCGACAGCAGCGGCGGCATGGTGGCCAGCACCACGGCACACGGCGAGGCCACGATCATGAACGTCATGGCGCGCAGCAGCACCGCTTGCAGGTGGGTGCCCATCAGCAGCGGAATGACGATGAGCGCGATGGTGGCGACCACTACCCCGACCGAATAGCGCTGCTCGATCTTCTCGATGAACAGCTGGGTCTTGGCCTTGGTGGCCGATGCTTCAGCCACCAGTTCGACAATGCGCGAGACGACGGAGTTGGACGGATCACGGGTGACCACCAAGTGCAGCACCCCAGACCCGTTGACGGTGCCGGCGAACACCTCGTCGCCGCAGCATTTGGCGGCCGGCATCGACTCACCGGTGATGGAGCATTGGTCCACCTCGGAAGACCCGGACACCACGACGCCGTCGCCGGGAATCCGCTCCCCCGGTCGCACCACCACCCGGTCGCCCACGACCAGCTCACCGGCCGGCACCACGTGCTCGCGTCCGTCACCATCGAGCACGACGGCCTGATCCGGCGCGAGGCCCAGTAGTCCCTTGACCGAATCCGCGGTGTGTTTGGTCGCCACGTCGTCGAGCGCGCCGGAGGTGGCGAAGATGACGATCAGCAGGGCGCCGTCGAAGATCTGCCCGATCGCGACCGCTCCGATCGCCGCGACGATCATCAGCAGGTCCACGTCGAGGGCCTTCTTCCGCAACGCTTGCGCGCCGGCCCATGCCGAGCCCCATCCGCCGGTGAGATAGCAAGCCAGATACAGCGACCACCACACGGTCTGGGGGGCACCGTTGAGCTGAGCGATCAGCCCGATCAAAAACAGCGCCAACGCGACAGCCGCCCACCGCACCGAAAGCACGGACCACAGAGCCGCTCGCCAACTCAAAGGCTTTGCAATTCGATCACGATCGAAACAAGCCTCTTGAGCGGTCACGTCGAGAGCGGTCAGAGTCATGCCGGCGGCCTCACAAGGGGTGGTGGGGTTCGACAAAGAACAAGCAAAGTGTATAGATGTAGACATCTACATATGTCTCGGTTTTATTTCGGTATGTGATTGAATTGACCTATGGCACAAGGCAAGCGAGGCAAGCCTTACCATGCTGGCCGGCCACCGACCCTGGACCATGCGGCGGCCGCCAGAGTCGCGGACACGCTGCAGGCCCTGGCATCTCCGACGCGCCTGCTCATCCTGACCCGGCTACGGCAATCACCCTGCTCGGTCACCGACCTGGCGACCGCGGTCCGGATGGAACAGCCCTCGGTCTCACACCAGCTCCGGTTGCTGCGCAACCTCGGCCTGGTCGCTCGCGACCGAAACGGACGCAGCGTCGTCTACCGGCTGTACGACGACCACGTCGCCGCCCTGCTCGACGAGGCGGTCTATCACGTCGAGCACCTCGGGCTCGGCGCTCGCGACACCACGGCTTAGTAGCGTGAGCAGGTTACGGTTGCGTACATTTTCCCAAGTCAGACAGACTTAGCTCGAAATCAGCCGCCTTCTCAACGATCAGAGGGAACTGCATTGGGCCACTACATCGCCAACATCCGCGATCTTGAGTTCAACCTATTCGAGGTCCTCGACATAGGCGCCGTGCTGGGCGCCGGACCGTACAGCGAGTTGGACGAAGACACCGTCCGGACGATCTTGGCCGAAGCCGCACGCCTGGCCGAAGGGCCGATCGCCGAGTCCTACGCCTCCGCGGACCGTAACCCGCCGGTATTCGACCCGGAGACACACAGCATCAGCCTGCCCGACCCCGAGTTGCTGAAATCCGTGGATGCGATCAAAGAGGCCGGGTGGTGGCGCCTGGGTCTGGCCGAGGATATCGGTGGTATCGCCGCACCCCCGCCGCTGACCTGGGCGGTCGCCGAGATGATCTTCTCCGCCAACGCCTCCGCGTGCTTCTACGTGATGGGGCCGCCGATGTCCCGGGCGCTCTACGCCGAAGGCAACGACCAGCAGAAGCGCTGGGCGGCAGAAGGCCTGGAGCGCGGCTGGCAGGGCACCATGGTGCTCACCGAACCCGACGCGGGTTCCGACGTCGGTGCCGCACGCGCCAAAGCCTTCGAACAGCCCGACGGCACCTGGCACATCGAGGGTGTCAAGCGGTTCATCTCCGGCGGCGATGTCGGCGATACCGCCGAGAACATCTTCCATCTGGTGCTGGCCCGGCCCGAAGGCGCCGGCCCGGGCACCAAAGGGTTGAGCCTGTTCTACGTGCCGAACTACCTCTTCGACCCGGACACGCTCGAACTCGGTCCGCGCAACGGGGTTTTCGTCACCGGGCTGGAGCACAAGATGGGCCTGAAGTCCTCCCCGACGTGCGAGGTGTCCTTCGGCATCACCGATGTGCCCGCGGTCGGCTACCTGGTGGGCGACAAACACAACGGCATCGCGCAGATGTTCACCGTGATCGAGAACGCCCGCATGACCATCGGCGTCAAGGCCGCCGGCACCCTGTCCACCGGCTACCTGAACGCACTGGCCTACGCGAAGGAGCGGATCCAGGGCGCGGACATGACTCAGATGACCGACAAGACCGCGCCGCGGGTCACGATCATGCACCACCCCGACGTGCGGCGCAGTCTGATGACCCAGAAGGCCTACGCCGAGGGCCTGCGGGCGTTGTATCTGTATGCAGCGGCGCATCAGGATAGTGAAGTCGCACAACGGGTTTCGGGTGCAGATCTGAGCATGGCACACCGCGTCGACGATCTGCTGCTGCCGATCGTCAAGGGAGCGAGTTCGGAACGGGCCTTCGAGATCCTGACCGAATCGCTGCAGACACTGGGCGGCTCGGGTTTCTTGACCGACTACCCAATCGAGCAGTACCTGCGCGATGCCAAGATCGACTCACTCTACGAGGGCACCACGGCCATCCAGGCGCTGGACTTCTTCTTCCGCAAGATCATCCGCGACCACGGCAGCTCCCTGCAGCATGTGACGGCCCAGATCACCCGCACCATCGACACCTGCGACGAGTCGCTGAAGTCGCACGTCGAGCACCTGCAGGCCGCGCTCGAGGACGTCACCGCGATGACGGAGGCCCTGACCGGTTACCTGATGTCCGCCGCGGAAAACCCGACCGACATCTACAAGGTGGGCCTCGGGTCGGTGCGGTACCTGCTCGCCGTCGGAGACCTGCTGATCGGCTGGCTGCTACTCAAGCAAGCCGACGTCGCGCACGCCGCGCTGCAGAGCGGGCCTTCGGCAAGCGACGCGGCGTTCTATAAGGGGAAGATCGCGACCTCGGCGTTCTTTGCCAAGAACATGCTTCCCAAGCTGACGGCGCTGCGTAACGTCATCGAGACACTCGACGACGACATTATGCGGCTGCCGGAGGATGCCTTCTGAAGACACAGTCTGCGCACAGCTCCATCGGGTAAACCCGATCGTCGAGACCTTTTCACGATCGGAGAAACGTTGATGCGTGCCACCCCCCGACTCGCGCGAGTCGCGGTCCTCGCCGTTACCGGCGCCGCCGCACTGTCCCTCGCGGCGTGCAGTTCGACGAGCCCACCACCAAGCGGGACCACCTCGTCAAGCACTGTCTCGTCCTCCCCCACGACAACCACGTCGGGATCGCCGACTTCGTCAACGCCCGGTGGCGAAGCGGAAGTCAACGGACTGATCGCGTCGGTGGCCAACAACTCGGCGCAGGTGACCCAGCATGGCGGGAACACGACGGTGAATTTCGGCGGGTCGACCAAGGTCACCGAGACCAGTTCGGCTGCGCTGAACGACGTCACCCAGGGCAGCTGCGTCAGCATTCACGCAACCCACGACTCGCGTCGCAGCAACCCGGTCACCGCGGCGTCCGTGCGGATCAGCCCCGCCGTCGACGGCAAATGCCCACAAGGCAAGGAGCCCGCGCCAGAATCGACGACCACGCCGCCGTCCAGCCCGACGACGACGACGCCCAGCCCCACGACGACGACAAAGCCGGCCAAGAGGTCGAACATCGTGGGCACGGTCGCTTCGGTTTCGGGTAACACGATCAATGTCACCACCACCGATGCCGGCGGCAATACCTCACAAGCTGCCGCGACGGTCAACGACAAGACCAGTTACACCAAGGAGGCCCCGGCCAACATTCAGGCGATCACGCAGGGCAAGTGCATGACGGCGAAGGGAACCAAGGACAGCGGCGGCGCGCTGCAGGCGACGACGATCGACCTGCGACAGGCCACCAATGGCAAGTGCGGTCACGACCACGACAGGTGACCGCTACCGACGACATGTGAGAGCAACGGTGCTGCGGGTATCCGCATACATGCAAAGCGCACGAGGGACTCGAGTCGCGGTCCTCGCGGTCGCCTTGGTGTGCGTGTCTGCGTGCGGCACATCGAGCAACGGCGGGAACCCCTCGTCGTCGGCCGGCCCGACCAGTTCGGCGCCCAGTTCGGCGCCGAGCTCAGGACCCAGTTCAGGGCCCAGTTCGTCGCCGAAGCCGCCACCGCCACCGCTGGCGCCAGCGCCCAAGGACCGTGTCGAGGGCATGGTCAACTCGGTATCGGGCGGCGTGATCCACCTCAGAACCCGGAGCGGATCGGCGACGGTGGACTTCGAACCGGCGACTGTGATCAGCGAGGCCGGGCCGGCTCACCTGACCGACGTCACCGCGGGCAGTTGCATCAGCGCACACGCCGCGCCGGGAGGAGCTCCGGGTGCCATCACCGCGGAATCCGTGCTGATCAGCCCTGCCGTCGATGGCAAGTGCGTACCGCCCCCGGAGGAGGAACCAAGCGGCAAACCTGCCGCCCCGCCGCCCGCCGCACCCACCGGCGTCTTCGGCCAGGTGGGCTCCGTCGCGGACAACACCATCGTCGTCAACCGCATCGGTCCTGACGGCCAACCCACTTCCACCAATGTGGCCGTGACCGGCTCGACTTCCTACACGAAAGACACAGTCACCAACGATCACTCGATCCAGAACGGGAAGTGCTTGGCGGCGCAGGGCACCGAAAGCGATGGAGCGTTGCACGCGACGGCCATCAGCCTGCAACCGTGCCCGCCGATGGGGCGCCCCCACCCTCATCTCCCGCACCTGCCGCCGATCCCGATTCCGCACCACCGCTAGCGGGCGGACTCGCTTGACGGCGTTACTGATTCAGACAGTGAAGCCCAGCGCGCGGAGTTGCTCGCGCCCGTCCTCGGTGATCTTGTCCGGGCCCCAGGGCGGGTTCCACACCCAGTTGATCCGGATTTCGTTGACCAGACCGCTGCCGACGAGCGCCGAGCGCGACTGGTCTTCGATGACGTCGGTGAGCGGGCAGGCGGCGGATGTCAGCGTCATGTCGATCAGCGCGACCTTGCCCTCGTCACCCGATTCCAGGTTCAGGCCGTAGACCAGCCCAAGGTCGACGACGTTGATGCCCAGTTCGGGGTCGACCACGTCACGCATCGCCTCCTCGATATCGAAGAGCAGTTCGTCATCCGGTGCGCTGGTTTCGCTCATCCCTGACCTCCTCGAAGGATTCACTGGCCTGTGACAGTGCATCTTTAAACGCCATCCAACCGAGCAGCGCACACTTGACCCGCGCGGGGTATTTGGCTACACCGGCGAACGCTACTCCGTCGCCTAGAACGTCCTCGTCACCCTGCACGGTTCCGCGCGAGGACACCATTTCGGTGAATGCGTCGACGGTCTTCAACGCCTCCGGCACGCTCTGGCCGATCACCTGTTGGGTGAGCACCGACGTCGCCGCCTGGCTGATCGAACACCCTTGCCCGTCGTAGGAGATGTCTACGACGCTGCCGCCGTCGTCAGACAGCGACACCCGCAGCGTCACCTCGTCCCCGCACACCGGGTTGACGTGAGATACCTCAGCGCCGAACGGCTCCCGCAGTCCGCGGTGCTGCGGGTGTTTGTAGTGGTCCAGGATCACGTCCTGATAGATCTGCTCGAGGCGCAATGTCATTCTCTCCCAAAGAAATCCAGCGCCCGTTGTACGCCGGCCAGCAAGCGGTCGACCTCGTCGAGCGTGTTGTACACGGCGAACGACGCGCGCGCGGTGGCCGCGACGCCGAACCTGCGATGCAGCGGCAATGCGCAGTGATGTCCGACCCGCACGGCGACGCCGTCGTCGTCGAGCACCTGACCGACGTCATGGGCATGCACCCCGTCGACGACGAACGCCACCGGCGAGCCGCGGTCCTGCATCGAGGTGGGTCCGACGATGCGGACGCCCTCGATCCCGGACAGGCCGGCGATGGTCGCGGCAACCAGTTCGCGTTCGTGAGCTTCGACGGCATCCATGCCGATGGCGTCCAGATAGCGTGCGGCGGCGGCCAACCCGACGACCTGGGAGGTCATCGGGGTACCCGCCTCGAACCGCTGCGGCGCGGGCGCGTAGGTCGAGGCGTCCATGGCGACCGTCTCGATCATGGAACCACCGGTCAAAAACGGCGGCATCGCTTGCAGCAGGTCGCGGCGGGCGTACAACACGCCGATACCGTTGGGCCCCAGCATTTTATGCCCGGAGAAGGCGGCGAAGTCGACATCCAGCGCGTGCAGGTCCACCGGCTGGTGTGGCACCGACTGGCAGGCGTCCAGGACGGTCAGCGCGCCTATTTCTTTGGCGCGGGCCACCAATTCGCCCACTGGCGCCAGTGCGCCGGTCACATTCGAATGATGGCTGAATGCGACGACTTTCACCCGCTCGTCGAGTCGCCGCGAGTCCAGGTCGATGCGGCCGTCTTCAGACACGCCGTACCAGCGCAGGGTGGCTCCGGTGCGCCGGGCCAGCTCTTGCCACGGGACGAGGTTGGCGTGGTGCTCCAGTTCGGTGGTGACAATAACGTCGCCGGGCTGCACCGCCCACTCGAAACGGTTGTCCCCCAGCACATATGACACCAGATTCAGCGACTCGGTGGCGTTCTTGGTGAAGACCAGCTCGTCGACGTGGGCGCCGACGAACGCCGCGATCTCGGCCCGGCCCTGCTCGTAGGCGTCGGTGGCCTCCTCCATCAGCTGGTGCGCACCGCGGTGCACGCCGCCGTTGGAGGTGAGCAGGAACTCACGCTCGGCGTCGAGCACCTGCAGTGGGCGCTGCGACGTCGCGCCGGAATCCAGATACGCCAACTGATTTCCGCCCCGCATGACACGCTTCAGGATGGGGAAATCGGCGCGGATCGCCGCGAGGTCCAATGGGGTCACTGAGGCCGTCATCGTCAAGCCCCGGTGGCGGCCGCTTGGGTAAACCGCTCGTAGCCGTTCTGCTCGAGTTCGTCGGCCAGTTCCGACCCGCCGGATTCGGCGATGCGCCCGCCGACGAACACGTGCACGTACTCCGGGTGGATGTAGCGCAGGATGCGGGTGTAGTGCGTGATCAGCAGGATCCCGCCATGCTCCGCCTCGGCGTAGCGGTTCACGCCCTCGCTGACCACCCGCAACGCGTCGACGTCCAGGCCGGAATCGGTCTCGTCGAGAATGGCGATCTTGGGCTTGAGCAGCTCCAGCTGCAGGATCTCGTGGCGCTTCTTCTCGCCACCGGAGAAACCCTCGTTGACGTTGCGCTCGGCGAAGGCCGGGTCGATATCGAGGCCGGCCATCGCGGCCTTGACCTCTTTGACCCAGAGCCGCAGTTTCGGCGGCTCGCCCCGGATGGCCGTGGCCGCCGAACGCAGGAAATTCGACACCGAGACACCGGGCACCTCGACGGGGTACTGCATGGCCAGAAACACTCCGGCGCGGGCGCGTTCGTCCACGCTCATGTCCAGGACGTTGGCGCCGTCCAGGGTGATCGATCCCGAGGTGACCCGGTATTTGGGGTGACCGGCGATGGCGTAGGACAGCGTGGACTTGCCCGAGCCATTGGGGCCCATCAACGCATGCGTCTCACCGGATTTCACGGTCAGGTCGACGCCCCTGAGGATGGGGATCTCGCGTTCCCCGTCGGCGGCGTTGGGGTTGTCGACACTGACGTGCAGGTCTTTGATTTCCAGAGTCGTCATGAGGTAGCAGTCTTTTCCGTGATTTCCAGTTCGTGTTCGATGGCTGCGGTCAGGCGGTCCCGGACATCGGGCACCGCGATCTTGGAGATGATCTCGCCGAAGAAGCCGCGCACCACCAACCGGCGGGCCTGCTCTTCGGGGATGCCGCGGGAACGCAGGTAGAACAGTTGCTCGTCGTCGAATCGTCCGGTGGCGCTGGCGTGTCCGGCGCCGACGATCTCGCCGGTCTCGATTTCCAGGTTGGGCACCGAGTCGGCGCGGGCGCCGTCGGTGAGCACCAGGTTGCGGTTCACCTCGAAGGTGTCGGTTCCGGTGGCCTCGGCCCGGATCAGCACGTCGCCTATCCAGACGGTGTGCGCGTCGGGCAGGTTCGACGCCGGATCTCCTTGCAGCGCACCCTTGTACAGCACGTTGGACCTGCAGTCGGGGTGGGCGTGGTCGACCAGCAGCCTCGATTCGAGGTGCTGACCGTCGTCGGCGAAGTACAGGCCCAGGAGCTCGGCGTCCCCGCCGGTGCTGTTGAACCGCACGTTGGCCGACAACCGCACCACCTCGCCGCCGAGCGTGACGGTGACGTGGCGCAGCACCGCGTCCTTGCCGAGGATTGCGTGGTGGGCGCTGAGGTGCACCGTGTCGTCGGCCCAGTCGGCGATCCACACGACGGTGAGTCGCGCGGCGTCGCCGACGACGAATTCGACGTTGTCCGCGTAGGTTCCACTGCCCCGGTGGTCGATGATGACGACGGCCTCGCCGAGCTCTTCGACCCGGATCTGCAGGTGCCCGTAGGCCACCGCGCCTGTGCCGGGTCCGGTGACGGCGACGTTGACCGGTTCGGCGATCTGCGTGTCGCGTCCGACGGTGATCAGCGTTGCCGAGTTGAACGACGAAAACGCTTGGGCTGCAACGCGGTCAGCAGGAACCCCGCCTTGCCCGAGGCGATCGTCGCCGCGGCGCACCGTCTCGGTCCGCACGCCGGGCAGCTCGCTGACGGCGATCTGAGCGCTTCCGGTGGCGTTAGCGGACCCGTCGTGCAGGCCACGCAGTCGCCTCAGCGGGGTGAATCGCCAGAGCTCGTCGCGGCCGTGCGGAACCTCGAACGCGTCAACATCGAAGGAGGAGAACAACTCCCCCTTATTCAATGCAGCGGTCATCCGACCGCGCCCTCCATCTGCAGCTCGATCAGCCGGTTGAGCTCCAGCGCGTACTCCATCGGCAGTTCCTTGGCGATCGGCTCGACGAACCCGCGCACCACCATCGCCATGGCCTCGTCCTCGGTGAGCCCGCGGCTCATCAGGTAGAACAGCTGGTTCTCGCTGACCTTGGACACGGTGGCCTCGTGGCCCATCGTGACGTCGTCCTCGCGGATGTCGACGTAAGGGTAGGTGTCGCTGCGGCTGATCGTATCGACCAGCAGCGCATCGCATTTCACGCTGGACTTGGAGCCGTGCGCGCCCTTGTTGACTTGCACCAGCCCTCGATAGGAGGTGCGGCCGCCGCCGCGCGCGACCGACTTGGACACGATGTTGCTCGACGTGTTGGGCGCCAGGTGCAGCATCTTGGCGCCGGTGTCCTGATGCTGGTCTTCGCCGGCGAACGCCACCGAGAGCACCTCACCCTTGGCGTGCTCGCCGGTCATCCAGACCGCCGGGTACTTCATGGTCACCTTGGACCCGATGTTGCCGTCGACCCACTCCATGGTGGCTCCGGCCTCGGCGCGGGCGCGCTTGGTGACCAGGTTGTAGACGTTGTTCGACCAGTTCTGGATCGTGGTGTAGCGAACGCGTGCATGGGGTTTCACGACTATCTCGACCACTGCCGAGTGCAACGAGTCCGATTTGTAAATGGGCGCGGTGCAGTTGTGCACCGCGAAGCCGTAGGCGAGGTAGCTGTCGGGCGCTTCGACGTCGAGGTTGTACACGGGCTCGTGCGCCTCTCGCACCGCGCGCTTCTTGATCGGCACGGCGAAGTAGTCGCCGCAGTCGCGGGCCTGCTTGGGTCCGTGGCCACCCTCGGTCCACTGGACCTGGTAGATGTCCTTGCGCATGACATTGCGGCCCATGATGACACCCGGACCTGCCGGCCGGCGCAGCTCGACGGTGGCGTAGTGACCCAGTCGCGCCAGGATCGACTGCAGCTGGAACGCCCAGACACGTGACGTCGTGTGAACCCGCTTCCAGAGCGCGCCGCCGCGTTCGATGATGTTGCCGTCGCCGTTGACATAGGCGTCCACCAACTCGCGCAGGAAGATCTCGTCCTGACGCATCAGGAGATCGGACAACTTCTTTTTCGACGATCCGATGCCGACGTTGTCGCGCATCGCGGCGTAGCCCGCCTTCGTGTAGACGGTCACGCGCGCCGAGTGCTTGTGCTCCTCGACCAATACCGAACCAGACTTCTCGTAGAGCGACTTGCACGCCTGGCGCACGTCCTCGACGTATTCGAATTCATCACTGTGGAACGAGAAGATCAGCGACTCACAGTTGTTGGTGAGGCACGCGTGACCCTCGGCCAGGTAGTAGCCGGCGAGCCGCGCGAACTCGAGCGGCAGCACCGTCTTGTGCGGGATCGGCTTCGGCTTGGGGTAAATCAGGAAGTCGCCCTCGGCCACGTCCTTTGCCGCGATCCACCGCGGCTCGGCAACACGCAGCTTGGCACTATTGACTTCCGCCTTCCATCCGTTGCGTTCCTTGCGCATGACGCGCACCTCGGCGCGCGGGACGACGAGCAAGGGGTGCTCTGCTGTGACGGAGAATTTGTTGGCGGGCGACATCGGCGTGAAGGTGAACAATTCGCCATTGAGGTCGCGCATTTGCACCGCGGTGACGCGATGCGGCCGGCCATCGTGGCCAGTGACGTAATCACCGACGCGAATCGACTCGATGGGCCGCAGGTCGCCGTCCGCGGTCGTGATCAGCTCACCTGCCGGCAGGCAGCCCTCGACGTAATGCACGTAGGAGCCCTCGTCGGCGATGATCAGCGTTCGCTCGAACTGGCCCATGTTCTCGGTGTTGATCCGGAAATACGCCTGCAGCGGGATGTCGACGCGCACACCCGGCGGGACGTAAATAAAAGAACCGCCACTCCACACCGCGGTATTCAATGCAGAAAACTTATTATCGCCTGCCGGAATTACTGTTCCAAAATATTTCTGGAAAATCTCTGGATGCTCCCGCAAACCAGTATCGGTGTCCAGGAAGATAACGCCTTGGGCTTCCAGGTCCTCTCGGATCTGGTGGTAGACCACCTCGGAGTTGTGTACCACGAGTCCTGCAGCCACAAAATTATGTGGACCGTCGACCTCGATGTCATACACCGGCTCGATGGCATACGGTTCGATTGACTTGACCCGCTCGAAGCCAAGCCAATCGTTGGTGTGCGCTCGGATCGTCGTCCCGTGCGAACTGTTGGACGAATGCACGTAGCGGCGGCGACCGAAGCGGTCTGTTCGCTTCAGATTGCGGCATCCGAGGCGCTCGAAGTCACCGGAAATCCCTAGGCGCCAAGCAATCTGCATGCGTTCCGGGGCGTGCCGGTACGGCTGAGTGAACGACCAAGGCCCGCCCGCGCGCAGCCCGGAAAGTTCGGCAAGCTCCCGGGCTTGATT
>Ga0335073_10012177_pt1 | contig 12077 bp, 7 predicted proteins | sample Lox_Sample_22_FD_207093 | JGI IMG/M metagenome (GOLD analysis project Ga0335073, IMG submission 207093) | Soil microbial communities from Loxahatchee National Wildlife Refuge, Florida, United States - Lox_Sample_2.2 | ecosystem: Environmental > Terrestrial > Soil > Wetlands | place: USA: Florida... | reverse complement strand
CCACCCACCCTTTGAGTCGGCCTCGACGTCGTCCCGCTCGACAAGCAGCCGCACCACCGCCTCGTGGCCTCCCGCTGCTGCATGCGACAGAGGAGTCTGATAATTCCAACCTGTTAAGTCGGCCTCGACGTCGTCCCGCTCAACCAGCAGCCTAACTACTGCCTCGTGGCCTTTCGCTGCCGCCCCAGAAAGCGGTCTCCGCGCAGCGTACTTTGAGTCGGCCATGACGTCGTCCCGCTCGAGTAGCAGCCGTACCACCCCCTCGTGGCCTCTCGCTGCCGCCCAACAAAGCGATGTCCACATATCGCACGCCTTTGAGTCGGCGTTGACATTGCCCCGCTCGAGTAGCAGCCGTACCACATCCTCGTGGCCGTTCCGCGCCGCCCAAAGCAATGGCGATCGCTTAGAGCTATCTCTTGATTCTATATCGACTGTTGCTATCGCCATCAGCAGTTTGACCATTGCCTCGTGCCCGTTCGCGGCGGCGTACGAGAGAGGCGTTCTTCCCCCGTTGTTCTTAGCATTTGGATCGAAGCCTTTCTCGGTAATAAGCCAGGCAGCTGCAGCTGTTTTACCATGTTCTGCAGCATCGTGCAATGCTGAATTATCCTGTGTATCTTTAGCATCGAAGTCGAACCCACTCTTTAGAAGCAGACGCAATATTGTAGTATCATCCTTTTGTGCCGCTAGGTGAATCGCTGTCTTCCCTGTTTCTGTCGTAATGCTGCCATCTATGCCTAATTCCAGGAAACGCCGGACCGCTTGAACTCTGCCCGATTCAACTGCAGTCAACCATTTCCGGCGATTTCGAGATGCTTGCTGCAGTTTGATAGCTTTCTGGTACGTATTTTGAAGATTATTCGGCCCAGCCTGTCCATCTAGGACTTTCTCCATTCCATGAATCTTACGCATATGCCTTTGTAAGTTATCTCTGCGCGTGAACGCGGGTACGGTGCAGCCCTCATATTGACACTGAAACCTGGACTGAACGTTGCTGTGCCGATTCTTGTGTCGTTCTAAATTGTCACGTAGAGAAAACGCAGCGTCACAAATATGGCATTTGAAAGGCTTTTTGTGCGTATCCTCATGCCGACTTATGAAATTAGTCTCAGTCACTTTAGTTGGTGATGTTGAAGGGTGAGATTTACGTGTATGACTTGCGAGTATTGCAGATCTTGCCACAATATTGGCATGTCCATGGCTCTAAGGCGGCAGAACGTTTACGGCATTTCGCTATATCTTCCTCCATTTCGATATGGGAAATCAAACCAGTCAGTTATTGTCAGATGTTGACAGTTTGCATATAGTCCCGAGCGTATATTAGTCTGAATCCACCGTGATGTTTCGCAAGGCTCAGTAGAAAAGGGCGCGAAAAGGATTGCGACACTCTATGCGGCGTCCCAACTCACAAAAAGCATGAGCCCACAAAGAGCGTCGATGGGCAAGTTTGATTCGCCGCCCGGAGCATGGGCTGACCGCTCTACGAGCACTTTTAAAGTTCACATCTACCCAACTGACAACGTTGTTGCTCCAACTTTGTTGTTTGACGAGATCAGCTCTTCCGGTTTCACCTGTTTTACTTTGCCGTTCACTACAAGCAGCACGTCAATAAGGACATCCTTAAGAGAGTCAGCATTTACTCTAAATCATTCCGGCAACTTTCGCTTGCAGTCGTACGACATGGAGCAGAGAGAATCGAACGAAAGCACACAGAACACTCATATGTACTCCCCCTTTGAAATAGGGGGGAACACTTCGTGAGTTTTTTTTTTACTTGCTGACGCGGGTATTCCTCTCCAGATGTCCACGTAGTCAACTCTCCCCCCGAAACGGCAATTTAGTCGTATGTGATTGGTCGCCCTTGTCAATGGGCTCGGGTGCCAGGGCGTACTCTCTCCGATCTGATCAAGAGCCCTCGATCTATTTCAACCAAGACGAAGCTGGCACTCTATTGGATGATTTGTTGTCGCCTCTACTTAGCTGTTGTATGCCTCTGACTGAAAACTTCTGCGAAACCGGTCTCAACATAATACCTCCGTTCGGCTATGACGAAAATTATTCTACTGACACATGGACTGATCCTGTTCAATACGCTGGATCGTTCCCAGCCGGTACATATGCACTTCCAGCTTTGTGCAACGCAGTGGAACTGCACAGTCTTACCACGACCCCAATCAACTTCGATGAGGCCTCCCACCAAGTTGGACAACTACAATCCACAGCGTTTCCTAATTCTCTTTATGCAGAAGCTGCGACTCATTCTACCTACGCTGGTGATCTTCCTGTTCCGACCGACACTTTCCAAGAGGATGCTTGTAGACCATCTCACGCTGCGCAGCGCCCGACGCCATTGGTTCGCGAAATTCGGAACGTGGTTGCAATTCCTCGAAATCCGCCAAGTGTGAATGCTTCTCAACCTAGGTCTAATGATGGTCGCATTTGGTGCAAGGCTTCTGGCTGCACTAGCTCTTTCAGCCGTCTCTCGGACCTCCACCGACACCAGCGAGGAAAACATTCCGGCCCACGTCGCTGCTGCCCTATATCCGGTTGTAAAAGAAGACATTATCGCCGAGACAAGCTCAAGGCGCACCTCCTTGAAGGGCACAAATTAAATGCTAGCGAGGCAGATGCGCTTTGCACCGCGTGGAAACGCGAAGCATCGGGGAGTCCGAGTGCTGGAATTCGCCATTAAACCATGGTGATGAGCATAATTACTCAGTATACTCGTTCGTAAAGGATGTGAGAGGAGTATGGTTCTATTATTTTACACATAGCTTTGATCTACTTTGACCGTAGTTTGAATGAATCTTTGCCTCACTTGGTGAATTCCTTCGTAGCTTCTAAAATGAGGTCCACCACTTCCTTTGGCTTACTCAGCATAGGTGAATGACTGGTGGCAATCTCTCTGACCGTGATATCTGCCGAATCCTTGACCATCCCTACAAACATCTTCTGTGCCTCGACCGGTAGTGCCTTGTCCTCGGTTGTGATCAACATCCACACCGGCACGTCCCGCCAGCCAGGATACATGACGTCTGCGCCCTCCGTGAGCGCTTTACTGGACTGTTTCCTGAGTTTGGCCACCCACTCGTCACCTTCCGCTGCAGGCAGGTCGTGGTAGAGGAGCTCTCGCGCGGGGACTTGGATCTCAGCGAAGCCGCTAGGGTCGAGACGCCAGGAAGGCGGCGGTTTGCCGCCGGTACCGTCGAGGAATGCCATGCCCGGCTGATTGAAGCCGGAAGCAATGACTATGAGGCCGATAACATAGCCTGTGCTTTGCGATGAGGCCGAAGCGTCGTTTGGGCGAGTGAAGCCTTTCATGGCACTTTGACCAACCACACCGCCGTAGGAGTGCACCACGACAACCACATTATGGCCTTGTGACGTTTCAGCTCGAATGGCATGTTGAGTGGCTTTAACGTCGTCTCCGAAAGATATGGAGTTGTCACCGGATGTTGTTGGAAGAGTGACAGAAACTGAATTGTAGCCTTGCTCTTTCAAAAGAGATGAAACCTTCGACCAAGTTTCCGGACCATGCCACGCACCTGGCACTAAGATGAAAACAGGTTTGTCAGCCATGTTGTATTGCTGGAAGGATGGATGTGACGGTGGGGAGTTCAAAGTTGGGAAGTTTCGACATTGAAGAGGTTCAGCCTTTAATACCCACGACAATGTCTAGCGGCCGAAATTTTCCGCCTAGTTCACCGTCTAAGTTCTACTAGTTTGATAAGTACTTTTCCTCAAACATTCTTTGAATTCTATGACTTCGATTGCGGCTGATTCTCTTGTCTGCATCGCGTGGCGCTTCTACTTCGTGGCGCTTGTCCACATTGGGACGACCGCGCGCTCTGCATCACCGAAACGGAAATGGTCGAAGACTCGAACTGAGGTCTCCAAATGTTGAGTCCGAGTCCTTTGAGAAAGGCGAAAGTCCTGTTGAGAATTTTCTTAAATCAGGAGTACTGGCTTCCCCAAGATACTGAAACAAGTCGTCAGATCCCATGTCGCCGTATCCAACGTCATTCTACTCTGCCATACTTTCTCCATGACTCGCCGCGCCTCATTCAGCGAGCCTACTAATTCTACTTCTTTCTTCGCCGTAAAAATGTCACGAAATTCTTGCTCTTGATCAACCGAAGCAAGACATCCGGCAACGCATAATGGCCAGGCCAACGTTCGAATGTGGTTGGATGGCACGTTATGAAGCAGCTTGAGAATGCGGGAGACGCCGCCACGGACTTCGGCGTCGGAGGGTTGCCAGCCAGATACTACGACAGCAAGATAGACTTGTGCAGCGTGAATCCAGATGCGAGTTGTCGTGATGAAAGAAGCTGAAGCACCGGAGCGGACGGCGTAGGATTGGAAAGGGAGATTGAGAGGCAGTTCTGGTGGCTGTAGGCTCTCCTTCGAATCAAATGTAGCAAGAGTAGAATTTAGTGATGCAGATATCCGAGCAGCGCGCTCAACGACTTCAAGAATTTGCAGGCGTCCCTTACGCTTCACACTTTGTTTCCAAGCATACAGCGCAGCGATCTGGCCAATGGAGACGATTACTGAGTTCTGACAGCCTATCACTGCAGATAGGCGGAGATGGGTGAAACCTAGAATTGGTGCTCCGTCATCTTGGTTGGCGAGGAGGTCAGAATGATACGGACTGAGTCTTGGAGGCTGTGCGAGGGCTGTACTAGCAATGATGTCGATGAAGATGAGCAGAGCAGCAAAGAATCGGAAGCCGGCTTGATCAGGGTTCCACATATAGTGATCGTATTCGGCTTTGTACCAGAATGGCGTGCCGATACTGTGAAGGAGAGAGATCATCTTTGAATTGTGTGAATCAACTCCACTGAGCACCTCGTCGAACAGCGCAAGAGCGGCCGTCAGATGCAGGTTCCAGTCTGCTGACCTGCCCAATACAGCTTCAAACATGAGAATTTGAATGACGCTTTCCATTACATAAACCTTGTCGAGTACGGTGGCGGTCTTATTCCGAAGATTAAGGTCCAGCATGTCGGTATGTATCATCTCGAAACATCGGTCTGTTTGCTTCTCGAGACGGCTCCACAATTCTGTTGTGCAGTCTGAGTATGCGTCGCCGTATGCATCCCTGAGTGCAATCGTGAAGAAATATGAAGTTAAGCTGAGCGCAGAATGAAAAGCAATTCTATTATGTCTGAGGAGTGAAAGTAGCCAGCTTCGTCCAGTTTCGAAGATTGCTGGTCGATAGAATGGAAATAAGGATGGAAAGACGTAATCCAAGTACTTCGTGATGAAGTCAATCTCGTAATCCGAGGCTTTGGAAAAGAAGTTCGAGCATATGTGATCATATATTGGGTAGTCGGAAACTTCAAGAACAGGTCTGAGGAACGGCTGGGGGTTGCCAGGTTGAATCCCATGGTCGAGGTCTAAAAGCTTTTCATATATATCGCTCTCAAACCTGACGACAAAGTTACCTTTGACGTTCTCGCCGTTGATTACTCTTCCCACGGACGCCTGATTTCTTTCTCTCCGGCTCGTAGCATTTTGCTTGATCTGATATTTGATCTTCTCAGTCATCTCGCGCTGCGCCTTACCACGGATCATCCATTCTGGTTTCCGAGGGTCGAAATAACAATTAATCTCCAGGCTCTTGCACACTCCGCATATCGGGTGGAGTTTGTCGCATTTCTTTCGACGAAGACGGCACGTCCAGCAGCTGTCTGGTTTCTTCTTGGCGGGCATCACCGTTGAACATTGATTCTGATGCTAGTTTAGAACTACTATGTAAGGAAAGAGAGAACTCCAAATTAATATTCGGATATTTCGCTGTCGCACAATGGTGTATGATGAAGTAGCCGAGCAGAGAATTGCAGTGATGGCCGTAGATCTGTTCCCGCAGGTGGATGGAACCCATATAAATTACAATACGCAAGCTTCGGGAAATTTTTGCAAGTGCTAAGTTGATTTTCATGCCGAAAGCCCGCCTTCAAAGTCCAACAACAGCTATTCAACAGCTGATTTCGATGTCATTCCAACTTATTTTCCTTCCTCCATCATAACCGCAGTTGTATCATGTACCGTCCCATATCGCGCGCTCTCGTCCGGGCGTCTGGTCGCTCACCAGCTCTTCGAATCACCTCCAAAGTCCCTCAACGATTCGCCAGTACATCCTCATCGAGCTCAAACTCAAGCACATGGCGGAGTTTTGCGCTGCGATTAGGTCTCGCCGGAGGAGCCGTGTACTACTACAACACAAGTCCACTCTTCGCTGAAGAACCAGCCTGTAAGAGCTTACCTCGACCAGAAGGGTCTAAATTAACGCAGTCTACAGACGCCTTCGCAGCCCCTCTGTCAGAGCCTCATGCACCCGAGCCAGTCCGAACACTAGAGTCCATCACCGAGGAGAAAAAATCGCGGCTAGTGGCAGCTGAGACCGTCGTTCCCACCACAGAACCTACATCGCCGGAGGAGCTGGAAGAAGAGGCCGAATCGCAAGGCGCGTTCAATCCTGAAACTGGCGAAATCAACTGGGACTGTCCATGCTTGGGTGGTATGGCTCATGGACCGTGTGGAGAGGAGTTCAAGGCAGCATTCAGCTGTTTTGTGTACAGCACCGAAGAGCCGAAAGGCATGGACTGCATTGACAAGTTCAAGGGCATGCAGGATTGCTTCAGGAAGTTTCCGGAGGTTTATGGTGCAGAGCTGGAGGACATAGAAGAAGGTGAAGGCGCAGGAGCGGCTGAAGCTGGGACACCGCAGCAAAATGATGCTATCCAGCTTCAGAACGAGAAACGCCCAGAAAAACCTCAGCCAACCGACACTGCGGTCGATCAAGCCATAGCAGATGAGATAGAGAGGGCCAGAGCTGCGAGAGACCAGGTCGAGAGCGATTTTGAGCCTCTGAGTGAATCAGACGAAGCTATTCCAAGAGCATGGCACGATACTAGCGTCGACAATGTCGAAAAGAAGATCAGTGAAAAGAAGTAATTGTCTGAAGAAGGAGAATTTTGCACGCCGTTTGTAGAATATGTACCATTATGGGCACTGCATTCAGGAGGTCATTCGAAAGGAGCAGCCACGGATCATGGGTTGGGCTATGGTAGGAGTTTTAAAGAGCCATCTCTTCTCCTCGCATGGAGCATTGTCCGAGCACTTCGCAGGCCAACAATGCTTAATACGTATAGATGTAACATTGATCTTGTTCAGACTGAAGTTCAGCACGATTTTTTTCTCGACTCAAATGCAATTGAACGCATCTGCGAAGCTCCCAGCCCATTATCCCAGTATGAACGGAGCTTAACAGTTTTCCTTGACTCGCGAAGACAAACGTTGAAAAGTGCAATCCATATTCACTCACAGGATTTTCGACCCTCCCAAAGTGATATATTTCACTTCAAATATATTTTCACTTGGATATGTTCGGTTTTCCTCGCCATTTCATGGAATACGAAGGGCAGAGTCGGCAGTCGGCGATTGAAAGTCACAGCCTATGACGTTGTGCAACCTTGGCAGCAGCTTTGGACTACTCGAAGCTGCTGTTAATCACAACCTCCAACCACAGTTTATGAGCTGACAATCTACATCTCTGTTCTCGCCATATTAGGTTCGTTTCGTTGCTGAAGCTTCTTCATAATACTCTCGATACCTCCAGCCTGAGGTATATCCCAACTTCCTCCCATCGCAAGGCTTCCATTACGTCCGGAACAAGCATCATGTCATACGCAGAAGTAACCGCGAAGAACGCGCATCAAACACCTGAGCAAGTACGGTCTATCTCAAAGCCATGAAGAATCTGATGTTAATCGTTTGAATACTGACAACTAGCCTATAGGCGTCAGTATCCCCTTCTCCTCGACGTTCTTGCCGCGTTGATAGTCGATATCAAAGCGGATTCCTCAACTATCGTCAGGCGCGCCGCACCTGGATCACAGACGAGACCGACTACTCTCAAACATGGCCTGTCAACGAAACTGACGCTTTTTGTAGCCGGGCACCACCTGTGCCAGAACTCGAGCACATCGATGGTAGCGAAACCTCCCTCATCGACGTCGACTCTGAGCACGTATCCACCGTTCCATCCGACTTCACCACTCAAAGCATCCAAACGAGCACTCAAGCAGAGCGCATCGAACGCGAAGAAGAGGACCGGGAGCGTACCAGGAAACAGAAGGCCCATCATGCTAAGGAAGAGGCAAAGAAAAAGGCGAAGAAGGCTGGCGTCATCGCAAAGGAGAACGCTGGCAACCCTGTCATCGTCGGAAATGTCGTCCTCACCTTGCTACTTGCTGGTGGCCTCGGCTACAGCGCATACGTGAAGCATAAGGCTGGTGAACTGACATGGAAGGTTGCCGTCATCGGTTTCGGCATCGTCGGTGCCTTTGCTGCAGGAGACTACTTCCTAAGCTCGTTTGTGCCCATCATCTACGACGAGGAGTGAGGAACCTGACTTACTTGCGTCTAGATATCTATTCAAGAAGTACCCACCTAAGAAGTAAGAGCGATGAGACGTCAAAATAGTAAAGGCAACGGACTCTTACGGGCGGAGTATTATTGGCGTGCGGTTCTTTGCTCCCATTCACGCCTACTGGAACTCAAGTATATCCTTCTCAACTCTTTTCTGTCTTGCATGGTTTCTTCCCAGTGGGCGTACATTCAGTATACAGTCTCTGCGCTAATGAGCAGTGAAGTTGAATTTATGTTTTCACTCTTCTGACTCGTTCTTCTCACCTACTTTCACATTCAATGTGTATCACATCACTTTCGTTCTGTGAATGGCTAATCCTTTGGAATAGCTCTAATTTTTTTCGTCACACTATGCTCTGACTCCTTGAGATAACTGAAATAACATCCATTGCTTCCAAAACAAAGCGAATGTGACCCTGAAGCGCAGCGAACCAAAATCCCAAGCTCTTCGCTTTAACTTCTTCATTCCGGATCGTGAGTATGTCCATGGCCTCCGCCTCCTCCGCCTCCTCCGCCTCCCGCTCCCCCATCCCCCCCTCCGTCACCGCCGTCACCTCCGTCACCGCCGTCACCTCCTTCACCGCCGTCACCTCCTGCGTCTCCTGAGTCTCCTGACGAGCTGCCCGAACTTCCTTCTCCTGAGCCATCGCTTGAACCTCCCTCTCCGCTTCCCTCCGAGCCAGAACCTGATCCGTCCGAGCCAGAACTTGATCCGTCCGAGCCAGAACTTGATCCGTCCGAGCCAGAACTTGATCCGTCCGAGCCAGAACTTGATCCGTCCGAGCCAGAACTTGATCCGTTCGAGCTAGAACTTGATCCGTCCGAACCTGAAGACCCAGTGCCGCCGTCTCCATTCGAGGATCCAGACCCAGTACCGCTGTCTCCAGAGCTTCCTTCCGAGCCCGAATCCCCATCCCCATCCGAGCCCGAGTCCCCTTCCCCTCCCGAACTTGAATCGCCCGAGTCGCCTGAGTCCCCGTTGCCCGGCCCGTCGTCGTTATCGCCGCAGTCACTTCCATCCTGCCTCTTGCAAACGCCCCCGTTGTTATCGTCGTCGACAGGCACGCAATTGCCCTCGCCATCGCACGTAGCGGTGATTTCCTGCTCAGGCAGCACAATGACAGTTGGGTCGTCGCCTGTGCCGCCATCCTCGGTGCCGCCGTCGGCGTCGTCGTCACCCGCCGTGATGACGATCTCAGGCAGCACGATGACGCCCTCCAGCGGCTGCGGCTGCATCTGCTGGCCGCTGAAGAGGACGTAACCGTCGACGGCGGCCTTGGCGATCGCGCACACCGTCGACGCCATGCCCGCGATGCCGTCCGGGTCCGGGATCGCCTTCAGCCCCGCCGCGCACGCCTGCAGCTCCCACGACACGTACTTCAGGTTGTTCAGCGTCGCTGAGTTGCCGCCTTGCTGGCTGCCCGGCACGCCTGGCACCACTGCTGGCGGGTAGGACGAGGATTGGCGGCGCGCGATCGGTGCGTACGGGTCGGGTGAGGGCCGCGGAGGCCGGAAGGCGTTGCGGCGCGCGACTGGCGCGTATGGGTCTGGTGAGGGTCGCAGAGGCCGGAAGGCGTTGCGGCGGACGATGTCGTGCGCGTCTGAGGGAGGGAGGAAGGGATCTGGAGAAGGTCGGATGCCGATGTTTGGCTTGATGATGTCGCGCCGAGCTATGTTGGCCTTTGTATCTGACGGTGGGAGGAACGGATCTGGCGACGGGCGTAGCCCAGGCGGGCGGAAGGCATTTGCTGCGCGGCGGTTTTTAGCCTTTATGATGTCGCCACCTTTGCCAGGTAGAATAATTGGGTGTGGTGGAGGCGTTACGTGAACCGACAGGACAGTCGACGCCGTGGGAGACGGCACTGGCAAAGAGGACGACTTCGACGAACTGGATGAACTGGACGAGCTTGAGGAGCTTGAAGATACTGGGTTAGTTGGCGCGCCCGGATATACAATGCTTGGAGTGGCCGTGTGCAGTGGATCTTCCACAATGAATATCGCATCCTTGTTGACATAGTGTGCAAGTGACGCCCTGTTGGAAGGCTGAGTGAGATCATACGTTCCATTTCGCAGCTGATCAAGTGTAGTCTCAGATGGCATCGAGAAGTTCCTAGAGACAGTATCGTAGAAGTAAATCGGCGAAGGGCAGGTTTCAGATGCAACCTTTGGCGCAAACTGTTCCCAAACACTGACGGCTTGATTGATGTTCGCAGTGCAGGAGTTATTGGTCGCGCAGGCATTAAGGAGTGTTAGATAAACCGTTTCTAAACCGGAAATATTTGCCGTCGTTTGCACTTGACTCGAAAGTGAGTCGAGCCATGGTCCTCGCCGATCTGGAAACAGCTCAATTTGAGCAGTAACAACGGAGAGAGTGTTGCCATAGAGATATTCTTGTAAGGTGGAGTTGGTGCTTGGTTGATAAAGATTCTGCAGAATCGTCCAAACTTGAATCGCGCTGCCGACAAGAACTGCGACAGTACTGTTGGCAACCATGATGGTTTCCTAGTAGTGATGCCCGTCTTGAATCCAACATATCCGTCAGATTGATGCGTCTTTATACCAATTTTTTTACTACGTTAGAGCAGGCTGTGCACTTCAAGTCGGTCTGTTCATATCGCCGATTACAACAATTCGTCAAAGCCAAAGCCAGCTCGATAGTTCGATCGTTCGATTGCATCGTGAAAGGTGAAAATTTCTTCCAGGAGGTGAATGATGCTCAGGATATGTGTAGTACACGACAGTTCATTGGTTCAACTCTGTTAGCGGATTAGGCTTCATGGTCCGCCATCTTATTGTGATTGGATTGATCGAAGTTTCTCCTTCAGCTTCTCCAGGTTCTGGAGATGGGAGGCAGTGAAGTCTGAAACGCTGTGGCACGGAATGTAATAATAGACCATCGTGAAGTAACTATCCCAAGTGAAGTAGCCGTTAATAGAAGCTTAAAATGAAGAACGTGGAGGGCCTGGCACTAATACATGTCGAGAGCCGCCTCAGCCGCAAGCTCTAGAGGAAACGGGTAACCACCCTTCGTACTCATGTCAAAGCGAACGCCATGTGGGTGTGCTTAAAGCCATACAGAATTCTCCGACATGCTCCATTAGCTCGATAAGGAATGGCTTTGAATCCCGGTGCAGCTGAGTTTGAGCCTCCAGTTGGCTGCATGTGGCAGGTAAGGGGTACTCCGCGCTTTTAGACACCAGGCTTGGAAGTGCACTATCACGGATACATACTGTCCACAGCCTCGCAACGCCAAGAAAACAACTATCGAACGATCCGGCGGTACCTGGACGAGAAGCAAGGGAAAGCTTCAAGACGCAAACAAGGGAAAGAACTTCTAGTTCAAAAGACGATTATACTCATAAATCATGTACGAAAGTCTAGAATGGGAAAGAGAGAAGCGTGGAGTGAGCCACATGTACATGTACGTGTGACACAGCAGCGGAAGTGGCAGCAGACGGGAAGAACAGGGGCGAAGAGACACCCTAAGCTTTGAGGATACGCTTGATGAGGATGAACCAATTGAGAACAACTGTGGTTGCTTGGACATAGCCTCATCAGGTTTCGGAAGGATGTGTGGTACGAGCAACTCGTTAATTTGGCGATTGACCAACTGTTGTGCATTGCTGCTGCTCAGTTGA
>Ga0335073_10012176_pt1 | contig 12077 bp, 13 predicted proteins | sample Lox_Sample_22_FD_207093 | JGI IMG/M metagenome (GOLD analysis project Ga0335073, IMG submission 207093) | Soil microbial communities from Loxahatchee National Wildlife Refuge, Florida, United States - Lox_Sample_2.2 | ecosystem: Environmental > Terrestrial > Soil > Wetlands | place: USA... | reverse complement strand
TGTCGGCGCCGACCGTCCCTGCATCGTCTATTCTTTCAAAGAGAGCCCTGCCCTCCATGCCGAGCCCAAAGAAGCCGCAGGTCAAGCGCGTCGTCCTCGCCTATTCCGGCGGCCTGGATACTTCCATCATCCTCAAATGGCTGCAGACCGAATATGGCGCCGAGGTGATCACCTTCACCGCCGACCTCGGCCAGGGCGAGGAGCTGGAGCCAGCGCGCAAGAAGGCCGAGCTCTTGGGCGTCAAGCCCGACAACATTTTCGTCGAGGACCTGCGCGAGGAATTCGTGCGCGACTATGTATTCCCGATGTTCCGCGCCAACGCGCAATACGAGGGTCAATACCTGCTCGGCACCTCGATCGCGCGCCCGCTCATCGCCAAGCGCCTGGTCGAGATCGCCCATGAAGTCGGCGCCGACGCAATTTCGCACGGTTCGACCGGCAAGGGCAACGACCAGGTCCGCTACGAACTCTCGGCCTATGCGCTCGACCCTGACATCAGGATCATCGCGCCGTGGCGCGAATGGACGTTCGCCTCCCGCAACGCACTTCTCGCCTTCGCCGAGGACCATCAGATCCCGATCGCCAAGGACAAGCGGGGCGAGGCGCCCTTCTCGATCGACGCCAACCTCTTGCACTGCTCCTCCGAGGGCAAGGTGCTCGAGGACCCGGCTGAGGAGACGCCTCATTATGTCTATTCGCGCACCGTCGATCCGGAAAGCGCGCCAGACAAGCCGACCGTGATCGAGATCACCTTCGAGAAAGGCGATCCCATCGCAATCAACGGCAAGGCGATGAGCCCGGCGACGCTGCTTACGGCGCTCAACACTTACGGCCACGACAATGGGATCGGCCGGCTCGACCTAGTCGAGAACCGCTACGTCGGCATGAAGTCGCGCGGCATGTATGAGACGCCCGGCGGCACGATCCTGCTCGTTGCGCATCGCGCCATCGAATCGATCACGCTCGACCGCGGCGCCGCCCATCTCAAAGACGAGCTCATGCCGAAATACGCGGAGCTCATCTACAACGGCTTCTGGTTCTCCCCCGAGCGCGAGCTGTTGCAGACGCTCATCGACAAGAGCCAGGAGATGGTCGCCGGCCGGGTGCGCCTTAAGCTCTACAAGGGCGGCGTTTACGTGATCGGCCGCTCGAGCCCGTATTCGCTCTACGACCAGGAGCTCGTCACCTTCGAGGAAGGCGCCGTGGCTTATGACCACCGCGACGCCTCCGGCTTCATCAAGCTCAATGCGCTGCGCTTGCGGACGCTAGCGAAACGAAGGAAGAAGGCGGCCTCGAAAGGGTAGTTCGAGATGCCTCACATCCGCTTCGATTTCGGCTCTCTCGCTCTTGAAGCCGAATTATTGAACACGCCGACAGCCAAGGCTGTCGCGGCGATATTGCCGTACGAGGCGCACGCGATGACCTGGGGCGAGGAAGTCTATTTCGACGCGCCCTTGCAAATTGAACGCGAGGCCGACGCGCGCGCGGTCGTGACGCCTGGAGAGATCGCCTATTGGCCGGACGGGCCCTCTATCGCTATTGGCTTCGGGCGCACGCCGATCAGTCGCGGGGACGAATGCCGCCTCGCAAGCCCTTGCAACGTCTTCGCAAGAGCGACGTCAAACGTGAAGGCGCTGAGCCAAGTGCGGTCGGGCGCCAAAATCAGGATCAGTTTGATCGCATGACGCGCGTGGGCTGGAGACGGCGCCCGCTACGACTGTCCCCAGCTGGCCGCAAGTCCCTTCGCCCTGGCCGCGGCGGAGACAAACTTGAAGGTCTGCGCGAAGGCGTCCTTGAGCGGCTCGGCGGTCTGGGCGTCGGAAATCTCGGCGAAGCGCGCCGCGATCGTCTCGGGCGTGCGCTCGCTTTCGTCGAGATAGACGCCAGGCGTCTCGCTGATATGCGTCACCGCGAAGACGCCGGCGCCCGCACCCAAAATGACGCGCGAGGGCGCGTTCTCACTCACGAGAAACAGCACCCCTGGCGTCACCGATTCCGGCGTCATGAGCTCCGCGGCGACCGGCGGCAGCAAGCCTTCCGTCATCGCCGTCCGGGCGGTCGGCGCGAGCACGTTGACGCGGATGTCGTTCTTCGCGCCCTCGAGGTGCAGAACGTTCATGAGCCCGATCATGCCCGCCTTCGCGGCGCCATAGTTCGCCTGGCCGAAATTCCCGTAGATGCCGGACGCAGACGAGGTGAGCACCACGCGCCCGTAGTTGCGCTCGCGCATCCCCGCCCAGACGGCCTTCGTGCAGTTGGCCGAGCCGATCAGATGCACGCGAAGGACGAACTCGAAATCCGCCATCTCCATCTTGGCGAAGGTCTTGTCGCGCAATACGCCGGCGTTGTTGACGAGGATGTCGACGCGGCCCCACTCCTTTTCGGCGCGCGCGGCCATTGCGGCGGCCTGCTCGAAATCGCCGACGTCGCCAGCGTCGGCCATCGCGGTCCCGCCGCCCGAGCGAATCTCCTCCACAACCTTTAGCGCGTTGTCGGACGGGACGCCGTTTCGGCCGAGGTCATTGACGACGACTTTGGCGCCCCGCGCTGCGAGTCCCAGAGCGTGCGCACGTCCGAGACCCGCGCCGGCGCCGGTCACAATGGCCACCCTGCCGTGAAACTGAATTGTCATGACATTCCCTTGTGCGGAAGCGCTCTTTCGTTTGAATTCCCCTTGTACAGCCGCTTCCTAAGCGCGCAACATGCCCGCCACTTGTTACACAGGCGTCACATTTGCGCGTCAAAGACCCGCTTGGCGGGCGATTGCGTGACGTCCGTCGACGATTCGCTCATGCGAAGCGGCGCCCATGGCTGGAAAAACTGGAAGCGATCTGGAAGAACTCCGCGCCCTTCTCGCCGAGGTGAAAGCGCTGCGCGACGACGTCGAGCGCAAAGGCGAGGAGCTCAGAAGCGCGTGGGGCGTCGGCTCAGACAAGTCGAAGGCCACGCCTCGCGTCCTCAATCTTTCCCACTATCTCGCCCTGCGCGAGCACGATCTCACCGACCTCCAATACCGGCTCGCAGCGCGGGGGCTCTCTTCGCTCGGCCGCAGCGAGAGTCACGTGGAGCTCGCGCTCGATACGCTGATCGCCACGCTCAAGCGTCTGACCAGCGAACCGGGCGCCCCCTACCCGGCGCCGGCGTTAGCGCGGGCGGGCGCCGCTGAGCTTGAGGCCGAGGCCGACCGGCTGTTCGGCAAACGGCAGAAAGGCGGCCCGCGCGCCCGGGTGATGGCGACGCTCCCGCCCGAAGCGGCGACGGAGCCCGATTTCGTCAACAATCTGGTGAACGCCGGCATGGACTGCGCGCGGATCAATTGCGCCCACGACGACGCCGAGATATGGGGGCAGATCATCGAGCATGTGCGCGCGGCCGCCGCGCGGCTCGAGCGTCCCTGCCGGGTGTTGATGGACCTCGCCGGCCCGAAGTGCCGCATCCTCAGGGTGAAGGCGCCGCCGAAAACGCGCCTCTTGCGCGGCGACCGAGTCGCTCTGGTCGACGAACTGCGCGAGAAGACCAAGGAGCCGATAGCGTTCTCGCTCAATTTTCCCGAGCTCGTCGACCAGCTCGTCGTCGGGGCGGAAGTCTTCATCGACGACGGCAAGGCGGCGGCGCGAGTCGTCTCCAAGGCGCCGGGCCGGGTCGAGATCGAGGTTTACGCAGCGCGCGAGAAGGGGGTGCGGCTCAAGCCGGGCAAGGGCGTCAATTTTCCCGCAACCGAGCTCGATCTGCCGCCGCTGACCTCCAAGGACTTCCGCGACCTCGACTTCATCGCCGAGCATGCCGACCTGATCGGCTATTCATTCGTGCAACGGGTCGACGACATCGAACTCCTGCAGGACCATCTCGTGGCGCGCGCGCCCAAGCGCGAGCCGCATGGGCTGATGCTCAAGATCGAGACGCCGCTCGCCGTGCGCAACCTGCCGCCCCTCATCCTGCAATCGGCGGCGCACAATCCGACGGCGGTGATGATCGCGCGCGGCGACCTCGCGGTCGAGCTCGGCTTCGCCAGGCTCACAGAAATGCAGGAGGAAATCCTGTGGCTGTGCGAGGCGGCGCACACGCCCGTGGTGTGGGCCACCCAGGTGCTCGACAATTATGTCCGCGACGGCGTGGCGAGCCGCGCCGAGATGACCGACGCGGCGATGGCGCAAGGCGCCGAATGCGTGATGCTCAACAAGGGCCCGTATCTGGCCGAGGGGGTCGCGTTCCTGCGCGACGTGCTCGCCCGCATGGACCGCCACCGCGCCAAGAAATTCGCCCGCTTCGCTTCGCTCAAAGCATGGGCGTGAGCGGGCAGCGCCAGCGAGATTGTCATGCGCAAGGTCGCCGTTCAGGTCGCAAAAACGCAGCTCTTGAGCCTGATTCGAGGCAGCTCTTAAGGGGGAAGAGGTGGTGCTCACGTGGGGCGACAAGCCGGTCGTCCGCCTCGGCGCGATCCCACAGGGCCAATTCAAGTTGGGCGTCCTGAAACGCGACGCGCTCGGTCCAGGTCCGGACTTTCTTGCGCCGATGGATGAGGCCCGGTTGGCGGCGTGGGAGGGGCGTGGCTGACGACCCGCCCCCCGGCCTTCAGCCCTGCAAGATCTCCCCGAATGGCTCCCAGCTGGTCCCGTTGAAGGTGAGCAGCTGCAATTGTCGGATCGGGCTGAAGTCGTCCGGCGAGGTGTTGATCGTGACGCCCGGAATCAAGAGCGGCGCGGCGAAACTCTTGAGACTGGCCGCCTCCTTCATCACGTTGTCGCGCGACAGGTCGTTTCCGCACTGCTTGAGCACCTGGATCATCGTTGCCCCCGCGCCGAACGCGTAAGCCGCATTGGCGTCGTTGTAGACGGTCGCCGACATATACTTGTCCGTGAACTCCTTCCACGCCTTGACGCCCGAATCGTCCTTGTAACGTGGGTCGGTCACGTCGAGGACGTACCCGCCCGTGATCAGGCCCTTCGACTTGTCGAGCCCGGCGGGCTTGAGGATCGTGGCGATCGACACCGACACGTTGGTGATGTAGCGCGTTGCGTTCCAGCCCAGGTCGTAGGATTTGCGGATCGCCTGGGCGGCGAATTTCGGCGTCGCCACAATGAAAAAGAGGTCGGCGCCCGAGCCCTGCAGAGTGACGACCTGCGAATCGACGGTCGGCTCCGATGTCTCGTAGGACGCTTCCTTCACGATCATGTCGCCCTTGTCTGGGCCGAGCCCCTCTTTCAGACCGATCAGATAGTCCTTGCCGAAATCATCGTTCTGATAAAGCACCGCGATCTTAGCGTTCGGCTTGGTCGCCACGATGTGCCTGGCGTAGATGCGCGCCTCCGTCTGGTAGCTGGGGTTGTAGCCCATGGTCCAGGGAAAATGCTTCGGATCGTTCCACTTGGCCGCGCCGGTGGCGACGAACAGCTGCGGCACCTTGTTGTCGTTGAGATATTGCCGGATCGCGGTATTGGACGGCGTGCCCAGCGTCTGGAAGCAGAAGGCGACCTTTTCCTCCTCGACCAGCCGGCGCACCTGCTCGACCGTCTTTGGCGGGCTGTAGGCGTCATCGAGGCTAATGAGATTGATCTTGCGGCCGTTCACTCCGCCCTGCTCGTTGATCATTTTGAAATAGGCGGCTTCAGTGCGGCCGATCACGCCATAGGCGGAGGCCGGGCCGCTATAGGGCATGGTCTGCCCGATCTTGATCTCCGTGTCGGTGACGCCGGGCGCATTCGCCGCCCGCGTCGAACGCGCGCTGGCCGCGAGAGCGGCCGTCGCCGCGCCCGATTGCAGGAATGACCGCCGTGTAAGCATCGCGCTACCTCCCTTTCATGCGCCCCATCCCTGTAGACTTTCGCATTCACGCGTGTGGAGGCCCCGCTGTGCGCACGGCCTCCAATCGCTCAGCCGGTCAGCAATTCGCCGAACAGCTCCCAGTTCGCGCCATTGAATGTCGCGAGCTGCATCTGGCGGATCGGGGCGAAATTGGTTGGCGACGTGTTGATCTTCATCCCCGGCAGAAGCATCGGCAGTTCGAGGTCCTTCAGGTTCGCCGCCTGTTTCATGATGCTCTCGCGCGACAGGTCGGCGCCGCATTGCTTGAGCACCTGAATCATCGTCGCCGCCGCGCCGAAGCCGTAGACCGCGTTGGCGTCGATGAATTCGGTGGGCGACATATACTTGTCGGTGAACGCCTTCCATTGCTTGAGGCCCGCATCGTCCGCCCAGCGTTTGTCGGTTGGGTCCTTGCCGTAGTAGCCAGTGATTAGGCCTTTGGATTTCTCGAGCCCGGCAGGCTTGAGGATGGTTGCGACCGAAACCGACACGTTCGTGATGTAGCGAACCGCGTTCCAGCCCAGGTCGTAGGATTTGCGGATCGCCTGGGCGGCGAATTTCGGCGTTGCGACGATGAGGAGCACATCGGCGCCCGAGCCCTGCAAGGTCACGACTTGCGAATCGACCGTCGGTTCGGAGGTCTCGTAGGAAGCCTCCTTCACGATCATGCCTGCATGATCCGCGCCAAGCCCGTCTTTCAGACCGATCAGATAGTCCTTGCCGAAATCATCGTTCTGATAAAGCACCGCGATCTTGGCGTCGGGCTTGGTCGCCAGGATGTGCTTGGCGTAGATGTGGGACTCCGTCTGGTAACTCGGCTGGTAGCCGATCGTCCACGGAAAATGGGTCGGATCGTTCCACTTGGCCGCGCCGGTGGCGACGAACAGCTGCGGGACCTTATTTTCGTTGCAATATGGCCGGATCGCGGTGTTGGGCGGCGTGCCTAGGGTGTTGAACAGGAACGCGACCTTTTCCTCCTCGACCAATCGCCGCACCTGCTCGACCGTCTTCGGCGGGCTGTAGGCGTCGTCGAGGCTGATGAGATTGATCTTGCGCCCGTTCACCCCGCCTTGTTCGTTGATCATCTTGAAATAGGCGGCGTCAGTGCGGCCGATCACGCCATACGCCGACGCCGGACCGCTATAGGGCATGGTCTGCCCGATCTTGATCTCCGTGTCGGTGACGCCGGGCGCATTGTCGGCGCGGGCTGAACCGGCGCCGGCGGCAAAGGCCGCGGCGGCGGCGCTCGATTGCAGGAATGTCCGTCGAGTGATCATGGCGTTTCTCCCTTTCCACGGTAACTTGCGGCGACATTGCCGCCGCCGTCCTTTTCAACCTTCGCCCCTCGAGACGAGGCGAGCGCCCGCGCCGCCGCCCGCGCTGCGCCCGCTGCTCCCATTGGCATCGCCGCCATTACCAGAATCAGCAACACTCCGTAAATTGCGCCCGGCAGCGCCTTGGCGCTTTCGCCGAAACTGACCGTGAGTTGGTCGGCGATGTTGGGCACGAACTCGATGAACAGGGCGCCGAACAGCGCGCCGCCGAGGGAGCCGAGCCCGCCGACGACGATGCCGACCAGGAAGGCGAGCGAGAGCGGAAGCCCGAAGCTCTCGGGCGAGACAAAGCCGACGACGATCGCGCTCAAACCCCCGGCCACGCCGGCATAGAGCGCGCTAACTCCGAAACAGGTCGTCTTGTACAACGCGGCGTTGACGCCCATCGTCTCGGCGGCGATCGGCTGGTCGCGAATGGCGATGAGCGCCCGCCCGATCCGCCCGCGGACGAGATTGCTCGCCGCCCAGTAGAGCGCCGCCGCGCTCACGAGGCAGAAGAGATAGAGCCACTGATCGGCGCTGAAAGGCAGGCCGAATGGGGCGTGCGGCTTCGTGAGCTGCAGCCCCATCGCGCCGCCGGTATACGCGTCGAACCCCTTGTAAATGAGGATCTGTGGCGTAGCGACAGCGAGCGCGAAGGTCGCCAGCGCCAGATAAAGGCCGCCGAACCTGAGCGCGGGAAAGCCGAACAGAAAGCCGGCGATGAAGCATACGACGCTGGCCAGCGGAATGGCCGCCCAGTACGGCAGGCCGAATTTCGTTATCAGGATCGCCGCTCCGTAGCCGCCGATAGCGAAAAAGGCCCCGTGACCGAGCGATATCTGGCCGTTGAAGCCAGTGAGCAGGTTGAGGCCGAGCAGCGCGATGGCGAAGATGAGCACCTGCTGGCCCTGATAGGCATGGTAGCCCGACGCAACGAACGGGAAGGCGAGCGCGAAGACCCCGACCGCGATGGCGACAAGGGCGCCGAGCGCGCCGTCGGAGTCGGTCATGGGGTCACACCCTCGCCACGAGACGGCGCCCGAACAGCCCCGACGGCCGCCAGACCAAGACAGCGATGATGATGGCGAGCGCCACCGAGAGCTTGACCTCGTCTCCCACCACGTAGGCGCCGATGAGATTGCCGAGCACGCCGACCGCGAAGCCGCCGAACGCCGCGCCAAATGGATTGTCGATGCCGCCCAGCACCGCGCCGGCGAAGGCGTAAAGCAGGACTCCGAACATCATGTTGGGATCGAGATAGACGATCGGCGCCGCCATCATGCCGGCGACCGACCCGATCGCCGCCGCTAGACCCCAGCCGATCGCCAGCATCCACCCGACCCGAATGCCGACCAGCCGGCTCGACACTGGATTCTGCGCCGCTGCGCGCATGGCGAGGCCGAGCGGCGTGAAGCGGAAAAACGCGTAGACCATCGCCAAGACGCATAAGGAAACGAGTACGGCGCCCGCTTCATGCGCCGACATGTAGCCCGAACCGAACCACGGCCGCCCGGTGAACGGCGAGTCGAACGAGGTCACCGAATAGCCGTAGAGCCATCCGGCGAGGGAATTGAAGACGAAGGCGAGCCCTATGAACACGATCACCGACGCAAGCACCGGTGCATTGGCGAACGGCCTCACAATCAGCCGCTCGATCAGGACGCCGCCGATGAAGGAGGCGACGACGGTGGCGAAGAAGGCGAACCAGTAAGGCTTGCCCTGGTCCATCAGCTTCCAGGCGAAATAGGTCGAGAACATCGCCATTTCCCCTTGAGCGAAATTGATGAGCTGCGTCGCCTGGTAGATCATCACCAGCGCCAGCGCCATGATCGCATAGACGCCGCCGAGGGCGAGGCCAGACGCCAGTTGATGCAGGAACTCGCCCAAGCTGCGATTGCTCCTTTCGCTAATAACCGAGATAGGCGCGCCGCACCGCATCGTCGGCTCGGAACGCCTGCGAGGGGCCGCTGAGCGCCACCCTGCCCGTCTCGATCAGCACCGCCTTGTCGGCGAGATCGAGCGCGAGCAAGGCGTTTTGCTCGACGATCAGGAGGCTCACTCCCTCATCGCGATTGATCGCGCCGAGCGCGCGGAAGATTTCCGCCACCACCAACGGCGCGAGGCCGAACGACGGCTCGTCGAGCATCAGGAGGCTCGGGCGCATGAGAAGCGCGCGCGCAATCGCCAGCATCTGCTGCTCGCCGCCCGACAGCGTTCCCGCCTGCTGGCTGCGCCGCTCCGCAAGGCGCGGAAAGAGGGCGGCCACGCGATCGAAATCCGCGCGGACGTTTTGACGGTCGGCGCGCACGTAAGCCCCGAGGCGCAGGTTCTCCTCGACCGTGAGATCGACAAAAGTGCCGCGTCCGTCCGGCACATGCGCGATGCCTAGGCGCGCGACGTCCTCCGTCGCCAGCGCGCCAATCGGGCGGCCGCGAAAGCGGATGTCGCCTGTGCGGCGGATGAGGCCGCTAAGAGCCCGCAAGATCGTGGTCTTGCCGGCGCCGTTGGCGCCGAGCACCGCGGTCACGCCGCCGTCCTCGACCTCGAAATCCAGCCCATGCAGCGCCCGCGCCGGGCCGTACCAGGCTTCGAGGCCCTTCGCTTCGAGAATTGGCGCGCTCAATTGACGCTCCCGAGATAGGCGCGCACCACCTCGCGATTGGCCCTGACCTCGTCCGGTCTGCCGTTGGCGATTACGCGGCCGAAGTCGAGCGCGACCACCTGGTCGCTCACTCGCATGACCAGATTCATGTGATGTTCGACCAACAGAATGGCGACGCCGCGCCGGTCGCGGATCAAGCGGATTTCATCGGCGAGCCCGTCGACTTCCGAGTGGTTGAGCCCGCCGGCCGGCTCGTCCAAGAGCAACAGCTTCGGCTCCTTGGCGAGCGCGCGGGCGAGCTCCACCCGCTTGCGAACGCCGAACGGCAACGCGCCCGCCGGACGATCCGCGACGCCACTGAGGCCGAATTCCTCGATCAGCGTGTCGGCGCGGTCGGCGATGCTCCGCTCCTCGCGCCGCGCAAGCGGAAGGCGAAGCGCATTGGCGAAGAAACCGCTGCGCGCCATGGCGTGCGCGCCGATACACACGTTCTCGCGCACGGTCATGGTCGAAAACAGGGCGACGTTCTGGAACGTCCGCGCGACGCCGAGCGAGGCAAGCTCATGCCTGGCGACGTTGGCGAGCGGCCGGCCGTCGAATGTGATCGATCCCGCGCCCGGATCGTAGAGGCGCGAGATGCAATTGAAGAGCGTCGTCTTGCCGGCGCCGTTCGGGCCGATCAAGCCGCAGATCGCGCCGCGGGCGACCTCGAAGGAGACGTCCTCGAGCGCCGTCACGCCGCCGAACCGGATCGTCAGCCCCTGGACCGACAGCAGAGCGGAGGTCTGGAGGTCCTCATTACGATCCGCGCCTCGGGCTCTCGCCTCGGCCAGCTCCATGGACTTTCCGTTCCCGTCATCGTCCGGCTCGTCGTGGCCGGCGGACGGCGGCAATCTTGACGTTTCCGAGCGGCTTGTCACCTGCTTTGTTATTAGGACTTTAGTAGATGGCCAGAGCGGCGGAGGTTCACGCCCGGCCGGCGAGAAAATCAAGCGCCCCGGCCTTGAACGCCTTGTCGCCGACCGCGAGATTGTGATCGCGGCCCGGGATCAAAAGCGCCTCGGCCTGCGGCAGCATGGCGGCAAGCTTCAAGGGATCGCCGGCAAGCATATCGCGCTCGCCGACCGCGACCAGCGTCGGCTGCACCATGCGCGCCGCCTCCTCCGGCGTCAGGCGCCGGCGAAAGCCGCGGGCGCAGGCGGCGAGCGCGGCGCGGTCGCTCTTGGTCTGGTCGGCGAAGGCGCGGAACAGGCGCTGCGTCGGGTCGGCGAGGCTCTCGAGCGACGGCGCCTCCATGGCTTCGGCTATCGCCTCCGGCAGGCCGGCGTCGCGCATGAGCCGCTCGCCGAGGCCGCCTAGAATGAGCGAGCGCACGAGGTTCGGCTCAGCAAGCGCAAGGAAGCTCGCGATCCGCGCCCCCATCGAATAACCCATCACGTCGGCGCGCCCGACGCCCAGATGCGCAAGGAGGTTGGCCGCGTCGCGGGTCACGAGGTCGGCGCGATAGTCGTCAAGCGCGTAGAGCTTTTCGCTTTGCCCATGGCCGCGGTTGTCGAACGCCACGACCCGGCGCCCAGCCAGCGTCAGGGTCTCGATCCAGCGAGGGTTCACCCAGTTGATGCGATGGTTGGAGGCGAAGCCATGAATGAGCAGGATCGGCTCGCCAAGGTCGCGGCCTTGCGGCGCGGCATCGATGAAGACAATGTCGACGCCGTTGGAGGAGAAGGACTTGAGCATGGACGCCGATATCGCTGGTTTCCTCGATCCATGCTAGCAACTTCCAAGCGGACCTTAGGTCGCCAGGCGCCCATGAACAATCGACAGGCCATTGTCGTCTCCTATCCGGCCGGCGTCGCGCAAGCGGAGAATTTCGCCATCCGCGAAACTCCCGTCGAGCCGCTCGCCACGGGCCGGGTTCTGGCGCGCAACGAGTTCCTCTCCGTCGAGCCGGCGATGCGCGGCTGGATCGCCGACCGGAGCAATTATTCCGCCCGCGTCCCCCTTGGCTCAACCATGCGCGCGCTCGCCGTGGGGGAGATCGTCGAAAATCGCCACCCCGACTGGCGCGGGGGCGATGTCGTCACGGGCTGGTTCGGCTGGCAGGAACGGGCGACGATTGAAGCGAGCGCGATTTTCCGCCGTGTCGTCGAGACCGACCTGCCGCATTCACTCGCGCTCGGCGTTCTCGGACTGAACGGCTGATTCGGCTATAGATGCGATGCTCTCGCTACCTCCTGGCCTGAGGGCGCTGCTCGCCGAACAGCGCCGCCAGAAACGACGGCAAGCCGGACGGCGCTGAGCGATGTCTCGGCCGCTCGACGCGCCATCGGACGATCCGCCGCTCCCGCCACTTGATG
>Ga0335073_10012175_pt1 | contig 12077 bp, 11 predicted proteins | sample Lox_Sample_22_FD_207093 | JGI IMG/M metagenome (GOLD analysis project Ga0335073, IMG submission 207093) | Soil microbial communities from Loxahatchee National Wildlife Refuge, Florida, United States - Lox_Sample_2.2 | ecosystem: Environmental > Terrestrial > Soil > Wetlands | place: USA... | reverse complement strand
GCCGGTGACCGGTCCCCAGCGCCCGGCGAAGTCCGCGCCGACCATCTCCTCGGGCAGTTCCTGCACGACCTCGCTGAGCGTGACCGTGCCGACGCCGTCCAGGTCGACCGTGGACAGGCCCTGCGGACGGCCGTCGGGGTCGTCGTTGCCGGCCCGGGTGCACGAGCCCACCCAGTCCTCCGACCACCAGTCGTCCGGACGGTCGGGCAGGCCACGGAACCGCCGGGTCAGCGAGCCACCCTCGTAGAAGCGGTACAGCGGGTGGTAGGCCAGCGGCAGCGGCCGCCGGATCGCCGCCCTGAGCCGGTCGCGCACTTCGCCCCGGTCAGGTTCCACTACAGCTCCGCGTTCACGATGAAGCCGGCGTCGAGCAGCAGCGTCGCCGAGTTCACGTAGCTGGCGTCGTCGGACAGCAGGAACGCGATCGAGGCGGCTATCTCCTCGGGCTCCGCGCCCCGGTGCAGCGGGATCCGGTCGACGTAGTACTTCATCACCTCGGGGTCGTCCAGCAGCGGCGCGGCCATCGGCGTCTTGGTCCAGCCCGGCTCGACCGCGTTCACCCGGATGCCGTGCGGGCCCAGGTCGCAGCCGAGCGCCTTGGCGAGCATGCTGATCGCGCCCTTGGTGCCGCAGTACACGGTCTGGCCGGGCGCGCCCACATGCGCCGAGATCGAGCTGATGCAGCAGATCGCGCCGCCGTGACCCTCGCTGATCATCTGCTTGGCGCCCTCGGTGCAGACCACCCAGGTGCCGCGCACGTTGGTCTCGAACAATGCGTTGAAGTCCTCGATGCTCGTGTTGTCCCAGGTCATCAGCGGGTTGATGGCCGCACACGACACCACGTAGTCGAGCCGGCCGCCGCGTTCGGCCACGGTGCGCACCATCGCGGTCACCTGCTCCGGATCCCGCATGTCCGCGGTCACGGTGAACGCCTGCCCGCCGGCTGCCTCGACCCGGCGCAGCGTCTGTCCCGGGTCCGTCGTGGGCAGCGTGTTGACGCCCACCAGCGCACCCTCGGCCGCCAGGCGCACCGCGGTGGCCTGCCCCATGCCCGTCGTCGCGCCGGTGACCAGCGCGACCTTCCCCTCGAAGCGCCGGTCCATTGGCTGTCTCTCCTCGTCAGAAGATCGCGATCGGGTTCCACGGCGACCCGGTGCCGCCGGGCAGCCGCAGCGGCAGGCCGACGACCATGAACTCGAATCGCCCTTCTTCCTCGCAGGCCCGGGCGACGTCCTCGAGCTGCAGGCTGTCGGACGCGAACATGCCCATGGCGGTGATCTGCAGCGGGTGGATCGGGTGCGAGATGCCCTCGACGGTGCTCGGGATCGCTTCCCCGTCGCCGTCCGGCAGGAACGCAGCGATCCGCCGCTCGTGCATCCAGGGGATCGTGTCCACGTGCAGGCCGGCCTTGCCCTCGCCGGGCGGGTAGTCGTTGTTCCACGCGCCGAGTTCCAGCCGGCGGCGGTGGTGCCCGGTGCGGAACACCAGGATGTCGCCCTCGCCGAGGCGCACGCCCTGACTTTCCTCAACGGCCTCGAGCTCCGCGCGGGTCACCGCCTCGCCGGGCTCGAGCCAGTCGACGCCGCGGAACCGCGGCACGTCGAGCAGCACGCCGCGGCCCACGAGCCCCTCGCGGTAGCTGGTCACGTCCAGCGCCGTCGCCCCCTGCGAGGTCATAACCTCCTGCGCGGGGCGGCCGTTGTACACGCAGCCCTTGTACGCGATGTGGCACAGCGCGTCCATGTGGGTGTGGCAGTCGCCGTGGAAGGCCAGCCCGACGAAGTCGGTCGCGAACGTGACCGAGTTGGAGCCGATGTCGATGTCGTGGCCCTGCACGACGTGCCGGATGACCGGGCTGGGGTTGTCCGGGCCGGCCACCGTGTTCATCGGGATCGCCATCGTGGCGCGCCGTCCCGACCGCACCAGGCCCGCAGCCGCGCGGACCATGTCCGGCGTGATGTAGTTCAGCGTGCCGAGCTCGTCGTCGTCGCCCCAGCGGCCCCAGTTCTTGACCGACTCGTAGATCTCGTCGAACTCCCGCAAACTCACCCGCGCGGGTGGCGTCGTCTTGGCCGTTGTCTCGGTCACGGTGCTCCTCACTTCTAGGCCCCGGCGGCCCGCCAGAGCGGTTTCAGCAGGCCGTCCTCGGACAGATCCAGCATCCGCGCGTAGACCTTCCGCCAGGTGGCGTAGCCGTCGTGGTAGGCGGACACGGCCGCCGGGTCCGGCTCGAACGTGGCCGTCCGGCGGCGCAGCAGCGGCTCCAGCTCGGTCGGGCTGGAGTGCAGCCCGGCGCCCACCGCGGCACAGAGCGCCGCGCCGAGCGCGCTGCTCTCGGTCACCGCGGGCACGCGCACCGGCAGCCCGGTCACGTCGGCGATGATCTGCGGCCAGAGCGCGCCCTTGGCGCCGCCGCCGCTGAATGTCATCTCGGTAAAGCGCGCGCCGGTCAGCTCTCTGATGATCTCGAGGTGCCCGCGGACGACGTAGGCGGCCGCCTCCTCGATCGCGCGGATGCAGGCCGCCGTGCCCGAGCCCGCCGGGTCGCCGACGTCGAACTGCAGGAACGACGGGCTGGCGTGCACCCACCGCTTAGCGTTCATGAGGTTCGAACCGATCGCGATCACGCCGTTCGAGCCCGCGGGGATCTGCGCGGCCGCCTCCTCCATCACCACGTACGGGTCCACGCCGCGGCTGCGCGCCGCGGCGGTCTCGGCCTGGCAGAACGCATCCCGGTACCAGCGCATGGCCATGCCGCAGTAGAACCCGATTCCCTCGAGCATCCACTCGCCCGGGCTGGTGTGGCACAGCGTGCGCAGCCTGACCTGCGGGTCGATGAGCGGCTTGCCGGTGAGCACGGTGTTCTGCCAGAACGTCCCGGCCAGGACCGTGAACTCGCCTTCCCGCACCCCGGCGCCGAGCAGCCCGGCCTGGGTGTCCGCGCCGCCGGCCACCACCGGGGTGCCGGCCCGCAGGCCGGTCTGGTTCGCGGCCGCCGCGGTGACCGCGCCGACCACGGTGCCGGGGTCGACCACCTCGGGCAGCACGCCGGGTGAGATCCGGCAGATCTGCGCGATCTGGCCGGACCAGTCCCGCGCCGACAGCCGGAACATCCCGGAACTGGAGCCGCAGGACGGCTCGGTCACCTGCACCCCGGACAGCCGGTAGACGATCCAGTCGCTGAGCATGGACAGGCCGCTGACTGCGTCGAAGATGTCCGGCCGGTGCGCGGCCAGCCAGCGCAGCCGGGCCGGCGACGTGATCGAGACCCAGTCGCCCGCCTCGGCGTAGATCTTCTCGGCGGAGCCGTCGGCGATCAGCTCCTCGGCCTCGCGTGCCGCCCTGCTGTCTACGTTCGGGCAGGCCCAGATCTCGGCGCCGGCCCGGTCGTAGAGCACGATGCCCTCGCGCATGCTGGTCGCCGAGACCGCCGCGACCTCGTCGCCGGTCGCGCGGGCCTGGCTCATCGCGTCCCTGACGCAGGCAGAGATCAGCAGCCAGTTGGCGTGGGTGTCGAAATCCTGGCCGCCGGGGACGCCGGGGGGCTCGCGGTGAGTCCACTCCCGCAGCGAGACCGCGACCTGCTCCCCCTCCGGGGTAAACAGCAGCGCGCGGCAGCTTCCGGTGCCCGCGTCGATGGCCAGCAGCAGCCGCCTCGTCACGGATATACGTAGGTGGGCTTGAGGTCGATCGCGTGCCCGCTGCCGGATTCCAGCACGAACTTGAGCATCGGCGCGGTGTCCAGGTAGTAGAACTCGATCGAGTCGCCGATCCGGCCGCTCATGAGGATCTCGGCGCCGTTGGACCGCCAGTGATCCTGCATCAGCGTGCTGTCCGCTTCCGAGTGCTTCATGCACGCGATGTGCTGCACACCCTCACCGCGGGTGTCCAGGAACTTCTGGTAGATGCTCGGCCCGCTGACCGGCTGGATCAGCTCGAAGCCGAGCCCATCCACGTTCGCCTCGGCGCCGATCATCCGGTACTCGACCGGCTCGCCTTTCACCCGCGTGTCATGCAGCAGCGGGGGCTTGTAGTCGAACACGCTCCACGGCCCCCAGCCGAGCGTCTCGGTATAGGTCTTCAGCGCGGCCTCGATGTCCCGGACCACCACGGCGATCTGCGTGATCTTCATCGGGGTGGGCGGGGTCACGATCTTGCCGGTCATGCTCGTCCTCCTGACGCCTGGTGACCGCTGCCGTCTGCCCGGGCACGTGCTGGGCTCATCACCAAAGGGTTCAACTCGGCTGCGCACATGTCAAGACTCTGAGCACTTGCTCAGCTCAGCTCCCCGCCCCGGCCTGGCCGTCGCAGGGCTACCTTTGGGCTGAGCTTGCAATATGGCGGGAGCTGGGCGGCTTCATGAACAGCACAGGGATCGACGTCGTCAGGCGCTGGAGTTCCGAGGAACTCCTGCTGCGCGCGGCCTGGTTCTATTACAAGGACGAGCTGACGCAGGACGAGATCGCCAAGCGTCTCTCGGTCTCCCGGGCCTCGGTGGGGCGCATGCTCGAGCGCGCCCGGAGGGTCGGCCTCGTCACGATCAACCTGAACGCCGAGTACCTCGACGCGTTCGAGCTGAGCGCCGAGCTGCGGCGGGTCTTCAGCCTGTCCGAGGCGCTCGTTGTCCCCGACCACGACGAGGAGCCGGCGGACCTGCACGCCCTGAACGCCCGCATCGGGCTCGGCGGCGCGCAGTTCATCGGCACCCACCTGCGCCCGGGCGCGACGCTCGGCGTTGGCTGGGGGGAGACCGTTTCGCGGGTCATCGCCGCCACCAATTTCGGGTCGGTCGGTCCCGTGCACATGGTGACGCTGACCGGTGGCGTGGACGGTTACCTGCAGACGATCCTGTCCTCCAAGGGCGAGAACGGCGCGGACGCCGACGTCACCACCGCGACCGTGATCCCTGCGCCGAACATCGCCTCCTCCCCCGCGCTCGCCGCGGCCCTGCGCGACGAGCCGACCATCCAGGACGTGCTGAAGCAGGCGTGCGGCGTCGATCAGGCGGTGGTCGGCGTCGGCACGCCAACGACCGACGCCACGATCGTGCAGCTCGGCTACCTGACCGCGGCGGATGTCCGGGATCTGCGCGAGCAGGGCGTCGTCGGCGACATCCTCGGCCAGTTCTTCGACGCCGACGGCACCGTGGCCGACGTCCCGATCCACGACCGGCGGATCGGGATCGACCTGGCGGACCTCACCTACATCCCGAAGGTGGTCGGCGTCGCCGGCGGCCTGCACAAGGTTCCGGCGATCCTGGGCGCGCTGCACGGCGGGTTCCTCGACGTCCTCGTGACCAACGAGCTGGCCGCCGTCCGGCTGCTGGAACTCGAGAGCGGGCGAGCCCGGCCCGGCCGCGGCCGGTCCTGAGCGGCCATGGCGCCAGCGGCGGCGTACGACGAGATCGCGGACTGGTATGAGCACGAGTTCCTGGCCCGGACCGCGCCGGGCACGGATCCGCTCGGCATCACGCGGGCCCTGCGGGACCTGCTCGGCCGCGGGCACGGTACCTGCCTGGAGCTCGGCTGCGGAACCGGCGTGCACGCGGCGCAGGTCAAAGAGCTGGGCTGGACCCCGGTCGGGATCGACGTGTCCGGCGCGATGCTGCGGCACGCGCGCCGCCGGCTGCCGATAGCGATGGCGGACGCCGCGCGGCTCCCGGTCGCCGACGGCAGCCTGCCCGCGGTCATCGCGGTGATGGTGCACACCGACATGCCCGCCTACCCGGCGGTGCTGCGCGAGGCCGCACGGGCGCTGCGCCCGGGCGGCGTGCTCGCGCACATCGGCGTGCATCCGTGCTTCTGCGGCGGGTTCGCCGACCGCGGCGACCCCGGCGCCGTGGTGATCCGCGCCGGCTACACCGACGGCCACTGGACGAAGGCGTCGTGGACGGACCAGGGCGTGCGGGACAAGGTGGGCGCCACCCACTTCCCGCTGCCCAGCCTGCTGCACGCGTTCCTCGACGCCGGCCTGGTGCTGGAGCGCTTCGCGGAGGGCGCCGGGCCGGTCCCGGTCGTGCTCGGCATCCGGGCGCGCAAGCTTACCGATGAGCCCGCGCTCACCGCGCCGTCCTAAGTACGCCGGGACGCCCATCCAGCCGCCGACGCCTGAGCCGGCGTCATCGATGTACCAAAGGGCTCATTCTTTCGGGCCCAACGGTACATCCATCGCGGCCGGGCGGCCGCGCAGGCTAGGCCGAGCCCGGCGGCGGGTCCCCGCCGGGTGCGCCCGGTGCGAGCAGTCGCTGCTTGAGGGCCACCGGGGCGAAGCTGGCCTCGAAGCTCGCCCGGGCCAGGGCGCGCAGCTGATCGGCGGTCAGGCCGAGGTGATCATGGACGCGGCGGTACTCCTCGAGCAGGCTGGTGTTGAACATCGGCGGGTCGTCGCTGCCGAGCACGACGGGCACTCCGGCGGCGAGCAGCCGCGGCAGCGGATGGGCGGCCAGCGAGGGCACGACGCCGGTGGCGACGTTGCTGGACGGGCAGACCTCCAGGGTGATCCCGTCCTCGCGCAGCCGGCCGAGCAGCCGCGGGTCGCCGATCGCGCCGATGCCGTGGCCGACCCGCTCCGCGCCGAGTTCGTCGATCGCGGCCCAGACCTCGCCGGGGCCGACGCTCTCGCCAGCGTGCGGCACGCTGTGCAGCCCGGCGGCCCGGGCGGCGGCGAACTCGTCGCGGAAGTCGGCCCGGCTGACCCCGGTCTCCGCACCGCCGATGCCGAACCCGGTGAGCGCGGCCGGCGGGTGGTGCAGCGCCGCGTCGAGCGTCCGCTGGGCTCCGTCGCGCTCGTCCTGCGCGGCGATGTCGTAGACCCAGGCGAGCTCGACGCCGCGGGCGCTGGCCTCGGCGGCGCCGGTGTCGAGCGCCTGCGCGAGCTCGCGAGGATGGATCCCGGCGCTGATGTGTGACACCGGGGTGACCGTGACCTCCGCGTAGACGCATCCCTGGGCTGCCATGTCCTGCGCCATCCGGGCGACGAGCGTGACCACGTCCTCGGGGCTGCGCACGACGTCGCTGACCAGCTTGTAGACGTCGAGGAAGTGGGCGAAGTCCCGGAACCGGTAGAACGCGCTGAGCTCGCCGGCGTCGGCAGGAACTCCGCTGTCCGGGTGACGCGCCGCCAGCTCGGCGACCGTGGCCGACGCGGCCGAGCCGACGAGGTGGACGTGCAGGTCTGCCTTGGGCATCGCGACGAGCCAGTCGTCATCGCTGCCGAAGGCGGGCGGCTGGATCGCGTTGTGATTCATCCGGCACCTCCGTGAATCGGAGGCGCCCTTGCTGCATTCGGAAAGCCGAGCGTGGCAGGACGCGGTCCCGTTGCAGCGCCTCTCGGCCTGCCTTCCTTCTACCACAGCCCTGGCGGCCGTTCCGCACGGTCCGCCAGCGGATTGCGCCGTTTTCTGTTATCTGCCCCCGGGCCGGCACGTCTTTAGTCAAGGTGGGATCAAAGCCCGCCGACGTGACGAGCGTGAGGAGCCATGCACATGCCCCGCGGCCGAGGGCTCGGCGTGCGGACGGTGATCGCCGCTCAGGCTGGAGACGCGCACGCGCTCGACACCCTGCTGGCCGGCTACCTGCCGCTGATCTATAACATCGTCGGCCGGGCGCTCGGCGGCCACGCCGACGTCGACGACGTGGTGCAGGAGACCATGCTCCGCGCGGTGCGCGGCCTGAGCGGGCTCCGCGATCCGGCCGCGTTCCGGTCCTGGCTGGTCGCGGTCGCGATCCGGCAGATGCGCGAGCATTACCGGGCCCGTCAGGCCGTGCCCGTGGCCGAACTCGGCGACGAGGTGGCCGACCCGGCTGCCGACTTCGTGGAGCTGACGATCGTGCGGCTCGGCCTGTCGGGCCAGCGTGCCGAGACCGCGCAGGCGACCCGCTGGCTCGACCCCGGCGACCGGGAACTGCTCGCGCTGTGGTGGCTGGAAGCAGCCGGCGAACTCGGCCGCGGTGACCTCGTCGCCGCGCTCGCCCTGCCCGCGAGCCACGTCGCGGTGCGCGTCGCCCGGATGAAGGAGCAGCTCACCACCTCCCGCGTGGTGGTGCGCGCGCTGAGCGCGGACCCGCGGTGCCCTGGCATCCCGCCGGTCATCTCCGGCTGGGACGGCTCCCCGGGCCCGCTGTGGCGCAAGCGGATCGCCCGGCACGTACGGGACTGCACGCACTGCGGCGTCCACGAGGCCGGCCTGATTCCCGCCGAGCGCCTGCTGGCCGGGCTGATCCTCGTCCCGGCCCCGGCCGCAGCCGCGGCAGCAAGCCCGTGGCCGGCCACCCGCGCCGCGCACCGGGCCCCCGGGCGGGCCGCCATCATGCGGCCGCGCCACGGGCATGCAGTGGCCAGAACGGGAGGCTCGCTGCCGGTCAAGCTGGCGGCCGCAGCCGTCGCGGTGGGCTGCGCGGCCGCCGGCGGCGCGGTCATCGTCCACCTGCGCTCGGCACACACGGTCGCGGCCGCGAGCCGGGCTTCGCACGCGCCGGACCCCGCGACAAAGCCAGCGACGCAGGCGCTGGCCAGGCCATCCGCACGGCCCGTTCAGGCTCCCTCCCATCGTCCCGGGCCTGTGGCATCTCCCCCGGCTGCGGCTCCCACGGTGACCGGCGCCAAGAAGGGCGTAGGCGCCTGGGCCTTCGCCGGGGCCACCTCGGCGCTGAAGGCGTCCGGGGCGTCCTGGTATTACACCTGGTCGGCGGCGCCCGGCGTGGCCGGGCCGCCCGGCGTGGCGTTCGTGCCGATGATCTGGGGAGCGGCCGACGTGACCGCCAGCACGCTCAGCCAGGTCAAGACGGAAGGCCCGTATCTGCTCGGCTTCAACGAGCCGGACATGGCGAGCCAGTCGAACATGACACCGGCGCAGGCCCTCAGCCTGTGGCCGCAGCTGATGGCGACCGGGCTGCAGCTCGGCAGCCCGGCGGTCGCCGACGACGGCGCGACGCCGGGAGGCTGGCTGGATCAGTTCATGTCCGGCGCCGCCGCGCGCGGTTACCGGGTCAACTTCATCACCCTGCACTGGTATGGGTCGGACTTCGCCACCGGCGCGGCCGTCAGCCAGCTGCAGAGCTACCTTCAGGCCGTGTACGCGCGCTACCACCTGCCGATCTGGCTGACCGAGTTCGCGCTGGCCAATTTCGGCAGCTCCCCCACCACCCCGACCGGGCAGCAGCAGGCCGCGTTCCTCACCGCGGCGACCGCGATGCTCCAGCGCCTGCCCTACGTGCAGCGCTACGCCTGGTTCGGGCTGCAGGCCACGCCGGCCGACGGGAGCATGGGCCTGTTCGGCACCGGCCCGGTGGCCACCACGGTCGGCCGGGCCTTCGAATCGGCTGGCTCCGAATGACGCGATAATGCGCGGGTGGCTACGACAACCGCGGGCGAGGTGCGCCGGATAGCGATCAAGCTTTCGGCGCTGGCACAGGACGGGCTGACCTACGGCGCCGACGCCTACGACCTGGACCGCTACCGGCAGATCAGCCGGATGGCCACGGAGCTGCTCGCGACGCTCAGCGGGCGGCCGGCCGACGAGCTCGCGATCGAGCTCGGCCGCGATTCCGGGTACGCCACCCCAAAGGTCGACGTGCGCGGCGCCATCTTCGACGACGAGCAGCGCGTCCTGCTGATGCGGGAGAAGACGGACGGCCGGTGGTCGCTGCCCGGCGGCTGGGCCGACCCGGGAGACTCACCCTCGTCCGCGGTCACCCGGGAGATCCTCGAGGAGACCGGGTACCACGCCGCGGCGGTGAAGCTGATCGCGTGCTGGGACCGGGAGATTCAGCAGAACCCGCCGCCCCTGCCGGTGCACGTCTACAAGCTGTTCTTCCTCTGCCGCGCCGAAGGAACGCGGCAGCCGCCGGCGGCGCTGGAGACCCTGGACGTCGGCTGGTTCACCATGGACGAGCTGCCGCCGCTGTCCCTCGGCCGTGTCAATCACCGGCAGCTCGGGCGAGCCCTGGCGCACCACCTCGACCCTTCGCTGCCGACCGAGTTCGACTAGACGATGAGAATTCCATCCGGCGTGCGCGTCTACCTGACGACGGCCATCAGCCTGGCCGCGGTTGGCCTGGCGACGTGGCTTGGCATGCAGGCGGGCGCGGCGGTGGCGGACCGGCAGTGGTGGACGCTCGGGGCCGTGGCCGCCAGCGTGACCGCGGCCGGGGTACCCGCGTACGAGCAGATCCGCAAGGAGCGGCTGCGCGCCCAGGCGCAGCGGGCGGCGGTGGACGCGGCGGTCGCCATGCAGGTGACGATCAACGATGCGCTGGATCCCATCGTCCGCCAGCTCGGCCGCGTCGCCACCGCGGGAGGCCGGCGGGAACGCGAAGCGCTGCAGGGAGGGATGGTCGCCATGGTGGTTGACTCGGCGGCGCATCTCGCTGGCTCGGGGCGGGTCCGGGCGAGCCTGTTCCGGTTCGCGCCGGGCACGCCAAGGGTGCTGGTGCCTGCTCAGTACAGCGGCCGCGTGGACGACCCGATGGAACCGATCACCGAAGGGACCGCCGAAGGGGACCTGGTGTTCGGCATGATCCGTCACAACCAGCACCTGTTCTGCCCCGACCTCGGCGCCGAGTCCCCGGCGGGCTGGCGCCTGACGCCGCCGCAGACGTACCAGTCGTTCGCGGCCGTTCCGGTCGCGGCCGGCCAGAACGCGTTCGGCATGCTGATGGTGGACGCGTTAGATCCTGGCGGGATCCGGCGCACCGACGTGCCGCTGATCCGCTTGCTCGCCGGGCTGCTCGCGGACGCGCTCGCATAGGCTGGACACGGCGAAAGGAACCCTGAGCCCGTTGACCCTGCCCGGGCGACGGCTGACACTGAGGTCGTGAGGAAGGAACCGACGGTGCCGCCCCACATCACCATCGAGGACCACGACGACCGCCCCGAGCGGATGGTGCGCGATCCCGATCGCTACTTCGCCGACGCGCGCCGGCGTGCCGTGCAGGAGCTCATGAACCACGCTCGCTGGCTGTTCCCGTCGCGCCGTCACAGCAAGGCCTAGGACCCACGCTCATCATCGCGACGCAGTCTCATTAGTCACATGTGTTAACGTTGACAACTCGAATCTATGTTCGAATACTGGCCAGGTGAGCAGCCGCGATGCGCCCTGGTGCCCCCCGATTGTCCAGATGAGCGGGGGTATGGTCGGGCACCTACTTGCCTGGGAGATGCATGAACGCGACGGCTCGTGGCATGCCTGGGTTTCCTGGGTGCAGCAGGCGGGCGGGCGTCACGTCCACAAGGTGGTCGACGTCCGGGCCGGGAGCCTGCACCCGCTCGAAGCCCCGGACGCCTACTCGTCCGTGCCCCGGCGCGTCCGCGGCAAGGACGGGCTGATCAGGCCGTGGTCCGGCGAATCCGGGTTACCGCTACCGCGTCCTACGCCGGCCCGGCGCCGCCGCGAGGCTAGAGGTCGAAGCTGGTGCCGACGCTGTTCGGCACGAACGCCGCTGGCATGCGCGCCGACATAGCGTGCTGCGCGCGCCAGCCGGTGCAGTGCGCGGGCACCAGCACCCCCGGCTCCATCGCCGCCAGGTCATCGAGGACACGCGGGATCAGGGGCTCGAACGCGGGGCCGCTGAGGTGGAACCCGCCGATCAGGGCGTATAGCGGCTGGTCGCCGGTGAGCCGCCGCGCGTACCGGGCGATGTTGACGACACCGGCGTGCCCGCAGCCGGTGATCACCACGATTCCCTTGCCGGTGACGTTGACGATCAGGGCCTGGTCGTCGAGCACGAGCGGGTCGGGCTGCCAGCCGCCGTCGATCCATGCCTGCTGCGGTGGGAAGCCGGGTTCGTACCCGGTGGTCCGCGGGACCTCACCGGTGATCAGCACCGACCGGTCGAACAGGAAACTCGGCTGCCGCTCCTCGATGATGTCGAAACCGGCCTCGGTGAGGGCCCGGCGGCTGGTCGTCGGTATCTCCAGCGGGTCGCGGCCGGGAAGCGCGAGGCGGCGGCGGCGCCAGAAGTGCGGGTGGATGAGGAGCGGCATGTTCGGCCGGCCGACGGCCCGGATCACGCCGTCGATCCCCGCCGTGTGATCGAAGTGGCCGTGGCTGCAGACGATGACCTCGATCGAGGACGGGT
>Ga0335073_10012174_pt1 | contig 12078 bp, 8 predicted proteins | sample Lox_Sample_22_FD_207093 | JGI IMG/M metagenome (GOLD analysis project Ga0335073, IMG submission 207093) | Soil microbial communities from Loxahatchee National Wildlife Refuge, Florida, United States - Lox_Sample_2.2 | ecosystem: Environmental > Terrestrial > Soil > Wetlands | place: USA: Florida... | reverse complement strand
GATTTATGTACGTTATTTCCAGTACTTTGTTCTGATCGTGTATGACCCGGTGACGGGGGCGATGACTCCTAATCCGGTTCAAATCCGAGCCTATTGGACGGAGAATTTCGGAGCGAAGGACGAACTGATGAAGACGCCGTTCGTCTCATCCGCGGACCTGTATCAAAACCGTCAGCCGCAAATTGTTTTTGAGTCACGCGCGCACAACGGAAGTATGTACAACGCCGTGGTCTATCAATATTTCGCTATCGCACCGGACCTTTCGCTTAAGTTGGTGCTAGCGCGAGAGACACGGCTGGCAGACGATTCGGGAAATCTGATCATCAGAGAGTTGACGCCGCTGTCACCGTCTCGTCTCCGGCTTGACATCTACAGAGTTGCAGACGCTGGTACGCCGCAAGGCGCAAAACTCGGTTACGTAATTCTCGCAAGCGGCGGTGCCGACGAGCCGTTTCGCGTGGTTCGGCGGCATGCTCCTAATTCCGGCAATTTTGTTTGCTTGGTAACGTGCATGGATGAAGCACCGAGCGACGATACGTTTCTGCACGAGGGCGATCCAAACGACTACTAGGTCCTCGCACTTCTCGTCGGCGTTTATCTCTCGCGATTAGCGTTTGCGGCAGACGGTGAGGCCGTCGGCGATCGGCAGCAGAACGGTATCGACACGCGGGTCGGTCACGAGGAAATCATTCAGCTCGCGAATCGCGCGGGTATCCTCGCTTTGGTCGGCAGGGTCGATAACAGCGCCGTTCCAAAGGACATTGTCAAATAAAATCAAGCCGCCAGCGCGGGTCCGGCGCAGGATCTCTTCGTAGTATAGGCGATAGCTGCTTTTGTCGGCGTCAATGAAGGCGAAGTCGAAAGAGTGATCGTCGGGAAGCGTACGCAGCGTGTCCAATGCGGGGGCGAGCTTGAGCGTAATTTTGCCTGCGACTCCCGCTCGCTCCCAATAACGGCGTGCGACAGCAGTCCACTCGTCGCTGACGTCGCAGCATAAGAGGCGGCCGTCGGACGGCAGGGCGCGGGCGACACAGATCGAGCTGTAGCCGGTGAAGGTGCCGACTTCGACGGCGGAACGCGCACCAATAGCGGCGGTGAGAAGCTGCATGAAGTTGCCTTGTTCAGCGGTGATTTGCATAGCGCTGATGCGCCCAAATTTGGAAGTCTCTTCAGCCAGCTCCCGAAGGAGTGAATCGGAATTTTTGCCATGAGCGACGACGTATTCGTAAAGGTCGGGATTGAGGGCGATAAATTTGCGTTCGTTGGCCATGCGATCAACTTAATCCGCTCCGGCGCGGCGCACCATGGGGCGAGGTGAGTTGTTGCAAAGAGCACAGCGGGTGAAAGCGTTTGGACGCGGATCGAAGGGGAAGCGGCTCAGGACCTCGAGCAGTTGGTCGCGAAAGAGATGGCGCTCGACATAGAGCGTGTAGGCCGCGGTGCGCAGATGCTTATCCCGCGTAAGCATCGCGCGGCCTTCAGCGAGAGCATGGAGGGTATCAGCAGCGGATAAGGACGGGTCGCAGAAGACGTCGGCACCCATCAGGCGCAACCAGCGCGCGAGTCTGAGCAGGGTGCGGTCGGCCGCGAATCTGAGAACGGCACGTAAATTGTCATCTCTGTCGGGCATTCCCGTTACGTCGTAGGAAACGAATATAGTATAGGACCTGCTTGCGGGAGAATCTGCTGACGGGCAGTCGAACTGTAAAGTAATACTTTAATTCGCGGAAAGATTGGGAGACCCTAGGACAAACAGGCGAAGCAGGAGATGCTATGAGCGAAAAGCCAGTAACGTTTAGGTCGGGGAATTTGACCCTCGAAGGGATCCTGCATCAGCCGGAATCGAAATCGGTTGGCGCGTGCGTCGTATGTCATCCGCATCCGCTCTATGGCGGGTCAATGTACAACAATGTTGTCGATGCGGTGGTCGAGGCAATGGGACGGCGGAATTGGTCGGCGCTGCGTTTCAATTTTCGCGGGGTTGGCGGCAGCGAAGGGGAGCATAGTGGGGGCATTGGCGAGGCCGAGGACGCTATTGCTGCGAGCGAGTATGTTGCCGAACAGACGGGACTGCCGCGCGGTTCCATCGTCGTCGCGGGCTATTCGTTTGGGGCGATGGCGACTGCATCAGCAGCGCCCAAACTCGGCGATGTCGCCGGATTGCTGCTGATAGCGTTGCCGTTACGGATGGCGGACCTGGATGGGCTTACACAATTCAAAGGGCCGATTCTGCTCGCAGCAGGCGATATGGATAACTACTGTCCGGCAGCGGATCTTAAACGATTGGGTGAGAACATTGGCGGTCGTGCGCAGGTGCAGATCGTCAATGGTGCCGACCATTTCTTCGGCGGCCGCGAGGATGAATTAACGGAGGCGATTAGCGAAATGATTGCGACTATTTAGCGAGCGATTCTAGGCCGCATCAGTCTTGGTGGTCGGTGGCTTGAACCGGGGGGAGCAGGGCGCCACCTTGCGATGCCGAGTGCGTCGCCTTCCAGATCGCAAAAAATGGGTCGTCCGGTTCACTCTTGGCGAGCGCGACGATCTGCATAATCGTTGCACGCAAGTCGTTGTGATTGAGATCCATCAGCTTGGCGAAATCGTCAAGCTGATGGAAATAGATCAAATAATTCAGCAAAACCGCATTGTTGAGCTTGGTTTTGTCCAGATCGAAGCGCTCCAAGCCTGAAAGTCTTGGTTTAAGCTCGGCGTAGTCCGAATTGATACTGGCGAAGATTGCGACGCGGCGCTTCAGAATTTCCTCTTCAGGCAAACCGCTGCCGTAGAGCTTCAGCAGTTTGGCTTGCTCCTGGAGCAGAAAGGCGGCGAACTTCATGTCGCTATCGTAAATGCCGAAGGCCGCAGCCGTGTCAGCCGCATCAGGGCCTTCAGTGCGAGTGAAGAATTCGACGGCGCCGCGATTACCGATCCAGGTGGCAGCGGACTCGTCGAACATCACGTCACTCATCAGGAAATAGGTGCGATGGAAAAGTTCGTGGATAATCACCCCTGCTAATTCCACGCGAGTGAGCCCGAGCAGATTTGAGAGCAACGGATCGTCGAAGAAGCCGAGGCTAGAAAAGGCGATGGCCGGACGGACGTAGGTATCGTAACCGAGCGCTTCCATCCGAGCTGCTTCGGCATTGGCGTCGTCATGGCTGAAGTAGCCCCGATAAGGGACGTTCCCAACGACCGGGAACCACCAGGTGTAGGGCGTCAGCGAAGTTCGTGGCGCGGCCATCACGACCCATACGACCGCGCCCTTGTCGACCTGGGCGATGCTGCTGTAGGCGCCGCCGACATTGAGATCGAGTTGACGAGCGGCGAATTTGCGCACATCCAGAACGGTCTCGAGCTTCGCACGAGTAGGGGGCGGGAGATCGCTCCGGGTTAGCTCATCGGAGATGGGCTTGCGCCGGAGAAGGATGCGCACCTCTTCATAGGCGGCATGGGTGATGTAGCCGGCATTGCATCCTGACAGCGACATGACGCCAATCGCGCCTATGACCCTTAAGATGAGCAAGCATGTGCTCGGCCTGGTCCCAAGGCATCGGGTTCGCCGATTTTTGATTTCGCCGCGGATGCTCAAGGCAGAGGGTTCGTGGGGTGCGATTCTATAGGCATGACATTCACGGACTTGCCTAACTGGCTGGTAGGCTCACCCAAGGCGTAACACGTGAATTCGACGCAAGAGTTATGCTCGCGAGGAAGCTGTACTCAACCCGTCTGCAGGGCTCGATTCGGAAGCGGAGGCGTATTGAAGCTCGAATAGGCGCCGATAGAGGCCCGGACGGGCGAGTAGTTCGGCATGGGTGCCGCTTTCGCGCAGGACGCCGCTGCTCAGTACGAGGATGCGATCAGCATTTTCAATCGTCGAGAGGCGGTGGGCGATCACGAGGGCGGTGCGGCCAGCGAGAAGCTGATCCAGAGCCAGTTGGATCAACCGTTCAGTCTCGCTATCGATACTTGATGTCGCCTCATCCATTACCAGTACACGCGGGTCGTAGGCCAAGGCGCGGGCGAACGATAGGAGCTGACGCTGGCCGGCCGAGAGATTGGCACCACGCTCGTGAATATCCTCGTGTATCCCGTTGGGCAGCCGCTCGACGAATTTGAGCGCTTGGGCACGGGCGAGGGCCTCGCGAATTTCGCGCTCCCCGAGCTCCGTACGGCTGAGCCGGATATTTTCGAGCACATCGCCGGCGAACAGAAACACGTCCTGCTGGACCGTGCCGATGGTACGGCGAAGTTCGTGCAGATCCCATTCGCGAACATCGACGCCGTCAACCAGGATGCGCCCGCCCATGACGTCATAGAATCGGTTGAGGAGCTTGATAATAGTGGTTTTGCCCGAACCGGTCGCGCCGACAATAGCAACGTTCTGCCCCGGGTCGACGGTGAAGCTCAAGTCGTGCAAGACCGGTTCGCCGGGCCGGTAGGCGAAATCGACGTGGTCGAATACGATACATCCGGTGCGGCTCGGGTGGCTGGCCTGACGTGGGGTCGCCGGACTGGTGATCGTGGCTGGAATGCGCATCAGCTCTTCGAGGCGCTCAATCGCGGCAAGGGCCGATTGGAGAGTGGTGAATTTGCCGGAGACGTCCCGCAGCGGCGTAAAGAACATCTGCGCGTACTGCATGAAGGCGACGAGCGTTCCGAGCGTGACCAGCCGATGAATCGTCTCGCCGCCGCCAATCCAAAGGATCATGGCCACGGTGAAAGAGCTGATCGCCTCGACGACAGAGAACTGGGCAGCGTCATAGACGTTCGCCAGCATCTGGGCGTCGCGGTTGGAGCGATTGAGTTGGTCGAATTCGCGCGCACTCTCACGCTCGCGGGTGAACAACTGGATTACATTCATGCCGGCCAGCGACTCGGATAGATAGGCGTTGAGTATCGCCAACCGTTCGCGGATCAGGCGATAGGTCTTGCGCGAGCGGATCCGAAAAAAGTTGATGACGATAGCAAGGGGCGGAGTCGCGCAGAGTGACCAGAGCGCCAAGTGGACGTTGAGGGTTAAAAGGATGACGATGATGCCGGCAAGGGTCACGAGATCGACGAAAAGCGTCAGCGAACCAGCTCCGAACATCTCATTGATGGCGTCTATGTCGGTGGTCATGCGGCTGACGAGGCGGCCGACCGGCGTGCGGTCGAAGAAGGCCATCGGCAGGCGCTCGACATGCTTGAAGAGGGCCACGCGAAGATCAGAGAGGCTGTACTGTGCGACCACCATGGTAAGAAAAAAATTGCCGTAAAAGCTCGCGAATTCGCCTGCGAGTAAAACTATGTAAAGCAGGCCCATCACGATGATGCCGTGGCCGTGAGAGGCATCGATGAGCGGTCTCAGCCAGCGGGGAGGGGCGGTCGTGCGCTTGGCGAGGAATATGTCGATCGTCAATTTGATGATGTAGGGCTGGAGCAGGCTGAAGATCGAATTTACCGGCATCAGCAGGATCGAAAAGAAAAAGAGTCGCTGATAGGGTCGCATGAAACCCCAGATCCATTTGAGCAGCCGCGCGTCGTAGCCTCGGCCGCGCGGATTTTCCATAAGCTCCGGCATCGTCTAGTAGCTGGCGAGCTCCTCCTCAAGTAATTGGCGGTGGAAGAGTTCTGCATAAATGCCCCGGCGACCCATCAGCTGCGTATGGGTACCGCGCTCAGCGACCCGTCCTTCGTCTAGCACGATGATTTCGTCGGCGTCGCGCACGGTTGAGGCGCGATGGGCCACGACGATAGTCGTACGCCCACTGACGCTCGCTTCGAGGCTTGCGAGGACGGCGCGCTCAGTTTCGGTATCAACACTGGAAAGCGCGTCATCGAGAACGACAATTGAAGGATTGTAGACGAGCAGGCGAGCGATCGTGAGGCGTTGTTTCTGGCCGCCGGAAAGGGACATGCCGCGCTCGCCGACGACGGTCTCGAAGCCCCGTGGCATTGTTGCGATATCGGGATCGAGTCCGGCGGTGCGCGAGGCTTGCTTGATCTGTTCGTTCGAGGCGTCGGTGCGGCCGAAAGCGATATTGCGTGCGATCGTATCGGAAAATAGCGTCGGCTCTTGCGGAACCATCCCGATCACGCGGCGCAGTTCGCCCAACGGCAAATCACGGATATTACGGCCATCGAGCAGAATGCGCCCGTGAGTTGGCTCGATCATGCGAGCGAGCAAGCGGACCATCGTGGACTTGCCGGAACCGGTGCGACCGACAATCGCGAGCTTGCCGCCAGCGGGGACCTTGACGCTTACGTCGCGGAGAGCCCAGGTGCGAAGGGGTCGCTCAGCACCATTACCGTTGCCGGCATGATTATCGGTTTCGGGGAAGTAGCTGAAGGAGACGTGATCCCATTCGACTGCGCCGGTGACTTGCAGGGAGTTGCCGTTGACCGGGACGCTCGGGACCGGGGCAGCGTCGAAGATTTCTTCGAGCCGTTGCATCGAGGCACGGCCGCGCTGATATAGGGATAGTGTCCAGCCCAGTGCGACGGTCGGCCAGGCGAGTTGGCCCAGGAAGAGCATGAAGGCGACCATGTCACCGATTGAGAGCAGGTGGCCTCGGATTAGATAACCGCCGTAGATGAGCACGATCATCACGGAGGTGCCGACCGTTCCGCGAATCATTGGCATCATCGCGCCGCGGATACGAGCCAGCGCGAGACCCTGTTCGTTATAATCCTCGTTAATTCGGCGAAAGTGATCAGCGTCATGATCTTCAAGAGTGTAGGACTTGATCACGTGGATGCCGGAAAGGCTCTCCTGTACCCGGGAACCGATAGCGGCAAGGCCCTCTTGCACGGCGAGGCTTCGCTCCATCAGAGTGCGGGTTAGCCAGCGCATCTCGAAGAACAATCCGGCGTATGGAACCATTGCAGCTAGCGATAGCCGCCAGTTCAGATGAATCATCATGCCGAGCGCCATGAGGAAGGTGACCGGTGTGTTGACGAAACTGAGCACCGCCATCCCGACCATCATACGCACGTTGCTCAAGTCGTTGATCATGCGCGACATCAAATCGCCGGTCTTGAGTCGCTCGTAAAAGTCGGGCGCGAGGCGTTCCAGATGAGCGAAGAGGTCGTTGCGCAGGTCGAACTCGATGTCGCGTCCGCAATTAAAAATGACGAAGCGCGAGAACCATCGAGCGGCGCCCATCAGGAGAGCGGCGCCGATCATCAAAAAGGCCAGGTGTTCGAGGCGGGCGTAATTGCCATGCTGGATCGAATTGATGGCCATCCCACTGAGGCGTGGAATGAGCGTCAACAGCGAAGCCGTGATAATCGTGCAGAAGATTCCGAAACTGTAGCGATGCCAGTAACGGCGAATGTAGGACCGGAGCCGTTTCATTGCTTGACCGCTAAGTTATCAGGTTAGGACGGCAAAAAAAGCTTTCTAAAGAAGCGAGCAAGGCGGGGCTATCTTAGGGTTGTTGAGAGTTCTGCGTACCAGAATCGGCTTGCCGAAAGGTGAGAGGCTAACGCGGGCGGACACTGTTCAAACGGCGCTCGTAGACCTTGGCATATTTGAGGAAGCCGTAGAACGCGGAAGTCATTGCTGCGTAGAGACCGCGACCACCGTCGAGGAAGCCGCCGCGCAGGATATAAAAGCTGAAGAAGCGCCATGCCGGGTCGGTGAGCATCTGGATTGCGGCGAAGGGAGATAGCGGTAGTTCATCAGCGCTGCGGCTGGTGAACCGATTAATCGTCGCGACGTGATCGGCGATGTCGTCGTAGCTGAAGTGTAGGATCGGCGCTTTGAGCTGCGCGATGCGGCCTTCGACGACCACCTTGTCATGCGGATCGACGCCGCCGATATGACCGCGCAGCCGTCGGAACAAACGCACCGGCCGATCGGGGTAAATTGGCCGCGTGTAAAAGTGCCGGAGATGATAGAGCACCCGGCGGATGCGGTAACCATCTGCGGGATTCTGCGACGCGATGGTAGCCTCAATTTCGCGCGCAAGATCCCAAGTCACCTGCTCGTCGGCGTCGAGCAGCAGGACCCATTCGCTGGTCGCGTGGTCGAGCGAAATCTGTTTCTGTTGAACGTAGTTGCTGAATTCCTGACGAAAGACGCGGGCGCCCAAACCCTCTGCAATAACTACCGTGCGATCCGTAGAAAATGAGTCGACCACGATCAATTCGTCGCAAAAGCTGGCACTGCGCAGACATTGGCCGATCAAATCCTCTTCGTTGCGCGTAATGACGATGAGCGAGAGGGTGGGCCGTAGAGACATTGAGAGAAACGCGTTGCCGACGCAAACAGCTTGCGTCAGCTAATGGAGATGGCCGTGGTCAATCGGCTGGGAAAGCCGGGCAACGACGTTAGCGGCTATCGATTTGAATGCGTCGCTCACCGAATGGTCGGGATGAGCAGCCACCAGCGGCAGACCGGCGTCGCCACCTTCGCGCAGCTCGGCGATGATTGGCAATTCGCCAAGGAACGGCACACCAAGTTCGCTGGCGTAGCGAGCGCCGCCCCCATGCGCGAAGAGTTCGTGACGCTCGCCACATTTGCGGCAGAGATGGTAGCTCATGTTTTCGATGACGCCGAGGACAGGGACCTTGACCTCGTTGAACATCGTCACACCGCGCTTGACATCGAGTAGAGCGATGGCCTGAGGCGTGGTGACGATTACGCCGCCATCGAGAGCGACCCTCTGCGTGATGGTTAGCTGCGCATCACCGGTGCCAGGAGGGAGATCGAGCACAAGACAGTCCAAGTCGCCCCATTCGACGTTGAAGAGAAATTCGGTCTCGAGCTTGGTGACCATCGGACCACGCCAGATTACGGCGGTTTCCTCGCCAACGAACAGTGCCATTGAGACGTAACGAATACCGAAACGTTCGAGCGGCACGATACGGCGCTCGGCGGTGATGCCAACACGCTCACCCGCCCCGAGCATCATCGCCACGCTCGGGCCGTAAACGTCAGCGTCCATCAAGCCGACCTGCCATCCGAGAGAGCGCATTGCAAGAGCGAGATTAACCGCGACAGTCGATTTGCCGACACCACCCTTGCCGCTAGCGACTGCAACGATGTGCTTTACCCCGGGAATCGGACGGCGATGCATCGCGCCCGCGAGTGGCGTGGGTGGGGTTCGGTCCACTTCAACTTTAACCGCGGCAACATCGGGTATTGCCGCGACGATCCGCTGAATCTCGCGAGTGACTCCAGCGATGACCTCGGGCTTCGCTGAGGGCGCATTGAGAATCACAGTGATACCGGCATGAGCGATTTCGATATCTTTGATCATGCCGAAGGAGACGATATCGCGGCTGAAGCCGGGATATTTGATTTTCTTCAGCTCTTCGAGAATTGCTTGCGGGGTGAGCATCGTTTCGGGGCTATTGGGTCCTCGGTCCGCTCTGGATGTTATCATTCGAGAGGGATGGGCAAAACGCTGGGTCGGTGGTTGATTTCGCCCAGGCGTTCCAGATGGACCGAACCATCACGCGGACCTACGCAGCAAAACATGACGGGGTTGGCACGCTGACGTCAGCTTAGTCGGTGTGATCTATCTTGCGATGTCGCTGAAGCTGTAGTTTTCGCGGCAGACCCGCCAGCACATGAGGGGGGTTGGAGGTGGCGGCGTTCGCGAGAGACCCGGGCGGGGCGCTGCTGCCAACTCACGACCTATGAGCGCCTAGCGGGGACGGCCCGGGGAGACCGTCTCCGCCCCAGCCGTAAGCGCGCGGAGACGAGTCGACCGCCTGGGAGGCGCAGGACGAGGGGTCTGGGACGGCACGGCTGGGTGCTTAAGCTCCCAGCCGTGCCGTCCAGGCGGTGCAGGAGGACGCGCTCGTGCTGCTCGAGTGCACGAGCGCGTCCTCTCGTAAGGGGCGAGGCGGCGCGGCGCCCGCTTAATTTGAGATCCGGGTTGAGCAGAGTCTCAATCGGCGTATGTTCTGGCCGAAATGACTTGAGAAATACTTGCTACTATTGGTAGCGATAAGCTGATTTTTTCGTCAGCTTTCGATCTTGGCCGAATTAGCAAATCATTGCTCAGATTAACTATCTAGCGCGGGGCTGGTATGCACTGCCTAATCGCTATAGGTAGTCGTTATGCGCATGCCAAGGGAGACGAACGAGGCGCCCGCGCGAAATTGGATCGAGCTAGGCCCGGAGGTGGCTGCGCGTATGGCCCTGGTCAGTGAGCCAGCCGCCCTTACCGTAGCGTTCTACACATTGACGCGCGGCGCGGAGCGGGCTTGGAGTGCGATCAACTCCCAACTTACCCAACTGCACGGAGAGTTCTTTTGGATCGGCGGCGCCGCTGGCACCGGTAAGACACATTTCCTCAATTATGCCGTTGCGCTGAGTAATCGGGCCGCGGCGTCTGACACAGCTTCCAGCCGCTATTTGACTGTGACTGCCGACGCCGAGCGAGCGGGTGCGGGGGAACTGGATCGGCAAATATTAGATCAGCTCGCGCTGCAGCTCGCCGGAGATAGCCGAGGGTCCGGGTTATGGAGGCGGGTTGACGGTCCGGAGGGTCTAACACTCGCGCTCGATTACGCACGCCGGCAGGGCGTCAAAGGTGTCATGGCCGCGATTGATCTCGGCGAGCAGGAAGCCACTGGAACAACGATCAGAAACATCCAAGCGTTGGCTAAAACCGCGCGGGAGTTCAAGCATTTACGCCTGATCCTGTTGGTTGCAGGCCGCGCGGCGACTTGTGAAGGCGCATGCTCGTTTGTGGTTGCGCCCGACGAGGATGAGGAGTTGACGGTAATTTGTGGACGGGTGCGCCGCATTAACGAAAGCGCATTGCCCAAAGCTACGGCTCAATATCGAAACCTCAGGCCTGATTGGGAGCCGCGGCAAATTTATCCACTGCATCCCGCGGCGGCGGAAGGACTGAAGCGGTTCATCGCGAAGAGTGGCAGCGGGATCGCTGCGGGTGCAGCGATGTTACGCGAAGCGCTTGTCTTGTGGGATGCGGCCAAACATCACGACCGTTTGCTGATGCCAGCCGACTTGATGAGATCCACGGCCGCCGAGCGGGAGTTGGAGCACCACCTTGGCGAAGCGGGTACCGCTGGCCTCACATTTGCGCGCCAGGCGGTGCTGAGCTTGCCGGAGCCCATGCGGATCGCGGGTTATGCGCTGATCGATGCACTTGCTCTAGCTCACTTGAGCGATAGCGCAGGCGTCGAACTTCTCGATTTGCTTGAACGTCTGCCGGCAGATGCGGCGTTCACACTTTCTAAGGGAGAGCGGCTCGTTGCGGAGTTGGCTGCTCGCACGCAAGGGATAATCCGTTACGAGATGGGCTGCGTGTATTTCAATCCGGGCGGGGCGGGCACGCACGAGATAACGGCCTTCAACCGAGCACTTGGCCTCACCCAGCGGTTTGATCCTTCGCTAACGGCCGCCACAGATATTGACGAGTTCAAGCTCAAGGCCCGGCGGTTCGAGGAGGCCCTTGCTCGCGCGGTGGAGCGCTGTTATCGCGTCCGGAATCTTCTGGCGACATCGCTGACGGAAGGGGGTGGTCTGAGCAGCGAACACGAGCACTCATTCGAGGCTTATCGCGAACTGGCAGAGAGCGGGACTGCGGCCTTGATCGGAATCGCCGCCGACCCCCCGCGCCACAACACTGCCTTAAAGGTGATAGCGGATTACGAAGCGATGGCGGCGATAGCTCTGGCTGCTCCGCGCTTGCGTGATATGCGGGAGTATCTAGATGCCACCGGACTGGCGGCGCATTTCGATAGCAATTCAACGAGGGATCGCGCCATTGCCGCAGTAGAGACCGAGTGCCAATTGCTCAAAGCCGCCGTTGCACCTGCCGCCTTGGTCAATGGTGCCCGCAATCTCGAGGCGCTTGAAGCGCGCTTTCATCAATTTAAGTGGAGTTATAGCCAGCTATACCGCGAAGCGCACCTGGCATGGTGTGGCGAAATGAAGCAACTCGACCGTCTCGCAGACGAGACGCGCTTTCATTTTGATGCGCTCCGGCGTCTCAATGGGATACCGGCGTTAGGGGAGGCCACTGGTCAGGATCTCGGCGAGCACATAGAGGCGGCGCTGGCGGAAATTCGCCATTGTGACCCTGACAGTCCGATGGTACTGGAAGTTCGTCC
>Ga0335073_10012173_pt1 | contig 12079 bp, 11 predicted proteins | sample Lox_Sample_22_FD_207093 | JGI IMG/M metagenome (GOLD analysis project Ga0335073, IMG submission 207093) | Soil microbial communities from Loxahatchee National Wildlife Refuge, Florida, United States - Lox_Sample_2.2 | ecosystem: Environmental > Terrestrial > Soil > Wetlands | place: USA... | reverse complement strand
GTGCGGCGGGTTGATAGAGCCCTTGCTGCTGCCGATGCCAGCCTGCAAGCGGGGGCGTTTGAGAAGACGCGTGATTTGCTGGCCAGCATCGAAGTTGGTCCGCTGGACGACCGTCAGCAAGCTCGGGTGGACCTGGTGCGAGGACAGATGGCGGTCCTGTTTGCCGCCGGAGGTGGCGGTGCTTCGCTGCTTCTGAAGGCCGCCCAGCGCCTGGAGCGGCTCGACCTCGAACTCGCTCGCAGCACGTATCTTGACGCGTGGGGTGCGGCGCTTCTTGGCGAGCCAGGAGACACACGAAGCGACCTGCTCGACGTCTCGCGTGCCGCGAGGGCCGCTCCACGGCTGGAAGGCCCGCAGCGCCCAGCAGATCTTCTCCTAGACAGCTTGGCCACAGTCGTCACCGATGGTCGCCTCGCAGCCAAGGCGCTACTCGAGGAGGCCACGAGGACGTTCGTCGATGAGGAGGTCCCGGCACCAGAGAGCCTCCGGTGGGGCTGGCTGGCCATCATGCCGAGCTTGGTTTTGTGGGACGAGAGCAGTACTCGCGCCATCAACCTTCGGCAGCAGCACGCTGTTCGGGAAGCGGGCGCGCTCGCCCGGCTGACCCTGGACCTAACCGAAATGGGCTGGACTTCTGTCCGTTGTGGAGATTTCGCCACCGCCGCCGCGTCAATCGCGGAGGCCCACGCGATCGCCGAGGCGACCGGAGCCGAGGTACCTAGCTTTCCCTCTCTGATGCTCGCGGCTTTTCGCGGCCGGGAGGCGGAGGCGCGTGCGTTGATCGAGTCGGAGAGACGGGAAGCGTCGGCCTTGGGCAGGGGACTCAATTACCGGATCCCCGACTGGATGTTCGCCCTCCTCTGCAACAGTCTCGGCCGCTACGAAGAGGCGGCAGCGACCATCCGGGAAGCAAGCCCACATAGCCCGGAGGAGCTATGGAACTCCGCGTTGACGGCAATAGAGCTCCTGGAAGCTGCGACCAGGAGCGATAACCGGGAGGTGGCGCGCATCTCTCTGGAGCGCATCGTTGCGGCGATGGACTTTGCCGGCACGGACTCGGCACTCGGAATCCTCGCTCGGTCCCGTGCCCTAGTGAGCGTAGGTGAGACCGCCGACCGCCTATATCAGGAGGCGATCGAGTGTCTGCGCCGCAGCCTGCTCCGGCCCGAGCTCGCCCGTGCCCACCTCCTCTACGGCGAATGGTTGCGCCGCGAGGGGCGCCGCGTGGATGCCCGCGAGCAACTCGGGACCGCGTACGGCCAGCTGACCTCGATCGGCATGGAGGCGTTCGCTGAACGGGCTCGACGGGAGTTGCTGGCCACCGGGGCGACGGTCCGCAAACGTGTCGACGAAACGCGCGACGATCTCACCTCACAGGAGGCATTGATCGCCCGGCTCGCCCGCGACGGGCTCTCCAACCCGGAGATCGGAATGAGACTCTTCATCAGCCCGAGAACGGTTAAGTACCACCTGCACAAGGTGTTCATCAAGCTCGACATCACCACGCGCAGCGAACTGGCAGCGGTGCTGCCCGGCGATCACGCCATCGAGCAGCCGCTCTAGCCCGCCGGGCTGCCTTGTGCAGGTGGCCGGCTGGCCAGGCCACGACTGCCCACCCGCACTGTCCCGGTGGCGGACGCGAGCGCACTCCATTCGACGCAGACTTCGGGGACATCGGAAGCCACTCGAGTTGCTGAATCACGGGAACGTTCCTCGCCCAGCCTGGGCGGTCCAAATGCAACACCACAACCCACAACTCGCATCTGGAGGAACATCATGAAGTCAGCTTCATCACCCCGGCGCCGGCGCGCGCACCGCCTCATCGGTCCCACGACGTCCGCAACAACACAGGACGGTCAAACGCGAACCGCGGACCACCGCGGACCGATCGTCGGACGGTTCGTCGGTGCCCTGGTGCTGGTCGGCGCCGTGGCAGCCGTCGCCCTCACCGCCGCGACCCCCGCGCTCGCAAGGACCAATGGCCGCTACCGCTCTCGCCACCAGTACGGCCACTACCCGATCGCGCTCGTCGCCATAACCCCGCAACCGGGCGATGTCGCGGGCGCGGGCGGCGCTTTCAACATCGACCTCGCGATGCTCGCCCGCAACGCCAGCGGCAACGACCTGCTCTCGGCCGCCAACGCCTACATCCCGGGACTCAACCTCCCGCCGGCCGCCACCTCGGGGCCGGGCAAGCCCGATCCGAACGCGCCCGGGCTGGTCGTGACCCTGTCCACGACGCCCGCGGCCGCCGGTGGACCCAATGCCAACCTGGCGGGCCTGTTCCAGGAAAACGCGGTCGCCCAGTCGTTCGGCCAGCAGCAGGTCTTCACCGACTGGGAGGTCGGTAAGCCCGGCATCTTCGGCAACAACACGCAGACGACGCTCACCGCGTACATAGTCCGCGGAACGGCGCCAGGAACGGTGACCGGCAACGAACAGCCAATCTCGAACATCGTCCGAGAGACATTCACCATCGGCGGCTAACCACAACCGCCGGGGACGCCCGCGTGTCCCTCCGGACCAGCCACGGAGCGTTGTGTCCGGAGGGACGCACGGGCGGAATACCGGCTCCGAAGGAGGCAGATATGAAAACTCCGGTGTTGCCGCGAGTTCCGGAGGCTCACACCAGCGAGCTCTTAGCCGACGTTATCGACGCCCACGGTGGTATTGAGCGCTGGAACGCATACACGCGGGTTGACGCGTCGGTCGTGAGTGGAGGTGGCTTCTTCGCCCTGAAGGGGATGATCCAGGACCCGGACCCGCGACGGATGACGGTCTGGCTGCACGAGCAGCGCGCGTCGCTGCTGCCATACGGTGCCCCCGACCAGCGCACAGTCTTTACGTCCGATCGGATCGTCATCGAGAAGGTGAACGGGCCGGTCATCGCGGAACGCCTGGCGCCGACGGACTCCTTCGCCGGCCATCAGATGCACACGCCATGGGACGCGTTGCATCGCGCCTACTTCAACGGCGAGGCACTCTGGACCTATCTAACGACGCCCTTCTTACTGGTCGGGAACGGCGTGCATGTCGAGGAAGTCGAGCCGTGGCACCAGGAGGGTGATACATGGCGTGTCCTACGCGCCCGATTTCCCGGCTCGATCGAGACACACAGCCGCGTTCAGGACTTCTTCTTCGACGATAGGCGCATGCTGCGCCGCCACGACTACCAGGTGAACATCGCGGGCGGATTCCCCGCCGCGCAGCTGACCTCAGAGCATGTGACCGTGGACGGGATCACACTGCCGACGAAGCGCCGCGCATACACACGTGGCCCCGACCGCCAGCCCATCCTGGACATGCTCATGGTCACTATAGACCTCAGTGAAGTGAAGTTCAGCTGAAGCCCCAGCGACAGTGAGCGGGTCTACAGCACCGCTGAGAACTTCCCGCCTCGAGGGACCACGAGGCCCGCAGCGCAAAGCAGATCCGGCTGCGCCGTCAGGAGAAAGCAACAGCTTGACGTTCCTCAATAACGCGGCCCGCCTGTTACAACTCGGCGCCCACCCGGACCATCGCCACCGGTCATCGTCAAGTTCCTGTGCTGCTCCCCCGCAGAGCAGCCATCTCCGAAGTCACCGACGACGCTGTCCAGGTGGACGACGAGGAACAGCGTCAGGCCGAACCGTCGGATCTCGCGATGCGGAAGTACGCACGCAGCCAACCCGGACATTGAGCACGCCTGCGGCGGCAGGGGACTGAGACGTTGGGTTTCGGAGGTTTGCCGGCCGTGCGGCGGCCGCCGAGTTGTTAGGCCGCGCGAGCCGTCTTAGGATGGGCCGCTACCGATGGAGAGTGGTTTTCCCGGACCGGGGCGGCGCGCTCACTTGCTCGGGCGGGCCGGTGAGTGCGCGCTTCTCGACGACATGCTGTCGGCAATCCGCCGTGGCGAGGGCCGCTCGCTGGTTCTGTTGGGTGAGGCCGGGATCGGGAAGACCGCGCTGCTGGAATACCTCATCGGCTCCGCATCGGATGTGACCGTGCTTCGGGCGGTCGGGGTGGAGTCGGAGATGGAGCTTGCGTACGCCAGCTTGCATCAGCTGTGCGGGCCGCTGCTCGACCGGCTTTGGACGCTTCCGCCGCCGCAGCGTCGGGCTCTCGAGGTCGTGTTCGGATTGAGCGACGGCGATGCCCCGGATCGGTTTCTGGTCGGGCTGGCCGTGCTCGGCCTGGTATCCGAGGCGTCCGGCGACCGACCCTTGTTGTGTGTCATCGACGACGCGCAGTGGCTCGATCAGGCGTCTGCGCTATCGCTCGCGTTCGTGGCTCGCCGCCTGCGAGCCGACCCGGTCGGGTTGCTCTTCGCCGCCCGGGAGCCGGGGGAGCTTCAGAGAGTGGCGGAGCTGGAGGTGAAGGGCTTGGGCAAGGGCGACGCACGCGCGCTGCTGAGCTCGGCGGTGATGTTCAAACTGGATGAGCAGGTCAGGGAGCGGATCGTGGCGGAGACGCGAGGGAATCCGCTGGCTCTGCTCGAGTTGCCGCAGGGATTGACCGCGACCCAGTTGGCGGGTGGTCTGGGACTCATGGGCGCTCGGGATCTTTCTGGCCGGATCGAGGACAGCTTCGTGCGCCGTCTCGACCGACTGTCCGAGGACGCTCGGTGTCTGCTGCTGCTGGCAGCTGCGGAGCCCCTCGGGGACCCGCTGTTGCTGTCGCGCGCGGCAGGGGCGCTGGGTATCGGCGCCGCGGCATCGGCCGAAGCGACCGACGGACTGCTTTCGATCAGCCAGCGGGTGACGTTCCGCCATCCCCTGGTTAGATCCGCCGTGTATCGCTCGGCGACAGCGGAGCGGCGCCGGGTGGTCCATCTGGCGTTGGCCGGAGCGACCGATCGGGACACGGATCCCGACCGCCGCGCGTGGCATCTCGCGGCCGCCGCGGTGGGACCCGACGAGCAGGTCGCCTCGGAGCTTGCGCGCTCAGCCAGCCGGGCTCAGGCGCGCGGCGGGCTCGCCGCGGCGGCCGCCTACCTGGAGCGTTCGGTGTCACTGTCCGCCGATCTCGCGCGCCGGTCGGAGCGTGCGCTCGCGGCGGCGCAGGCCAGTCTCAGCGCGGGTGCGTTCGATGCCGTCCAGGCGCTGTTGATTGTGGCCGAGGCCGGACCTCTGGACGAGCTGCAGCACGCGCGAGTAGAGCTTCTGAGAGCGCAACTGGCGTTCGTCTCGGGCCACGGCAGCGACGCGCCGCCGCTGCTGCTCAGAGCCGCCAAGCGGCTCGAACCACTCGACGTCGATCTCGCACGGGACACCTACCTGAACGCGCTCTCGGCGCTGATGGTCACCGGCCGCTCGATCAGCCGGGACGCCGGCGTGATTGACGTCGCCCGCGCCGCGCGGGCTGCGCCCCCGCCGCGACGCTCGCCCCGGGGACTGGATCTGATGCTCGACGGCCTGGCGACGCTGTACGTCGAAGGACGTGCGCCCGCGGTGCCGATCCTGGTGGAGGCGCTGCGCGTATTGGCCGACGACACCGCCGCCGAGGAGGACCTGCGTTGGTTATCCCTGGCTGGTGTCGTCGCGGTGCAGCTGTGGGATGACGAGACGTGGCACGCGCTTCGGGAGCGGTACGTCGAACTCGGCCGTCAGGCAGGTGCTCTGGGCGAGATCCCGCTCGCGCTCAATGCGCGCATATACGTGCACCTGTTCAGCGGCGAGCTCGACACCGCGGCGTCTTTGATCGACGAGTTGCGGAATGTGACGGAGGCGACGGGGAGCTTCCTTGGACCGGGCTGTGCCCTCCATTTAGCCGCGATGCGCGGGAGCGAACCTGATCTCTTCGCGCTCATTGACGACAGTCACGATGAGATGATCCGCAGAGGCCAGGGTGGCGTGACAGTGCTGAGCGACGTGGCGAAGGCGGTGCTCTATAACGGTCTTGGCCGGTACGACGAGGCTTTCGCGGCGGTCACGGACGCGGGCCCAGAGGATCTCACCGCCGAAAACTGGGCAATCGCCGAGCGGATAGAAGCCGCCGCTCGAACAGGTCGACCCGAGAGCGCCGCCGACGGCGTGCTGCGGTTGCAGGAAATCACCCGAGACGGCGGTACGGACTGGGGTCTAGGACTCGCGGCGCGGTGCCGCGCCCTGGTCAGTGAGGGCGACTCGGCCGAGAGCCTGTATCAAGAAGCGATCGAGCGGCTGGCGAGGACTCGCATGCGGCCCGAGCTCGCGCGCGCGCATCTGCTATGCGGGGAGTGGCTGCGCCGCGACCGTCGCCGCGTCGATGCTCGTGAGCATCTGCGTGTGGCGCACGAGATGTTCACGACGATGGGAATGGACGCGTTCGCCGAGCGTGCGGGCAAGGAGCTCCTGGCGACCGGCGAGAGAGCGCGCAAACGGACCATGGCGACGCGCGACGACCTGACAGCGCAGGAGCGGCAGATCGCCCAGTTGGCTCGCGACGGGTTGTCGAACCCGGATATCGGCGCTCGACTATTCCTCAGTTCGAAGACCGTGGAGTGGCATCTGCACAAGGTGTTCGGAAAACTCGGAATACGCTCCCGCCACGAGTTGGCAAATGCGCTCCAGGGCTCCGCCGCCAAACTGGTCGAGTCCTGACCTCGCGATACGTGCCAGCCAACGCCTAGACCGGGGCGTAGGCCAGGGTGTCATAGGCGCGAGAGGCAAGCCGGGACAACGACACTCCCGTCCTGAAGTTACGGACCGAGGAGGCTCACATGACTGTCATTTCCGAGCAATCGGGCGCGAGCACGATTCGACCTTTCCACGTTGACATTCCGGAGCACGCCCTGGTGGAGCTACGTCGACGCCTCGCGATGACGCTGTGGCCCAGCAGGGAACTCGTCTCAGATCGATCACAGGGCGTGCAGTTGGCGACGATCCAAGAGCTCGCGCGCTATTGGGCGAGCGAGCACGACTGGCGCGCTTGCGAGGCCAAGCTCAATGCGCTCCCACAGTTCACGACTGAGATCGACGGGCTCGACATCCATTTCATCCACGTCAAATCGCGCCAGGAAAACGCATTGCCGCTGATCATCACGCACGGATGGCCGGGCTCGGTGATCGAACTGCTCGAGGTCGTCGGACCGCTCACCGACCCCACCGCACACGGCGGCACCGCCGAGGACGCGTTCGACCTCGTGCTGCCGTCGCTGCCCGGTTACGGCTTCTCCGAAGCGCCGAAGGAAGTCGGTTGGGATCCGGGCCGAACCGCGCGCGCCTGGGCGGAGCTGATGAAGCGCCTGGGGTACGCCCGCTACGTCGCCCAGGGCGGCGACCAGGGCGCCGCCGTCACTGACTACATGGCGATCCAGGCACCGAGCGGGCTGATCGGCATTCACCTCAACTTCCTCAGAAGGCCCCCAGTGGAGGTCGCGCAGGCGATTTTCGGCGCCGCACGTGATCCCGAGGGACTCACGGAGGAGGAACGCGCAGCGTTCGAACCGTTCAAGGCCCAGATCCGGAAGGGGTACATCGTCGAGCAGGGTCAGACGCCCCAGACGATCGGCTATTCCCTAAGCGACTCACCCGTCGGCCTGGTCGCCTGGATTCTCGATCACGACACTGACAGCTACGAGAAGATCTCGGGCGCCTTTCTCGGCAAGGGCCCGACCGGCGGCCTAACCCGCGACAGGATCCTCGACAACATGACGCTCTACTGGCTGACACGTAGTGGAACATCGGCGGCGCGGCTCTACTGGGAGGGCGCCCACGCGGCGGCCCACGCGGCGGGACAGACGCCCGTCGAGGTCAAGCTCCCGGTCGCGTTCACGGTGTTCCCCGATGAGATCTTCAAAGCACCGCGCAGCTGGGCGGAGCGCGTCTATAGCAATCTGATCTATTGGGGCGAGGTCGACAGGGGAGGGCACTTCGCGGCCTGGGAGGAGCCCGAGCTGTTCGCGACCGAGCTTCGCGCCGCGTTCCGATCTCTCCGCAAGACCCACTAAGCGAACGTTCCCGACCGTCACACGAACAAAGGAGGTCCAAATGAGCACCAACGCTCCGCAGGCACCAGGACTCACTCGCACCTACATCCAGGAGCACGACCTCAGCGTTCCCGGACGCCAGGTCATACAGAACCGGGTCGACATCAGCCCGGAGGTGCCGCTCTTCAGGCACAAGCATCCGGGCGAAGAGGTCATCTACGTCCTCGAGGGATCGCTTGAGTACCAGATCGACGGTCAGGCGCCGATACGCGTCAGCGCCGGCGAGGGCCTGATGGTCCCGCCCGAGACCGTCCACGCGGTCAGGAACATCGGCAGCGGCAACGCAGCCGAACTCGCCACGTACTTCGTCGAAAAAGACAAGCCATTCCTGGTGGCAGTCGACTGAACTGAGACGCTTGTCCGCCTCGCGCTGTGGCGGACTGGCTTCAGCGGTGCGAACGCACTACAGCCGTTGACCGGGACGCACGGTTGCGATAGATGAGCGCAGGAGAGAGGCTTCACCCAACACCAATCGACCGGGGAGGTCAGCATGAGCAGCACCAGCGTGGGCGCCACCGCCTCGACGGCGGCCCGGGAGCCCGGGACCGTCGACATGAACCTCGAGGTGGTGACGTTGGGCGTCACCGATGTCGACCGTGCGAAGGCCTTCTACCAGAGCCTCGGGTGGCGGCTGGACGCCGACATCGTCCGGGGCGAGAACTTCCGCGCGGTCCAGCTGACGCCTACGCACTCGGGCTGCTCGGTGGCGTTCGGGAAGGGGCTCACCACGGCACCTCCCGGGTCCGCCCAGCGCTTGATCCTCGCTGTCGACGACGTCGACGCGGCCCGTGAGGACCTCGTCCACCGCGGCATCGACGTCAGCGGGGTGTTCCACCTCGACGGAGGGCCCGTTCCAGGACCAGATCCCGAGGGACGCTCCTACCAAACCTACGTCTCTTTCAGCGATCCTGACGGCAACGCCTGGCTGCTCCAGGAGATCAAAACCCGGCTACCGGGCCGGACGTGGGAGGACTGACGATGGACGTCGCTTCCCTGGCGGAGCTCCTCCACGAAACATCGGTGCGCCACGGCTCGTTCGAGGCCGTCGCCCCGCCCCACGACTGGTGGGACTGGTACGCAGCCTACATGGACGCGCGCGAGCGTGGGAGCGCACCGGATGAGGCCTCCGCCGCCGCCGGACGCTACATGGCGGACGTCAAACACGTGGTCGTAGCGTCGGCGGCAACGTAGAGGCAGTGCTGCGCGTCGGCAGTCGCCGCCGTTACCGCCGACGCGTCGCTGTGATCGCTGTGCCGCGTCGCTCGTAGAGCGCATTGGCCGGAATGAACCGAGGAAAGTAGGGATCCGATGAGTGCAACCGCCGCGACCACGCGCGAATATCTGACATCTCCCAACCGACTGGTGAGCGCTGCCAACGGGATCAACTATGCCTATCGCGAGATCGGCGACGGAGGAACGCCGCTGGTGCTACTGCAGCACTTCCGGGGAAATTTGGACAACTGGGACCCCGCGCTGATCGACGCCCTGGCCTCCGCTCGGCGGGTCATCGCGTTCGACAACGCCGGCGTCGGTGGGTCGACCGGAACGACGCCGGGCACGATCACCCAGATGGCGAGGGACGCGATCGCATGCCTCGAAGCGATGGATCTCACACAAGTCGATGTCCTCGGGTTCTCGATCGGCAGCTTCGTGGCCCAGGAGCTCGCTCTGATCCGCCCGGCGCTGATCCGACGTCTGGTGCTCGCGTCGTCGGCCCCTCAGGGGGCCGCCGGGATGCACGGCTGGGCGGCGGAGGTGATCGGCGCCGTCGGCGCGCCGGCCCCCAACCCTGACGGGTACCTCGGCGTGTTCTTCACGCGCTCGGCCGCGAGTCGGCAATCGGGGATCGAGGTGCTGGGTCGCCTGACCGCGCGGAGCGAGGATCGGGACGAGTCAACGACTTGGCAAACGCGGCAGGCGCAATACGACGCGGTGTGCGCCTGGGGGATCCCCGATCACGGTCACTTGCAACGGGTCAGCGCGATCGACGTTCCCGTGTTCGTGGCGAACGGCGATAGCGACCCGATGATCCTGCCGCACTACTCCTATCTGCTCGCCGGCTTGATGCCGCAAGCACGGGTGAAGATCTACCCCGACTCAGCGCACGGGTTCCTGTTCCAGCACCACGCCGAGTTCGCCGGCGATGTGGAAGCCTTCCTCACAGCACCACGCTGAACGCGTGGGGTCAAGAGTGTGCATTGCATCCTGTACCTCCACCGGGCATGATCCGTTCCGTGGGGCCGTCGGCTCAGACCGAGGCGAACAAAGCGAACATTCGCCGATACGTGGATGAGGCGCTCAACCGCGGCATCCTCGACGTCATCGACGAGACGCGCGGCGATTTGGCGGAACACGCAAAGGACAAGGTTCGAGCGTGGCGGACCGCGTTCCCAGACTTCCACACAACCATCGAGACACTCGTCGCAGAAGACGACTGGGTCGCGTATAACGTGCTGCACGAGGGAACCCACGAAGGTGAGTTCGAGGGCGTGGCTCCAACCGGCAAGCATGTCGAGTTCAGGACGATGGTCTTCAACCGCTTCGCCGACGGAATCGTCGTAGAGAACTGGGGGTTACACGACCACGCAAGCGTCCTAGCGCAACTCCGCGCCGAGTCGTGAGGCACGGTCAGTTGGGCTGTCCCGGGCGTTCTTCTGGCACACCGGCGTCGCGTTGCAGCCGGAAGATGCAATCACCGAGCAGGCGATCCGCGACGCACTCCGTGAACGACTCGACGAACGCACGCTCGACGCGTTCGTCGACCAAGGACGCAGCACAACACTCGAGCAAGCCGCTGAGAACGAGTGCCAGGACGCCCAGCCTGCGTGATCGTTTGTCCCGCCGCGCGCCCGCTCGGTGAGCGGAGGACGCCCACTGGCTGACGGCTCCATGGATCTCGGAACGCCCTCGCGACCCCCCTGGCTGAGCCACTAACGTGACGAGCCATGGACCACCTCGCGATTCCGGTACGCGACCAGTCCCGCTCGCGCCGCTTTTATGAGGCCTACTTCGGGTTCGCAGCGCAGCCGGCGAAACACTACGACGATGGCGTCCTCATGCTCCACAACGCACAGGGGTTTGCGCTTGCGCTGGGGCCGAGCACGGAGCCCATCGTCAGGCCCTCCTGGATGCACTTCGGAGTGCGGCTCCTCGCTCGTGAAGACGTGCTGACCCTGCGCACGCGGCTCGTCGGCGATGGCATCGAGCTCATCGAGGAGTGGGACGAATCCGACTACGCCAGCATCAAATGCCGAGATCCGGATGGGTACATCATCGAGGCATTCTGGGAACCAGAGCAGTGACCAGGAGACCCTGTGTCGCAGGCGCGCGACGCGCCCGCTACCCCCGCCGGGTCTCGGCTCGTGTGAATCGCGGCGAGCTCGGCTGCGACCCGGTTGGCGCGTGCTGGCGCTTGGCGCCCCAAGACAACGGGCGCTCCTGGTGTGATGTCTCGGGACACAGGTCTCAGGTGTCTCGGGAGCTCGGGCGCCGGCCGGGCTCCAGGTTTTGGTTGCTCCAGTAGCTCTGTTGGTTGACGCCGTGGGCTGAGAGCACCTCGCCGGTGATCGGGTCGGAAATCCGTCACTGTTGCTGTTTCACCGTCACGTTTCCGCGGAAACGTGTTCCCACAAGATGGGCCTCAACCTCGGCCCGTTTCTGCAAGGCCTGAGCGGCCCCTAGCCTGGATTCGTCGGTAGTGCCCGGGGGGGTGGGTCCGCGAATGGCCTGAAACGTCCGCCTGAGCAGGGAGGATCCGAGTTGCGAGTTCGCCGATCCCCCCGCTCAGGAGGTTCACCGTGAAGGTGATGGGACGTTGGAGTGTCAGAACGGTAGATGTGCGGGCGGACGGCACGGGTTTGTGCTCCCGGGCGGGCACGTCGCTGTTGGCGTTGGCCGCGGATCGGCTCGGCCTGACCGGTGAGTTGAGCGCGGCGTTGGCGGGCACGCGCGAGCGGCAGGGTGGGCATGACCCGGGGCGGGTGTTCTGCGATCTGGCGGTGATGCTCGCCGACGGTGGCCGGTGCGTGTCGGACCTGGCCGCGCTCACCGGTCAGGAGTCGCTGTTTGGGGAGGTCGCCTCGGTGTCGACGGCGCGGCGCGTGGTCCAGTCGATCGGCTCCTTGGAGCTGA
>Ga0335073_10012172_pt1 | contig 12080 bp, 14 predicted proteins | sample Lox_Sample_22_FD_207093 | JGI IMG/M metagenome (GOLD analysis project Ga0335073, IMG submission 207093) | Soil microbial communities from Loxahatchee National Wildlife Refuge, Florida, United States - Lox_Sample_2.2 | ecosystem: Environmental > Terrestrial > Soil > Wetlands | place: USA... | reverse complement strand
AGCAGCAGGACTGGCTTTTGCTTCGGATATCGGGATTGCGATGCAGACGCTGCTGATTGCCGTACTGCTGCACAAACGGCGCATGGTCTCGATCGCCAGCCTGGATTTTGTGGAGATGGGGCGGTGCTTGGCGGCGGCGCTCGCTGGAGGAGCCTGCGTGGCGGTGCTCGCCTGGGTTTTGAGCAGCTTTTTCGGTTCGGCGCAGATGGCGCACACACACTGGCATGCACGGCTTGCCGACCTTGCAATCCTCGTCGCCGGGACGGTGGTGTGGGTCGCGATCGCGAAATGGATTCTGGACAGGACCGGGTCGGCCCTGCCGCGCGTAGCCATGCGGCGGCTGCGGCTGAGATAAAGGCGCTCCCTCGGGGGTGGGAGCGCCTGGACATGAACCGGCATGGGCCGACACGGGCCGCAAATGCAGCCGGACGCGGAAAGTCAGCTAGGCAGTGGCCGCCTTCACCGGCTCCTGCGCGCTGCTGGCCGAAGAGGACTTCGCATCGGGCTTGCGGATGTCGATGCCGCCCTTGAAGAATGCACCGTCTTCGATGCTGATGCGGGCCGCGGCGACATCGCCGTTGAGCGAGCCTTCCGCGCGAATGTCCACGCGATCGGTAGCCGAGACGTTGCCGCGCACCTTGCCCAGCACCACGATTTCCCGGGCGGTGATGTTGGCCGACACCTGGCCGTTGCGGCCAACGGTGACGCGGTTTCCAGGCAGGTTCAGGCTGCCTTCCACCTTGCCGTCGATGTACAGGGACTCAGAGCCCGTGATCTCACCCTTGATAAACAGGCCCTTGCCAATCGTCGCCTGCTCGCCGGTGACCGCCTGCGGCTGCCTGGGAGCCTCAACGGGCGCGGGTTGCGGCGTAGCGCGCGGGGGCTCGGGGGTAGGAGTAGTAGAAGTGACCGGTCCGGTCTGATTGGGTTTCCACATTGCGCTCAAGACGTGTTCCTTTTCTGTCCCTCACTGGGACTGGGGAGATTGCCAAGGCAAGGCCAAGGGCTTGAATTCAAAAGTTAAAGTGCGGACTGCCGGGCGTATCGCCTTCGATCAACCCATCACTAGCCGTCACTGGCCTCAGAAGAATCGTACTCCCTCCGGGCACTCCACCAAAACGGTGCGTTGCGGTTATTTTAAGCCGACGCAAGGGGGATGCACGAGGAAACCGCGGAACAATCGCACGCCTGGTACCGAATTTAGCAGGCGCTTGTCCTACTCTTGACCTATGACGGATCGGGAACTGGTGGCGCGGATCGCTCGCTCTGCCGGGGGCAAGGCGGGATACAAGCAGCTGGTGCGGGAGCTGGGCCTGGGCGGCGGGCGCGAGCGGCGTCTGCTGCTGGAACAGCTTGCGCGGCTGACGGCGCGCGGACAACTGGCAAAACTCGATCGCGAGATCTGGGGCATTCCCCGCGCGGCGACGGGGCCCGAGCACCTCGTGGCCGGGCGGCTCGATCTGCACCGCGACGGCTTTGGCTTTGTGCGGCCGAATGCGCGGCAGGCCGTAGGCGAGGAAGACATTTTCATCCCGCCGAACGAGATCAACGGCGCAATGCAGGGCGACCAGGTGCTGGTGGAACTTGAGCCTCCCAAGGCGGACGGCCGGCGCCAGGGCCGCGTGGCACGCATTCTCGAGCGGCGCAACCCGACGGTGGTGGGGGTGTTTCACTATGCCCGGTCGGATCGCGCGCAAGGCCATTCGGTGGTTCCCTTCGACGAGCGGATGAGCCAGCCGATCGTGATTCCGCTCGGCGAAGAAACCGCTGCGGGGGGCGGCGCCCTGACACCGCACCGAGTACTCGGCAGCGAAGCGCTTGCGGCCCAGCAGGGGTCTTCATCCGGGTCTTGGCGTGACCGCGACCTGGAGGGGCTGGTGGTGGATGTGGAGATCACGCGCTGGCCTTCGCCGACGCGCCCGGCAGTGGGCCGCGTGATTGAGGTGCTCGGCGATCCTGAAGACTTTGGCGTCGATGTGGAGATGATGATCCGCAAGCACCAGCTGCCGCGGGTCTTTCCCGAGAACGTGCTGGCGGAAGCTCGTAGAGTCGCCCATCTCGATCTGCAAGAGGTTGCGCGACGCCGGGACTTTCGCGGATTACCGATCGTGACGATCGACGGTGAGACGGCCAAGGATTTCGATGACGCGGTTCTTGTAAGCGAACTCCCCGACGGCGCGGGCTACGAGCTGCAGGTGCACATTGCCGACGTAGCTGAGTATGTGCACGCGGGCTCGGATCTCGATCTGGAAGCGCGGCTGCGGGGCACGAGCGTGTATTTTCCCGACCGCGCCATTCCGATGCTGCCGCAGGAGCTTTCAACCGATATCTGCAGCCTGCGGCCCAATGAAGACCGCCTGGTGCTGAGCTGCATCATGCAGCTCGACGCGGCGGGGCGCATCGAGAGCTACGAGATCGTCGAGGGAGTTATTCGCTCAGCGGCGCGGATGACGTACACGGCCGTGCACGCGATCCTCGAAGGCGACCAAGAGACGCGGGAGCGCCACGCGGCGCTGGTTCCGGATTTTGAAAGGATGAAAAAGCTTGCAGTGCTGATGAACAAGCGCCGCGAACAGCGGGGCTCGATCGATTTCGACTTGCCGGAGCCGGTGATCGAATTCGACGAGCAGGGCCAGATGCGCGGCATCACGCGCGCCGAGCGCACCTGGGCCAACCGGCTCATTGAGGAGTTCATGCTGGCGGCCAACGAATGCGTGGCGACGTGGCTGGAAGACCTGGGCGTACCGTCGATCTACCGCATTCACGAAAAGCCGGAGGCGCGGCGCGTCATTCAGTTCGAGGAGTTGGCGGCGAGCTTCGGATATTCTCTTGGCCTGGGAGCGCTGCCGGTGAAACGCGTGCAGACACGTGGCGAGCGACGCGAGGCGCGCGGGCGCGGCGGCAATCCTCGGCAGCATGAAGTGGCGGAAGACATCGCCGTCACGCCGAAGATGTATCAGAAGCTGGCGGCGCGGATCGAGGGCAAGCCGGAGGAGCGCATTCTGAGCTACCTGATGCTGCGCTCACTCAAGCAGGCGCGTTATTCGGAAGCGAACGAGGGCCACTTTGCGCTGGCTGCGCCCACGTATACGCACTTCACATCGCCGATCCGGCGCTATCCGGACCTGATGGTGCATCGCATCACGAAGACGCTGCTGCGCGCAGGCGTTGAGGGCATCGGCGAAGTGCCGGAAGGCCGGCACAGCTCGCCATGGACGCATCCCCATGAGGGGATTCCGCCGGCTTCGCCGGCGCCGCATCTGTCCGCTGCGCGGCATCGGCGTGCGCAGGCGCAGTTTGCGAGCGAGCCGCCGATCAGCGAAGCCGAACTGGCCCAGATTGCCGAGGAGTGCAGCCAGACCGAGCGCCGTGCTGCTGAGGCAGAGCGCGAGCTGGTGGAGTGGAAGAAGGTCCGCTTTATGCAGGACCGGGTCGGCGAGGAGTTCGCAGCGCTGGTTCTCAATCCCTCGAAGTTCGGACTCTTCGTGGAGCTGACGGATCTCTTTGTGGAAGGGCTGGTGCCGATTGACACGCTGCGCGACGACCGCTACATCTGGCGCGAACACACGCACGAGATTGTCGGCGAGCGCTGGGGGCGCAAGTTCCGCGCCGGCGATCGCGTGCAGGTGATCCTGGACCGCATTCTTGCGCAGGAACGCAAGCTGCAGTTCTCGCTGGTGGAAGAAGGGATCCCGCTGACCGGCAAGGGCGCGAAGGCCTCGCCCAAACGGGCTAAAGCGAAAAAGCGCGACGCCCCTGCGACGCAGAGACCAAAGCAAGCGAAAAAGACGCGGTTCGGCAGAAAGGGCCGGCGCCGCTAAGGCTGCGCCGGCCTTCTCTTGCAGAGTGCTAGATACCGGCCTGCTGCGCGGCGAACTTGCCGATCAATGGCAGCTGGAAGCGCTGGCCGCGCGAGGCCTTGAGCAGCACAATGAGCCACACCACGAAGAACCCGATCATGAAGAACGGGATGATGATCCAGCCGATGATGGGGATCACGGAGAGAACGATGTCGACCGCGCAGGCGGCAATGCCCAGGAAGATCGATTGCCAGGCGTGGAAGCGGATGTAGGGGTTCTTGTTGTAAGGGTCCGCGACCAGAAAGACGATCGCCGGAATGATGGTGACATAAGCCAGCGCGCCGGCGGTATTTTCAGAGAGCCCGGACTGGGCAGGCTGGGATTGCGTTGGCTGAAGCTGCGGGTAGTCGGACACGATGCCTCCTTGGCGTTGAGGTCAGATCATAGTGGCGGTTCTCCCGGTGCCGTTACAAAAAGGAAAAAACTAAATAGATACGCATTGTGCGGCCGCATCTTGCTGCGGTGCGCATCGATTCTTATCGTGTGAAGCGGCCCTCTGCGGGGCTTATGACACTTTCAGAGTTGCCGTCGCTTTATGCGTGTTGAAGAAGATCGCCGCTCAGTGAGGCTCACGACGACTTCTCTGCAATGCTTTAGCCGTTCGCCTGTTTCTCGGCCAGGTCGCCGATAACGGGAATCTTGAAACGCTTGCCGTTGAAGGCGTTGATGAGCACGACGAGCCAGAGGATGAAAAAGAGCAGGCCGACCAGCGGACTGAGGAATAGAGTGGCCAGGCCCAGGCCGGGCATTCTGCCCAGAACGATCAGCGCCACGTCGACAACCACCCATCCGATAGCCAGAAAGATCGATTGCCAGGAGTGGAAGCGCACGGTTGGGTTGCGATTGTACGGATCGACGATAAGGAACACGATCGCCGGAATAATGGTGATGTAGGCGAGGCCCGAAGCAGCGTTCTCGCTGAGGCCGGATTGGGAGGCTTCTACCGTCATATACCGCTCCTTTAACGCGCAGTGCGGCGCGGAGAACTCCACGCTCAGGTGCCGTTCAGATAGGGGGATATGGGGGCCCGGTCAGCGTGGGCGTGGAACTTGAGTTAGATAAAGAGAACCCCGGGAGGCGCGAGTTGTCAAGCAGGTTTTTTCGCGGGTCTGATGGGAATTGCTGACCGTCGTAACCGCAGGCGGTAAGTCTCCGCGTCGAATCCCCTACAATAGGGATTGGGAGCAAAGCGGATGGCGCACACGGTTTTTTGCGTTCGCTTCAAGAAAGAGATGGAGGGGCTCGACGAGCCGCCCTTCGACTCCGAGTTTGGCCAGAAGATCTACAAGAACGTTTCCCAGGCGGCGTGGAACGAGTGGGTCGACCGCCAGAAGATGCTGCTGAACGAGTACCGCCTGCAGCCCTGGACCCCCCAGGCACAGCAGTTCCTGGTGGAGCAGATGGAGGAGTTCTTCTTCGGCTCAGGCTCTGCCCTGCCCTCGGAGTACGTTCCACCCTCGCACTGAGGCTGCCGACGAAAACTGCGCATTGGTTTCGCGGCGCAAAACACTGCCGATTGGCGGCTCTGTCCGTAGCGGGCGGTGTAAACTAATCCAAGACCCCACAGCCGGTTCATCGAGGGCCGGCTTCTCTTGTGTCGGGACGTGGCTCAGCCTGGTAGAGCACTCGCTTGGGGTGCGAGGGGTCGGCAGTTCAAATCTGCCCGTCCCGACCATTTAATCTCCTAGAAATCTGGTGCACTGGCACAGACTTTACCGTTCCGTCTGTGAGCGTCATCCTCGACTGTCTAGTGATCTTGTCCGATTTCGGCTGATCCAAGAGGTTTGCGCGCCGCCACGTTCCCGCTTGCTTGCAGCGGACTTTCATCACGATCTATATTTCTTCTCGTGGCTGGGGCGGAGAGTCCCCGGTCCGGCGCGTCAGCGGAGTGGTCTGAAGCGGTCTTCTCATTCACAGGATTTTCCGCTGCCGTGCAGCGTATCTCTTGCTTGCAGAAGATTGCGGCTTCGTTTTGGCTTACTGGAGAGCTGCGCGAACTCACAGCTCATGCTTGATCGAAAAGAGAGTTGAATTCAACGGACTATTGACTGCGGCAGATTGCAGGTCCCTGGAGAGCGATGACAGAGCAGACGGACCGTCCTCCCAAGGATGTGTACGAGTTCATCCTGCAAGAGATTGAAAGCGTGCCTCACCTTGAGGCGATCATCCTGCTTTGGAACAGCCGGCCGGTGGCATGGAGCGAGGAAGAGCTCGCGACGCGCCTCTATGTCGATCCCCGGAAGGTTGCCAATCTGCTGCAGGACCTGGTCCGGCTGCAGCTGGTGACGGAGACCTCCTCCAGCCCGCCGAAGTTTTCCTACTTTTCGCGCTCAAAGGAGCAGGACGAGCTGATGCAGTCGCTTGACGCCGCGTATCGCCGCGACCTGGTCAGGATTTCGACCATGATACATTCGAAAACATCCTCCTCTGTTCTCGAGTTTGCGCGGGCATTTCGCCTAAAAAAGGAGCGGGATTGATGGACCCCGCACTGTACATCCTTACGTGTCTGACGACGCTCTTGTGTGCGATTCTGCTGCTGCGCGCCTACTCGGCGGTGCGCAGGAGGCTGCTGTTCTGGAGCGGGCTGTGCTTCGTCGGGCTGACGGTATCAAATGTCTTCGTGATCGCCGATCTGCTGATCTTTCCGCAGATCGATTTCTATACGTATCGGCTGGGCTCGGCGGCCATCGCGATGGCGCTGCTGCTGTGCGGACTCATCTGGGAGACCCGATGAGCCCGATTCTCCATCCTGTACTGGACACGTTTCTGCTGGGCTTCATCACGGCCTGCTCTTTCGCCGCGGCCCTCTTCTTCGTCCGCTTCTGGAAGAGCACGCGCGACTTTCTGTTCCTGGCCTTCGCGATCTATTTCTTTGCGCAGGGGGTCGTTTCCGCTGCCGTTCTGAGCTTTCCTCACCCCAATGAAGGAAGCGGCTGGATGTTTTTGCTGCGTCTGCTGGCGGTGCTGGTGGTGCTGGGCGGAATCCTCTGGAAGAACGCGGAAGGGCGGTGAGCCGCAGGGCACGATCCGCTGAGCCCGAGGGAACGTGATGTGTGCCTACTGGCCGTTACCGGGAAAGAGTGATCCTGACGGCGCCGGAATGGCAGTGAGCCTGGTGGCTCGCCGGGGACGCTGGGCAGCAGGAGAGGCCAGCAGGCTGGCAATCTCTCTCAGCTCGGCGCGTGCCTGCGTGATGACGGCAGCCGTTGAGTCGCGGCGCTTGCGCTGCGCGGCTCCGGGCAGTGGGAGGCTGGCCTGCGCGTTATGGCCGTGCTGCGCCTGTTCCAAAGCCTGCCGCGCGCCGGGCAGCGTGTATCCTTCGGCGTGCACGAGGCGCTTGATCTCGAGCACCGTTTCCACATCGCGGCGGCGATAGAGCCGCTGGCCGGTTCCGCTCTTGTTCGGCTTCAGCTGCGGGAACTGCGTTTCCCAGAAGCGGAGAACGTAGGTTTCCAGACCGCAGATGCGGGCCACGTCGCCAATCTTGAAGTAGAGACGGTCGGGGATGGACGGCGCTTCCGATGCGTGTTTCCGCGATAGTTGTGCTGCCATATGCGTCGGCGAGGAGGGCCTGGCGATCAAGAGGGGAAACCTCACTCTGCTCCCGAGTATAGGCCACAACCCGCAGCAGTTGGGAAGCCAAAATCTTATGCGGGAATCATTTGAGTGAAGGGGAGGGGTTACTTCGGTCAGTGCGCGCTTCGAGCAGCGCGCAGACGAGCGCCAGCGGCAGGCCGACTACGTTGAAGTAGCAGCCTTCGATGCGGGGAATCCAACGGGCGGCGCGACCCTGGATGGCGTAGGCTCCGGCCTTGTCCATGGGTTCGCCGGTGGCGACGTAGGCTGCAATCTCCGCGTCCGAGATGGTGAGAAATCGAACCGCGGTGACTTCGGCGGCCACTTCGGTGCCCTGGGCGGTAGCCAGTGCTACGCCGGTGATGACGCGGTGGCTGCGGCCGGAGAGCAGGCGCAGCATGCGCGCGGCGTCGGCCGCGTCGGCCGGTTTGGCGAGGATCTGGTCATCGAGCGTGACGGTCGTGTCCGCTCCCAGTACGGCAAAGTCGTCTTTGGCATTGGGAGAGCGCTCGGCAATTTTCGCGAAAACAGCCTCGGCCTTTTCACGCGCCAGCCGCGTAACGTAAGCGATGGGGTCTTCGCGGGGCAGCGGGTCTTCGGGAATGTGCGCGGGATGGACCTCGAAGGTGAATCCGGCCTGGGTGAGGAGCTCGCGGCGGCGGGGGGAAGCGGAGGCCAGGATCAGCATCGCTTCAATTATTGCAGCAGCCGCTGGTGTTTCGGCGGATAGACTGGGAAGAGCGTCCGCGCGGCAATTGCATGCGGACGGGATAGAAGACAAATGCACTTTCACTTCACGATGGTCGAAACTCTTTGGACGCTCACTTTTGCGGCGCTCCTCGTACTGCTGGTGGTTTTGCTGGGGCGCGACCGTGTGCGCAGGTTCCCGTGGTTCACGGTGAGCATTGTGCTGGTGGCTCTGCGCATGCTGGCGAGTCGGCTGCTGTTCGGCAAGATGGCGCCGATTCCTTCGAGCGAGATTTTCCTGACGCTGGCCGATCTCGCCATGGTGGTCTCGTTCCTGGTGGCTGTGGAGATGGCGCGCCGCGTCTTTGCGCGCGTGTCGCGCAATGCGTGGATTGCAGGAACGCTGGTTCTGCTGGCGATTGCCGGAACCGTCGTGGCGCTGTGGGGACCCTGGCCGGCGTGGAAGACGGTTGAGGCAAGCACCACGCTGGGCAAGCTGCGGCTGATGCAACTGGTCGCGCAGAAAGGCGAACTGCTGAACGATCTGCTCTATATCGAGCTGGGCGTGCTGCTGATCGTGGTGGGGCGCCGCTTCCAGTCGGGCTGGCGCAGCCACGCGCAACAGATCATTTCCGGCCTGGCGACTGCTTCCACGGCGCAACTGATCGTGCGCGGAGCCTGGCAGAAGATCGCCAACGGGCCGCCGCCGCGATCCCAGGCGGAGTATCTACACATTACGGGCCTGCAGGAAAAGCTGTTCAACGGCAACAGCGTGGTGTACCTGCTGGTGCTGGTGGCGTGGATCATCCTGCTGTGGCGCGACGAGCCGGGATCGGAGGCTGCCGGCGCGCAGCGAGCAGCGGTCGCGGGCGGCACGCCGGCGGGCGCAGTCTCCGGAAGCTGATTTCCTCTTAAATGTGGCAGCTTGCCATGCCGCGCTTTTCAAGATAGCGCTGGTGGTAGTCTTCCGCGCGCCAGAAGGTCTGCGCCGGCTCAACCTTGGTGACGATGCGCTTCGGCTTGAAGACGCCTTCGGCAGTCAACCGGTCGATGATGGCTCGGGCCTGCTGCTCCTGCTCGGGCGAGTGATAGAAGATGGCGGAGCGGTACTGAGTACCCCAGTCCGGCCCCTGGCGGTTGAGCGTGGTGGGGTCGTGGAGGGCGAAGAAGGCTTCGAGCAACTCCGGGTAGCTGATCTGCTCGGGGTCGAAGTCCAGCTCAACGACTTCCGCATGGCCGGTCTGGTCGGTACACACGTCCTTGTAGGTCGGGTTATCGAGCGCCCCGCCCTCATAGCCGACGGCCGTGGCGGTTACTCCGGGGATGGCCGCAAAGGCAGCTTCTACGCCCCAGAAGCATCCTGCGCCGAAAGTGGCTTTTTCAGTGTTCATAGCTGTAATGATGCGCCTGGAGGCGCCCGCGTAACAAAGATGCGCTCCTGCTGCTGACGCTTTAGTAGCCGAGGTGTTTTTGGACGATGTTTTCCAGGGGCTCGTCGTTGCGGAAGCGGGCATATTGCTGGACAAAGAACCGCATCGCGTCATCAAGCCAGTCTTTGGTGTGGTCGGCACAGTGGGGCGAGATGAAGAGATTGCCGAGCTTCCAGATGGGGTCGCCCGGCGGAATCGGCTCCTGCTCAAAGACGTCCAGCGCAGCGCCGCGGATCTTCTTTTCGCTGAGAGCGTGGACGAGGGCGGCCTGGTCGACGACCGGGCCGCGGCCGAGGTTGATGAGAACGGCGGTCGGCTTCATTGCCGACAGTGCGGCGGTGGAGATCATGTGCCGGGTCTCGGGCGTGAGCGGAGCGCAGACCACTACATAGTCGCAGAGGCTGAGCATGTCATTGAGCTCCGCGGGCTTGAAGTAGAGGTCGATCAGAGGATCAGCGAGGTCGGGTGCGTGGCGCTTGAGGGCGAGCACGCGCATGCCCATGGCGTGGGCGCGAGTGGCGACGGCGCGGCCGATGTCACCGTAACCGACAATGCCGACAGTGCGGCCGGCGATCTCCTCGACGTCGAATTGCTCCCAGCGGCCCGCCTCCTGGTTGCGCCGCATGCGGTGAAAGTCCTTGGCGAAGTAGAGCATTGCGGCGAGGGCAAATTCGCCGAGCGATGCACTGAAGACGCCGGTGCCGTTGGTGAGCGGAACCTCGCTGGCAACGAGTTCCGGAAACAGCAGGTTGTCCACGCCGGCCGCGCGCGAGTGGACCCAGCGCACATGGGGGCTGGCCAGAAAGACGGAGCGGAGCAGGTCGCGCGAGCCGGACCAGTGGAGGATGGCGGCGGCTTCGGCGGTCTTACCGTCAAAATCCACGGCTGTCTTGCCGGTCACATGGGGGACCGTATTCAACATGGTGAGCTGCGGATCATCTTTCTCAGCCAGCACCAGCACCAGGGGTGAATCGCTCATCGTGGGTTTATCGCTTGTTGAAATTGCCCCGGGGGCAGCGCCCGGCGAAGCAAAGTCTACAGTATCGTGAAGGGCCGGACGGCGGCAAAGGCGTGGGGTTACCCCTGAGATTCGGAGTTCTGGCTTTCCGACCATTCCTGGGCGAGCCTCTGCATGACCTGAATGATCTGCTGGTTGGTGTTCTCGTTGCGGGCGCGGAATTGAATCCCCATGGACTGATCGGGGCGCACGTGGCGAATGGCCGCGGTAACCCGGATCGAGTAGCCGAACAGGGAGAAGCTGACTTCCACGACATCGCCGGATTGCAGGCAGCCGGGCTCGTCAGGACGGACAAGACAGCCGGAGATGCTGAGATCGACGATTGTGCCCGAATACCATCTCTGAGTGAGGAGATGGTACATCGAGACGCTGCCCTCACAGGCGTATCGCCAATCCCGCCGCTGTTCCCGGCCCGATGCTGTGACCTGCTGCCCCATCCACCTCTACCGGCCCTAACTCAGCGCTGTTTCTTCGGGCCTTTCATTTTCTTTCGCACATGCACAACGGGCCGGCAGCGCAGGGGGTCGGATGATGAGACTGAATTGCCAGCCGGGCGTCAGCATCCAGCTTATACCGTGCTGTGGATTTTCCTATTGCCTGAATGGGGCATTCGCGATGAGACGGAGGTTGGGTTTTTCAATGCCCCTGGACTCAGACTGGAGATCATTCCGCCAGGGAAATGACGGGCTCGCCGGGGTGGTAAGTGCGCTCAGTATGACCCTTCAGTTCGTCAGGATAGAAGTAGATATCGCGCAGATTCCCAGAGGCATAGCGGCCGGCTTCGTCGTCGAAATGCTTCGATTGCGGGTTGCCGCTCTCGCCGCCGGCGGTAATGCCCTTGGCGCGTACCCGGTCGCCAAACTCGACGACGGCGATGAAGCTGTTGCCGCTGGCGCCGTACCAGCATTTGGTGCCGGGATACTGCCGTGCGGCGAAAGAGGCGAGCGAACCCCAGAGCGAGGCGGTGAAGGGCACCGGGATGCTGGGGCGGGAGTCATTGAAGGGCTGCACGATATCTGCGGTGAGGCGCTGGAAGCGGTTGATTCGGCTCCAGGGGGTGCGCCAGGAGCCAAAATCGGCGGTGAGCTTGTCCGAGGCAGCGGCCAGGGCTGCAAGCAGCGCTTCCGGAGGCGCCTTGGTGGCAACCCATTCCTCCGTCGGCACGAGAGCGTCGTGCGCGGGGCGAGCGACGGATTTTATCAGCTCCGTACCCCAGTAGACGGCGAGCGAGGTGGCTTCGGAGTCGGCGTTCCAGCGGTCGTCCCACGTGCGCAGAAGGGAAATTTGCCCAGCCAGCCGCGTTTTGAGCGGCGCACTGGCGGGCAGCGCGTCGTAGGAGGCTGTGAGTGCCGGGATAGTGCGGGCGAACCAGGGCAGGTAGGGATCGAAGGCGGCCTGGATCAGGCTGTCGAACGTGAAATCGCGGCGAGGTTGGCCGCCGGGCGCGAGCACGCGCATGGCGTGCAGGCCGCGAGCGGATTCGATGCCGCGCTCGACATAGGCCGGGTA
>Ga0335073_10012171_pt1 | contig 12081 bp, 13 predicted proteins | sample Lox_Sample_22_FD_207093 | JGI IMG/M metagenome (GOLD analysis project Ga0335073, IMG submission 207093) | Soil microbial communities from Loxahatchee National Wildlife Refuge, Florida, United States - Lox_Sample_2.2 | ecosystem: Environmental > Terrestrial > Soil > Wetlands | place: USA... | reverse complement strand
TCTGGCGCAGCACGAGCGCAAAGTCAAACAGGGTCTCGCGGCCGCTCCCCAGCGTGCGATCCCCGCCGCGCCCACGGCCCATGCTCTCCATGAAGGCCCAGCCGCGCCCGGCGACCTCGCGGCCGCGCGCGTCATACGACACGGTGCTGCGGCACGCGAAGCACGCCTGCGCCAGCGCCTCCGCCACCCCCAGCTGGTCCAGCAGCTCGGCGCTGCGCGGGAACAGCGTGATTGCGCGGCCGTAGCGCGCCGCGCCGGGGGTTGGCGGCGCGCGCTCGACGACCCGGATGCGCTGAGCCCGCGAGGGAAGATGTGTGGCGAGTTGGAGTGCTGTGATGAGGCCTGTGGGTGTGTGTGAGTGCGTGGGTGCGGACTTGGGGAGTGGGCGAGGGATTGTGTGTACCGACGGGGCCGGCGCCGACTATCAACACGTCGGCGATGTCTGAATCTTGCTGCGGTTGTGGTGTTGAGGCAGCCATCGTTGAGTCGCGTTCCAAGCTCTTAAGTGACTCTCGATAGACATTGCAAAATGAGAAGCAGGACGGACAGTTAGATATATGAATACTTTCTAAGCATGGGCGTCGGCATGTATGGTAATCTTTTCGAATGCCCTGGATTCATAGCCTACCAATGACAGTTGCACTGCTCTGTCATTCTGCTTATCGACATGAATTAGTGGCCGTTTGATATTTCGAGGACAAAGGATAGATATGCTTTCTTTTGACTAGTGTCGATTGATACGGAAGAGTATATTCGGTGCGAGTTTCAATGACGTTCGTCTTCGTAGGTTATTTCCGAGATTGATCATACGCCGAATTCGGTTGGTTGAAGAATCTCTCAGGAATGTTTCTGCCGTCAAGTCAACCAATGGCCTGCATTATGTAACTGATGAATTCGAGGCTAGTATCTACTGCTTATGGAAGAAAGCCTCGTCGAACATAAATCGGCGTCCTGCATTTGTGGAGCGCCTATGTAGAGTACGAATCGAAGTTCGTTGGTTTCCTTATCCAACTCCAGCAATGCATTATCGACACTCATATCCACAAATCTCTCATTGCTCCAAGTTTGCCAATGAAGCAACACCATGAACCTGCCATTACCCTGGAGTTGACCTCCATCCACTTCACACCTATCACGCCATAACATCTCGCTTTGTAATCAAGTCACGTTTTCGCTTCACTCTGCCTTCTCGCCCTTGCTCAGCTGCTCCTGGATACGCTTATCCCTCTTCCTCTTCAAGCTCTCGGCACTGCTCTCGGTGTCAAGCACATAGTCCCACCAGCGAAAGCTGCTAGCATAGTTGCCGACGAACTTCTCATGATGGACGTCGTGGTGGTCGGCGCCGGCCCAGAAGGGCAAAAAGTGGTGCAGCGACCACGGGAACTCGTAGCCGGAGTGCGCGTCGATGGCCTGGAACAGGCGCAGCACGATCCACAGGTACATGGTCAGGATGTGCAGGTCGCCGGTCAGCGCCATCCACAGGATCGGCGAGCCCACCGTGCCCAGCCCCAGCATCATCACCTCGATCGGGCTGGCGTACTCGGCGGCGAGCCCGAACGGCGCCGAGTACTGGTGGTGGATCTTGTGGATGTTTTTGTACAGGAAGGGGAAGGTGTGCATGGCGCGGTGCGTCCAGTAGTGCCACGCGTCTTCCATGACGAAGAAGATGGCGATTTGGAAGGCCATTGTGTAGAGCGAAGGGAAAGGAACTGAAGTCGAGAGACCGAAGAACTGTGCCATTGGGTGGAATAGCCAGATTTGTGGGAGTTCGACGGTGAAGTGCGAAAGAAGGACAAGGCTTGCGCATTGCCACTGCTCCTTTGCGGTTGGGATTTTCTGCTGCGGCGTTCGTTAGAAGTGTTTCAGCTGCAATTGCGGCACGTTCAGGTGCCAATTGGTGACATACGTTCTGAATCTTGTATCTCCTGAACCAAGGTATGCAGTCAATGATTATCCAGGGCAAACTTCTTCCAAAATACACGACTTCATGCATGACGAAGCTCATGATGCCGGTGGCAAGAACATCGTTCTGCATGTATGTGTACCAGGCCAGCCATAACTTCTCGAAGTAGTTCAGGCCGATGTTGTAGTTTGAGATTTCCTCGAACGTACCCCAGTATGTGTCGAATTGGCCGGCCACGGGGAATGCGGTTGAGTTCCTAAGAGAGGCGGTCAGTGTTTTGCCTCTACGATATAGTGGTCTTGTCAGTGAAAGCGCGTAGAACGTACATTGTGACGACAAAGGCCTGTCACAAGGCTCAGAAGAGGTAGTGGAGGAGTACAGGAATTGGTTGTAGGGAAGAGGTGAAGGAGAGAAAAAGATGAAGGAGCAATTGCGATGGGTTTTTGTTGGATAGACCAAAGGGACGAATTGTGGCACGATGTTGAAAGGGTCCGGAGCCGGGGAGTGGCGCTAGTGGGTCTGCGCCCCTGCATTGTCTCGCCTTTTTCTAATGACTTTTATCACGGCTCTCAACTTGCCGAATCGCAAGAACCTCACGCCACAAGCTTCGTCATTTTGATTAAAGACTTGGAACGATCCGGATGATCAGTTCTTGCGATTGCCACTGGATAGGGACAGTCATTTACGGATGAGAACATTGATTCGGCAATGATCTAACCGATATCTTACTCTCAGAGGAATTATACCATCACCAATTCACTGCACAATATCTCAATGCAGCATGCAGCTCAGGACCGAACTATTAGTGTACAAGTATAGCACCTAGAAGCATAGACTCCCAAACGATATCCGTACTCTACGCACGTATTGCCTTCCTGAGGTTCATGTCGCCAGTATATCCGCTACGTTTATACGTGAGCCGGAGCATCCAATCTTTTCCTTAGATCTTCCTTCAGCTCGTGTGTGTTCATTGTTAAGAACTTTCGCTCCCTCAATGGGTTGGCATCGATGGTGAAGCTCTCCAAGCTGTCCATGAGTGCTATTCGTTCATCTAGCCTGCGGAAGTCGTTACCAGTGAAGTCGGCAGCCTTCAAACACATCGAGTCAGTGAAGCCTTGCGGTAACAACGATATCTTGTTGTCTGCGGCCAGAATCTCTGTCAAGTTGGGCGTGAATGACATCGGCAGAAGAGAAGAAATGGAGTTGAACGATATATTCAAGGTGTGTAACTCCGGAAGGTAAGTTGCGTCCGTGTCTGACAAGCTGAGCGCATCCAATCGATTGACGGAGACATCGAGGATGCGGAGACGTGGCATTCGAGGTGTAGCTGGTGAGAAAAGAGTACCCGGAAGTTCGTTCTTCGTTGCTAAAAGTTCAACGAGTGGACAGAAGACCAGAGATGCCATGGGCAAAGATACAAGGCGATTGTTAGAAACATTCAAGATCCGCAGATTGACCAGAGAACGAATCTCTGCCGGTAGTGAGGAGAGCTTGTTGCCCTGTAACTCCAGGACTTCAAGATTGGAGAGTTGCTCGATCATCTGTGTAAGTTCTCCGCTCAGAGCATTTTCAGCTAGTCTGAGTTCCTTTAGACTACCGATTTGAGTGATTGTGTCCATAGCATCGTTCATCAAACGGTTGCGTGACTGATTACCGTCAGTTCTATCTCGACCATCGAATGTCAGTGAACCTACCAGATTCAGCACCGTCAACATCTGGAGCCTTCTCAAGCCTGTTGGTAGATCAAAAAGCACGTTGCCATGCAGATCGAGATGCTCTATACCACCGAATTGCGGTGCTTTCGTGTTGTCATCCTGACTTATGCTCTCTGGATCGGTGTCTGGGAATACTTCGTCTTGAATCGTTTCTAGCTCGTTGTCCGCCGCAATGAATCTGGTCAAATCTACAACCTCTCCCCAAGCAGTGTCGTTGTCTTTATTGTACTCATAATCGTACATCTTTAGGACTTCTTCAGGAACCTCCTTGAGGCCCATGGCGGCAATGTTCAGCCTACCATCTGAGCGTGCAGCGTCAACTCGCCGGCGCATGACGACATTTTTGGGTTGCTGATTGAATGGATCAGCATATTTATCCACGTCGAAGTCATTATCAGGAGCCGTTGTTGTTGCTGTCTGCTGCTTCGTAGACAGGGATCGGCGTTCCGCCTTGGCTTTTCGAATTTGCTCACGTAGCGCTGCCGATGATTTCGGCGAGGATGTCTCATTGTTCGCCAACGAGTCATTGGTCTGCGGCCTACGAGGTGTTTTGTTTTTCACTACATCACTGTTTGCGTCAGGAAACATGCCCGTGAGTGCGGGTCTCTTCGCTTCTCCTCTTGCTGCCACCGTCTTGCTGACGCGGGGACGAAGTGGCGTCGTAGTTTTCACGCTCGATGCTTGTGGAGTCGGTTTATCCATTGCCCTCATTGTAGAAGCCTTGGTCGGTGACTGAGCACGAGGCATAGCAGATCGAGAATTCCGTGAGCCGGCTGTGCTTCCAAAAGTAGAAGATCGGAATGAGGTCGCTGGTTTGGTGGGACTTAGAGGATGTGCAGCACCTGCGCCTCTACTAGTATTGAAGCCATTTCTGTTTGCTGCTGACGATGCAGGACGTGATGTGCTTGCGGTCATTGGGCTCTCCGGAGTGAAGAAGCTCGACCGCCGTCGGCCTCCTGGAGTCGGTGGAAGCTGTGCCAAACTCCCAATTGTCCTTTCAGAGAGCGATGGACGTGCCTTTCGCGCAGTTGAAGCCGGTTCATCTTCAACTTTAGTCCCTTGCTGATCGTTGCCATTTGAAGGAGGACGTGAATTGGGATGAGAGCTAGCTCGGGATGCGCTTCTGAAAGCGTCCAGGTCACCAAGCTCGTCATCGTCCTGATTCTGCGTGCTTGCAGTGAATATCTTGACCGGCTGAGTTGGAGCTGCATTTGGCGCAAAGAAAGCAGCATTTGGATCTTTTGGACCGCCCTCAGGAGTAGTCTTTACACTTGGAAGTCTTGTTGCAGTTTTGTTTGCGGCCGTGCCGTGCAGCGGAGTGCGCTCTGGAGACTTGGACGTGCCATTTGGAGCTGAGATTGCCCTGACATTTGTAACTGAGGCTGCTTTCTTCAAAGGTCGGGTTGCAGGTGTTGACGCTGTGGACGAGGCTGCACGGAGAGGTAGTCGGGAGGTTCTCGTAGGAATACCCGATGGACGCGGGATTCCAGACTTAGGAGCATCCATTGGAGCGACAAGAGCGCGGGCTGGCGGCCGTGTGAGTGGTCTGCGCGTGCAGAGGGCGGACTTGTGAGGTTTCTAGAGCATGAGCATTAGAAGGGTGTCAATAAGGTACGGCTCTGCGGTGCGCGATGGTAGCTACAGGTGGGTTGACATTATGGTTTGCACCAATGGAACCCGTAACCGGCGAACGATGTTTGGCTAAATTAGCGACTCGTGGCGTAGGCTGGGCTGGCTGTAGCTGCGGCAACATAACAACCCCAGTTGGGCCCCCCGAACGCCAATGCGCCTGACGGCTGCCGGAGAGCTATCGATTACACTCAGTCCCCAGCCCGCAAAGTCGGCCAGGACGTCCATACGCCTTGACCAACCTCCTCCTTCGCTGTTGCAGAACCTAAAACGTCCTCACCGCTCAAGTACACGACCGTCTGGCCGTTTCGTTGTGCGTCACTCACCTAACGCCAACAATCTGCAGCTCATTTTGCTGTCTTGCCCTACAGGGAATATCGGGTGGCCACAGTGTGTTGCACGCGTCGTGAACGCGCATCGCAACCCCCCCTGTAGCTGCTGATTCGTTGGCTCTCACAGCGACATCCCTCCTTGCCCACTCCGCACCCCCCCAAAACCCACCAACGCCTGCATCGACCAAACTCACTCCCACAAAACTCGGCGACCTTGCTGCCTCCTCGAAACAATTATCCATCCTCAGTGCGACCGGGTGCATCTGCGTTTTGGTTCTTGCAAACATCTCTTCCTGCTGTGCTCACTGCTTGCTGTCCGTGGCTGGTCATCGCCCGGCGCTTCCGTAAACAATGCCATCTTCGCCGGCTTCCCACATGGTTGACGGTGCTTCTCCCGTGGACTCTCAGCCAGTCGACTTGCCAGACACCCAGGCTACTTCTGCCACGACTGTTGTCATGCAATCACTCTCGCAACCCGAGCCGGTTGAGAGATCGCAGCTCATCTCGCCCGCTCCAGTCGAAGGTCCTTCTCTGACACCACCACCATCCTCGCAAGTACCAACAGTCTCGAAGAACGGCAGCAACACACCTGCGCCAGCCGTCACCAACTTTCTCGCCTCTCCTCCACAGACTACTCAAGCTCCAGACGGTCATGTCGCGGCCACTTCACTAGCTGATCCTCCGTCCGCTTCCCAAGTCGACGCGGCATCCATTGAAGAGCTTCGCCGCATGGTCAGCGATCTCAGCATTGCTTTGAACGAAGCTCGTACCTCGGCTGCACACTACAAACTGCAGTACAGTATGCTTCAGATTGAAAGTCGCGAATCACAAAATCGCATGGCCGTCGAACTGGATATGGCACACCGCGAGGTCGACGTGCTTCAGGCTGCGGAAGAACGACGGAAACAAGAGTACATGAGCCCGACACAAACGGCAGCCGATGTCACCAATGCGCACGCTTTGCTCAACGAGATGACTGCACATTCGTCTAGACTTCAGAGTGAGAACGACCGCCTGCATGAACTCGTCGCACAGCTCGACCGCCAGCTGCTCTACAAGACTGGCGAAATCGAGGACAAAAACTCCGAGATCAAGCGTCTGCGCGATCGTATCCGCCAGAACAGAGAGCACATGACGGGATTCCTCGATAACCTTTCGGAGAACAACACGACACCGTCAGTCTTCGGCACTCCCCGCCGCACACCACACGCTCACGGCACTCCGCGCAGCGTCCTCCCATCAGTCCCTCGTCTCCCTCACTCTTCAAGCCTCGAGAACCCCGGCCTCGAAGCAATCCTCCTCGCCGACAAAGTGCTGTCACAAGAAACCGCGACGCAGCCCTCCACGCCCTCCCGCAGCCCGCTCAAACCGCGCGGCCACACGCGCGGCACGCAATCGCTCTCGTCCCTCCCCTCGACACCCACGCGCCCCGCAAGCATGCGCTCAACAGCGGCACACACGCACCGCACGCCGCCGCACAGCCTCGCCGCGATCCTGGAGCCGCCGCTGCCGCTACCACCGCCACAGCCGCGCCCGCCGCCCTTCTCGCTCGCGCCCGGCCCCGGCGCCCCCCAGTACGCGGCGCAGCAAGCAGCCTACGCGGCGCGGCGCCGGCGCGCGAGCTCAGACTCCACGATCACGGCGTCGAGCGTCGAGGACGAGCGCCCGCCGCCGCCGCACGCGCACCCGGGCTCGCAGGCGCGCGACCTCGAGCGGGTGCCGGACGCGCGGAGCGACGACGGCGCCGACGACGACGACGTCCCCGAGAGCCAGGCGTCGCAGGCCGCCACCAGCATGCTGCGCGCCACGCCGGTGGAGAAGGGTGGGTCGGCGCGCAGCAGCTTCCAGGCCATCAATGCCGCGCCGCCGGCGCCGCGCGCCTTCGTGCAGACTAAGCTGACCGGCCGCGTCGTCAAGGCCGTGTCTGCGGCCGCGGCGGAGGCTAGCCCGGAGAAGAGGAGGCTCGCGAGCTATGGCGAGGCGGCGGGCGCGGGCAGTCCCACGAAGAAGAGTAGGGTCGAGGGCGTGGGGCTGGGCATTGGAATGGCGGGCGGTCCCGCGAAGTAGGTTTTGTTTCGGTTTGGAGTGGGTGAGGGTTCTTTTGTGTGGCTTGTCTGTGAGTGAGCGTTACTGATTGTGTAGGAGAGGGATGGCTCCGGCGTCAGACGTGTCTTGGTGAGGTCGTCGCGGTGAATGATTGATGAGATTCGGAAGTAATATGAAGAACAGGCAAAGAGGAGCCAGAGGATGAAAAATTTGAAGATCTGTGGCTTATGATTGAAAGGAGGCTGGTTTGAATGAGTGACGACCCTGCCGCTTCTCATCTGCTGAAGGATCTGAGGAGTATGGGAATATCCGATTGGATTTTCGGAGCTATTCTTCGTGATTGTCTCTTTCGAAACAAAATCGTTTGGTTAGATTGTAACCATTTCCTAAGCTGAATAGGGGGAATAATCCTGTCTCAGAGGGACCATTACGATCACCGTGGGCTGTTCTTATATGTATGTAGGCGGATACACTTAGGTCTTTCTTCTCACCTCTAAGGCCGCTTGCCGTATTGGCAATTTGTATAACAATGGTAAATCACATAGGCTCAATGAATTTCAATGCATTTAACGGGTAATTACACTGGTACTTAATTCGCAATGCTGTCAAGATCATGAATTCATTGACTGCCGCCTCACCACCATGTGATGAACTTTCTCCAGAGTAGCGTGTATATAAGTAATCCAAGAGAATAGTTCATTTGTACAAACACGCTTTCCATCTATTCGGTCTTCAATGCATTGTAGCGCTATTCGTCATCTACAGACTGTCCGCCAAAGATGGACTTGACAATCTCTCCACCTCGAACGGCAAGAATGCTTAGTAGCGTATCCGAAAGCTGTATATCGTCAATTTCATCTATAGCAGGTGTATTATGCTTTCCGAAACCTACTCCATGAGTATTTTCATTGCATCCTTGAAGCCAAACTCCAGCATCTTGGCTTACACTTCCATCTTCAAATTGAAGACGATAGTCTCTGCTGACAGTCCACAACTTACCCGGCTGATCTCCTCCTGGTAGAAGATCACGTGCAGGTTGAAGTAGCTGCTCGTGAAGATTCCTGGTATATCCAGTTGCGACAATGGCCAAATCGAAGTCCATCGCACAGTCTGCCTTCTGACCGTTGGTGGCAACGGAGAGCCGCACCACTTCCTCAAAAGTTTCGACCGCGCGAACACTGCTATTAGTTATAATACGGTGCTTCCACTCCGTTTCGTCGTTCCCAAACCGAATTCGCTGTATGTACAGAGTCTCATAGATGCGATCCAAGAGGTCTAGCCTAACAACACCGTAATTGGTGCCGCGATATTCTATATTGGATGATGTCCTCCAGTCGTTTGGTTGCGAGAAAAATGAATCCACTCGTGACGGATCGAAGATCTCATTTACAAATGGAGAGTCGTCACTTGGTTTCAGGGCAGCGCCTCTGACGATGAGCGTGGTTCGAGAGTTCGGATATGTTGATTGCAAGTTGTCAAAGATTTCCGCTGCACTCTGGCCGCTACCGATGACCGCTATACGATGTGGCGCATATGGATCTGACAGGATCTTAGGCGTGACGTGAGAGTGCTGTGACGAGTGGATGATACGACTGTGCTGTACGAAAGGAGGCGGGATCGTACCATGGCCACCGACGGCAATAACGACATGTCGTGCATACTGCAAAGTCATTTGCCCCGTATGATCGTTCCGACTGGCTACTTCGAACATCTCGATAGGTTTTATGGCCCCCGTTGAAGAACGCACTGGCTTCACCGACACCACCTGGTTCGCATACTGAACGACATTGTCGAACCAACTCGCACACCACTTCAAATAATCTTCAAACTCTACTCTTTGTGGAAGGAATGAGTTAAGATTGGTAAATGGAACCAATCTATTCTTCTGGTGAAGATAATTCAAGAATGTAAAGGAGCTTCGAGGGTTGCGGAGCGTTGCCATATCCTTGATGAAGGTTATTTGCATGCGTGCACCTTCCAGCAGCATTCCAGAGTGCCATGCGAAATGTGGCTGCTTCTCAAGGAACATGACTTTTGGCGACCGATCTTTGAGAGATGAGATCGAAGTGGTATCATTCGCCTCAAGGGCATCGTGAAGCGCTATAGCTATTGCAAGTGAAGCTGGTCCAAATCCCACGCAGATGAGGTCCTGAATGTCATTCGGTTCCGTTGGTTTCAAAAGCGACTTGTTCCTCTGTGCAGGTAAGCTGAGTCCATTCGTATCTCCGTTCTGCAGCGCGTCGTTGTGGCATCCGTTCTGCTCCACACGAGGTGGAGAGACCGCGTGCGGACTCATCGATCAGCTTAAAATGGAAGAATAACGGTACAAGTCTGCCATCCACATAAGTACTACGATTGTCCATGTTCGAAGTGCACATTGATGAAAGAGGGCAACTGAAATTAATGAAGCTACTGAACGACTTGTAAACGTCATATACTGCGTACATATAAGACGTAGCTTGACTCGAGAGCAGAAATAGCGACGAAATACAGAAAGCTTACCACTGCGTCTCAATTGGAATTCGATAGAAAAAGAATATTTGCACGTTTCATTCAAATGCCATTCGAAACTACAATCAGAAATTTTTTTGTTTCCCCTCTGGTAGCGTCTTCGCCGAGCTCGAAAAGGATGGAGCAGGGAACGCGCCTTTGTGGCAGCTCGAGGTGTCACAGGCGGCCATTGCGGTAGGTCATCATACAACAAATTGCCCAGGCCTGAATTGATGCTTCGGTGACCGGGTTTAACTTTCACGCGACAAATGATGATGTGATCCGTGAAAGAACATCAGCGGCAGGCCCACTCTCATTGATGCGACGATAAAAAACCGTTGCCGAAGTCGCAATCTAATCTGATGACTCAAAGATCTTATCTGATCGTCCGTCCCGGGAATTGCTCGTTAGGTCAACTCCGGCGGGTCACAACTGACACGGCAATACAAACCTTTGAGCGGTTTGTTCTTTTGCCTCTCGCCGATTCCGGCCTGCTCACACTTTTCTAGCTCGTCATCTCTGGGGCGTGTGGAGATCAGAATTTTGATTTGCAGTGCCGCGGCCTAGCTTGTCTCCACAATCACTCGCATTCCGTCCTCGTGAAGCTCTGCAAAATGGGCCCGAACAGCTGTTCTCACAGGCCTGTGAAATATTCCGCAAGGCGAAGAAACATTGTGTGAACAAAGGTAATTAAAGAACACCAGTGTCAGCGTGATACCTCTTGCCCAATTCACATCATATGACGCGATGAGTATAATAGCAGCTACCAGCAGTGAGAAATGGGTGTGAGGAGCATTCTCGATGTCCCGATTCGACCGTGGTTCGATCAAGGATCTTAGTTTCCCATCGTCTTCGATCATTGAAGTCAATTCTTTTGTTGCTTCTTTCATAATACCACAATTGGGTATCAGCACTCATGGCTCCACTGGAGGATGTGAAGTCTCTGAACCCTTCTTCCCGAACTGCTGACTTCTCAAGCGGAGAAGAATCTATCGACAGTCCCCGACTATCAATATCAAATCCGGAGCCACGACCCATTGACGGACCGTCAACTCTACACAGCTTGATAACTCACAATCACGATGACCTGGCTCTTGACTTCGCCGGCCCAAAGGGCAGCAATATCCGACTTTCCTACCAGGAACTTCAAAACCAGAGCACGAAACTGGCCAAATTTCTGGTATGCTCCCAAGCTCTTTCAAAGAAATCTCAGCAAACTGTAATTCCAATTCTCATACCGCAATCTCTCGAGCTATACCTGGCCATTCTTGCGATCCTCAAAGCAGGTTGTGCTTTCTGTCCCCTGCCGCTAGATGCGCCGCTTGAGCGAATGAAATTCATCGCTCAGGATGTGCAAGCTAGTATGATTCTCAGCGGTACGACCACTCGAGAGAAGCTTGCCACCCTCGACGACGTCGACGTCCTCTGTATTGAAGAGCTGATGGCTTCAGAAAGGGATGCTGAAGGCTGTCTTCCTCTTGATATCAAATCCACACAGACGGCGTACGTGATGTACACAAGCGGCTCCACCGGCAAACCCAAAGGCGTACCAGTTTCTCATAAGGCCGCTACTCAATCTCTGCTTGCCCATGACAAGCATATTCCACATTTCTCTCGATTCCTCCAATTTGCGGCTCCGACATTCGATGTTTCTGTGTTCGAAATCTTCTTCACCTTCTTCCGAGGCGCGACGTTGGTTGCTCGTGATCGAATGAGTCTCCTGAACGACTTACCAGGCACCATTAGAGATATGAACGTGGACGCAGCGGAGTTGACACCCACAGTAGCTGGTGGACTGCTGAAGTACCGGGAAAATGCCCCGAATCTGAAATTACTGTTGACTATCGGCGAAATGCTAACTCCACAAGTTGTCAAGGAGTTCGGCGGTGATGAGACTAAGGAGAGCATACTCTGGGCCATGTACGGTCCTACAGAAGCCACGATTCATTGCACAATGCAGCCAGCG
>Ga0335073_10012169_pt1 | contig 12082 bp, 12 predicted proteins | sample Lox_Sample_22_FD_207093 | JGI IMG/M metagenome (GOLD analysis project Ga0335073, IMG submission 207093) | Soil microbial communities from Loxahatchee National Wildlife Refuge, Florida, United States - Lox_Sample_2.2 | ecosystem: Environmental > Terrestrial > Soil > Wetlands | place: USA... | reverse complement strand
GGGGTCCTCTGGTGCCGGGCGGTGCTGGACACTGCTGAGCCTTCTGGTCGGGCGCGTCGTCGCGCCGGCCGTCACCGGAAAGCTGGCCTCGGCAAGCCCGCTGCCAGTGCGTGCGGAGCCGTGCGGGGTCAGGGCGACGGGGTACCAGCGGGGTGGTCGCCGCACGCTTGGTGCTGTCGGATCACTACCGTGCCGCACAAACACGCACGGCAAGGCCGAAACCACGCTAAACGCTAGTATGACTTAAGTCACACTTTGGCTTATGTTCTGCACCACTAGAACCGTCTGACCCAGCTGGTCCGGGGACCGGACGGCGCTCCAGGTCGCCATGCATCATGGGCGGATGCCGCTGTTCGCATTTGAAGGCCGCGAGCCGAGGGTCAGCCCCGGCGCGTGGATCGCTCCCACCGCCACCCTGGTCGGCGACGTGCTGGTCGAGGACGACGCCTCGATCTGGTACGGGGCCGTGCTGCGCGCCGACTTCGGGCCGGTCGTCGTGCGACGGGGGGCCAACGTCCAGGACGGCTCGGTGCTGCACGGGGGAAGCGACCCGGTGACCGAGGTGGGCGAGGGAGCGACCATCGGCCATCTGTGCGTGCTGCACGGCGCGGTGGTGCAGGCCGAGGCCCTGGTCGGCAACGGCGCCACCGTGCTCGACGGCGCGGTCGTGGGCCGGCGGGCGCTGGTGGCCGCGGGCTGCACGGTTCCGCCGGGGATGGTGATCCCGGACGGCATGCTCGCCGTCGGCGTCCCGGCGCGGGTCGTCGGCGAGGTCAGCGGCGGCGCCAAGCAGTGGATCGAGACCAACCCGGAGCTCTACCGGACCCTCGCGCGCCGCCACGCCGCGAGCGTGCGCCCGGTGGACTAGGCGATCACGCCGCCATGGGCTGGGCCAGGACCTGGCTCAGGAACTCCTGGTTCGACGCGGTGCCGCGGGTCTTGGCCAGCAGCAGCTCGAGGGCCTGCTGGGCATCGAGCCCGGCCAGGGCCCGGCGCAGGTTGTTCACCGCGACATGCTCGTCGCGCGACATGAGCAGGTCGTCGCGGCGGGTGCCGGACGGTGCCACGTCGACCGCGGGGAAGATCCGCTTCTCGGCGAGCTCGCGGCGCAGTCGCAGCTCCATGTTGCCGGTGCCCTTGAACTCCTCGAAGAACACGTCGTCCATCCGGGAGCCGGTCTCGACCAGGGCGGAGGAGAGGATCGTCAGCGACCCGGCCTCCTCGGTGTTGCGCGCGGCGCCCAGGAACTGGCGCGGCGGCTGGAGAGCGGACGTGGCCACGCCGCCGGCCAGGATCCGGCTGCTGGCGGGCGCGGCCAGGTTGTAGGCGCGCCCCAGCCGGGTGAGGGAGTCGAGGAGCACGAGGACGTCCCGGCCGAGCTCGACCAGGCGCTTGGCCCGCTCGATGGCCAGCTCCGCGACCATGATGTGATCGGCGGCGGACTGGTCGAAGGTGGAGAAGACGACCTCGCCGTGCACCGTCCGCCGCAGGTCGGTGACCTCTTCCGGCCGCTCGCCGACGAGCACGAGCATCAGGTGCACCTCGGGGTGACCGGTGGCGACCGCCTCGGCGATGGTCTTCAGCACGATGGTCTTGCCGACCTTGGGCGCGGAGACGATCAGCCCGCGCTGGCCCTTGCCGATCGGGCTGACCAGGTCGATGATCCGGGCCATCGGTGATGCGGAACCGGACTCCAGCCGCAATCGCTCCTGCGGGTAGAGGGGGGTCAGCTTGTCGAAGTCAGGACGCGCCTTCGCGTGGCCCGGTTCCAGCCCGTTGACGGCGTCGAGCCGGGCCAGCGGCCTGAACTTGGCGCTGGTCTTGGATCGCCGGGCGGTCCGGTCGCCTGCGTCGGGGACGGACGCCCGGGCCGCGCCCTCGATGTGGTCTCCGCGGCGGAGTGCGTACTGGCGGATCTGGGCGGGTGAGACGTGGATGTCGCTGGCGCTCGCCCGGTAGCCGGACGTGCGGATCAGCCCGCGATCATCGCGGATGTCGAGGATTCCCGACACGGGAATCAAGGTATCGTCGGTGGTTTCTGGCGCCCGGGATTGAGTGTCGGGGCGCTGGTTCGTGATGGTAGTCAAAGGGTTTTCCTTTCGATGCTGTCTTAATTCGGGCATGGCGAAATAAGGCGGTGGGCGGCGCTGACGAAATGCGCGGCCACCGGCGGTGCGGGAGCGGGCGAATGCCGGATTGCTGCCCGGCCTGCCTGGATGACCTGGGGTTTTGACGAGCCTGCCGTCCGGAATCGCTACCTGGTAAGACCTGGTCTGTGCGGCGGGGCTCTCAGGTAGGAGAGACGCTAGCCGGTCTGCAGAAGGACCGCTTATCCGCGATCGCGGAAAGTTGCGCCGTTCTCTGTATACCAGAAAGCGGGCCCTTTGCCAATAGCTGTCGGCCGCGGAAAATCGGGCCGTGTGCTTTAGGTGGCGTGCTTCTGCCGGCGGTGGCCTGCCGAGATTCCGGACCAGCTCGCGGCGCAGGCGGAAGGTCTGGCCGCTTGGCTGACAGCGTGGGCGGTCCGATGCTGCGCCTGTACAACAACAGCGCTGGCGCCAGCCACCCTATTCCGGGGGGCTGGCCGGGCCGGATCGGGCCAAGTACGTGGTCAGCGACGGCGCCGGCGCCCCGGTGATCACCGACGGGCCGTTCCCGGAGTCGAAGGAACTCCTGGCCGGCTACCGGCTGATCGACGTCGAGACGGCCGACCGGGCGCTGGAGATCGCCGCGCGGGCGTCGGCGGCACCCGGCCCGAACGGCGCGCTGCTCGACGGCCTGGACGACCGGCTGCGCGCGCATCACCGGCTGCACTCGGTCCGCGCTCACCTGCTGGAACAGGCCGGTGACGTCGACGGCGCCGCGGCCGAGTTCCGCGCCGCCGCCGCCCGCGCCACGAACCTGCGCGAGCGGCAGTACCTGACCACCCAGGCCGCGCGGCTGGCCGGCCGGGCGGACCCGTCCTAGCCGGGCGGGCTCACAGGGCGAGCTTCATGCCCTCGTGCGACGCGACGAAGCCCAGCCGCTCGTAGAACCGGTGCGCGGACGTGCGCGACTTGTCGGTGGTCAGCTGGACCAGGGCGCAGCCGCGGCGCCGCGCCTCGCCGATGGCCCAGTCGACCATGGCCGCGCCCAGCCCCTGGCCCCGGTAGGAACCGCCGACTCGCACGGCCTCGATCTGGGCCCGCAGCGCGCCGCGCCGGGCCAGGCCGGGCAGGAACGAGAGCTGCATGGTCGCGACGATGTCCGGCCCCGAGGCGGCCACCACCAGCAGGTGCGCCGGGTCGGCGTCGATGGCCCGGAACGCCTCCAGGTATCCGGCCAGGTCCGCTGGCGTGCGCACGCCGTCGCGGGTTGCGCCGAGCTGGTCGGCGGCGAGCAGGTCAACGATCGCGGGGATGTCCTCCTCGCGGGCCCGCCGCAGCATGACCGACGACGAACCCAGATCCACGACCGTCAGCTCGTTCATGCGACCAGTCTGCCCGGTTCGCGCCGCGGTTTGGCGCCGGGGCCCCGGCGGCCGGGCGGGCATGGCCGGGACCCCGGCACGGCGGGGGCGGGCCGGCGCCGGACGAGGTCAGAGGCCGCAGGCCGCCGCCACGGCCTGGGCGGCCGCCTCGCGGTTGCTGGCCGCGGGTATGCCGGCGCGTTCGAAGTCCTGCACGTAGATGTCGGCGGCCTGGGCCGCGGTGGTCGCGGCGTTCAGCGCCGGGATGAACTGCGCCCACTGCTGATTGAACGTCAGTATCGCGTTGAGCTGGGTCTGCAGGTCGGCGGACGGGTTGCCGGTGACGTAGCCGGCCGGCAGCGGCGTCCAGCCGATCAGCCCGCCGCCCCCGTCGCCCACCGACTCCGGGTTTCCCTTGGACTCCTGGTAGATGTTGCCCGCGATGCCGGCCGCGGCCAGGCCGGTGTACCCGTGTGCGGTCAGGAAATCGACGATCGCCGCGTAGTTCTGCGGCAGCGGGCCGCTCGCGCTGGCCGCGCACCTCGGGGCCGACCCGCCGGACGACGCCGACCCGGATGGGCTGGGTGACGGGCTCGCTGGCGCCGCATGGCGGCCGGAGGAGACGTCGGCACCGGACCGGGCCCGGGCGTGCGGCCGGCGCGCCCGCGGCTCGGCACCCGCCGTCGGCCTGGGCCATAGCCGGTGGTTGGCGTCGCTGAACGCCGTCGAGCTGCCGGCGGCGTCGTTCGCCACCGACGACGGCGGGATCGCCGGCGCCGCGGTCGGGTGGGCGCCAGGGGCCGACCTGCTGGTCGACGCGAGGAGGTCGTGGACCTGCGGGGCGGCGGCGAGCACGCCGATCACCGCGACCGCCGGGCCGGCCTTGACCGCCGCCATGGCTACCGAGCGTGTCTGGGAGCGCGCCGCGTGCCGCCCGATCCGCCTGATCTTCCGCTTCCTGTGCGTGGAAGGTGACCCCACGAGCCCGCCTAACGCCGGATCCGCGTCGGCTACTCGGCATCCCGCGCCTTTCGCCTGACCTGCATGTTTTGCTCCCACGGGGGAGCATCGCAGGGCACTTCGCGCGGCATCGGTGAATGATGCCAAATGACTCGACAGGACTATGACCTGGGCAAACCCGGGATTTGGCAACCGCCCCGTGGGGGCAAGGGATTGCCGGGCCCGCCGACCCGCGCCCGGTCTAGCCGCAGATAGTTATCTTGGGCCAGTTCGCGCCGGTACAGGTGAGATGCCGGAGCGTAGCGATACCTCTGGACAAGAGTCCGTTACGCCCCGTCTCTCGCGCATCGGGATCGGCCAATGGCAATCTGGGTGCGTGCGAGAAGCCGCGATGCATCAGACACCTGCCGCCGAATCTGACCGGGGGCCCCGGTGAGCGCGGGCGGGCCGGTCACGGTCGTCGCCGTGCTCGGGCTCGGCGAGGCCGGCGGGCTCATCAGCCGTGATCTGGTCGCCGCCGGGATCACGGTGCGGGGCTACGACCCGGCGGTCCCGGCGGCCGGCGGGATCGTCGCGACGAGCAGCGACGCGCAGGCCTGCGAGGGCGCCGATCTCGTGCTGAGCCTGACCACCGCGCACGAGGCCGAGGGCGCGCTGCGCGCCAGCCTGCCCGGGATCGCGCCGACGGCGCTGTTCGCGGACCTGAACACGTCATCCGCCCAGCTCAAGCAGCGGCTCGCGGGCGTGGCCGGCGCGCACGGGATCGCGTTCGCCGACGTGGCCATGATGGCGCCGGTGCCCGGCCGCGGCATCCGGACGCCGATGCTGGTCAGCGGGCCGGCCGCGGCCGAGGTCGCCGCCGCGATCACCGGCCTCGGCGGGAACGCCGAGGCCATCGAGGGGCCGGCCGGCGCGGCCGCGAGCCGCAAGCTGTGCCGCAGCGTGTTCTACAAGGGCATGGCCGCCGCGATCACCGAGTCGCTGCGGGCCGGCCGGGCCGCGGGCTGCGAGAGCTGGCTGCGGGAGAACATCGCCGGGGACATCGGCATGGACATGCTCGACCGGATGGAGCAGGGCAGCGTCACGCACGCGGTGCGCCGGGCCGATGAGATGGCGGCCGCGACCGGCATGCTCGGCGAGCTGGGCGTCCCGGCCCGGATCGCGGCGGCCGCCCGCGACTGGCTGGAGCAGCTGGCCAAGGAGGCGCCGGCCGGGGGCTAGGGCAGCCGGAACTCGGCGTAGACGGCCCGGTGATCGCTGCCGGGCAGCGGGTGAACCTCGACCTTGAGCACCGCGCACCTGGGATCGAGCAGGACGTGGTCGATGGTGAGCAGCCCGGGCCAGCCGGGGAAGGGCGCCCACGTGGGGAGCAGCCCGCGGCCGAGCTGGGCCGCGGCGTCCACGAGGCCGCGCCGCAGCACCGCGCGGAACGACTCGTGATCGAAGGTGGCGTTGAAGTCCCCGGCCAGCACGAGCGGCGCCGCGTCCGGCGAGTCGGCGGACGGCGGCAGCAGCGAAAGCTCCTCGCGCCACCGGGAAACCTTGCCCGGCAGCGGCGGGTTCGGCGGGTGCGTGTGGATGCACGCCAGGTCGACGCCCGCGCCGCCGGGAAGCTCCAGCCGGGCCCGGGGCTGGGCCGCGAAGCTCGGCGGGAACGACTTTCCCTCGACCAGCGGATACCGGGCGTACAGGCCCGAGCCGCGCGAGGTCTCGCCGCGGACGTCGATCAGCTCGTGCGGGAGCACGTCGGCCAGCCCGGCCTGCTTGAGCCGGACGACCGCCGACTCGGTCAGCTCCTGAAGGAAGAGAACGTCGGCGCCGTTGCGCTGAACCAGCCGGACCAGCGTCCCCTCATCGGCCCGCCCGCGCAGCAGGTTGGCGGTGATGACCCGCAGCACCGGGCCGTCCGCCCTGGGTTGCGGCCGCCGGATCGCGCGGGGCAGCACCACCGGGGCCAGCGCGGCCCCGGTGAGTCCGGCGACGGCGGCGGCCCGCTGACGCCGCAGCAGCAGGTAGCCGAGCAGCCCGCCCGCCATGGCTTGCGGAGCGAACGACAGCAACGGCGCCACCGGGGCCTCGACCTGGCGGACGCGATCGGCGCGGGCCAAGCGCGCGGCCCCGAGCCCGGCCATTGCGCCGGCAGCCAGCCCCGCGATCCGTCTCATCCCGCCCCCCGATCTGGTTGCTCCCTTCACTCCCGACCCTATGGGCAGCCACGACGTGGCCGAGCCAGCGACGCGCGCCGGGCGCCCGGCGCCGTCGGCGCCAGCCCTGGTACCGGGCCGGCCGTCACCGTCATGCGGTCGGCGGGCGGGGCGCCGGGGCGTAATGTCACATCGTTTGATCTCAGCCCGCGGACCGGAGCAAACGGGGCAGGAAGACGGCGATGCCGACGCCGATCGCGGCCACGGACGAGATCAGGACCGCGCCGGCGGCGACGTCCTTGGCGATCTTCGCCAGCGGGTGGAACTCGTCGGTGCACAGGTCCACGATCGCCTCGACGACGGTGTTCAGGGCCTCGGCGGTGAGCACCAGGCCGATGACGGCGAGCAGGCAGGCCCAGTCCACGGCGCCGACCCGCAGGATCAGGGCGAGGATGATCACCGCCGCGGCGGCGGCCAGGTGCACCCGCATGTTGCGCTGGGTCCGGACGACGTGCCACACGCCCTGCCCGGCGAACGAGAAGCTGCGCAGGAAGCCCGTCTGGGGGATCGCGGACCGGCGGTCGGCCGTGTTGTCCTGCTGGCTGGGGGCGCCCATCCCGGTCACCTTTCGTGCCTGGTTGCGCCGGGTCCGGGGGCGGAACCGGCAGAATCAGGCTAGAGGGGGTGCATGGGTTGTTTCGGGCGCCGGTTTTTGGTGCACGGCCGGGTCAGGCGAGGAGGCGGGCACGCCAGCGGCGGAACCCGCCGGCCAGCGCGTGCTGGCCCTCGGCGTGCAGGCGGGCGACGTGGTCGTCGACGTACTGCACGTAGAGCGGGATCAGTTCGCTGTGCAGCAGCGCGATCGCCGCGGCCTGGTCGGCGGGGGGCTGGGTGCGCCAGGTCATGGCGGCGGCGACCAGGCCGGCCGCGGGCGCGCGGTCGGAGGCCAGGTAGTGCTCGGACGCGTCGGCGTTGGTGCCCACCCGGCCGGTGGCCGCGGTGAACAGGAACCGGACCGGGAACAGGACGACCTTGGTCAGCCGGCGGGGGCCCTGGGCGACGAGCCGGACCGGGTCCCGGATCTCGGGCGTCGCGTCGTTGTGGTTGCGGCCACGGCCTGCGGCCCGGTCGATGAGGCGGTGGCGCAGCGGCCCGGCTCCGCCCAGCGAGGCGAGCGCGAACCGCGCCCCCTCGACGAGCAGTTCGCCCGGTGCGGGGTCGGGCAGGCCGTCGCGTTCGTCCCGGCCGGTCAGCAGGCGGCCGTTCTGGAGCAGGTCGAGCCGGTCGAGCGGGGGGAACCGGCCGCCGGCGGCCTGGCCGCGCAGGGTGGCCGGCGTGCCCCAGAACACCGAGAGCCGCTGGCGCAGCGCGGATCCGTTTTGCCGCACCGTGCCCGCTACCCGGCGGATCGCCCAGCGGTCGGTTCGCCGGAGCGGGTCGCGCAGGATGAGCCCGAGGTCCACGTCGCTGACCAGGGGGCTGAACCCGCCGTGGGCCAGGCTGCCGAGGGCGTAACCGGCCAGCAGGCGCGGGCCGAGCGCGATGCGGTAGGCGGCGAGCGCGTCGGCCAGCACCGCGTCGCCGTCGTCGCTCCCGGCCTGCTGGCCACGCATGGGCGATGATCTTAGCCCAGGCCGAAGCCGAGGCCGGGGGAGCGGTCGGCGACCTGACGGGATATCTCGGCGATCAGGCGTTCCACATCGACGGCGTCGAGGCGCCGGCCGTCGCGGAGCCGCAGCGCGACCTGCCCGGCCACGCTCTCGCGGTCGCCGATCACGGCCAGGTACGGGATCCGGCGCTCGCGCGCCCGTCTTATGCGCGCGCCGAGGGTGGCGTCGGCCGGGTCGCACTCGGCCCGCAGGCCGGCGACGCTGGCCCGGGCGGCGATGTCGCTCGCCCGTTCCTCGTGCTGCTCGGCGACCGGCAGCACGAGCACCTGGACCGGGGCCAGCCAGGGCGGGAACGCGCCGTCGTACCGCTCGATGAGGAACGCGACCAGCCGCTCCATGGCCGACAGCACCCCGCGGTGGATCATCACCGGGCGATGGCGGGCGCCGTCCGGGCCGATGAAGCCGAGGTCGAAGCGTTCTGGCTGGTTGAAGTCGAGCTGCACGGTGGACAGGGTTTCCTCGCGCCCGGCCGGGTCCGCCACCTGGACGTCGATCTTCGGGCCGTAGAACGCGGCCTCGCCCGGGGCGTCCTCGTAGTCGATGCCTAGGTCGCCCAGGACGGCGGCCAGGTGGCGCTCGGCGCTGGCCCACAGGCCGGCGTCGCCCAGGTAGCCGTCGCCGGTGCCGCGCCTTGACAGGCGGTAGCGGCCGACCTCGATGCCGAGCAAGCCGTAGCAGCGCTGCACCGAGCGCACGGCGCGCGCGATCTCGCCCGGGACCTGGTCGGGGGCGCAGAAGACGTGGGTGTCGTCGAGGTTGATCTGCCTGACCCTTGATAGCCCGCCGAGCACGCCGGAGAGCTCGCTGCGGAACATCGCGCCCAGCTCGGCGAGGCGGACCGGCAGGTCCCGGTAGCTGCGCTGCTCGCTGGCGTACACCAGGGCGTGGTGCGGGCAGTTGGCCGGGCGCAGCACGAACTCCTCCTCGCCCACGCGCATGGGCGGGAACATGTCGTCGGCGAACTTGGCCCAGTGGCCGGAGCGTTCGTACAGCGCTCGCTTGGCCAGTACCGGGGTGAAGACCCGCTGGCAACCGCCGCGGATCGCCTCCTCGGCGGCCAGCTTCTCCAGTTCGGCCCTGATCACGGCGCCGTCGGGCAGCCATAGCGGCAGGCCGGCGCCGACCACGGGTTCGGTGGCGAACAGCTTCAGCTCACGCCCGATCCGCCGGTGGTCGGCTGGTTCCCGGCTTGCTGGCGCGGGCCTGGGGTGGTCGGCCTGGCCGGCGGGCGCGGGGCCGGCGGGCAGGTAATCGGCGGGCAGGTCGTCGATGCGCATCATCGGTGCCTCCGTTGAGTCGGCCGCCCGGGGCACCATCCCGTCGCGGCCAAACAAAAAGGCCCCGGGATGGCATTCCCGGAGCCTTGGCGTTTGGGTTCAGATCACGCCGCGCCGCGCCGGGGGTGGCCCGGCGTCGTCGTGGCGTGTCGGCACAGCATGCCTGTATTGTACCGGCGGGCCACTCCGCGAAGCTCGCCATTTCCGCGGCCTAGGTGCGTCCGCGGCTCCGCGCCGGCGCCCCAAGGCCGTCGACGCCCCACCTCAGACTTGCAACATGCGAGCGTCCGTAGATGTGCCGGGTTTTCAGGACATTCGGTCACGGCCAAATTACTTTATGTAAGCGTCCGTGACGACCCTCCGCGCCGGGCGCTCGGATGGGCCGGCATAGCCTGAGGGCATGCGGGCATGGGTGGTGAGCAAGCCCGGGCCGATAGCGACCGGCCCGCTGCGACTGATCGAGCGGCCGGTTCCCGAGCCTGGGCCGGGCGAGCTGCTGATCCGGGTTCTGCTGTGCGGCGTGTGTCGTACCGACCTGCATCTGGCCGAGGGCGACCTGCCGCCGAAGGCGCCCGACGTCACGCCCGGCCATGAGGTCGTGGGCGAGGTGGTGGCCACCGGGCCGGGCGTGGTCAGGTTCGCCACCGGAGACCGGGTCGGGGCCGCGTGGCTGGCGGGCACGGACGGGCGCTGCCGGTACTGCCGCCGGGGCCTGGAGAACCTCTGCCCGCACTCGGTCTACACCGGCTGGGACATTCAGGGCGGCTACGCCGAGTACCTGGTGGCGTCCGACGCCTACGTCTACGAGCTGCCGAAGGGGTTCGGCGACGCCGAGCTGGCGCCGCTGCTGTGCGCCGGGATCATCGGCTACCGGGCGCTGCTGCGGGCCGAGCTGCCCGCCGGGGGCAGGCTGGGGATCTGGGGCTTCGGCGGGTCGGCCCACCTGGTCTCGCAGATCGCCATGGCCGGGGGCGCGGCCGTGCACGTGTTCACGCGCGACGAGAAGGCCCGCAAGCTGGCCCTCGGGCTGGGCGCCGCGTCCGCCCAGGACTCCTTCGACCCGGCGCCGGAACCGCTTGACTCGGCGATCCTGTTCGCCCCGGTCGGGACGCTGGTCCCGCCCGCGCTGGCCGCGCTCGACCGCGGCGGGACGCTCGCCGTGGCCGGGATCTACCTGAGCGACATCCCGGAGCTGAACTACCAGGAACACCTCTTCCAGGAACGGACGCTGCGCAGCGTCACCTCCAATACCCGCGGCGACGGCGAGGAGTTCCTGCGGCTCGCGGAGCGGCTGCATCTGAAGGTGACGGTCAACCCGTACCCGTTCGATCAGGCGGAGCAGGCCCTGGCCGATCTGGCCGCAGATCGGTTCACCGGGGCCGCGGTGATCACGATGTGAAGGGCGTCTGGCCGCCCCGGGCACCCCGGCCCGGGGCTGCTTCGAGCGCGGAGTAACAATGACCCAAGGTGAACGCCGATGAGCAGGCAGTAAGCGGGAGGCAGGAGGTACGTGCGGTGCGGATGAGGCGGCTCGTGAGGACGACGGGTCGGCTGACGCGCTTCGCGCGGAGGCTATGGCTGGGCAGAAACCCCCTGCACCGCCGGATGGACCGGATCGAGGCCTGGATCACAACCGGGCTGCTGGCCATATTCCTGGCCGGCGCGCCGCTGTCCTGGATCGCCACGGGACGGTGGGTGCAGCACGGGGGACGGGCTGAACAGCGCGCCCAGCAGGCGTGGCGGCAGGTTCCGGCGGTCCTGCTGCACTCCGCGCCCGCGCTGCCGCGCTTCTACTTCCGGACGTCCTGGGACCCCAGCGTCGATGTGCTGGCCCGGTGGACCATGCCCGGCGGGCAGGTGCGGACCGGCATGGTCTCGGTGCCGTCCGGCACGTCGATGGGCCGGACGGTCCCGGTGTGGGTGGACGGCACCGGCCGGCCATCCGGACCGCCGCTGTTCGCGTCCGCGCTGGCGAAGCGGGTGCTCGGCGCCGAGGTTCTCGCGCCGCTGGCGCTCGCGACGCTGCTGCTGAGCGTGGCCCGGCTGGTCCGGTGGCAGATGGATCGACGGCGGATGGCGGGCTGGGAGGCCGACTGGGCCTTCACCGGTCCCCGCTGGACCAGACACAGATAGCGCGCCTGGCCCAGCGGGGGAGCGGGGGTCAGGGGAGGCCGGGTTAATGCACCGGCGTCGCTGGCACCGAGGGGATGGCCTTCTCCTCCCCGGCCTGGCGGGCCAGCCTGCTCGGCCACCACATCCAGCGCCCTATGTCCAGGGTCAGCGCCGTGACCAGCACGGACCGCACGATGATCGTGTCCAGCAGCACGCCGACCGCGACCGCGAAGCCGATCTCGGTGAACTCCACCAGCGGCAGCGTGCCGAGCATCGCGAACGTGCCCGCCAGCACGGCACCCGCCGACGTGATCACGCCGCCGGTCGCGGCCAGGCCCGTGATCGCGCCACGACGGGTGCCGGATCTGATCGTTTCCTCGCGGACCCGGGTCATCAAGAAGATGTTGTAATCGATGCCCAGGGCGACGAGGAACACGAAGATGAATAGCGGCGCCGAGGTGTCCTCGCCCG